>Ga0255347_1005570_pt1 | contig 14219 bp, 10 predicted proteins | sample wastewater_treat_2_FD_192479 | JGI IMG/M metagenome (GOLD analysis project Ga0255347, IMG submission 192479) | Wastewater microbial communities from Lulu Island WWTP, Vancouver, Canada - plant24 | ecosystem: Engineered > WWTP > Wastewater > Unclassified | place: Canada: Vancouver, British...
AGAACAACTGGCTTTGTTTTAAGGGGGCTTACTTTTTAAAATCAAGAAAATTGAAAATTTAAAACACTGAATATCTGCTAGTTAAAAATATGAAAAAATTATTTCGTATTTTTATCGGACAATAGTGAAAAAATATGTAATTTTACATAATTAAAAAAAACAATCTTATGAAACTAGTATTTTTATCTATTTCAATTTTTATTTTCTGTGCAATTGGCTTACAGGCACAGGTAATAATTAATCAAAATTTTGACGGATTAACTGCAGGGACCTATGCTGTACAGCAATTAGGCGCTCCATGGACAACATGGTCTAATGCTCCGGGAACAGCCGAAGACCCTACTGTGTCAACAGCTCAAGCTGCTAGTGCTCCAAACTCATTATATTTAAATACGACAAGTCACGATTTGGTATGTAATTTTGGAGATAAAACTTCAGGTAGGTATAAAATTTCTTTCAAAATTTTTGTGGCTACCGGAAAACTAGGCTATTTCAATATTTTAAATGATTTTGCCGGTACAAATAGCGTTTGGGCAATGCAGGCATACTTTAAGTCAAATGGTTATTGCGTTGTTGATGCCGGTGCTGCATCAGCCGACTCACTTGCTTATTCAAACAACACATGGAATAATGTTATCATTATTGTTGACGTTGATGATGATTTTGCCACTATGTATTTAAATAACAATGAACTTGTCAGCTGGGTTTTCAGTTCAGGCTCTTTCGGCACGGGAACAACTCATAAATTAGATGCCATGGACTTTTTTGGATGGGATGATGATTTGCAGCCGGGATTTTATATAGATGATTTTGTTTTTGAACAAGTTACTGCACCCGAAGCTCCGATTAATCTAACAGCCACAGTTAACAACTCTGATGTTGCTCTTTCATGGACAGCACCATCGGGCAGTCCTGATTCATATACATTAGTTAGAAATAATACTGTTTTAGCTTCAGGTATATCAACATTATCATACAACGACAATGGACTCTATCCTTCAGATTATAACTATGTAGCCAAAGCTCATTATGTGGGACTGGGATATTCTCATTCCTCAAACGATACCACAGTTACTATTGCAGGAGGTATAGCCCGCAAAAATGTACTTTTTGAAGTAACAACAAGTGTTGGCTGCTACTATTGTCCGGGAGCAGCACTTGGCATGGAAGGACTTGAAAGTAATGGAAAAGATGTTGTAATTGTTGAATATCACAACAACTGGCAAGGAAGTGACCCATATACAAGTACTGCCAGCAATGCACGCTGCTCTGCATTTGCCTCTGCAATTTCCGATATTGGCAATCCCACCGCAATTGCTGATGGGTCTTTAGTTCAAGTTGGCGGAAATCATACAACCAGTTTGTATCCAAACTATTTGCCTATGTATAATGCCCGTATAAGCCGCGATGCCATTCATGATATAGATCTTACTATTGTAAAAACAGGTGTCGATACTTACGAGGCAACTGTAGTTGTTGAGCAATTGAGTAATTACTATCCAAGCAATCTTAAACTTAGAACTGCCCTTACCGAATCAAATATAAATTATTCATGGCAAGGACAAACCAAATTGCATTGGGTATGCCGTGATATGTATCCCAATGCCAATGGAACCAATCTGGATTTCTCTTCTTCCACAACCCAAACTTTCACAACAACTTTTTCAACAGCCGGATTTGTTTCCGATAATTGCGAATTTGCTGCATGGGTACAATTAGGAGCAACCGATGATGTTACCCAAGCCGTAAAAGTTAAATTAAATACCGTTACAGGTATTGAGCAAAGCAAGACAAATTCATGGAATATTTATCCAAATCCTGCCAATAACCAACTTACAATTTCAGGTATGGAAAAAGCTCAATACGAAATTATCAATATCAATGGTCAGGTTGTAATGTCCGGTTTAATAGAAAACGGCTTTGAAACCATTAATATTAGTAATTTAAACAATGGCAGTTATTTTGCACGTATAATTGGTAGTGAAGTAATTGTTAAACCTTTTGTTGTTCAATAAATTTTATTAAATATCAAGTTAAAAGCCATCTATTCGGATGGCTTTTTTTATTGACTTATATCATATAGTTTCAGTAATAAAACATTGGTCAAAATCGTAACTTTATAAAAAATTTCATGCCTAAATCCGAAATAAAAACATATCCGCTAACAGGTTTAAGCTGTGCATCCTGTGCACTTAACGTTGAAAACAAATTAAAAACCCAAAAAGGCGTAATTCATGCAAATGTTAATTATGCCAATTCTACAGTACTTTTAGAATATAATCCGGACGAACAAACATTGTCAAATTTAAAAAAAACAATTCAATCAATAGGTTATGACATTTTATTAGATGGTGACGAAATTACTGAACAAGAAAAAATCAAAATAAAAGAAAGTAAAATTTTAAAAACAAATACTATCTGGGCATCGGTATTGGCACTGCCAATAGCAATCATATCAATGTTTTTTCCAGACATTCCTTATTCCGGCTGGTTAATGCTGGTTCTGGCAACGCCGGTTGTTTCATGGTTCGGACGTGGTTTTTTTATAAGTGCTTATAAACAAACAAAAAACAAAACAGCCAACATGGATACTCTTGTAGCCCTTAGCACAGGAGTGGCATATCTATTCAGTTTGTTTAATCTTTTATTTCCTGATGTCATAAAGGTTGCCGGACAGCACCCCCCCATTTATTTCGAAGCCTCCGCCGTTGTTATTGCCTTTATTTTATTAGGCAGAACATTGGAAGACAAAGCAAAGTCAAATACGTCATCAGCTATAAAAAAACTAATGGGTTTACAGCCAAAAACAGCAACTATTATAAATAATGAGGGAATTGTAAGCGAAATAGCAATAGCATCAATAAAAGCGGGTGACAAAATACTGGTTAAGCCCGGTGAAAAAATTCCGGTTGACGGAGAAATATTATCAGGTTCATCATTTATAGATGAGAGCAGTATTACCGGCGAGCCTATTCCAGTTGATAAGGAGCCGGGAAGCAAAGTATATGCCGGCACAATAAATCAAAAAGGCAGTTTTACTTTTTTGGCTAAAAAAGTCGGATCCGAAACCATGTTGTCGCAAATAATTAAAATGGTTCAACAAGCTCAAGGAAGCAAGGCCCCCGTTCAAAAACAGGTTGATAAAATTGCGGGAATTTTTGTCCCTGTTGTATTGATAATAGCATTATTAAGTTTGTTAATATGGATTTTGGCGGGTGGTGATGATGCTTTAACACATGCTTTTCTTGCAATGGTTTCGGTTTTGGTAATAGCTTGTCCATGTGCGCTTGGGCTTGCAACACCAACTGCCATAATGGTAGGCATAGGCAAGGGGGCTGAAAACGGCATTCTTATCAAAGATGCCGAAAGCCTTGAAGCAGCCCACAAAACAAACATAGTGGTTCTTGATAAAACGGGTACTATTACGGAAGGAAAACCTGCGGTTACAAATTTTGAATGGATTTACTCTGACGGTGAAAAAAAAGAATTAAACAAAATTTTATTTTCCCTGGAATCTCTTTCGGAACATCCCTTAGCTGATGCCATTACTAATTATATTGACTTAAAATCATCAAAAACCGAATTGCATGATTTTGAAAATTTTCCCGGAAAAGGAGTTGTTGCAAAGTATCAAAGCAATATTTATCTGGCTGGAAATGAAAAGCTAATGAATAGCTACAATATTCAAACCGATGCTGTAAGGCATAAAATTGAACTGTGGCAAAAAGAAGCAAAATCCGTTATCTTTTTTGCCCGCGACACAGAATTAATAGCAATTGCGGGGATTGCCGATAAAATAAAAGAGACCTCGATTGAGGCAATAAAAGCCTTACAGAAAAATCATATTGATGTTGTATTATTAACGGGTGATAATGAGTTAACAGCAAAGGCAGTTGCAGATAAAACAGGTATAAAAAACTTCAGGGCAAATATGTTTCCTGCGGATAAGGCAGCATTTATAAAAGAATTGCAGGAAAAAGGCAATATTGTAACAATGGTAGGCGACGGCATAAATGACTCACAGGCATTGGCTCAGGCTAATGTGAGCATAGCAATGGGAAAGGGCTCTGACATAGCCATGGATGTTGCAAACATGACGATTATAACCTCTGATTTAAAAATGATTTATAAAGCGATACGACTATCAAAGTTTACAACAAATACAATTAATCAAAATCTTTTCTGGGCATTTATATATAACTTAATTGGTATTCCAATTGCAGCAGGTATTCTATTTCCCATCTGGGGGTTTATGCTTAATCCAATGATAGCAGGCGCTGCTATGGCAATGAGTTCTGTATCGGTAGTTATGAACAGCCTGAGATTAAAAACAAAAAAGCTAATTACAAGCAATTAGTTCTTACATTCATTAAGTTTTTGGAAATAAATGCACCTGTAGCGCTTAATTGCTTTTGTCAATCAGGAATTTCCATTTCACCGGAAAAAAGCACGAATTTTTTGTTCATATCATATACCACAGCAAATTGTCCGGGCGCAATACCATGTTGCATCTCCTTGGTTTTTATGTAAAATCCATTTGCTTCCTTACGAATCAAGGCATTTGAGAACGTTGGAGTATGCCTTATTTTTACTGTCGCTTCAATTTCTTCTTTTTCTTTTATTTCAAAAGGATATAGAACATGAGGGTTTTTTACAAAAATTTCGCTGCCATAAACCTCTTCCGGCTCATAACCACAAGCAATAAACACATTGTTGGTTTCGGCATCCTTTTTTACCACAAACCATGGACCTCCCGAAAGGCCAAGCCCTTTACGTTGGCCAACAGTAAAAAACCAATGACCATCGTGCTCTCCAATAATTTTCCCAGAGGTTATTTCAATAAAATTTCCTTTCTTTTTGCCAAGCAGATGAGTTACAAAGTCCTTATAATGGTTACGCCCTATAAAGCATATACCCTGACTATCCTTTCGGTTTGCATTAGGCAAATTCAATTCTGATGCTATTTTACGTACTTCGGTTTTAGAAAGCTGCCCTATAGGAAAAATTAAACGCGAAATTTGTTTGGCATTTAGCTGTGCCAAAAAATAAGTTTGATCTTTAACTTCATCTTTTGCCGTACTTAAAAAACGACCCTTGTCAGTATCCTCAATCCATGCATAATGGCCGGTGGCAAGCCTGTCGTATTTAAACCCCACTTTTTCTTCAAAGGCTCCAAATTTAATTAACTGATTACAAAGCAAATCGGGGTTAGGAGTTCTGCCAGCCTTTAAAGTTTCAACATGGTATTGTACCACCATATTCCAATACTCATTATGCAATGGGATTATTTCGAAATTAAGGTTAAACTTTCTTGCTACCAACTTACACAAATCAATATCTTCCTCCATTTTACAGTCGTAGCCGGTAAAATCGTGAGAAGGCCCAATTGCTATGTAAAAAAGATCGGGTACAATTCCCTGCTCAATCAGCATTTTTGTGGCTACCGAACTGTCAACACCTCCGGAAATCAATAATGCAGTGGAAAGTTTGCTGTTCATATTCAATCGTTATTCATAAAGCCCTGCTTTTGCAGAACTTCTAAAAAGACTTTGGAAAATGCAACATTATCAGCTTTTGTATAGCGTTTCTGAGTAAATACCTGCGCCAGGTTATCCACATTGCTATCAGTAACAAACTTTTTATATTCATCGGAATTTTCTTTTTCCGAATACAAATTGTTTATTGTGCTGTCATCAAAAGCATTGTAAGTTTCATAATGTACCACAGCGCGCATTGGCAACCTGTCGGTAAGGGGAGGTGTTTCATCAGGATAACCAATTACAACAGTGGTTATTGGCACAACTCCTTTGGGCAATTTTAGCACATCAATAATTTTATTCGCGGTATATGTGGTCGTTCCCAAATAAACAGTACCCAGACCAAAATGTTCAGCAGCAACAACACAATTTTGGGCTGCCAATAATGCATCTATTGCTGCTGTCATAAACGAGAGGAAATTATCGTATCCGGGATTGGCGTTACGTAAATTACACCAATGAATAAATCTGTTGAAGTCGGCACAAAAAGTAAGTACTACTGGGGCTTCAACTATCATTTTCTGACCAAAATGCAAAGGCAGAAGTTGATTTTTTATATTTTGTTCTCGGGTAACAATAATACTATAAACCTGCATGTTGCCCGTGGTAGCTGCACGCGAACCGGCTTCAAGTATGGAATTTAAAATATCTTCAGGGATTGCATCAGATTTGAATTTACGAATGGTTTTATGCTGAAGAATAGTTTCAAGAGCTGTCATATTTTTAATTGATTTTTTTGAAATTTATTTGAGAACTGAAAATAACTGTCAAGATTTTTAAAAAATATGTTAGATTAAAACAAGTTTTACATCAAGTATTAATCTATTGTTTTTCCTTAACCAAAAACATATATGCGGGAAAATGATCGGAATAGCCACCCATATACTGCCCGCCAACAAAAGTACGAAAAGGGTATCCTGCAAATGGTCCTTCGGTTTGTTTAAGAAAATTACGATTAAAAATTAAAGCTTTATAAAATTTTAATGTAGATCTGTCATTTCCAAGTAATCCTTTTGAAACTATTATTTGATCAAAAAGGCTCCAACCGTCACGATATGCATTTGAACCAATACCTTGCTTTTTAAACATATTATACATTGGATTATATAACCCTGTAATATCAATTGCAGCTTGCTGGCTTGGCGATGCTTTAAGAACCTTGTAAACACTTGCATTTGTAGGATTATCATTTAAATCGCCCATTATAATGATTTTAGCATTGGGATTTACTGCCAAAACAGAATCAACAGTATTTCTAACAAGCTGAGCAGCAGCAGCACGTAAAGGGGCACTTCTTTTTTCTCCACCACTTCTCGAAGGCCAATGATTAATAATAAAATGCACTGTATCACCAAGCAAAATACCCTTAATAAACAATTGATCCCGCGTTTTGAAATCTGGGTTTTCAGGAACAATCAGTCTGTGAGAAGTATAATACAGCACAGTGAAAAAATCTTTTCTGTACAAAAAGCCAACATCAACCCCCCGGCGGTCTGGCCCTTCAAGTAAAATCGGAACATATCCCGAAGCTTTCATTTTTGGCTGGTTAGCCAAATCGGTAAGCACACCGATATTTTCAACTTCTGACACTCCAACACAAACGGGACCACCTTTTACGTATTCATCGCCAATTTGAGTGATAACCTCAGCCATATTACTCAATTTTTCCAGATATTTCTCGCTTGTCCAACGATTAAGCCCTTCAGGTAAAAATTCTTCATCATTTTTGTCGGGGTCGTTTATTGTGTCAAACAAATTCTCCAGATTATAAAAGGCTACACAAACAATATTATAGGACTTTTCCTGTGCTTGCGCTAAAAGAAAAGTAGATAAAAACAAAAAAGAAAGAAAAAGTTGTTTCATAAAACATTATTGAATCGCAAATATCGTGATTTTTTCACTAATATTGTTATAATAAAAGCTGTCTATTAAAAAAATACAAAAAAGTACTTGCCATATTTGTTTATATCATTTGATTATGTATTTTTGTTGCTGGGAATTTTAATATTCAATCACTTAATTTCATGATTAAGTTCATTAAAAAACTTATGCCGCCACCCAAATGGAAAATTCCGTTCATTTTCCTTATGGGAATTATTTTTGGATTATCTGCTTTTTTATTTTATATATCAAAAGCTCACACTTACCTGAATGATGAGCCGTCCACCTGCATGAACTGTCACATAATGGCACCGCAGTACAGCACATGGTTTCATAGTTCCCACCGCGAGCGTGCCGTATGCAACGATTGTCATGTTCCACACAACAACTTTCTAAATCACTATTACTTTAAGGCAAAAGATGGCTTGCGGCATGCCACAATATTCACTCTAAGGGCAGAACCACAGGTTATATTTATTAAAAAAGCCGGACAGGATGTTGTTCAGCAAAACTGTATCCGTTGTCATGGCGACATGTTAAATAGTGGAAAAACAAAAATGTACACTCATTCTTACGATGACTTCAGAAGCGAACGTCATTGCTGGGAATGTCATCGTGATGTTCCGCATGGACGGGTTAACAGTTTAAGCAGCGTACCTAACGCGCGCGTTCCTAAACCCGGCTCGGCGGTACCTGAATGGCTAAAACAAATGATGAATAAAAACAAATAAAAATATGAAATCCATTACCGAATTAGTATCAAAAAAACCCTGGCTTGGCTGGCTTCTTTTTTTTGGAACAATACTGATTGTATTTCTTCTTGGATTATTAGCTGCTTCTATAATAGAACGCCGGGCCGAATCCGAATTTACCTACAAGCCTGATGTTACTTTTGGCGAAACAGAGCCACGAAGCGAAATATGGGGCAAAAATTTCCCGCGAGAATATAACACATGGCTTAAAACGGCTGATACCACATTCAGAAGTAAATATGGCGGTTCTGCTACCCGCGACGTCTTGGAGGAAGATCCCCGCATTGTTATTTTATTTGCAGGTTATGCTTTTTCAAAAGATTTTAAACAAGCACGAGGACATTTCCATGCCATTGAGGATGTTCATAATACCCTTCGCACAGGTGCACCCATGAATGGTGTTCCGGGACCGCAACCGTCAACCTGCTGGACATGTAAAGGCCCTGATGTTGTAAGAGTTATGAAAGAAAAGGGCATAAAAGAATTTTATTCAGGAACATGGGAATCCTTAGGCGCTGAAATTGTAAATCCTATTGGGTGCTTAGACTGCCATGATCCAAAAACCATGAACTTAACCATTACACGCCCGGGACTTATCGAAGCTTTTGAGCGCCGTGGATTGGACGTTAATAAATCAACCCATCAGGAACTCAGGACTTTAGTTTGTGCACAGTGTCATGTTGAATATTATTTCGATAAGAAAAAATATGAAGGTGCTGCTTATTTAACATTCCCTTGGGATTCAGGATTTTCTGTTGAAAAAATTGAGCAATATTATGATAATTTAGAATTTTCTGATTGGACACACAGCATATCAAAAGCTCCAATGATAAAAGCTCAGCACCCTGACTATGAGTTATATATGACCAGCATACATTATAAACGCGGAGTTGCCTGTGCCGACTGCCACATGCCTTATATAAATGAAGGTGGACAAAAGTTTTCCGACCATCACATTCAAAGCCCGCTCAATAATATTTCTTCTTCATGTTTGGTTTGCCATCGTGAAGAAACTCAGGATTTAATTGACGATGTATATTCACGTCAGGACAAAATTAAAGAGATTAGAGACCAACTTGAAATTCAGCTGGTTTGGGCTCATTTTGAAGCAAAAGCCGCATGGGATAATGGTGCCACCGAAGAACAAATGAAACCCGTTTTGAAGCTTATCAGACAAGCTCAATGGAGATGGGACTTTATTGCAGCCAGCCATGGCGGCTCATTTCATTCCCCAATCGAAGTTTCGCGTATTATTAGCCATGGATTGGATAAAGCACGCGAGGCAAGAATGCAATTACAAAAGATTCTCTTTTCTCTTGGAGTAAAGGATGGTGTACCTTATCCTGATATTAACACCAAAGCTAAAGCTCAAAAGCTCATAGGGCTTGATATGCCACAACTTGAAAAGGAAAAACAAGAGTTTTTGAAAACAGAAGTGCCAAAATGGGCAGCCAAGGCTAAAGAACGTGAAAAAAACTACATTGTAAAATCGCTGAATACCAATTAGCGTAAATGATTTCGAAAAACTCTGTCTGGAAATTTCCCTGGGTTATACCGAGGGGTTATTTATTGCTGTTGGTTTATTAACAGCGGGAATTGCAATACAATTGGCAACAGGCTCATATATCCCCTTGCCGTCCAAGCCTTTTAATCTTATTTCTTTATTATTATTTGTTGCCATTCTCGTTTTCCTGCAATTACGCTACAAACATAATCCTTTGATTAAATGGCTTTCATCGGTTCCTGCATCTATTTCATCAATATCTTTACTGCTTTTTCTAGCACTGCTAATGGGCTTTATCAGACAAGATGTCTCCTCCCCGCCCTATTTGTTGTTTATTAATATTAAACATAGTTGGATGTACTTATTGGCACAAGTTTACATCCTTACAACACTAGGCTTAACTGTTATTCGCAGGTTTTCTTTTAAATTAAGCAATATCGGATTTATGCTAAATCATCTTGGGCTATGGATTTTGCTTGCGGGTGCTGCATTTGGCTCAGGCGATATTGAACGATATACAATGCATGTTGAAAAAAATAATGTTGAGTGGATTGGGGCAGACAATTCCGGTAAATTTCATGAATTGCCAATAGCAATTTATCTCGAAGATTTTAAAGTTGATTATTATTCGCCTCAAATCGGAATTTGGAGTGAGTCAAAACAAAAACTATTAAAAAACCCTTCTTTTAATTTAATTAAGCCCGATACTGTTTTTAAATGGGATGTTTATGATTTTGAAGTAAAACAAATTTTGCATAATGCGTGGTTTATGGCTGATACTTTTCGCGAAGCGCCAATACCGGGTGCTGTTTATGCTGCAGAAATTTGTATAAAAAAGGATGAAAAGCCAGTTAGAAGAGGCTGGATAAGTTCTGCTTCTTCGCTTCAACAGCCATTTTCCTTAACCATTGACAACGATCTGGAACTAATAATGAAGCCCCCAAAGGCAAAGCTGTATCAGTCAGACATAGTGGTGTTTACCAAATCAGGTATTGAAAAAAGCGGCTCTGTTACCGTAAATAATCCTTTTACGATTGATGGCTGGAAAATATATCAATTCGGGTTTGATGAAAAAATGGGTAAATGGAGCACAACCAGTGTATTTGAATTAGTTAGGGATCCATGGTTACCAATAATATACATGGGCTTTGCATTTTTATTAGGCGGCGCTGTTTTTATTTTCATAAATGGTGTCGGGACAAAAAAGAAAAATAATGATTGACATCGGCTTTCAAACAATAGGAATTATATCGGTAGGTTTGCTTTTATTATCTATTGTTCTCATTCTTTTTAAGCGAACAAAAAATTATGCAGTTCTAGTTTCTTCACTGGCAGTTTTAGCCTTATCTTACTACATAATCAACCTTTGGATAGAGTTACATCGCCCGCCACTTCGCACACTGGGTGAAACCAGATTATGGTACGGGTTTTTTCTGTCTTTTCTTGGGGTGGTTCTTTGGTTCAGATGGAAATATATTTGGCTTTTTATATATTCCAATATTACCGCAAGCGTATTTTTAATCATAGACCTTGCAAATCCTGCAGCTCTGGATCAAACCCTAATGCCTGCACTACAAAGTGTTTGGTTCGTTCCACATGTTGTTGTTTACATTATAGGTTATGCATTACTTGGGATGTCGGCATTAATAGCAGCTATACGGCTTTTAATGCCGTTGTGGCACAGGGAAATAAAATTTAGTATGGAATACACTGATAATACCGTGTATTTTGGATTTTCTTTTCTTACGGTGGGTATGATTTTTGGAGCAATTTGGGCTAAAGTTGCCTGGGGGCACTACTGGACATGGGACCCAAAAGAAACATGGGCTTTTATCACATGGCTTACCTATCTATTATACATACATATTCGAATCAAAAACCCGAAAAACGAAAAATTAGTTTCATGGATTCTTATTTTTTCGTTCCTGTTTTTAATGATTACCTGGCTTGGGATACAATATTTGCCTGTTTCGCAAAACAGTGTCCATACTTATTAATCGATAGCGTTTTTTTGATTTTTAACACTAAATATTACGATGAATAAGCATAGTAATAATGTAAGATTAATATCATATAATTATTTTAACCTGCAAAGAATTATTGATTAAATTTGCATCTAAACTTTTTTTTATGAAAGTATTGTTTTACTTTATGCTATTATTGTTGCCAACATTAATCATGGCACAAGAAGGCACTTTGGATGGTTCGGTAAAAGATAAAATCACGTTAGAGGGGGTTTCAGGAGCAATTGTTAAAATTAACAATCAGCAAACAAAAACTGATGCTGTTGGTAATTTTTCCATTTCAATACCTTATGGTACTTATGCTTTTACTGTTGAAGCCGATTTGTTTCAAACATATAATGAAGTAATTAGTATTACCGATTCGGGCAAAGTGTTAAATATAAAGTTAGATCGCAGAACACAAAACGAGAACTCCGGTATTTCCGAAATTCAATTAGATGATGGTGATTTGAGCCAATCTAATAACAGTCAAAGTATTAATAGCTTGCTGCATTCCGGCAATGATGTTTTTGGTAATTTTGCTTCTTTTAGCTGGGGAGCCATGCGTTTTCGCAGTCGTGGCTACGAATCAGGCGCAGGTAAAACTTATCTTAATGGTTTCCCGATGAACGATGTTGAAACAGGGTTTCAGTCATATTCCGATTATGGAGGACTAAATCGTGTAATGCGCTACAATGAATCTTACGAAGGATTAGTCCCTGCCCCATTTTCATTTGGAGGCATAGGCGGCACATCCAACATACAAGCCACGGCATCTCAGGTTCGCAAGCAAAATCAAATCAGTTATGCTGCGGCCAACCGTTCATACAACAACCGCTTAATGTACACCTATGCAACAGGAATGCAAAACAATGGTTGGGCATTTGCATTTTCAGGTTCACACAGATGGGCACTTGACGGATATGTTCCCGGGACATGGTACGATGCATGGGCATATTTTGCATCGGCAGAACGTAAAATCAATGAAAGGCACATGATTGGACTAACGGTTTTTGGTTCTCCTTTCCGCAGAGCTATGCAGGCTGCATCAACTCAGGAAGCTTATAATCTGGCAGGCGATATTTATTATAATCCCAACTGGGGACTTCAAAATGGCGAAGTCCGAAATGCACGAGTGAGAAAAGTGCATCAACCTTATGCAATTATTAACCATACATTTAAAATTGATGATAAAACAAAGCTTTATACTTCGGCAGGATTTTCAAAAGGGCGTTTCGGCACAACAAGATTAAACTGGTATGGAGCACCTGATCCGAGACCAGACTACTATCGCTATCTTCCAAGCTATCAAACTGATTCATATATCAACTCTCTGGTAGCAAATTATTGGACTAATAATATTGAAGCCCGACAAATAAACTGGGATGAATTATATCAGATTAATTACAGCGCAAATTTAGTTGGAGCACAGGCTAACTACATAGTTGAAGAAGCAAGAAAAGACGAAACCCGTGGTGCAATTAATTCTTATATTTTCCATAAACTTTCAGATATTATTCATTTAAGTGGCGGTTTAGAAGTTAATTCGCAATCAACCCGTTATTTCAAAAAACTGGTTGACCTTCTTGGAGGCAATTACTGGAAGGATATAGATCAATTTGCCGAACGTGATTTTCCGGGTGACACTAGCATGCTGCAAAACGACATTAATAATCCCAATCGCATTGTTTTAGAAGGAGACGAATTTGGGTACAGCTATGTATTACATACTAATACTTCAAAAATATGGGGAATGAGCCGTTTCTATTATCCTAAAACCGATTTTTATGTTGCCGGATTTGTTGGAGGAACACAAATTTATCGTGACGGCTTATATCGCAATGGTCGTTACCCAAATAATTCGTTAGGTAAATCGGATATCAAAACATTTATTGATGGTGGCATAAAAGCAGGGGTAACCTATAAATACTCAGGGAAACATTATTTCACTATTAATACGGCTTTATTAAGCAATGCACCAACTACAGTAAATTCGTTTCTTTCGCCAAATATCAGTAATATATTTACACCAAATTTACAAAGCAGCATTGTGTTTTCCGGTGATATATCATACATAAAAAAAGGAGAGTTTGTGACCGGACGAATTACGGCATTTCAAACTAATACATTCAATGAAACAGATTTGTTGAGCTTTTATCATGATGAATATAGAACCTACGTTTACATGAATCTTACAGGGGTAAATCGTGTTTATCAAGGTGTTGAAGCCGGAATAGATATAAAGGCCAGTAAAACCATAAGCGTACAAGCCGCAGGTAATATAGGAAATTACAGATATATTTCGCGACCAACTGCCCATATATCATTTGATAATCTTTCGCGACCAGACACAACCGAATTGATATATTGTAAATACTTTTATGTTCCCGGAACTCCTCAAATTGCCTCTACAATAGGACTTAGATATAATCACCCTAAATTCTGGTTTGTGAATTTAAACTTCAACTATTTTGACAAGATTTATCTCGATTTTAATCCCGAGCGCCGTACACAAATGGCTATTGCAAATCTTGGACCCGGA
>Ga0255347_1005574_pt1 | contig 14206 bp, 10 predicted proteins | sample wastewater_treat_2_FD_192479 | JGI IMG/M metagenome (GOLD analysis project Ga0255347, IMG submission 192479) | Wastewater microbial communities from Lulu Island WWTP, Vancouver, Canada - plant24 | ecosystem: Engineered > WWTP > Wastewater > Unclassified | place: Canada: Vancouver, British...
CAGGTAGCTGTAGGGTGGCCGTCCTCCCACACCTTTTTGCTCCTTTGCAAACACTTTGTTCAGAGCGCCTTCAAACATACGCCAATCAATGACGCTATTTAGTTTCTCCAGCGGATCTCCCAGGGAGCTTAACTTCTTCAGACGATTGCTTTCGTCAAATATTCCAATCTGTTTCATAACCCTATTTTAACAAAAATTAGCACGGCTTACTTGAGTTTTTAGAGGTCGCCATAAGAAGATGTTTGTCCAAAAGCATTTCAACAACCTGGTTCATAAGCTTCTCCTTTCAACACAATGTAGTCATGAGCAGGAATCTGTCTCCCATCCAATTCAATGCCGTCCTCGCCAAAATTCAGGAGAATTTGGGTTCCGTCAGAATAGGTTACCCTTCTCAGTGATTTGCTGAGGATTTCGTGCTTCTCCATGAATTCTGTCTGCAAATGAGCAATGATCTGATAGTCCTGATAAGCCTTGGCTACCTTCACGGCACTGTCTTCCATCATTTTATCCGTATCGCACATCAGATCAGTCTCGCCCATCCAATTGAGACCGGAGGCACAAAACTTGGAATAGTAATACATAGCGGGGCGAGAACCATATTCCACGGAAAGTAGTCTTTCCCACCAACCTTTGACGGGATAGTTGATAGTTTCTGCAGATGGGTTACACATCACGATACCGTGATAAACAAGTTGCCAGAGCGGTACTCTTTCATCATAGAATTGTCTTGGAGTAGTCAGGTCAAAGCAGACATAAAGCGCATAATCCAAATCATCCGCGTAACAATCATAAGCTCCCTCGGAGGAGTATCCACCAAAGGATTCTTTGGACAGCCGCATGATGTTATGGATATACTCCACCCACTGCCGCTTTGTTAGAGGATGGTTAATGTCAAAGCATTCCCTCGGAGGGACGATGGTCTGCACATCGATGTAATGCAATCCCCTGAAGCCGTCCTGACCCAGTTTGGGCAGAAGATTCACATCGTTCTTTTCATAGGCCACCTTCGGGCACATACGGTAACAATAGCCGCTTCCGGTCACACCGCCCACCTGCATGTTACCTTCTTTGTCCTTAGCAGTAATATCGGGGCTGAAAGAATCAGCCACTTCGTAAGCGCCTGTCGAGTTGGTGAACAAATCCACCAGATAGCCAAGTTCCTGGGCATGTTTGAGCACCTTCATCATGCCCTCTTCCCCGCCCAAATCGGCTTCTACAGGAAAATGCTGGGGGAAGCGTCCGTCATGGCCGCTCTTGTTCCAGCCCACAAGGCAGAATTCTGCTTTGTCTACCCCATGAGCTTTCAGGCAATCCATCAGCTTGATGGTACGCTCAAAGTCGATGGCGGTATACATCTTCGGTTCATTCTCCGGCGTTTGATGGAATACGTTGGTGGGACGCGGCTTCCAACCATGACGAATTCGGATTGAGAAAGCATTTTGTGCGTATTCCAGTACAGGTGAATTCTGAAGGCGTTCGCGAATAGGTTTGACAAAGCCTCTGTTTAACTGATATTGCCGATAGGCTCTTGCCATTCCGCTGTAGTTTGCATCGTCTCCGCTCAAGGGAATAAGACGGATGCGGATATCTTCATCAGGTGTGCAGTCAGTGAGATCAAACCTGGCAGTAAGTGTATACTTTGCACGGAACAAACCCAGTACAAGGTGAAACGCCAATGACATTCCTGTTACAATAGCCAGAACCGCCTTTTCACCCTTAACAATACCAAACATGGACATCAAGGGGTTGACAAAAAGTTGCTCACCTTCATCTCTCGCACGGAAATAGGTCAGCTGGCTGCTGAGATGGAAAGAATCAGGAATAACGAAATAACCAGAGTCACCGACTTTTGCTTTCATCTGTTCCGGCAGCACATCAATAATCGTGTTTTCCTGAAGCATTGAGTACGGGATCACAATCTCGGAGTTTCCATCTGCAGAAAGACTTTGTTTTTCAGTTTGCTTCTGAAAAAGGGTAGTTGTAAGCTCGGTATTCATAGTTCCTCCTTCAAAAAGGGTCCGCCCCGTACAGAGCGGACCACAGACGATAAAGGAATTACAGGCCCTTTACCATATTCCAAGCTTCCTGAGCCTGCTTGTTCATTTCATCCAGTCCCAGAGGCTTCAGAGCTTCATACTGAGCAAAGAACTCATCAACAGTGATCTCACCGGTAACACATTTCGCGCGAAGTTCTTCACACTTGGGCAGCAAATCGGTAGCATATTCAGCATAAGCAGCAGTCTGCAGAACAGGAGGAATATTGTAGAAATAATCTCCGTACATATTGAAAGCCTGAGCAGACAGAGTTTCAACCGCGTTCATTTCTTCCATAGTCTTGCCTTTAAAAGTCATCTGGGAGAACATGGCCTCAATCCAATGCAGGATGAAAGTCTGGTTGGCCAAACCGGCCTCACGGGCAACCTGCCATCCGCCATCAAGGATTTCCTTGTTCAGAACAGGAGCGCCATTGACCATGGTATAATGCTGGCCTTCAATACCGAAGTTGATAAGCTTAGTGCCCTCTTCAGAGAACAGGTAATCCACCACTCTCATAATGGCTTCCATCTTTCCGTCCTTTTCAGCCTGAATGGTTACATAGAAGCCACGGCCATCAAACTTGGCACGGGCAGGCATATACTGTTCACCATGAGTACCAACCATGGGCAGTGTAGCAACAAAGGTAGCATTGGTATCAGTTTCCTGCAGAGTTTTTACAGCGGAAGAGGCGCGGTCAGTAAATTCAAGGGCGCTGCCAGCAACGCCTGCGCTCTGCAACGCGCCAGTATCCTGATAAGTATGAGTAACAACTTCTTTATCCATCAGACCTTCAGAGTACAGGAGCTGCATCACTTCGAGGTATTCACGATAGCGGGGATGATCATACACCAACTGATAGGTATTTCCATCCAGGTAGAAATACTGGTTTGAGATAATTCCAACAAACAGCAAGGGAGAGGTTCCCCAAGCTCCCGGGATATGTTCGCCGGCAGCAGTAAAGGGGATTTCATCATTAGGATCGCCATTGCCATTGGCATCCTGGTCACGGAAAGCACGCCAAACAGTCAGCCACTCTTCCCAAGTATTGGGAACATCCAGACCAACACGTTCCAGCCAGTCTTTGCGAACAAACATTCCATAGGCAGGCTGAATATCGATGATGCTACTGATAGGGTAGAGATATCCATCGGAAGCATTTGTCAGACTGGCTTTGTCTTCGCCAATAGCGGCCACATAGTTGGGCGCATACTGAAGGTAATCATCAAGAGGTACGATGGCGCCTTCGTTGATCAGGCTGCTTTCAGAGAGACCCTGGCGAGCAATCAAATCAGGAAGCTGACCAGAAGCGAGTGTTGAGTATACACGCTCGTTGAAGCCATCTCTGGGAGCCCATTCAATGGTGAACTTCACATTGCAGGCTTTCTCGATTTCCCGGAAGATGTCCATCTGCTCTTCCTTGTAGGGGGCCCAGATCTGAGCAAGGATTTTGATTTCGACGGGCTCTTCTGCCACTGCGCTTACACACAGCAGGGGAAGCAGCATCGCCACAACCAGGAGAAGGGACAGGAACTTTTTCATGGGATACCTCCTATGTTTTTTTAAAGCAGTATCATACTGCTTATTAACCCTTAACAGCGCCAAGCATAACGCCTTTTACAAAGTATTTCTGCAGGAAAGGATAAACAATCAAGACAGGAAGCATTGTCACAACAATAGTGGCATTACGCACCTGTTCCGCAAGAGCTTTGCTCTCATCGACGATATCATACTGGGCAGCAGAACTGGCAAGAACGATATCACGAAGAACAATCTGCATTGTATATTTCTTGTAGTCCTTGAGGAAAAGTATGGGGTTCATAAACTCATTCCAACGGCCCACAATGATCCATAGGCCAATGGTTGCCAATGCAGCCTTTGCCAGCGGGATAACCACTTGAACCAGAATGGTAAAGTCATTTGCACCGTCTATTCTGGCAGATTCAATCAACGAGGAAGGAATAGAGGTAAAGAAGCTGCGTAGAATGACCACATGATAAGCCGTTACTAAGGGCACTAAAATAAGTGAAATCAGATTATCAACCAGTCCCAGCTTATTTATGACCATATAGGTTGGTATCATTCCGCCTGAAAACCACATGGTCAAAAGGATAAGCAAAGTTATTACCCGCCTTCCGACAAATTTCCCATAGGCCAACGGATAAGCCGCCAAACAGGTCATAATAAGGCTGCATACCAAGGAGGAGACCGTTACAAGTACTGTATTCAGAAAACTACGCAACAGTTTTTCCGATTCCAAAACAGTCTTGTAGCTGTCAAAGTTTAACCCTTTCGGCCAGAACGAAACTTGAGCAGCAGCCACATATTTATCACTGGAAATGGACACAGAAACCACATTTAGCAGAGGAAGAAGAACAATCAAACTTATGAAGATCATTATGACCACGTTTACGAAATTGAAAATTTTCTCTCCTGTGGTTTCACGATTTCTCGACATGAGTTTTTTAACTTTCACAATTTCTGACATGCACTTCTCCTCCTTAGAACAGACTGGTTTCGGCCACTTTGTTGGAAAGGAAGTTAGCACCTAACACAAAGACTAGGCTGACCAAAGAAGAGAACAGTCCAATGGCCGTCGCCTGGCTGTAACTACCGTTGACGATACCTATTTTGTAGGTATAAGTGGAAAGTACTTCTGAAACCGATGTATTCAGCGCATTCTGCATCAAATAAGGTTTTTCAAAGGTTAGGTTAATCATGTTTCCCACACGCATGATCAACAACAAAATGATCGTCTCCCGTATTCCCGGCAAGGAAATATGCCATATCTGCCGAAGCTTTCCCGCACCATCCATCTTGGCAGCTTCATATAGCCCCTGATCAATGCCGCTGAGGGTAGAGATATAGGTAATGGCCGCCCAACCTGTTTCCTGCCAGATTACCGACGCCACATACACTGTACGGAACCATTTCGCATCGCCCATAAAATAGATGGAATCAAATCCCAAGCTTTTTAGGAAGCCATTCAAAAAGCCTGTGGATGGCGAAAGCATTACGTTCATGATAGAAACAAGAACCACTGCAGAAAGGAAGTGAGGCATATAACTTACTGTCTGAACAAACTTCTTGAACTTGAGGTTCTTAAGTTCATTCAGAAGTAAAGCAAATATGATTGGCATAGGGAAATAGAAAACGAGTGAATAGAAATTCAGCAAAAGGGTGTTTCCAATAACATTCCCAAAATTAAGCCCTTTGACAAATTTGTCAAAGTTTGCAAGACCAACAAATTTACTTCCTGCAAAACCTTTGAGCAATTTGTAGTCAAAGAAAGAAATTGAAAGCCATCCCATAGACCAATAATGGATGATTAGGTAATATGCTACTACAGGAAGGAGCATCAGATACATGAACTTATTCTGTTTGAAATTATTGACCAGATACTCTTTCGTCCATTTTTTATTCTTTGCCATCGGCATTATGCCTCCTCCCAGTTCTTGTTATAAGGCAACAAGCAAGGAAGGAGACCACTATCCACAGCAAGTTCGGTACCGGTCACAGTAGCACTGCGATCACTGGCAAGGAACATACAGGCTTCAGCAATCTCTTCTGGCGTAGATTCTCGCTCCAAAGGCCAATTCTTTCTCTTGGCAGCCAGGAGTTCTGGTGAAAACGTATCCCATTTGTCAACATGGATTGCTCCCGCCAAAATCACATTGCAACGGATGCCATATTTTGCCGTTTCAATTGCTATGCTCCGAGAGATGGAATTGATAGCAGCTTTACTGGCAGCATAAGCTATCATTCGAGGAACAGCACCTTTTGACTGGACAGAAGAAATCATGACAATGCTTCCTTTGTGCTGTGGGATCATCATTTTGGCTGCTTCCTGAGCGCAAAAGAGATAACCATTCACATTGGTGTTCATGATTTCGCTCATTTCGTCCGGTGTGATTTCCAGAAATGTCTGCCGACCTGTGGTAGTAGCATTGCAAATTAACGCATCGAGTTTGCCAAAATGCTCCTTCACCCGTTCAAAAGCTTCTTTGATTTCTTCAGGCTTTTCCTGGCTGAACCAGACGCCGATAGCTTCGGCGTCCGGAGATTCAGTGTTCAGAAGGCGAACAGTCTTTTCGGCATTTTCCTGATTGCGGCAGGCCGCCACCACATCCCATCCATTCTGGGCAAAGAATCGAATGATTCCAAGGCCGGTGTTTCTGTTCGAGCCAGTGACCATGACAACAGGTCGGTTCATCATTGATTCCTCTTTACTGATGGGCTCTTATTCGTCCCAAGTAGCTCCCTTGGCAGTTGAGGTTACATTCTTTGCAAACAGTCGCAGGAACGGCTTAAACTTGGAAGCTTCGAGCTGCCAATCCACAGTCTTGAAACGTTCCTGAATTTCTTCATCAGATACAACCATATCAATAGAACGGTTATGCATATCTACCACAATGGTGTCTCCGTCCTTAACAACAGCCAAAGGCCCACGGATAGCTGCTTCAGGCGCGACATAACCGATGCTCAAGCCGTGGCTGCCACCGGAGAAACGACCGTCGGTGATGATAGCAACTTTGTCAAACAAATCGGTACCAGCAAGCTCTTTCTGGAAAGTGAACGCTGTAGTGCCAAAACGACCCTTCGGGCCAAGATAACGAATGATGATAGCATGACCGGGCTTGATTTCCCCTGCGCGAAGGGCTGCAATCGCATCGTCAATCTCGTGGAAAATAATGGCTTTGCCTTCAAAGTGATAAAGATTGGTAGGCACACCTGCTAACTTCACAATAGCGCCATCTGGGGCAATGTTGCCGTGTAGCACTGCAATACCGCCATCATCAATGACAGGATCATCAATGGAGTGGATAACTTCAGGATTGTAAACCTTCGCATCCTTATAGTTTTCATAAATCGTCTTTCCGTTAATGGTGGGGCAATCCTGATGAAGCTTGGGCATCAGGTTGTGCATGAAAGCTTTGAAGCCTCCCGCAGCATCAAAGTCCACAAAGTAATGACGGGGATCGCTGGGAGCAATGCAAACCAGAAGAGGAATATCATGTGAAGCCTGATCGAAGTAACTCCACCAATCACGGTCAATCCCCGCTTCATGAGCAATGGCCGGGATGTGCAGCAAGAGGTTGGTAGATCCCGCGCAAGCAATATTAACCATAATGGCATTCTCAATCGACTTTTCAGTGATAAAATGACGAGCTGTAATACCTTCACGGACCAGGCGCATAACCTGGAGACCCGCCTCATACGCCATTCCGCCCAAACGTTTGTCCGTGGCATCCATGGTAGCATTGCCAGGCATAGTCATACCAAGAGCTTCCGCAATACAGCACATGCTGTTTCCGGTCGTCATGCTCCCGCATGCTCCCTGCCCGGCATGAGCGCACTGATTCAGCTCAGTAAAATCTTCCATGGAGTATTTGCCTTCAAGCACTTTTCCAACCTTCAAGGTTACTTCACTTAACCCAACCAGGTTTCCACGGAAACGGCAGTGAGGCATGTATCCACCGGTAACCATTACTGTAGGAATATCGCAGCGGGCAGCAGCCATCAGGTGGCCAGGAACGATGGAATCACAGGTGGAGAGCAGCACCATGCCGTCAAACATGTTGGCTTCCACGTTCAGTTCCACCTCATCCGCGACCAGGTTGCGGCTGGGCAGCTCGATGTAGCGGGGGTCTTTCAGCACCATTCCGTCGCACAGGCCGGTGGTAACCACTTCAAAAGGCAGACCGCCAGCTTCGCGAATGCCCTGCTTTACGCGCTCGGCCAGTTCCTTCAGATGAATATGACCGGGGTTGTATTCGTTCCAAGAATTAACAACGGCAATATAAGGCTTCTTCAGTTCATCAGGAGTATATCCAAGACCATACAGAAGACCATCACGAGTAACACTTGCAACACCAAAATCCCACTTGCTACGTTCAAACATCGTTTCTCTCTCCTTTTATTTTACGTATTCTTCAGTAAAGCCGTTCAGAGCCTTCTCAAAGCATTCCAAAGGCACCTTAGTGCCGCCTGAACCCAAGCGCCGCAGGTTCTTGGCAATTATTCCTCCATGAATAACGGGCACCGTACCAGTCTCAATAACCTTGCGCATATCAATTCCGACGGGCGATCCCTGATAATCCAAACCAGGAAGCAGATAATAAGGATGAGTGTCCAAAGCGATTTCGGACATTGAGCGAGACTGATCAATGCCGTCTTGCCAAGTCTTATTCTGAGCCCGCATAACAGCCGGAGCCGCAGCAGCTGCAAAACCGCCAAGGCCGCATGCTTCAAGCATACAACTGTCGCCAATCCAAGGGAGAATCTCATTCTTATCGATATTGGCTGCCACGAGTGCCCCTCCCTCCGAATAGGGGGAAGGCGCAGTATACCAGCGATTTCCAGTGCCAGAAAGTTTGATGCCGTAATCCACGCCATTTCCTTCCATGGCAGTAACCACAGTAGAATACGGCACATTCCGAACGCTTTCCAACAAAGCCATTGCAGAAGCCATTCCCAAAGGATGGAAATAACGTACAGTTCCATACATCAAATCCACACAGGCTTTGATGTTTTCGCGAGGAAGATCACTTTCAAACAAGAGCTTCATCATTTCATTGACTGCGATTAAACCGCATGCATCTTGTCTTGAGTGAAGTTCATCACCCATTTCCACACCTCGGATGAAAATTCTGCGAAGAGCTAAGCCGCCATTATCCTGCAGAATCTTTGTGAACGAAGGAGCAATCACGTTTTGAATCAAATCAAGGAATTTCCGAACATCCTCGTTATAGATTCCCCATCCGCCAAGTCCTCCGCGGTTTGGCCCCTCAAAAGGAGCACAGAAACCCCGAGAACCTGAATTGTGGTCCTCCACGATGTTCACGATTAGTGATGGCGTGGCAATCCCGGAACCAGGAGCCACAATATGGTAGTCATTTGCGGAATGAAACTCAATTTCCCCACTGCGCAATTTCTCGCGAGCTTCTTCCTCGGTTTTTGCATACCCTTCATACAAGGCGCCATTTATTCCGCCCTGTTGCTGAGCATCACACATGCGATCCCACTCAATCTCGGGGCCAGCATGGAGAATCAAGCCTTCACGCATATCGGGAACACATTCTATGGCAGGCTTCATACCAACCCAATAAGGGTCTGTATTCTTCAGAAGATTAACCACCTTAGCATTCGCTGCATCGATTTTCTCTGCCAAATCACCGGCAATGGCATCTAGCTTCTGACGCATCTCACAGCTCAATACTCTGGTCTTTTGGGGGCTCCAGCCAAGCTGTTCGACTTCAACCTTCTGAGCTTTTAAAGCCTCAGAAAAGATATTAGCGCCAATGTTTAAAGCCTGAATTTTGTCTCCAAAAATGTTCATTCACCGTCACGCTCCATTTTTAGGGTCAGGATCTTTGTGGCTAAAGTAGCTGCCTTCTCATTACTGTCCATCACAATCGCGCCGGAGGCCTCAAAGGCTTGCTTCTGAGCTTCGTAACCTTGAGGATCTAAATCCGTGCCGCAAAGCGCGATGATAACGCAGAGGCCTCGGCCTTCCTTACCATTTTCGGCTTTCAGCCTTGCAATAACAGGTGCCATTACTCCTGCTGGATCCTCATTCAATGCATATCCGAGCAATACATCCATAAGAAGAATTGCGCATTCTGGGTCGGCAGCTTCGCGAATTAATCTCTGGACTCGGATTGTTGGGTCGATAGCCGCATGTGGATGAGCTTTCGTAAATTCCTCTGCCCCAATATCAGTCAAACAATTTCCTTGACTTACAAACGGGTTATCCATCGGAATAATGTTTCCAAAGGTAACATTAGAATGAAGTTCATCGAGTTGAGATCCAATCAATGTCAAAGTTTCTTCTGCAAGAGAACCGCCACAATACAACCCGCGAAGATACTTCTGGCCTTTTGCAAGCTTTTTACACTCTTCCTTGGCAAGCACTTCATCCACTTCAACATGGTGGGTTGCTGGCTGTTTTCCCTGAGAAAATGCAATAGCTGCTTCTGCAGTTTCTAAGAAAGTTGATGTGGGATATGCACCAACTTCACGGATTTGGTCTGCATCACCATGGATAAACTGAACAACGACAGGCTTTCGGCATGTTTTCACAGCAGACAGCACTTTTTCCATTGTTGAAGCAGCCGGCGGTTTGGAAATCAACACAATCACAGCTGTTTCCGAATCGTTTTCCAAAAGTTCAATGCTTTGCAACATGGTTATTCCGCCGACTTCATCGCTTAGATCGCGTCCTCCGACCCCGATGGCTTGAGAAATTCCATAGCCTTTCCGATGAACAATACACATGACTTCTTGAATTCCGCTGCCAGAAGCCCCAATGATTCCTATATTTCCTCGGCGAGTTTTGCTACACAATCCAATCGCAGTGCCATCAAGAAATGTCAATCCACAATCGGGCCCCATCATCAAGAGTCTGTGCTCTTTGGCATACTGTTTCAATTCCACTTCTTGCTCAATCGGCACATTATCGGAAAACATGAATACATGCATGCCTTTCTTTAACGCTTCCATGCCTTCTTTGGCAGCATATTCTCCAGCAACCGAAACAACCGCCAAATTCAAATCGGGATTTGCGTTAGCTGCCTGCTCAACTGTTTTGTGCGCATTGCTGGTCTTCTTTTTCTTTTCTTTAAGCATCTCAAGGAAACTGGCATACGCTGCTTCAGCAACCTCAATAGTATCGGCAGAAATTCCGACCACCATATCATTGATACTCGCAGCTTCACCCGATGTATCCAAAACGCCAAGTTCCTTCATCGTATCTTTGTTCAACGGAGTCCCCATGCCGGCAGATACCTGAATTATCCCTGGCATTTCGCCCAAACTGGCAGCAATTCTCATCAAGAAAACCGAATCATAGTACTGTTCTTTTTCAACAAAATTCTTTACAATCATTGGTTTCACTCCTGTTCTATTCTCATTCCGTTTCGTTTATCAAACCGAATGTGATAGATTATGTCAAGTTCTGTCGGAAAATCACTCCTGGCATGTGCTCCACGGGATTCCTTTCTGTTCGTAGCAGCTAGACAAGCCAACCGGCATGTCAGCAATAGGTTGCTTACGGATGAAAATGCTTCCAATTGATCTATGGAGGCTATTCCCGTTTCTCTCATGGTCGATGCATATGTCTCAAGCTTTTCGGATGTTTCCTTTAGATCCTTCTCGTTTCGAACCGGCCCCATCCCATTCTCCATTGTGCTGTATGTATATTTTTGCAAGATGGAAAAGTCATGAACATACACATTTTTCTTGAGCAATCGAGCAAGCCATTTTTCATATTCCTCAAAGGCTTTGCTATGGGTCTGATTCGCTTCTTTTGCGAATCGCGCTGCATTTTCCCCAGCTATTTTTCCAAATACTATGGTTTCTGTTCCAGCATTTCCTCCAAGACGGCTAGCTCCATGAAGTCCTCCTGCTACCTCACCAGCGGCATAGAGCCCAGTAACACCAGTAGATGCATTTTCATCAATCAATACTCCACCCATTATGGAATGCGCTGCCGGAGCCACCTCCACCATATCTTTCTTTAGGTCAATTCCCCTTTGGTAGAAACGGTCGTATATAGCTTGATGCTGAGTAAAGGCTTCTTCAGAAAGCCCCGTCATATCTGCATAAACTCCGCGATGTTCCGTCCCTTTCCCCTGCTGTACTTCAGCGCAAATCAATTGAGCTAGTTTATCTTTGGTAGGAACTCCTTCATTGTCATACTCCTTCAGAACGAAACGTTCGCCCTCATTGTTCAGGAGTTTACCACCTTTTGCCAGCATTGTTGTTGACAGTCCAACCGGCATTACTACACTTCTCAGTGGTTCATGCTGAATGAACTCCATGTCTACAAGAGTCGCTCCAGCATTATATGCCAAAGCATAACCATCACCAAATTGCTCAGAAGGATATGTACTTCTTCCTGTAACGTGACATCCTCCTGTGGCCAGCACAATTGCCTTTGTCTCAATACCAATAAGTTCCTTGGATTGTGTATCCAGCAATATAGCCCCACAAACAGTATCGCTCTCATTCACAATAAACAAGCATTTATGCTGATTTAAGATTGTTGCCGAAGAAGACTGAATCTGTTTCTGTAGAAGGAGCAAAGTTTCTGCCCCTGTGGCGGTCGCATGGTGAACCAAACGAGCAGTGCTGTGCCCTAAAGAACGCATGAGTTGATATTGTCCATCCTTTTCATCGAAAAGAACTCCCTGCTTTTTCAACCATTCAGGCAGGTCTTTGGCCTTTTCTGTAAAAGCTTTCACCAAAAAAGGAGAATTCAAATTGCGACCAGCGGATCGAATATCAGCAGCAAAGAATTCCGGACTGTCTTCGTTTGAAATCGGGACGGAATAACCAATTACATGAGGCGAAGCTTTTTCTCCGTTACTGGCCAGTATGATATTACTGCCATTCTCAACTGCCGCTTTAGCCGCGGAAAGGCCAGCCAACCCGCCACCTAAAACAAGCACATCACAGTTCAACTTATTCAAGACAAAAGACCTTTCTCCAGCAAACGCAGAGCATTTGACCGGCATATTTTCTCATAGGCAACATAGGATATCTTTTCATTCCTCATCGCCTCATCCAAAAAGAATGAAAGCTGCATCATTTCATTACTTTCGTGTTCCTTTTCGGATATATCTGTGGCAAAGTAAAGGCGGTCTTGAAATTCTTCAAGAAATCCGTAGGTGTACTCAGGATCTCGAATCATTGCTCTATACCCAGATACAGAAGAGAGATCGCAGGTTAGATTTTTGTATTTTCGAAGCAATCCAGGAACAACACCCTCCCGAAGGACTTTGCCGCAAATAAAACATGAACGCGTTTCTTCTGTAACATCGTCACCTAGTTCTGACCAGAAACGTGCAGAGTGGCCAATGATTTGCATCTCTGGAAATGTCTTCAATACCATTTCCAATTGAGGAAGATGAAGTCTGTCAATAACGCCCATATCTTTTTCCGGCTTTCCAAAATGGAGGGTTAAAGGCATTCTTTCCTTTTCACAAGCCGAAAACAAAGCCATCATCCGATCATCCGTCAATGGAAGATTGGCTGTCATTTCCCCCACTCCACGCGCGCCATTCATTTTGTAGTAGTGTAAGAAATGGGTAAAATCTGTTTCCCCGCTGTTCTTTCCGGAACGAGGATCAATAGCACAGAACCACCAGCCAATCGTGTTGGGGAAATTCTCAGTTAACTTTCGCGCCTCTCTCATGGACAGTCTATCAGTGCTGCACTCTGGAGAACCACCGAAACAAAGTAGTACCCCTTTCTCAATTCCGAAACGGTCATAGATAAGTCTCAGTTCCTGCGGAGTAACATAATACCTACCAGACAGTTTCGGTAAATCTCTTTCAGGAAGAACATGCACATGCATGTCTATTTTGCGTAATGATGGCTTCATTGGTGTCACCTTTCAATGAAAATGGTTTCCTTTTAAATATATATTACCAGTCTTTTTATCCCGGAAAAGACAAATACCCGATATTTTTTTGTACATTCTTGACTTTATTCCATGCCATTATCATATTCCGAGGAGGAACCAAAAATCTCAATTTCATAAAATTCATCCACACAAGAATATAAGATGCTTTCTTTTTTTATATTTTTGTATAATAATACCATGTTTTTTACTAAACTTTTTCAGAGTTAGTGCTTAGGCCTTACTTCTGAGTTTTCAGGAAAGACTCCTCTGTCTGCACTATTTGCAAATAATCGCCATATGATGTTCTGAAAGCGACTTTATTTCCAATACCATTTCAAATGAGCACAATTCCGCATTAACATTAAATTGTTGCTAAATACATCGCAAAACAGATAGTTTGTCCTAGATAACGTGGACACGAGGCATGTTTTCTGAGATAATGATCATATCAACTGATGAATGGAGATTTGATCATGTCCACAGCAATACACAGACACGACATTTCAGACAAAGTTTGGGCGTTGCTTGAACCACATTTGCCCGGACAACGGGGGCAATGGGGCGGAATTGCACACGATAACCGACGATTCATCAACGCAGTCTTTTGGATTCTACGCACAGGCGCGCCATGGCGTGACTTGCCTCCTGAATACGGAAATTGGAACAGTGTGGCCAAGCGATTCCGGCGTTGGGTTGAGCAAGGTATATGGGAAAAGATACTTGAATGTATTGTTGATGATCCTGACTACGAGTGGTTGATGATTG
>Ga0255347_1005578_pt1 | contig 14199 bp, 14 predicted proteins | sample wastewater_treat_2_FD_192479 | JGI IMG/M metagenome (GOLD analysis project Ga0255347, IMG submission 192479) | Wastewater microbial communities from Lulu Island WWTP, Vancouver, Canada - plant24 | ecosystem: Engineered > WWTP > Wastewater > Unclassified | place: Canada: Vancouver, British...
AGCTTATAAAAGCAAACCTTTTTTTGATTTATTTAATTATCCGTTGCTTGTAAATGTGCCTCATTTTATTATGAAATCTATGTGATTAAACTGCCAAAAGAAGGTGAAAAATGACAATTTTGGATTGTATTAAGGCTGACATTACAACGCTTAAGGTCGATGCCATTGTAAATGCTGCTAACACAACGCTGTTGGGTGGCGGTGGCGTTGATGGCGCCATCCATCGGGCTGCAGGTCCGCTACTATTGGAAGAATGTCGAAAATTAAACGGCTGCCAGACTGGAGACGCAAAAATTACTGCCGGATACAACCTGCCTGCCCGGTACGTTATACACACGGTTGGCCCCGTCTGGAACGGCGGGGCACAGGGAGAGTCACAACTTTTGGCATCCTGTTACCATAAAAGCTTGAAATTAGCGGTTGAGCATCATATAAAAACGATCGCTTTCCCTTGTATAAGTACCGGGGTATATGGCTATCCCAACCGTCCTGCAGCTCAAATAGCCGTCCAAACAGTAAAGGATTTCATTCAGTCAGATCACTCATTAGAGAAAGTGATATTTTGTTGTTTTTCAGATAATGATTATGAAATCTACAAGGAATTGCTGGGAAAGTAAATCCCATGTTTATCGCTATTTCCATAGCGAAAAGATGAAAAATCGAGCTTAATATAGATTTCCGATAAGAATGCTATCAAGATACCCCTAAAAGATAAAAGATCTTATAGCGCTACTGCAAGGGATTGAAATACTGGTTGGAAAATTGGACTGCTGTAAACAATAAGGAATAGGGGGCAACATCCGCTATGCAATATCCCCAAATGTTAAGCGAGAAAACTGAAATTATTGCAATTTCGTAAAGCAATTGAAAAAATACTCTGCACATGCAACGCAATATTAAACCCTGGACGACAAAAAAATACTGACAAAACATAAAAAACTGTATCACTAAAAGATCAGTGTTTCGGAACGATTTATACCACGGGTTTAGTTGTCGGACATCTCTGCGTGTGGTAGAATTTTTATAACTATTTATCTTACGGAGGTACTATGGAACAACAGGTCGCGGCTTACGAAGAAAAAAAAGGCCTGGCTGAGCGGTTAAAAGGCGGGGTGATCATGGATGTGGTCACACCCGATCATGCAAAGATTGCAGAGGATGCCGGTGCAGTAGCTGTTATGGCGCTGGAACGCGTCCCGGCTGATATTCGCGCTCGTGGCGGTGTTGCCCGAATGAGCGACCCGGAGTTGATTTTACAGATCATGGATGCCGTTTCAATTCCAGTGATGGCTAAATGCCGTATCGGGCATTTTGTGGAAGCTCAAATTTTAGAATCCCTTGGTGTGGATTTTATCGATGAATCGGAAGTTCTCACACCGGCAGATGAAGCTTATCACATCAACAAACATGATTTCAAAGTACCTTTTGTCTGCGGCTGCCGCAACCTGGGGGAAGCTCTGCGCCGAATTGGCGAAGGCGCGGCAATGATGCGTACCAAGGGTGAGCCTGGCACTGGCGATGTGGTTGAAGCTGTCCGACATGCCCGAACCGTTTATGGCGAGATTGCCCGTTTAAAGAACATGCCTGAAGAGGAACTGATGACCTTTGCAAAAGATCTTGGCGCGCCTTTTGAGCTGGTTAAAGAAGTTCGTCAATTGGGAAGGCTGCCCGTGATCAATTTTGCAGCTGGCGGCATTGCAACACCTGCTGATGCGGCTTTAATGATGCAATTGGGTGTAGATGGCATCTTTGTCGGCTCTGGCATCTTTAAATCTGGTGACCCTGAAAAACGCGCCAAAGCCATTGTTAAAGCAGCTGCTCATTTCGATAACTCCCAAATTTTGGCAGAAATCAGCCGCAATTTGGGTGAACCGATGGTGGGTCGTCAGGTAACCGATCTTCCTGAAGCCGATATGCTTTCCAGTCGTGGCTGGTAATCCAGGCATTGCAAATACGATGAAGGCCATCGGTGGTCAGTCCCTGATGACTCTATCTAATGCCTACAACGTTGCTTCCCAGCAAAAAATGCTGGGAAGCTCTATTTATTTTGAGATTAAACTCTTGTTCGGCTTTAAAAAACCTTTAATCGCATAAGAAGGACAAAAAAGTGCGTTCAATTCTTTGGGCTGACCGGTTATATCTTTTTCGCCATCGCCACGAGGTGATCAGTCTGGACAATATCCTCCATCTCACTCGCGGTAAACCGCTCTCCCTGACGCATCTACTTTTTGCAATTCATCCAACCGACCACCTTTATACCGGTGTTAACCCATCATCCGATGGTCAGGAACGTTGTATTGCCCAAATTTATCAGTCTGCAAAGATGTGTAGTGCTCACATCAATTACCTGTTATCGCCGACAGGGATGGATGAGCATTGCTTGGTTCCTTTATTAGAAGAATTAGTGAAACAAGCTGGCAATTGGGGCGCAAAGCAGGTTGTAGCCGATCTTTGCAGCGATTCGCCTTTTTTTTCTCAATTTCGCCAGACAGGTTTCTCGGTTTTAATCAGGCAAAACGTGTATCGCTATCCCAAAACCGAGAAACCCATCGATAGAGCCTGTGGTAATTGGCGCACCTGGTCGAGTGCGGATATTCAAAGCATGCGTAATCTCTATCGCGCCCTTGTGCCCCCATTGGTGCAACCAGTTGAACCTTTAACCCGGCAAGAGATGCTCGGGCTGGTTTATTATGATCACAGGGGAGACTTGCAAGCCTATGCTGACCTGGTGTATGGTCCAACCGGTGTATGGGTGCTGCCTGTGGTACATCCCCAGGCTGCTGCTGATATGTCTGAACTTTTAACCCAGATGCTGCACGCCCTGCCAGATCCTTATCGGCGCCCGGTATACATCGCTGCACGATCTTACCAGCCCTGGTTGGAAAACGCTCTGGGAAATCTTGCTGGAGAAGCCTTTCTAAAACAAGCACTGTTGGTTTGCTATATGGCTAAAAGGCAAAGGGTAAAGGCAGAACTTTCCTATCCAGTGGTTGAAAATGGTAATCGTGAACCAACCCTTCCCATAGCACCAATCGGAAACTGCCAGGATTAACGGCCAAGACCCGGTTTTACGGCTGAAGCCACTAATAAAAATTTGGGATAAAATTAGTTATTGTGTTGGGGCAATGGCTCTGGCATCGATAAATTTTGAAAGAAATATTAATAAAATATGCAAAAACACGAAAAAATTACGGATGACCTGGATTTGCTGCTGGATATTTTGCCAGGCCAGATCTCTAAAGTTTTGCGTGAGTTGGATGACAGCGAAAACCTTTTAGAAGTGGTTATCGATTTAGGGAGGAAACCAAAAGCGCGCTTTGTGAACCGTGAAGTGATTTTAAGCGCGGATGATATTACCTATGAAGAGATTAAAGTTATCACAGGATCCATCAGCGAATTTGACGCAGACAATCGAGCCGGCATCGAACGCACCTTACACCGAATTTCTGCTATCCGCAACCGCCGGCAGGAGGTGGTTGGGTTAACCTGTCGGATTGGGCGTGCGGTTTATGGAACCAGCGACATCATTCAAGATTTAATCGAATCGGGCGCCAGTATTCTGATTTTAGGACGTCCGGGCGTCGGGAAAACCACTATCCTGCGTGAAGCAGCGCGAATTTTGGCAGAAAGCACCCGGGTGATCATCGTTGATACCAGCAACGAAATTGGCGGTGATGGGGATGTTCCCCACCCGGCAATTGGCGATGCTCGCCGGATGCAAGTTTCAAAACCCTCCCTACAACATGAGGTGATGATTGAAGCTGTGGAGAACCACAACCCCGAGGTGATTGTTATTGACGAAATCGGGCGAGAACTGGAAGCCATGGCGGCGCGCACAATTGCCGAGCGTGGCGTTCAGCTGATTGGTACCGCCCATGGCAACACCCTGGAAAATTTGTTGCTGAACCCGACCCTTTCTGACCTGGTAGGAGGCATTGAATCGGTAACCCTTTCCGACGAAGAAGCCCGTCGACGTGGTACACAGAAGACTGTACTTGAACGCCGCGCACCGCCAACCTTTGATGTGCTGGTTGAAATTCAAGATCGTGATCGGGTTGCGGTGCAAAGGGATGTTTCTGCAGCTGTGGATGCGCTTTTGCGCGGTTACCCACTCCCACCAGAAATCCGTTACCGCGACGAAGAGAATACGATTTACATCCAAAAACCTGCCGTCCCAAAAATCAGTACTGCTGCCCAGGCTCTGGGCAGGGGAACCAAACGGGAAACGGCACCCTTTAGCCGCTCGACCAATAATCAACGCAATGGGGCAAGCCTGCCGTTATCAGCCAGTGCTGAGGATGGGCTGGCACCATCCGAGGTTGAAACAAGGCCGTTAACACCAATTAATATCTACCCATATGGGGTGGCGCGTAATCGGTTGATTCAGGCAGCCAAACAATTGAATGTACCTGCCCAAATTGTGCGCGATCTGAAAGAGGCTGATATTTTACTGACCTTGCGCCGTTATTATCGTGAACGTCAACAGCCCGTAATTGAAGCAGAACAACGCGGAAAGCCAATTTTTGTGCTGCGCTCGAATACGAGCCAACAAATAGAACAATTTTTGGTCGATGCATTCAACCTGATCAGCAGTGAAGAATCGGCCAGTACGGATTATGCTGTTGTCGATCAAACTCAGGCAGCAATTCAAGCCGTGCTGAACGGCGAACGTTGGATTGATCTGGCGCCTGCAACCGCAACCATCCGTCGCTTGCAACACGAAATGGCACGCCAGGCAGATCTGGTATCTCATTCTTATGGTAAAGAACCCCATCGACACGTGAGGATTTTCCGAGATTAACCATGTTTATCACTTTAGAAGGACCAGATGGCAGTGGAAAAACATCACAGCTGCCTGCATTGAAAAAATTTTTAGAGGATGCAGGTTACACTGTTCTTGTCACCCGGGAACCAGGCGGCACGCCGGTAGGTGACCAAATCCGGGAAATCCTGATGAATTTGAATAATGTCTCAATCATCCCCCGCACTGAAATTCTGCTGTTTTTGGCAGCGCGTGCCCAGCATGTGGAAGAAATTATCCGCCCAGCCTTAGCGGAGGGGAAAATCGTCCTGTGCGATCGTTTTGGTGATTCCACTCTGGCTTATCAAGGATTTGGTCATAAAACGGATTTAGATACTTTAAAAACGCTGTTAAATTTTTCCACCGGGGGTTTGAAACCTGATTTAACCTTGCTGGTGGATGTCCCTGTTTCTGTGGGTATGGAACGCAAGCGCATCAATAGCACCGAGTGGAATCGCCTTGACGCTTATGCGCTGGCTTTTCATGAACGCGTTCGCCAGGGTTATTTTGCCCTGGTAGAAGCAGAACCTGAGCGCTGGGTGATTATTGATGCCACCGCAGATAAAGAAACCGTACAGAAATCCATGCAAACCGCCATCCTGAGCCGGCTGGAAATGCTTTAAATTGTTACGTCTGCTCTGAATCAAGCCGCTGTTAAATGAAAACAGCAAGAACAAGAGGATTAAATGCAAAAGAAAATTGTTTTCATGATCTTAATCGGTGCGCTACTCTTTGTAGCCTGCTCACCAACAACAGTTCAGCCCGCTCAGCCTCCGATTGCTGAGCCAGATACCGAAATCTCGCCAACAGAAATTCCGGCAGAAACGATAGAGGATTCCGCTGAGCGGATGCCCTGTATATCTGTATATGATTACGAAACTTCAGCTGAAACAGACTATTATCAAGCGGTTATTGATCAGCTTCCGCCGCTGAACGACGAGGATTGGGTACGGGGCAATCCGGATGCGCCGATTGTTATCTTTGAATATGCCGATTTTCAATGCCCTGCCTGTGTAAATTTTGCACAGTTAACGGGTTTCTTACTTGAGAATTTCCCCAATTCCGTTAAGTTGGTTTTCAGGCATTTGCCCCTGCCCTCTATTCACGATAAAGCATATATCTCTGGTTTGGCTGCTGAGGCGGCAGGCGCCCAAGGGAAGTTTTGGGAAATGCACGATTTACTATATATGTCTCAGAACTACTGGTATCAGCTGACAGAAGAACAATTTATTGATTGGATCTCGGGAGTCGCCGTTGATTTTGGAATGGACGAGGACCAATTTAGAAAAGACCTGCTTGATGAAGAGAAAAGAACCTGGATTGAGCAGATGACCGAAGAGCGCTTTGCCATTGGCATGAATTACACACCTACTGTGGTTGTGAACGATCGCATATATCGTGATAATAAGCCTAATTTATTTGGACTTATTGGAATTTATGAATTTGATGGATATTTAGAATGCCCAAATTGGGTTATCAATCCAAAGGCAAGCTACCTGGCTAAGCTCGATACCAGTGCTGGCGAAATTAAAATCGAGCTTTTTGCCGACATTGCCCCAATAGCGGTGAACTCTTTTGTCTTTTTGGCGCAAAATGGTTGGTATGATGATGTTTATTTTCATCGGGTTCTTCAGGGCTTTGTGGCTCAGGCTGGCGACCCTTCTGGGCTGGGGATGATCGGACCTGGATATACCTTCATTAATGAGACCGATAATGATCTCTCGTTTGATCGAAAAGGCCTTTTTGCCATGGCGAATGCTGGACCGGATACAAATGGGAGCCAATTCTTTATCACCTTGGCGCCTGCGACCAATTTGGATGGTGGCTACACAATTTTTGGCCAGGTGACCGATGCCAGCTTGACAACGTTAGATGCGATTGCTCTCCGAGACCCTCAAACAACCGATGGTTTTGATGACGCAACCATTATTTACGGAATTGAAATAATTGAAAAATAATCCGTACAAAACTTGATAGAGATGACACAAAAAACAGCTCCAGGAAAAAATTGGCGGGTGATTTTGACCTTGTTGGTCAGCATAGCTGGCATCCTGTTTTTCCTTGTGCAGGCATTCTTTTTAGGCCTTTTTGGGTTGATTTCCATTCTTGACCCAAGTAGCAGCTTGATTGACCGTGCGCCCATCAGCCTGTATTTCTGGGTATCACTTTTTGGTGCGTTCTTGCTGATCCCTTTGTTGATGCTCAGTATCAGTTATTTGCGCGGAAAACCGTCAATCGGTTGGCTTGACCTTAAAAAACCCGCTTTAACCTGGATTTCTCGCTGGGTAATTATTTTATGGCCGCTATTGGTTTTTTTGGGCTGGGGGGCGACCAAAATTGAGGGTCTGTCCACCCTTTTACTGGGCCCGATTAACCTTCTGGTTGCAGGGATACCAATCCTGTGGATTTATGCAGCCGCACAAAGAGGTTTAGAAGGCGGCTCGCAGATTAGAAAATGGTGGATCTTTGGGTTCAGCATTGCCTTTTTACCAATAATTATCATCACCATTGAATTGATTGCAGTGGTATTCCTGGGTGGTGCAGGTGCCATTGGTTTAGCCTTCCGGTTTTACAACAATCCGCAGATTGAACAGCAATTAATGCAATGGATTGATCAAATTCAATCTATCGCTTTTGGCCAGGATCTTGATGCCCTTTTAGATGTACTCAAACCTTTCTTACTTCAACCGAGTGTTATTTTTTGGGGAATAGCAAGTTTTGGCGGAATATTTCCGATCATCGAAGAAACTATAAAGCCCCTGGCTCTCTGGCCAATGGCGGGTCGAAACATAACTGAGCAGGAAGGTTTTGTAGGCGGGTTGCTTTGCGGTGCAGGTTTTGCATTGATGGAAAATGTACTTTTTTTCACCAATGTCTCCCAGCCAGAAGAATGGTTGTTTATGGCAATCGGTCGGGCAGGCACAGGTGTGTTGCACATGCTTGCCTCAGGTTTGATCGGTTGGGGGTTGGCGCGGGCTTGGCGTGATGGTAAATGGGCTTTTCTCGGATTAACCACCTTGGGCTCGTTTTTTCTGCATGGTTTGTGGAATACTATAGCCGTTATCACAGGTGGCGTGCCCTTATTGTTTTTGGAAACGGAACCTGCGCTGGGACAAACACTGCTTTTCCAAGCACCGATTATTTTGTTTTTGTTAATTTCGGTGGTTGGATTGGTTTTATTAAATAAACACCTGCAAAAAAAGACAGTCGAGACCGCATCTATTGGTGAAAACACTTTGTAAGCATAGCGGAAAAAAGAGAACTTAATACCTTTCTGAGCGTTAACCATAACAGAGAGGATGCTTTAAAAAATGTCTGAAACCCCAATGCTCAAATTCATCACCTTTTTGATTAAGCGAATTACGCACTATGAAGTTTTGAACCTGGAGCGTATTCCCGCTGAAGGCGGCGTGCTGATGACCACCAATCATATCAGTCGATTGGATGTCCCTTTTTTAATGGCGATCCCTACTCGGAAAGACCTGGTAGCGATTGTGGCAAAGAAATATCAGAAAAAACCTTTCTTTAGCTGGATTTTAAAAAAGATCGGAACCATTATCTGGATGGATCGAGAAACCACCGATTTTACAGCTTTGCGTGAGGTTCTCAACCAATTGAGAAAAGGGCATGTGGTTGGGATTGCACCCGAAGGTAGACGCAGCCATGGTGCTGTGGGTTTGTTAGAAGGAAAGCAGGGTGCTGCTGTGTTGGCCGCTCAGGCTGCTGTCCCCATTCTGCCAATCGGCATTGTCGGACCCGAACTCATCTACAAAAAATTAATGAAATTTCAGCGTCCAACGGTTACCATTCAGGTGGGCGAGCCTTATCATCTCCCTGAAATCGATCGTGACGCCCGTCAGGCATGGTTAGCCCGCAGCACGGATGAAATTATGTGCCGTATTGCTGCGTTATTGCCCCCCGAATACCGTGGTTTTTATAAGGATCACCCCAGGTTGAAAGAATTGCTTGATGCTTCGCAATGACAGGTGGTTTTAGCGCATAAAGTGGTGCGATTGCTTTGCATGCTTTGAGGCCAGCGGAAAGTATGGACCCATAATCGTGGGGGAGTTAAAAAATTGCTAGCCCATCGAAAATAGAAAGTGGTTTTAGGCATAATAATCACTAGCCTGCCTGTTACCAGCCACTTCCGTGTGGATGGTATAATCCAAACGTGTTAACGGATCTTAATCTTGGCGATATTTTGCGTTTGCGCAAACCGCACCCATGCGGCGGTTATGAATGGCGCGTGGTGCGACTGGGCGCGGATATTGGGATTGAATGCCTGACCTGTGGGAGAAGGGTGCTCCTGGAGCGTCGGGCTTTGAAAAACAGGTTAAAAAAAATTATTGAAAAAGCGGAACCAGATAAGCCAACCGATGAACCCCTGGGCACACAGTTGAACCCTTAGGATTGTTGGTTAGACTTAAATCTGATATGATATTGATAATAAATTATGCCGATATTAGACGACCGAAACTTTGAGTTTTTCAGTCACAGCACTGCCCAAACCCGACGATTGGGTATTCATCTGGGTGGATACCTCAGGCAGGATGATGTTATTTGCCTTGAAGGTAACCTGGGTACTGGAAAAACAACCCTCGTTCAGGGCATCGGTCAGGGTTGGGGCACTCTTGATACCGTTACAAGCCCAACTTTTACAATCGTGAATGAATATCGACGCCCCGATCAGTCGACCCTCTTTCATTTAGATGCCTATCGCCTGAATAATGCACAGGATGCAGAAGCGCTTGATTTTGACCGCATGCTAACGCAAGGCCCCATTGTTATCGAATGGGCTGAACGGATTGAAGCAGTTTTACCGGCGCAGCACCTGTGGATTCGGATTGCCTTTTCAGCACCCGAAAACCGAACCATGCTGTTCACACCTCGCGGGGCACGTTATGAAACCCTGGTTGCTAATTTGCGGCGTAAAGTATATGGAGTATTCTAGTGTTATTCGCCCTTGATACATCAACTTCATGGATCAGCCTGGCTTTGTTTGACGGCACTTTTCTCCGTTATGAAGCCACATGGGAGAGCCCGTTTCATCATACCATCGAGCTTGCCCCCGCTTTTGAACGGATGATCAAACAGACGGAGGTCAACCCAAAAGAGCTAACCGGGCTGGCCGTTGCTTTAGGGCCAGGATCGTTCACCAGTTTGAGAATTGGTATGGCATTTATAAAAGGCCTATCCATGGCAGTTAACATCCCCATTGTAGGCATCCCTTCACTGGATGTGATTGCCAAAGCGCAGCCCCTCGATGATCGCCCGATGATTGCTGTTTTACATGCCGGGCGACAGCGGTTAGCTTGCGCGACCTATCAGGTCGTTGGCGATGAATGGGTTGCCCAGGGTGAACCAAGTGTGCTTGATGCAAGGGAATTGGTGAAAACTATTGAAGCGCCCACGTTAATTTGTGGCGAGCTGTCATCCAGTGCCCGCACGATCATCGGTCGGCGCTGGAAAAATGCCCGCCTGCTGCCACCAGAACGCTGCTTGCGACGAGCCGGGTTTTTAGCCGCTTTGGGTTGGGCTCGCTTACAAGCTGGTCATCTTGACGATACTGCCAGTTTGGCACCGATTTATTTAAGTACTGCATCCACTATTTCCGGTTGAAATGATGTCTACAACCGCCGAGGGTTGCATTAAATTGCGCCCAATGTCTCTGGCAGATTTAGATCAAGTAAATGCCATTGAGCAAGCTTCTTTTCCAACGCCCTGGCCAGAAGAGGCGTTTTATCATGCCCTGAAGCAGGAACAAACTGTTTTGTGTTGGGTGGCAGATTGGATAGAGGACAATCAACCACCGAAAGTCGTTGCGGATATTGTGGTCTGGTTGATCCTCGATGAAGCTCATATCGGAACCCTAGCTGTCCTTCCGGAATACCGGGGCCGATCAATTGCTAAAAAACTTTTAGCACAGGCATTATTGGAGGCAATTCGATGTGGTGCCACCCATGCACTGCTCGAAGTTCGATCCAGCAACCAGTCTGCTTTTCATCTTTATAAAAAATTTGGTTTTGAAGTGGTTGGTGTGCGAAAAGGATATTATCAGGATAACGACGAAGACGCACTTTTGATGACGTTAAGCCCTTTGTTAACCGAAAAGCTTGCTGATCTGGTCGGTAGCCGATAATATTTTTAGGAGTTATTCTTTAGATTGGAGGCTCATTTTGACGCCCGAAGAAGTTTTAAACGAAATTGCAGAACAAACCAGAACATGCACCCGCTGTCCGCTTCATCTTTCTCGAAAAAATGCAGTACCCGGAGAGGGCACGCCAAATACGCAGATTATGTTTATTGGCGAGGGGCCCGGGTTTCATGAAAATGAACAGGGACGTCCCTTTGTCGGCGCTGCCGGGAACTTTTTGGATGAACTTCTGGCTGATGCGGGCTTTAATCGGCGGGAGGTTTTTATTACCAATGTGGTCAAATGCCGCCCGCCTGGCAACCGTGATCCTGAACCCGAGGAGTTAAATGCGTGTAAGATTTACCTGGAGCGGCAGATTGCAGCGATAAACCCGGATGTGATCGTCACCCTGGGGCGTGTGTCGATGGGTTACTTTATTAATAAAGGGAAGATCAGCGCTATTCATGGGCGTGATTTTTGGTCTCATGGGCGTATGGTTGTTGCCATGTACCACCCGGCAGCAGCCCTGCACCAACCGAGTCTGCGAGCCGTTGTAAAAGAAGATTTTTCAAAATTACCCGGTTTGATTGAAAAAGCACAAGCTGTACGCCAGACCAGTGCTGAAAATCGTAAAAACAGCGCTCAGGATACGGATGACGATTCTCTGGATAGCGGTCAGGCAGAACAGCTCAGCCTATTTTGAGAATGTTTGGTTATAAGGGTCTGTGATACAATAACTTCTCATATCCTTTTGTTGGATTCAGGATCATATTATGACAACAATCAAAGAAAAACTGCTTGAAAAATTTCATAACCGAACCGCCTGTGTGGGTGTGCTGGGAATAGGTTATGTTGGCTTGCCGCTGGCTGTGGTTTTTGCTGAGGCCGGGTTCAGTGTGGTGGGCGTGGACCCCAATCCAGAAAAAGTTACGGCAATCAATCGAGGAGAAAGTTATATTCTCGATATTGCCTCAGAACGCCTGCAAACGTTGGTTGATGCTGGTTTGCTGTCTGCCAGCACGGATTACGCTCGCTTGAGCCAGGTTGATGCTGTTTCAATCTGTGTTCCCACCCCATTGCGTAAGACCGGTGATCCAGATCTTTCATATATCGCCTCAGCATCGAAAGCATTGGCTCCCCACATGCATGAAGGTATGGTGGTGGTACTGGAATCCAGTACTTACCCCGGGACAACCCGGGAGATGATTTTGCCTGTCATCGAATCAACCAGCGGATTGAAAGTGTGCGAATCATTTTTCCTGGCATTTTCACCCGAAAGGGTTGACCCCGGTCGAGAGGATTGGACAACCATTAATACCCCCAAGGTCATCGGCGGTATAACTCCAGATTGCGGCGAAGTGGCTGCAGCCTGGTACAGTCAGGCTCTGGAAACCATCGTGCCGGTTTCAACCTGCGAAGTGGCTGAAATGACCAAACTGCTCGAAAACACCTTCCGAATGATCAATATCGGTATGGTCAATGAACTGGCTATCATGTGCGATCGTCTGAATATCGATGTATGGGAGGTGATCGACGCCGCGGCCACCAAACCCTTTGGTTTTATGAAGTTTACACCCGGGCCGGGTTTGGGCGGTCATTGCATTCCTATTGACCCGTTATATCTCTCCTGGAAGTTGCGATCGTTAAACTACAATGCTCGTTTTATTGAACTGGCATCGGAAATTAATACCAACATGCCTCGTTTTGCGTTGGGAAAGATCCAGGATGCGCTTAATCTGCATAAAAAGCCAATTAATGGCAGTCAAGTGCTGATTTTAGGGGTGGCTTATAAACCGAATATCAACGACTTGCGCGAATCACCTGCCCTGGATGTGATCCACCTGCTGCAAGAAAAAGAGGCAGATGTCATTTATCACGATCCTTATATCCCGCATATTGATTATGACGGGCTGGTGATGGATTCGGTACCTGATTTGATGAAAGCGGTCGTCTCTGCCGACTGTGTTGCCATTATTACCAATCATCGTGATTATGACTATAATGCTATTCTCAATAATGCAAAATTGATTGTCGATACCCGAAATGCTCTGGGAAAACAGGGCAAAGATAATCCAAAGGTTGTTCGGCTTTAATGGCGAATTATTTAATTTCCGGAACTGCTGGTTTTATTGCCTTTCGCGTGGCAGAAATGTTGATGGATGCAGGGCATCAGGTGTACGGCGTTGATGATTTGAATGACGCGTATGATGTGCGCCTGAAAGAATATCGTTTAAATCGACTGTTAAACTGCCCTAACTTCCATTTTCTAATGGGGGATATTTCCGATAGGGCTTTGATTGAAACCTTACAAGCCTGGTTGCCCGATAAGGTAGATGGGGTCATCAACCTGGCAGCACGGGCCGGGGTGCGAACCAGCCTGACAGACCCGTGGACGTATGTGGATACTAATATAATTGGCAACCTCAATCTTTTAGAATTGTGCCGGCGGCATCCTGTTCATAAATTTGTCCTTGCTTCAACCTCCAGTTTGTATGCTGAAGAATCGAAGCCGCCTTTTTTAGAAACAGATGACACCGATCACCCCTTGCAGCCTTATGCTGCCAGCAAAAAAGGCGCTGAAGCCATGGCCTTTGCCTATCATCATCTTTACGATATTGATGTAACCGTTCTTCGTTATTTCACCGTTTACGGACCGGCTGGACGCCCGGATATGGTGATGTTTCGGTTTTGTCAATGGATTGCAGAAGAAAAGCCGGTGATTGTCAACGGTGATGGCGAACAATCACGCGGCTTTACTTATTTGGATGACATCGCTCGGGGGACGATTCAGGCGCTAAAACCTCTCGGTTACGAGGTGATCAACCTGGGCGGGCATGAGGTAATTACCATCAACCAGTTAATTTCTATGTTAGAAGAGCGTCTTGGAAAACGCGCGAATGTAAGTTATGAGGCCTTTCACCGCGCCGATGTCTATACCAACCAGGCAGATGTTGGGCGTGCCAAGGCGCTCCTCGGCTGGGAACCGCAAGTGAACCTGGATGAAGGTATCAGCCAACTGGTGAACTGGTATATGGCGGAAAGGGAATGGGCCAGTCAGGTTGAAACCCCATGAAACCAGAGCAACCAAACGACAAAGAAAGCCATCCGCAGCAAGCACAAGCAGAAGGCCAGCAGAAAAAATTTAGCATCCGGGCTTGGGGCGAAGATGCCATTTTCAAAAAAGTAGTCAGCAACTCGGTTTATTTATTTGCCAGCCAGGCTGTCAGCGCCATTCTCAGCATACTGGCTGCCAATCTGCTGGGTG
>Ga0255347_1005589_pt1 | contig 14172 bp, 8 predicted proteins | sample wastewater_treat_2_FD_192479 | JGI IMG/M metagenome (GOLD analysis project Ga0255347, IMG submission 192479) | Wastewater microbial communities from Lulu Island WWTP, Vancouver, Canada - plant24 | ecosystem: Engineered > WWTP > Wastewater > Unclassified | place: Canada: Vancouver, British...
AGGCTCCATCGCTCGATTCCGGTGATAAATGGGTTGAGGCGCTGGCCGAAGCGCGGAGTGTCCAGAAGGTCATGTCATATGCCATCGTTTCGCTGTCGCTCGCCTTGTGTGCTGTCTCCGGCTATGTGGTCAAGCTGCTCGCCGGCGTCGTCCGTGAGGCGACGGCGGAGATGAGGTTGTGCCGAGAACGGCATGAGAAGGAGCGGGGGAAATGACGAAGAGAATGGTCACGTCTATCGCGGCATGTGGCGTTCTCGCCATTATCGTATTGGCCGTACTCATTGGTTGCCGGTCGCTGCATGATGGCGACAAGATGGCCGTAACTCCGTCGTCCTACACGGAGCAGGTCAGGAGATGCATAGCGGCGGCGGAGGCCGCAACGGGCCTTCGATGCATCGGTCTGCGGCGGGCCTATTTCGCCGATACGGGCCGCAAGGCTTGGTCTTCGAGTCTGCGCCGATATGTGGCGGTGGACGAGGACGGTCAATGCGGCAAATGGACGCCTGGAGAGATTCGCGTTTGCACGCTTGCCGGTTCGGTGCCAGACGAGATCGTGATCCACGAGATCGCGCACCAGATAGCGGCGGACAACGGACTCGCCGCGACGGATCACTGCGCGGAGTTCGTCGGCAGAGTGTGGGGGTGGCTATAGAGTGCGCATAAATGAGGATTCAAACGTCGTTTTTTCTCATTCAGCGCAGGTGGAGGGAGGAAAATGAGCAAGTGGAAATACACGCTTGAGGACGACCTGGTGCGGTATGCGGGCAGGCAGCCGCCGATACCGTTCCTGTGCCGCTGGGGGACGATCGACTCCCTCGGCGTGATGCTATTGCGGCACGGGTATTCGTGGGATGGATGCACGCTGGCCCCGGACGGGCCGATCAACCCGGAGACCGGCAAGCCGTACACGTATGCGGCGAGCGCCTTCCACGATTTCGGCTATCAGTTTGCCGACGAGATTGGAGAAGTCTGGGGCCGCTCGGTGTCCGACGTTCTGGAGTGGTTTGACGATGCGTTTCGGTTCGTCATGGAGCAGGACGGTGTCGAGCCGTGGCGGCGGAAGGTCTATTACGCAGCGGTGCGGGCCTTGGGGCGGCCATTCAACAGATTCATGCGGAAAGCGCGCAGCGTGCTCGGAATCGAGACGGCGTGCGATCAATGCGAGACCGTCGTGTGCGACGCCGAGCGGCATCGGCGCAAGCGTATGGTTGCCGGAAGTGCCGGAGGGGAAGGATGGACGGGATGGACGGGATGGATGGGGCGAGTTCCAAGGGTTGGAAGAATGGCGTGGCGGGGTTTCCAAGGGTTGGAAGGATGGGATATGAGATGGCTTCCGATTTCGGGCGATACCGTCATGCGATCGCCGATCTCGTGATTGAAGGGAATATCAACGGGGCATGAGCGACGGATGGGTCATATCGGTGGCGACGACGCCGGATCGGATTGGCGGGATCGAGGCGCCTATGCGCGCGATCGCCGCGCAAGGGTATCCCGTACATCTATGGGCGTGCAGGAAGATTGCGCGGTCTCCGACGGTGCTGTCGCAGATTCCGTCCTATCTGCTGGAGCTTGGCGTGAACGTGCATCTGACGGAGGATCGCGGGCCGATAACGAAACTCCTTCCGGCGTTCGAGGCGGGATACGAGCGGGTGGTGACGTTGGACGACGACATGGTGTATGGGCCTGGCTACGTGGAGCGGTTGGTGGAATGGGCGGAGAAACTGAAGGAATGCGCGGTGGGGTATCGGGGTCGGCGGCTGAATGGGCCGAGGTATCGCGATTGCATCAGCGTCGAGAACGTGCGCGAACCGAGCGCGGCGGACATATTACTGGGCGTTGGCGGGGTGGCGTATCGGCGGGAATTCTTCGACGACGGGATATTCCGAGAGTGGCGTGCGTGCCCGCAGAACGACGATCTATGCGTGACGGCGCATTTACGGCGGCGCGGCATTCGACGGATGGTCGTACCGCGCGAGGCGAAATATTCGAGCGTGGTGGAATTACAGGCGACCGGGCTATATCAGCAGAATCAACGCGACGGCGGATTCAACGACCGATATTTGGCGGCGCTAGGTTTGATCGAACGACCCAAGACGAGGCCCGCGGGAGAAATCCGGCTTTGCGCGGTCATAATGACGGCGTGGAAATCGGCGAAATGGATAGAGGACGCCATAGCTTCGTACCTGGCCCTGGAGCCCGTGCCCGGCTGGAGATTCGAGTTGAGGATCGGCGTGGACGGGTGCGAGGAAACGGAGGCGCGGCTGAGGGAGCTTGGCGTACCGTTCTGGTTGAGCCGGAGGAATGTCGGGACGTATGTGATGCGGAACAGTCTGATCGGGCAGGCCCGCGCGGACGCTTACTGTTCGTTCGATTCCGACGACGTGTTCGCTCCGGCGCACATGGCGGAGCGGATACCGATACTGGAGCGGAATGGAGTGGTGGGCTGCACGAGAATCGAGGTGACCGAGGATTTGCGGCCGATCGAGTCGGCATCGCACACGGATTGGCCGCTGATGTTCTCCGACGAAGTGTGGCAAGCCGTGGGCGGATACAGGGCAGAGAGGGCATGTTCGGACGGAGATTTCGCTGCTCGGATCAGGAATCTAGGCTGGAAGATGACGGCGCCGAAGTGTCCCGGGCTGATGCTGAGACGGAATCACGATGGGCAGATGACGAAATCCGCTGAATTCGGCGTTGGGCGTGCGGCGCGGATCGAGATCGCGCGGAGGCACAGGGAGCTGCGGGAGGCCGGCAGCCTGTATGTCGAGCCGGTGACGGTGGGACTGGAGAAGGTGGACGGAGACTTCTCGCGGATCGCGCCGCGGGCATATCGCGTCGAAGCGCCATCCGAAGAGGCGAAACCCGTCTATTCCGCGGCGCGATTCATGGGAGAGACGAAGCGCCGACCGGCATCCACGCTCGGCGGTCGAGTTGACCTGGTATATCCGTATCGCGCGACGAAGAGCGCGGAGATGCTGTTGGCGAGTCTGGAGAGCGTGAGGCGGCATGGGCGGAATGTGCGCCATGCTTGGGTGGTTGGCGACGAGCCGCCGAAAGGCGCGCCGGAATGGGTGGGGTGGATCGGCACACGGAGGCGGGAGGACAGATACGTGGATGCGGCGGCGAACATCATGGCGGCGGCGCTGAGCGGGGCGGTCACCGATCCGTTCGTGCTGATGAACGACGACTTCGTCTTGCTGGCGGAATTCGACGCCACCGAGACAATGGCGCGAACGCGGGGGCCGATGAGCAGACAGGCGAAGAAGGCGGTCGGCAACTGGGGACGCGCCTTGCGGAATGCGCGGAATCTACTGGAGGCGCATGGATTCGCCGATCCGATCAGTTTCGACGGAATCCACGAGCCGCTGACGATCTTCGGGGCCGCCTATCGTGAGGCGATGATGGGGCTATGGATGAGCAACGGACACGCGAGGAAACCGGTATGTATCCGATCGGTGTACGGGAACGTGGCGCGCAAGATGGGATTGATTCCGAGATGTCCGCCGATCGCGCGAGACGCCAAAGGTCCGGCGCCGGTGGCCGGCGCGCGATGGTGGAGCATGACGGGAACGGAGATGGCGAAACATGAATGAGACCATGGAACGAGTATCCGGCGATGGCGGGGACAAGGCGCGCGTGCCGGAGGAGCTGTTGGCGCAATGGAAGGAAGAATTGGCTTATCTGGCCGACGATTTGCGTCAACATCGGGCAGGGGAGCGGCTGGACGCCGAGGCGACGAGATTTTGCGAATGGGACGGGCAGAGCCCGGATGGGCGGAAATGGGCGGAGAACAACGGCGGGGTCGATCCGGAACCGTTCGACGGATGCACCGATGCGCGAGTGCGCACGGTGGACATGATCGTCAACGAGCGCAAAATGATGAAAGTGCTGGCGGCGCAAAGGGCGCAGGTCAAGGCGCGTCCGCTGGGGAGAGACGACGCGGAGCGGGCGGCGAAAATCGAGGGGTTGATCCGGTGGATCAGGAACCGGTGGGGGAGCCAATTCCTCATCGAGATCGAGCGGCTGGCGGACTACATGGAGGCCGACGAGCCGGCGGCGGCGCTGTGCGGGGTGTATTGGCGGCGCGAGTATGGGCTGAGATACGAAAGCGCGACGATAGATTCACTGTTGGAACGCTATGTCGAGTGGGTGCAACAGCTATTCGAGGGCGACGAAGACGCATTGCAGCGCGCGCAGGAAGAGGCGGCGCAATGGGGGGAATCCCTTCGGGATTCTCTGACGGACGAGGCGCTGGAGGATCAGGCGGTAGCGTGGATACAAACCTTGTACCCATACGTGAGCGTCGGGCGGGCGCGCAAAGTGGCGCGAGAGCTGAGGACGAATGGCGTGACGAGATTCCCGCTGCGATACGTGAGGCGCAACGAGCCGACGATCGTTGCGCACCGGCTGTTCGAGGACGCCTTCATTCCGGCGGAGACGAGGAGTTTCGATGCGTGCCCGCATTACTTCATCGCCGAGGCCGTCACGCGGTCGGAGCTGGAGTCGAGAGTGGCGACGGAAGGATACGACGCAGGCTGGGTGCGCCAGGTGGTGGGCGGGGATAGAGAGGACGAAAAGGGGCATCAAGGCGAATTCAAGCTTCCCCGATACATGAACACGCGGTCCGGCAGATCGCCCTACGAATACCGCGATCTCTATCAGATATTTCACGTCTATTATGCGGCGACGAACGAGGATGGAGTGTTGGGGCACTACGTCACGACCTTCCACGATTCCGTGGAGGGTACGGCGACGGGGCGGCGCATGGCGGAATATCCGCATGGCGGGTATCCCGGAGTACTATTCGTCCGCGAGGCGATTTCGAGCCGACTACTCGATGCGAGAGGGGTGGCCAGTCTGACATGCGCGGCGCAGGGCCTACAGAAAATCGCGCACGACACAGCAGGCAACGTGGCGCAATTCAGCCTGCCGCCCGTCATATCCATCGAGCGGATGGTGTCCGGACGGGCCGACTTGAGGCCGCTGGCGGAGAACCGTCTGAAACGGAATGGAGAATTGCGATTCATGGCGCCGCCGAGTTCCACCGGCACGTATCAGCTCAACGACTGGCTGACGAAGCTCGATGCGGCGGTGGACAACTACTGGGGAAGGCCGAGCGGGCTTGTGCCGCCGCAAATATCCGCCATGCACCAGGAATATGCGATGGCGACATGGCTGGCGCAACTACGCGACGTGTTCCGGCTCGTCGTGCAATACGCGCAAGCGTGGTTCACGCCGGACGATCTGAGGAAGATCACCGACGACGAGGGCGTCCCGCTATTCGACAGTCGGGATGACATTGCCGGGGAATACGATGTCGAGTTGACCTTCGAGCCGAGAGACATGGACCTCGATTTCCTTGTCAAGAAAGTCCAGCTTTACGTCCAGATACTGAACAGCCTGGATTTGCGGCAGGTGGTCGAGCGTGGATTTGTCGTGTCTCGCCTGATGTATGCCGTGGATGGGAGCCTGGCCGCCGGAGCGGTGCAGCCGGTGACCAAGGCGGACGAACGCGAACGCAAGGACGAAGAACTGAACTTTCTCAAGATTGCCGCCGGAATTCCGGTCGAAATGGCGGAACAGGGGCAGAACTTTGCGTTGCGGCACGAGGTACTGGTGGGGATCGCCGAACGGTCTCCGGAGGCGGTGAGATCGTTGCCGCCCGACAGACAGGAGGCATACTTGAAGCGCGTACAGCACCTTGAGTTCATGATGAAACAGGGCACCGAAAACGCGCAAGCCGGGCGCGTTGGGGTCAAAGTCGAATGACCGAACAGAACAAATGCACCGATCGAGAGGCGTTCGCCCGATGCGTGGAAGAGCTGCAATTCCACGAACGGCTGATGGAATCGTCTGCCAGGGCGACCCATGATGCGGAGCAGCGGGAGAGGCATGAACATGTTGCCGCCTGTTTCCGGCGTGGCTGGGAGGCGCTCGCGAAGATGGTAGAGGCGAAATGACGAACGCGGAAGTCAAGGCGAGATTACTCGAAGAGAAAGCGATCCTGCATCCGGAAGGCGACACGCAGGACCCGGCGGGCAATCGCATATTGAAGCGATACTGGCCCGGGCTGCTGGAGGAAGAGATAGATATAGCGCGGGCGTTTATCCTCAAGTGGACGAGCGTCAAGAACTACACCAGCGACACATCGCCGGCGGCGGCCACGGTGAGCGATCCGATGGTCAACGGGCGGAAGATCGCCGGGACGTTTCGCGGCGGGCCGGTGACGAAGGAACTGATGGAAGAGCTGGATCAGCGCAGTCCGGCGCGGTGGAAATTGAGCCAGCAACTTGGGCAATTCGCCGACATGACGGCTTCTGGGGACGGGCAGAGCGATAGCGTCACGCGCGATGCCTTCGTGACGACACGGACACAGGAGCGCACCGGCCAGGTCGTTCCATTACCCGATTCAGCGGCGACGCCGCAGACGCCGGGCAAGATCGTTGGTGTGGCGAACCAAAAGGACAAATGGGGACTATATCAGACGCGGAAGACGACCGAAGAATCCGAGGCGCACGCGCCGGTTGGAGGGTCGAAAACAATCACGGCGTTCGACGTAGAGGAGACCGTTGAGGACGAAAATCTCGTATCCGAGCCTGTCCTGCCATCCTCGCAGCAAGATGGAATCATCCAGAGCATCGGCAAACGATTGAACAGATTTCTGCGGTGGGAGAAGACGGCGCGGACGGTGACGGGGAAGAAAGTGCAGGATTCCGGTTCGTTCGTCACGTCCGATGGGACGACCTACTGGTGGGTGGGGCGGAACTGCACGCAGGCGGAGGTTGACACCGTGAAGGCGCTGGTCGGGCTGACGGATACGGGCTATTCGATATCCGGCCTGCCGGAACGAAGGAACAAATTCAACCTGTTCGACTACGAGATCGTCAAGAGCCCGTATCGCGGCGGTGGCGGCGGCGGGGTCAAGGCATTCGAGGAGACGTGGACGCACTACGAATTGCAGACCGACGACGAAGGCGGGCGCGTGAGGCAGAGATTCCTCAAATACACGTGTGGAATGAAACAGACGCCGGATCAGACAGCGGCGAGAAACTTCATCCACCAGAAGGACAATACCAATTTCGGGGCGCGTGGCAAGTGGGGATTCTATGCCGAGTACAAGCAGTTGGAAGAGATCGGAGAATGGGCGTATGACGCGTCCAAACCGGCGCGACCATGACGTACTGGAGAACGACATGATGGTGGACTTCATGGAGGCCGTGGCAGCGGCGGAACGCAAGGCGAGAGAGACCAGAGACGCCGACGAACGGGCGATCTTGATGGCCCGCGCCGAAGCACTACGCGTGGCGGCAAAGGCGCTGGAAGACCGGGAATCCGACGATCCCGGGCTGGCCACGATCCGGAGGAAACTCGATGAGATCGAGATTCAGGCGGCGGACGACATAGGATTCCACACGAAGGACAAACATCCGAGAATGGACGTGATCAAGGGCAATCCCGCCTTCCCGTTTCAGCTATATCGCGAGGAAGGCGGGACCATCGGAGTGCGATCCGGGCCGGTCTTGTGGTGGTGGTTCTACAGGTCCACGTCGTATGGCGGTTCGGGAGACGGGACAGGCTGGCATCCGCTGCAATGGGTAGAATTGACCGGAGGGGAAAAGCCGGAAACAGGCGTCGCATTATTCTACGTGAAGGTCGTTCGCACGGCGGCTTACGGCACGGACGACACCTTCGCGACGACCATCGAAAGCGTCATTGGCGACGATCTGGGCGGCGCCGAAGCCGCGATGTACGACGCGAGCGCGTGGAACGTGTTCGTTCAACCGCTTGGCTATGTCACGGCAGAGGGCGAGATGTCGCAGATTCACGTCGGGCCGGTGAGATTCAGGGATGTCGAGGCTCCGCGGACGATCAAACAATGGCTGGGGAATGTGGCCGACATACCGGATGGCTATGAAGTCGTCAGCGAGGCTGGCGGATATTTCCCGCTCGTCACATCGGGCAACGCTGGGGAGACGGATGAAGGAACGGCGATGCACTCGCATGGGGCCAGCCAGGAGCCCCACGACCACGATATTCCGGACATTGCGATTTCGATTAACGATCCGGGGCACGAACACGATGGGGGAGGGAGTTTCGAGATAGAACCGGCGACGGCCACGGCGGCGAGGACCACGTCACCATATGGGATCGAAGTGTTGCTGTGGAATACGATTTTCAAATTCACTTCCGGCAAGACGGGAATGGCGGAGACGGGGATTAGCGTGGATTCCATTATCGGAGCGAAGACCGAAGAGGCCGATGAAGAGATAGAAATATCAGAATACGAGGCGCTTCCGCCGTCCATCAAGGTGTTGTGGATCAGGAAACTATAATACAGGAGGGCAAGCAAATGGCGAAATTATCATGGATGGATATGAACCAAGAAGACGAAGAGGCGCGGAAACGGCTCGACAGACTGCTTAGCACGGAGGAAGCCGAACAGCTGAAGAGACGAGAAGACCTTGCGCGGATGGACGCCGAGCTTGCCGGGAATCCTGTCGAGCCTGTTCGGATTCGGGACATATTGAGCCCCCAGGAAGAGGCGCGCCTGGAGAGGCGCGAGGAGATTGTGTATGCGCCGAGAATTACGTGGACCATGCCGGAGGGGATTGCGAGAGGAACGGAAGGGCAGCCGTGGTCTATGGAAGTGAATCCGGAGGCGGGTACGGTGAGGGGCGGATTGCGCATTGACGACTCGCGGCCCAGCCCGCTTCACATGGCCGATCTTGCCAATACGGGAGTTGCCGGCAGCGGAGCGATTGGCGGCGCGATGGGTTCCGCGGATCGGCTCCGGAGATCGCTTGGTCTCGGCCCGAGACAGCGGGTGAAGGAACAGCAGGCGAGCGAATTGCAGATGCGCGATTTCGCCGAGAACGCGCGCCGCTCGAATTTGGACGCGCTAACAGCGCTCGAAGTCGCGCGCGAGAAGCAGCGAGAGGTCAAGACTGCCGGGGAATCGTTCTTCGTTCCGGAAGGCGTGCAGGGCAGGGTCGAACGGCCGGAACCGAAGCCGACGGTTGTATCCACCGAGGGAGGGGCGTTGGTGGGCGATCCTACGAGGCCGGAGAGTTTCAAGTATGTGTCGGGCAAGGCTGCCATCCCGCCGGGGGCCGTCAGCTTGAGGCCGACAGGCGTGGAGGGCCTCTACTACTTCACGGACGAACAGGGCAAAACGACCATCGTACAGCCGAAGGACAAGTCTGCCAGCCTCGCCGAACAAATGATGCGGATGCAGATGTACTATCATCTCAAGGCGTCCGATCCGGCGAAGGCGGAGGCGTATTTCAATGCCAACTTCATGCCGAGGGCTCCGGCGGAGGGAGCGGCGCCGACCGGAACGACAGCCGGCGCTCCTGCCGGAGTAGCCGGGAAGAAGAATCAAATCCCAGAATACGAGGATGAGCGCGAGGCGCGTCTGAATGGCGCGAAATCCGGAGATGTCGTTCGTCTGCGTAGCGTGGGGGCCGTAGTGAGACTGCGATGATACGCGATGCCATTGTGCGGGACGTAAATCTCGATTCCGAGCCGACGCCGGTCGAGCCCGAAATCAAGGGCTACGATGTCGTAGAGCCGGAACTCAAGGGCTACGAGATTGTCGAGCCGGAACTCAAGGGATACGAGATCGTCGAACAGGATAGCCTGTTTCGGCGCGGCGCGCGCGAGGTTCCTGGAGTAATTGGGGACGCTGCGAGGGCCGTGGCTGGGGCGGCCAAAGGCATCGATACGGGCGTCCAACGCGGACTGGAGCGAGTCGGAGAGATCGCCGGAGAGAAGATAGGCGAGGCCATATACGGGAAGCCGGAGCCTATCACAGAGGAAGAGATCGAGGCGAAACGGGCGGAGATTGAGGCGAAAGAGGTCGAGCGATTGCGGGCAGGGATTGAGGCGAAACTGGCAGAGATTGAGGGGGAACCGGCAGAGCTTGAGGGAAAAGCGGACAAGAGGCCATTCGTTGGGACTTCGGTTACCGCGGGCATGGAGCCTGGGCTTGTCGAGACCAACATTCCGCAGGCTGGAGAGGCTGAGAGCCAGGAGGCGATGGAACTTCGCGCGTGGCGGCAGGAATTGAGGCAGCGCGCGCGTCATCCGCGCGATCTGGAAGAATTTCATAAACTCGTTGGGCCGGAGCCGGAACAGCCGGAGAGGATAGGTCCATATACGGGGCCTGGCGGGGCGTTTGCTCCGATTCCGACGGCGCAAGACAGTCGTGCGGTGTTCGATTGGATTGCCGAGGAATCGCAGCCGGAATTTCCCTGGATGGGATATACGGAAGGGCTGGGGAACGTTTTATTGTCGTCGTATGTGAGGCCGGGACGAGGATTGATGCAACTCGCCGCGCGCCTATTGGGGCAATACAAGATTGATCACGATGTTCCGCGGGACAAATCGGAGATACGACCGTCAACGTGGCGCGAACGCGCAAGTCAGCCATGGCGCAGGATGCGAATAGCGCTGGCCGATATGTCTGCACAGTTCAGGAAGATGGAGGAGTATCTGGATAAGGAAACTGAGATCGAGCGCAAGGCGCAACAGCACATCGCCAACGATCTTCGCGATACCTACCAAGCATTTGGCGCTCCTGCTGCGTTCGCCACACAAATAGGCTATAGTGCCTACAATACGGCTATGAGGGTCTTATTGATGAGGGCGTTGACAGGTGCCACCCCATTCGCGGTGCCGCGGGAAGCGGCGGCGGGAGGCGCTGCGGCCGGCGGCGCGAAGGCATTCTTCCGCGCATGGATGAAGTCGCTGGCGGTGGAGGCGGAGCAGACGGGGCGCGTCATGATATGGGTCGCGGCGTCCGAGCCTGGGAGCACTGAACACCGACTGCAGGCGGCGAAGGCGGCAGGGCTTCAACGTGGGACGACGATGCTATCTACCGGTGTGCCCTACGATTTCCTCGCGTTCACAGCGGATTTGATTCTCAACGAGGCCGCCGCGATGGCAACGGAACCGATATATCGGGATCTGCTTGAGCGGGCCAAACGACGCGCGAAAATAGACGGATATGATTGGAAGAGAATGAGCTATGCCGATCAGTTGAGGACCCTTGCCGAGGTGATTACATGGAGTGATGCGGCGACTTTATCCTGGGATACATTTCTCAACGTCTTATTCGCGTCCAACACCCGGAGCGCCACGACAAAGGAATTCGAGAGCTGGCTGGGCGAATATGGGAAGGCGATTGATTCGTGTGCCGCGGAATTGCGGGCGCGTGGCATGAATATCGACAGCACCACCTTGACCATGAGTGGCATGTCGGACCTCGTGATGGATTCCGAGAAACTGGATACAGTGATCGGATACCAGAAGGCGCTACCGAAAGTGGGAGAGGGAGCGGCAAGAGAGCCAAATCTTATGCCGGTGCGGCTCAAGCCGGACCCGATGAAAGTGCGAGCGGCCGCAGAGGAATTGATGCGCCATGCGCGGGAACTCGAACAGCGGGCCTTGGACGAGTCGCGGGCGGCTGCCGAGCGGGCCAAGGCCGAGCAATTGAAATCCGTGCCGATGTCGCGGGAGTCACAGCTTGCTCAGATCAGGGCATGGGAAGAACATCGTGCGCAGCGCGATCTGGCGCCGTCCGCCGAGGAGACCGTTCGTCCGATCCCGACGCCGGAAGAAACCGTTGCTCCATCACGAATGGAAGCTGGGCCTACAGAGGCGCGTGGAATCACTGAAGAGATAAAGCCGCCGGTCGAGGCCGAGCGAATTCTGGAGCCGGAACGAGCGGCGGCACCGGAGACCATAGAACGTCCAATCGAAGAAGCGATGCGGGAGGAGGGGCGCCCCAAGCAGGGCGGCGCCGGTCCGGTCGGGGAAAAGGGTCCTCCGCCTGGACAAGAGTTTCCAGCGGACAAGCTGCTGAAACGCGTTGTGGGGTCGGATAAAACCGTGGTCATAGAAAATGGCGTGGCGAGATCGTCGCGAGAGAAGTATTTTCCGTACGCCAATGCCATTGTGGTCCTCAAAACCGATTTGCCGGACGGCGTTTATAAAATTGTAGGTGGCAAATACGTCAAGACGGACGAAAGTCCTGACGACTATCCGGGGGCGGGCGTTGCGGGCGAAGGGTTGAAGAACATCCGGGCGCAGGTGCAGGTGCCTAAATCCACCGAATTCATGCAAGCGCTGAAGACGGTGGCGGCGGCTGCAACGACAGACCAGTCCCGTCCGGTTTTGGCCACATGCATGTTGCAGGCTGAAAACGGCAAACTAAGAATCGTATCCACCGACGGGCGGCGGATGCATGTGGCAACCGTGGATGCCGACGTATCGGGGCTTCGGAAGGGAGAATCCTATCTCATTCCGGCAGAACTCGTGAAAATGGCCATCGCTGATAACAGTCCCCAATCCGTGTCCGTCAAATTCAGCGAAAATGGAGTTGAACTTGATACCGGCAATGCGAGATTCGTCGCCCGCGCGGTTGATGGCACATATCCGAACTACAAGCAGGTGATGCCGGAACTGCCGGGCAAGATATATGTGGTTGACACGAATGATGTTCGAGCCGCCATGCGCGAATTCATCAAATTGACGAACGCGTCAGGAGATAAGAATGCGAAACGATCCGGTGCTGTTGTGGATATGTCGTTCGGCAAGAATGGAAATCTCGTGCTCCAGAACTACACGAACAATCCGGCCTTCAACAAGAGGATCGTCATTCCGACGAAGACGCTGCCCGGTGGAGATGATCCCGACATGCGGAGCTATGCCGTTGCGAAGGGGATGCGAGGGGTGGGGTCTGGGCAGCCGGGAATCTTCTTTACGATGTCGGCGAAATATCTCGACGAACTGATGCAGCATACCGGGCGAACTGGAGAGCCAGTCGCGTTGACTTTCACGGGGCATATCGATGTTATGGACCCGAAAAGCGCACCGGATACTGTTGTGTCGTATTCGATAGCTGGCGGAGAATCGAAAGCTGCTGGTGGTGGCGGAGGAAGCGCCGCAAAGCCGTCCGGAGGACTGTCCGAGGCCGAGATCAGGACTGAAGGCCGTCTGGAGGATCGGGGATACGTGCCTGGAGAGAGGGCGATCCCGATGGGCAAGGCGTCCGAGCCGGTGGCGGTCGCGGACGATCGCAATTACACGATATTCCGCGTCGAGATGCCGGAGTTGGTTGGATTGGCGCGGGAGCTGATGCACGGGCGATTCCCGAAGATCGTGAAGTCTGTGTCCAGCAGACTACGCGGAACGCCAGGTCGGGTCGAATACGTGGAGGGCGAGCCGGAATCCATCACGATGTTGCTTCAGCGTGACATCTTCAAGCTGGTGCCGGATTACGAACGAGAACGTTTGCTGTCGCAAGCTGAGCGAGAGGCCGCCGACACGATGAAAGCGGAGGGTTTCGATCCGAAGGAGAATCGCCAGGAATACGAGCGAAGAGCGCTCGATCTCTATAGGGTCGCGTTCGAGCGGGCGCAGGCGGAAGCCATGAAGGAGCATCCGAAACTCGGCTCCAAGGTTCTCGGCCATGAGCTGTATCACATCGTCGATCTGCTTCCGGACGCGTACATCAAACGGGGCAACATATTCGGCCACATCGCGCATTTGAAGCGGTACGACATGCAGCAGTTCCACAAGGAGTGGATAGATCAATACATTCGCGGGCCGTTCGAGACATTGACCGACAGCGACAAGCAGAGAATCAGGCGCGAAGTCGAGGCGGGACTGCGGGCGGCAAAATCCGTCATCCGCGAAGTCGAACGTGAGATTCCGATATTCCGCGTGGTCAAGGTCACGCCGGATGACATAATAAATATCTGGGTGGACAACGACGCGAGGGACAAGTATCCGGAGCTATACGCATTCATGGCGAGTCTGAATGCGGCGGGCAAGAAGGAGGTTCTCAAAGCGGCGCTACGCAGGGCGGTTGCGCCGGGCGTCCCCATCGAATTCCGCCGACAGACAGGAACGAAGACCGTCACCGAACGCGTCATCGAGCAGGAGTCGGCGCAATTAGACCCGACGGTATTGCGCGAGCGGGTGCAGCAGGCTATCCGAGAAGAAATGCGCGCGCGCGGCATCGTCACGCTTGCGGAGGTGCGTGGCGAATTGGAAGGGCTGATCAAATGGTGGTTGGACACGGACGAGATGCCCGCCCATTATCGGTCTCCGGCAGAGATGTTCGCGGAGGCCGGAAGTATTCTGCTCAACAATCCGGCAGCGATG
>Ga0255347_1005590_pt1 | contig 14169 bp, 11 predicted proteins | sample wastewater_treat_2_FD_192479 | JGI IMG/M metagenome (GOLD analysis project Ga0255347, IMG submission 192479) | Wastewater microbial communities from Lulu Island WWTP, Vancouver, Canada - plant24 | ecosystem: Engineered > WWTP > Wastewater > Unclassified | place: Canada: Vancouver, British...
CCTGGTTCTGAGTATTCCCGGTATATCAAGGAGTCCTGCATGATAAACTGTATTCCCGTAATCAGGCAGGCTTATATAGAATCCCACTGCCCTGCCTTCATAATATGCCATCTTGGTCATACTCATGTTCATGATGGTTTTATAGCTTTTAAACATTTCGCAAAAGTCTTCTCTCGAAACGTTTTTGTATATCGGAAAATCACTGTATAGTTCAGTGATCAGCGTATATACCTCATCAACAGCCTTTTCGTAGTCTTCCCTTTTAGGGCTTTCGATCACGTAGCCCTGAGCAAGAAACTCTTTATATCTGTTTTCGAATTTCTCATTCACATAGTCCTCACCGACACTTCGGAATGCACTCGAAGTGTAATGTTCGCACACCATGTATCCGCTGTTTTGGAACAGATCAAGATAATAATCTTTGTTGTAGGGTTCACCGGTATAGGGAGGCAGATCGAATTTATTGATCTTAAGGCGATACTTAAGCCAGAAAGATGCATCAACAGGTCCTATTATCTCTATGCATTTCTTTTCACGTGATATTTTCTCTGCTTCCGTAAACAGGAAAGATGAAACCTCTTTATCATTGATACACTCGAAAAATCCGAGATATGCGTTTGTATCATTTTCATAAGTCGTGATAGCAAATCGCCCGACGGTTTCTTCCTCTTTTAATATCAGATATGCATCGAGCGTAAAATACTTGGACAAAGGATGTGTTTTTTCCAGAAGAGATTTCATCTGGGAAGCACTCTCCATATTATCCTTCTTCGAATAAAGCTTTTTTGGAAGATCAACGAATCTTTTGATATTTTGTTTATCCAATCCTACACTTATGATTTCCATTATGCTCTCCCGAGTATTTCTATTTTACCTGTTCCGCCATCCATTCTTATAAGGTCGCCGGTTTTTACGGTGTCAGTTAATCTGTCGACCCCGACAACGGAAGGAATATTTAATTCTCTCGATATTATCGCTGTATGAGACAAAAGCGATCCTTTTTCCGATATGACGCCCTTAGCCGAAGCAAGCAGAAATACCCATCCCGGATCGGTCATTTTGGTTACGAGGATTTTGTCCTTAACATCATGCGCATCCTCCGGGCAGGTTATAACAAGTGCTTCACCCTCTGTTACGCTACCGGAACATGGAACTCCCTGAAGTGTGTTTTCCTGATTTTTTCTTTTGTGAGAATTCACACTTGAATGTCTCTTGTCGAATTCTTTGTCCTCGAAGATCAGTCTTGTATACGGAGGAAGCAACTTATAAAGTGAATATGCATCTTTTCTCTCCGCGACGATTTCCTTCATGTCACGGGGATCACCGGCCATTGAAAATGCTTCGTCTATCGTAAGATAGTAAATGTCCGATGCCTTATCCATCAAACCTGCTTTGCAGAATCTGTCGCCCATCGTATCGAAGATCAGTCTGACGATACCGTAGATCCTGCTTCGGTTAAGTCTGGACTTTTCCCTTCCTGCGATTCCAGCGGCGCATCTTATGCCATAGAAACGAGTGATGAGATCTTCTTTTATCTTTATTGCATTGTCTCTGTTTATGTCTTCGTAAATCTTCTTCAATCTGTCCGGATCTTTTCTGTACTCTGCGATCCTTTCATCAAGCAGTTCCGGATTTGAACGGAAGGTTCTTCTTTCGAGTTTTAATTCCTCGAGGTTTCTGTCGCCGTAGAGTCCGATGTATTCTTTTTTTCTGCACTCGAATTCATCATCGGATAGTTCATCTTTACGATAAGCGAGTTCGATCAGAGCCTTGACAGGCTTCATGCTTTCGATATCGGAAATACCGGAGATATATTTATTGATGTATGCATCATCATGTCCGAACTTTTTTCGAAGTCTGTTCTTTACAAGTCCGGTGAATATAAAAGCATACATATCATTGAGAAGCGTTACATCCCAGATGCTGAGCAGCTTCTCGCTTACTTCGTCATATAATCCGATCAGATCCTTCAGATCCATTTCGGGATTAAAACTGTCATAGAAATGTCTGTTTACTCTTGTAAACTCTTCTTCCAGACTCCTCATATGACGGGGAACCGATATAAGTTCGACGAATGAATTGATATATGTCATGAATCTGACGAATGCACTCAGTTCGACACCGGTTTCGTCAAATGACTTATTCTTTACGCCAAGCATTTCCTGCCAGACAGGAATTATCTTCTTATTAAATGGAAGAAATTTCAGAACCGTATACCAGTTACTGATCTTGTAATAAATTCTTCCGTTTGCATGACCGACCATATTGTTAAATACATCGGCATGCTTATTCAGTTCCTTATCATTCTTTAATACTCTCCTGCTTACGCCCCTGAACACACCGCTGTAAACCATATGTACGAACGAAACAGTCAGAGGAAGAGACAGCCCGGGATAACTCTCGACGATATTGCTGTTATCGAGGATAAGCGGATTATCCCCTTTAATGGTTGTTATCGGTCTTGCCTGCAGGATATAAAGCTTTCCTCTGGAGAATGCAAATTCAATATCGAGATATTCTCCGAGAAGTTCTTTTATCCTATCGGATGTTTCTATTAATTCATCTATCTTATCGGAAGAAAGGAGATCTTCATTTCCTTCGTAATAATCTAATTTGTCAGTCTGATGATAATAATATGTTGTGGTATCCGAACTTCCCGATACAACCCCTTCTCCGAGACCTCTTGCACATGCGATCACGCTTTCATTCAAAAGTCCCTGGGGATTAGCGGTAAATAAAACCCCGGCAACATCCGCATCGACCATATCCTGAACTATTACACACATCTTAAGTTCATCAGGTTTGATGCCCTGATTATTCATATAGTCCAGTACGCTCTCGGCATTCACCGAATTTCTGCAGTCACGTATTTTTTGTGCGATCTCATCCGGTGTAACATTTAAATATGTTGCAAACTGCCCTGCAAAACTGCTGTCTGCACCGTCTTCGAGATTACAGCAGCTTCTTACGGCAACATTTCCGGTCCGGCTTTCAAACCTTTTCTCGTCGAACTCTTCACCGAATTCGATTATCTCAAAACCGGGAACATTCAGCCCTGCCTCTCTGAGCTTTATAAGATTGTCAGCTTTACTTCCGTACATCTCAGATCCTTCCAAACATCAGGAAAACCACTATCGTAAGCAGCATTGTCGATTCCTGAAGATAGGTATATCTTTCCACCTTATCTACGATCTTAAACTTTTCAGGATCATTCATGTACTGGATGAACTTCCACGTCATCCAGGATACAAGAAGGAACAGTACAGCGATTGAAATCTTATTAAGTCTGAATACAAGAATAAAGTTCGTGATGATATCCACGATCGTAAGGATCATGACAAATCTTGTTGCTTTCTTATAACCGAACAATTTCGAATATGTGGTGTAATCATTCTCATCCTTCGGTGCTTTTATCTTACGAGACACCTCCCAGATAAGTGCAGGAAAATACAAAGTCCAAAGAGTCATGCATGTGGTTAATGTGACCGCACGCAGATCATACTTGATAACTGTAAAGGAAATGATATAGAGATTAACAAACATCTGAACAGGATTGTGTGTTACAAGAGCAAGCGGAAGCGAAGGCTGTATCTTTGCCTTCTGGAAGAACCATTTACTCATCAGATATCCGTAGAAATACAGGATGCAGAAGAAGAGAAGGTTGTTCATATATAAAACATTTAATACGACTGCGATTAACTCAACAATTGCGCATACTATGATTACGTCTTTTTTATATACGCTTCCTCTGGCAAGAGGTCTGTCCGGAAACAGGATCTTATCGGTTTCGAAATCCTTCAGATCATCGGCAATTCTGAGCCAAAGAAGAAATGCAAATACGGTATAAGCTCCGACAAATTCCTGAATTCCTATATTAAAATCCGTAACGCCTTCATTAAGGAGAATAATGAAGTGAATCTCCAAAAATACAATAAGGCCGAGTATCAGTCTCGGTATAACAGGATATCTCTCCTTCATATATATATGTATTCTTTTTAACATACAGATCCGACTCCTTCCCCGTATAAAACCTTAGTCTCCGTATTATCAAGGCTTTGCTGCACAATATCATCATCGATCTGTACAGCGTCTTTTTTGAACAGCTGAATTATCGTTGATCCTCCCGGTTCGAAAAAGCCCTTTTCCTCACCTTTCGAAAAATCCTGCACATTTCTGTTAACGATCTTTCCGACAAGCAGTGCTCCAACCTCTATATGAATAACTTCTCCGAAATGCTTTGTGGACAGCACACTGACAACCCGGTGGTTTTCTTTATATATCTTATATTCCTTTGATAAAGAGCTGACTGTATGAAGTTTTCCCTTTATCACCTTTGTCTGCGTAACCGTTCCGTCATCTATGAAACAGTATCTGTGATAATCATCCATGCACAGACGATATACCAGACATTTTCCTCCGGAATACTCTTCAGGATTATTTAATCCGCCGGAGATCTCATCAAGCGAATACTCTCTGCCTTTAACATTAATCCTCAAATCTTCCGTGATATTATATATAAGAAGCTTTGAATCGGCAGGTGAGATCAGTCTGCTTTCATCCGCATCGATGATTCTTGAACCTTTTCGTAGCTTTCTTGTGAAGAAATCATTAAACGATCTGTATTCCCTGTCTTCAAAATCTTCTACCCGGATCTTATTAGATTCTATGAATCCGGGAATCTTCTTTCTACTTGAAGGCCTGGAATTAATATACCCATACAAACGGGATGCAGCAGGGGAGACGGCAATCCTAAGTAAAATCCTTCCGAAGACATTTCCGTACAGGAATTTCAGTGCGCCTTGTCCGTACTGAACTATTTCTTCATACTTTTTTGTTTTCCTGTCGTATATTCTCATCCTGTTATTATGTAGAGGGCGATGACTGCTATTGCCAGAATCGCAAAGACCACATAGGCGATCCCTCTTGGTTTAACGATCTTTACCTTGATCACTTCAAGCACTGTGACTATCACCATCGAAGCCGTATAAACGATCATAAATATAAACGAAGGAAGTACATTGATCGTAAGATACATTACCGAGAAAACAAGTGCTGCATATGTAATGGGAAGACCGGTATAATATTTTACCGGGCCTTCAGAGTCCGCAGTTACAACATTGAAGTATCCGAGCCTTGCTATTCCGGCGATTGAATATAGGATATAGATGATCAAATGAACCGGTGATAAGTATCCGATATTCATGTAAATGGTAACCGGAAAAGCGATGAAACTGACAACATCAACCAATGAATCAAGTTCGATGCCGAATGTCTTTTCATCTTCCGTTCTTTTAAACTTCCTTGCAACTACACCATCGAACAGATCACATATACCGCACAGCACAAGGCAGATGAAGCTGTAATTGATTCTCCCGTTTACGGCAAGAAACATTCCCAGTATTGCAAAGCTCATTCCTACATATGTAAGAACAACCGAGGGATTCCAAAATCCTACGATCTTTTTCATATTAGATCTCCGATCACTTAACTATCGTAACTGTTCCCGTGCTTCCGTCTATGGTAATCGTCTGTCCGTCACGGATCTTCTGCATTGCATCCTTGCAGCATACTATTGCGGGTATTCCGTATTCCCTCGATACTATTGCGGCATGGCAGAGTATTCCGCCGTACTCCGTTACGATTCCGGATAGGATTGCAAACTTGGGAGTCCAGCCCGTATCCGTAAATCTCGTAACAAGGATATCTCCATGCTGCAGTCTGTCTATCTGTGAGAAATCCTCGATCACTCTTGCAATTCCGGTAACACTTCCTTTATTTGCACCAAGGCCTTTGATAGCCGAATCTCTGACCTTTGTATCATCTCTGTGTTTGGAAAATACTGTTCCGATCTCGTTATCACTTATGTAATTTCTGTAGCAGTCATAATAATACTTGTTTCTGCTGATGATGTTACGAAGATCATCTGCCGAATACTTGCCGTCAATGTAATCCCACAGATCTCCTACTTTCAGGAACCACACGTCTTCATATTTCTCCAGCACGCCTTTCTCCGTCAGGTACTTGGCATACTCGATCGTATAAACTCTGAGCATGTAATAAAATCTTGTGGATACATCCCTGAACTCTTCTCTCCACCAAAGCATTTTTCTCATGCCGGAGACTTTCTTTTCGACTTTGCGGAATACCCGGTCCGATACCTTCGCCCTGACCTTCCCCAGCACTTCCGAATACATTCTGTGTCCGTTCTCTTTGTCCTCAAGTGGGGAGTATGAATCTTCGAGAACGACCATATCCTTTACCATTGCTATGATCGTTTCGGGTTCTTCGTAATAGCAGGGATAAGTTATATCAAGTTCCTTATCCGAATGATAACCGTACTTATCGATTATCTCTTTTATCTGAGGTATGTAATTTTCTTCGGAAGAAAGTGATCCTGCGATATCCTTCGCACTCTTTTCTTTCCAATAAGAAAATGCTTTTTCATCCTTCCTGATCACTCTGGTTGCATCCCACATTTCATAGAAAGGTAACAGATGTGAAATGTTGTCAATATTTCCGAGGAGTGAAAGGTATTCACTCTCCGATACATATTTAAGAAGACTGTCCTTATACAGTGACTGATGGATCGTGTTTATAAAGATCTGCCAGAAATAAGTTGTCTCACTTCTGAGATAAGTTTTCTTGGTGATCTTTACGAATTCTTTTTCAATATCATCAATCTTTTTGTTGTCATATTTATCTTTGTAATTAAAGTACTGCTCGAGAAGTTCGTCCTTATATCTCTGATTGTTTTCCCTTCTGCCTTTAAGGATCCTGCTCTGCTTGATAACGATACGGAGCATCCTCGAAACGGTTGAAGGTGTGATTTTGGTAGTCTGACCGTCCCCTTCATAATCCCCGATGATTCCGTATTCGCTGTCGAATTCTCTTTCCTTGTATCCGATGACCTGACTCATCGCCTTCTTAACGGCAGACATATTCCAATAGGGACGTCCGTAGAACATTTTCCCGAGTTTTTTCGGAAGTTCATCGTCTCTTAGGATTTCGGATTTAACTATGAATGAACGAAGAGCAAATTCCCAGATATATTCATAAAGGCTCCACATATAGGGTGTACATACTGTTGCTGATACGCCGCCATCTTTAAAATCCGCAGTCGTCCACATGTCGACGATTCCGTTGTATCCGACCTTGGTTATCCTGCGTGCCTGGAGTATGTAGAGTTTCTCATCTGCGATCGCAAATTCTATATCGCAAGGGTACCCGAAAAAGTGCTGAATATCGGCAAATACCTTTGCATATTTTTCTACGGAATCCGGTACAAGGAATTTATTCGATTCTTTCCTTCTTGTTTCTTTTCCTTCATACCAGTTATAGAAATACTGCTCGGGTGCCGTCTTTCCGCTTACGATATTCTCACCGAGTCCTTCAGATACTTCGATCAGCATTTCCTTATCAAATCCGTTTACAGGATCGATCGTAAAACAGATACCGCTGAGTGATGCATCCACCATCTCCTGGACTACAACGGACATCTTCATGGAAGATGCATCGATCTTATTGTTTGCAACATATTGAAGAAGCACTTCTCCGAACATCGATCTGTAGCAGTCTATAACTCTGGATGCGATGTCCTCTTTCTTTACATTAAGGAATGTATCGTACTGTCCCGCAAAAGAGTACTCTTCAAGATCCTCCATATTTCCGCTGCTTCTGACTGCATACAGCTTGTCATCAGATGCAAGACCGTCTATCTGTGCAGTGATATCGGACGGGATCTTTACCCCTTCGAATATTGATATCAGTTCATCCGAAACTTCTTTTACATTTTTCGTATTTAGTTTCTCAAGAGCACTCCTGACAGAAGAATCGATTTTATTTGCGGCAATGATCTCATCATATATATCCGTATCAAGAATATAACCGCCGGGGACATTGAATCCCTGCTTCTTCATCTGAAGCAGGAACTTTCCCTTATTTCCGAGCTTCTCTTCTCTTTGTTCGTCGACTGCAAGTTTGATGATCATGTTTTTCTCCAACTGTTAAAACGGGTTTTTTCTAAGCTTACAAACATATAAAAGCATATTCACGATAATATGCGTAAGTGCTCCTATAAGAACGTAAAGCAGATACAATCCTATACCCAGATCGTAGAATAACCATACTACAAGTGCACAGCCGAAAATCGAATCCGCCTGATCGAGGAAAATGAAAAACACCTTCCATCCTCCGGATATAGTCTTTCCGGGTGTAATATCCAATCTTCTCTTTAAAAAGCTGTTGGGTAATTCAAACAGAGCATATCCGAATCCGAGAAGAACTCCAGTCATCAGATTAAACGGAACTGTGTTCTCATGATTTACATAGAAGAAATTCAGATGGTCAAGATTTGCCGCATGGCAGATCAAACCCCAGATCACGGATGAGACCGTATCAAAGATCAAATATCCGATAAAACCTTTCCAGGTTTTGTTTTCTCCGAATATCCTTTTTCCGTCACGGAAATTCTTCCCCATATCCATGGGCTTCATGGCGAATTTCATGAACCCCGTCTTACACCAGACCATGACGAGTATACCGGCAATGATGGCAGGGAGCAAAGTAACATACATCTTCACTATCGTCTCTGCCAAAAACTTTAAACTGTTCATTTTCGTTATTCTCCGGGTAGGACTACAGTAAAAGGCGTATGTTTCATTCACCGAAACATACGCCTCTATTTTACCATATTCTAAACGTTTTCGCTTAAAACTTGTACTGCATGAAATTTCCGTTCTTTACAAAGCCAAAGTCGGTATACAGCAGTACTCCCATATCCGAAGCGGTTATCTGTACTACTCCGCATCCGTATTTTCTCGCCTCCTCAACGACTCTGGATAACAGCTCCCTGGCAATGCCTTTTCTGCGATAGTCGGGATCTGTGAACATGCTGGATAAGAGACCGATTTTTCCACTCGGACAACTGAAATACGGAGGCTTTTCCACAAAGGACATTCCGCTTGTCCCCACTATTTTCTCTCCGTCCATTGCAAGCCATGACACAAAAGTTCCGTCACTCATATGTCTGTTGTAATAGTCTCTGAGATTAGGAACAAGATCGATATCCTCCGTTGCACCCTCTTCACGGAGCTGCCCTATTCGCATGTTTATAAAAACATCAAGCTCCTCTTCAGAAAGCTTCTTGTAACTTATGTCCATTTCGTCACCTCCGATATTATTCCGGTCCTCTTAAAGTCTTTTACGCTTCGTATCCTAACACGAACATTTTATCACATTGAACAAAAATAAAAATACCGGCAGTGCACTGTAATGTGCCTGCCGGTTTAAGGAAGATTAAAAAAGAGAATAGATTCTGTTTAGTTTACTTACTGCATCTGCGGAAAAGAGATTGTTTTGTATAAGTAACCTCTCCTTCGGATTCGATCTTATCCCCGAAATACTTTAAGATCTTTTTCCTGTTTTCATTTATCAGCTTTTGCTGTCCTTCATACATCCGAAGCATTCTGTCAAGGATCTCCTCAGCATCGGTATAGTGCCAGGTGTTTACAAGTGTAATGCAATCAACCTTTTTGAAATACTTCTTCAGCATTTCATCGCATTTATCCTGAGCTGCCTGTTCCTCATTAATACGTTCATCAATAAATGGTGCTTTTACTCCGACTGCATTAAGCGCATCTCTGAAAAAGTAATTCCAGTCATTTACCGCTTCTGCGTTAAAAGAAAAAACTCCGCCCTTTGCCAGCACCTTACTTGAACGCTTTACGAATTCCTCGGGATTCTTTAGTTCAAAATTAATATAGTGAGCAATTATCAGATCGTACTCTTTATCCCCTGCGATCTTCTTCCATGAACTTTCTTTCTCGAGATCGTCAAACTCCAGAGAAATTTCCGTACCCCTCGGAAGAGCCTTTTTATTCTCGGAAACATACTTCTCAAAATCGTCCGCCCAGCTTCCGTGTATGTCTACTCCGAATATCTTCACGTCTTTTGGAATATCCTTCCAATTGTTTCTCCAGAGCTTTGCATATCCGAATCCGAGATCGAGTATCTTTTCGCCGGATGTAATGGGAAGGGATTTGAATATCTTTACATACCAATCCTCTTCCTGAGACGTGTATTTAAGTGCATCCCAATGACGTTCATCCGCACCCTGATCGAGATGGATGTTCTGGATCATCTCCGCAACATCATCCCAGTCGAGCGAACCGCTCTTTCTTTCAAAGGTTCTGTTTATTGCACTGATAACTTTTTCAATGCGGTATTTTTTCTCCTCCATGTTCTTAAGCTGGATCCTGAGAGCATCTTCCACATTTGCCGCTTCACCGGCAACCAGATTATCTCTTATCTCCTCAAGAGAAAAACCTATTTGCTTAAGTGCCACGATCTTCTCAAGAATCTGAAGAGCCGCTTTGTCATACAGACGATAATTTCCTTCGGAATAATCCGATGGTTTCAGAAGTCCTTTTTCGTCATACAGGCGAACGGCCTTCTGTGAAACGCCTGCTTTCTTTGCTATTTCCCCCGATGTCATTTTGTCGTTCATATGGGAACCTCCTTTCTTATAATATCACCTTAAAGGGTTCCCCAAGGGGAGAGTCAACAATATTTTTAAAATTATTTTTCGAGTATTTCCGAAGCTTCTTTCATCAGTTCAATGATGGGCAAATGCTGGGGACATACTCTCTCGCACTGACCGCATCCGATACAATCCGATGCCTTACCCGATCTTTGTATTAATCCCGAATAGAAATTCTTGGATCTCCAGTCATCCGGATAACGGCGAAGTGTATTTATCGTTCTGAATACATCAGGAATACTTATCTTCATCGGACATCCGTCACAGCAATACTTACATGCCGTGCATCCGATCTGCGGAACCTTAAGTATCTCATTGGTTACTTTGTTTACCAGCGCAAATTCTTCATCCGATAAAGGTTCAAAATTACTGAAAGTTCCGATGTTGTCACTCATCTGCTCTTCATTTGACATTCCCGAAAGAATGGTCATAACTCCGTGGAGTGATCCGACAAAACGAAGTGCCCATGAAGCAACGGAACTTTCCGGTCTCTTATTCTTAAAGATTTCTTCAATCTCCGGAGCCATCGCAGCAAGAGCTCCTCCGCGAACAGGCTCCATTACAATGATAGGGATATTTCTCTCATGAAGAATGTCATACAGTTCCTGCGATCTAACAACAGGATTTGTTCTGTCAAGATAGTTAAGCTGTATCTGAACAAACTCAACCTCGGGATGTTTATCAAGTATCTCCGCGAGAAGTTCCGGGCTTCCGTGAAAAGAAAAACCGAAATGCCTGATCTTGCCCTCCGCTTTCTTTTTCAGTCCCCAGTTGAAACAATCATACTTTACATATACATCGTAATTGTTTCCTTCTTCTATGGAATGGAGAAGATAAAAATCGATATAATCAACACCGAGTCTTTCAAGCTGCTCGTTAAAGATTCTCTCGATATCCTCTTCCTTCTTCACTTCCCATGCGGGAAGTTTGGTGGCAACCATGAAGTCCTCTCTGGGATAGCGTTTTACAAGAGCTTCTCTTGCGGCAACTTCCGATCTTCCTCCGTGATATACATAAGCCGTATCAAAATAATTCATTCCGGCTTCCATATATTTATCAACCATTTTGCAAACATGCTCATGATCGATCACCCCGTCTTTTTCAGGAAGTCTCATAAGCCCGAAACCGAGTTTTGGCATTTTGTTCAGATCTATACTCATATATTACCCCTTATTTAATATTGATGATTCCCTTTGCGTTCGGATCATCCATGATGATCTCATCAACTCCCGGAACATTTATGGTTCCCGAAAGCGGATTCTTAATACTAATCATGGGAGTAGTAATATCAGCTTCCACAACCGACTTTTCAAATGCAAGATCGGCGCCCTCCATCTTGCAGTTAATAAGCTTCAGGTTTTTGCAGTAGCAAAGAGGCTGGGTTCCGCTGATCGTACAGTTTTCAAATGTCACATTCTCGCAATACCATGCAAGATACTCTCCGTTTATCACAGAATTTCTGACCACAACATTTTTCGCGTGCCAGAATGCATCCTTGGTATTGAAATTGCAATTTTCAAATACCGAATCGGTTATATATTGAAAAGAATACTTTCCGTTTAAAGTTACATTTTCAAATTTCAGCCTGTCGGAACGCATCATGAAGTATTCGCCTTCGGCCGATGTGTCTTTCATTTCGATTCCGTTTACAGACCAGCCGAATTCAGGAGAGATGATATCGCAATCACTGATCCTGATATCCGAGCATTCTCTGAGTGCTTTGATCCCGTGCATCTTAGTGCCCGTGATAATTGCATTATTCGTATACCACAGGGCAGCCCTGCACTTATCAGTCATCTCGCTGTCTTTAATTGTAAGATTATCATCATGCCAGAAAGGGTAGCGCAGATTAAAGAAAGACTTTGATACTTCAATATTTTTCCCTTCTTTAAATGCACTTTCTCCGTCAGCGGGACCGTCGAATCTGCAGTTGTTGACCACGATCCCGTCCTGACCGTACAGTGCTCTTTCCTCATCAAATGTCTGTCCGTTTATTGTCATTGTTTTCCTCTTATCAGATCATCATCTTATAGATCTTTGCGCACTCTTCCTCATTAAGAGTGATAAATCCGGAGATACTTCCGTTTCTTCCGTCACCGTTGCAGAGAACATCAACCAGCTTGGGGATATCCTCCTCTTTAGCACCGAGTTCTTCGAAGTTCTTAGGCATTCCTATGGAGATAAGGAAATTTCTGAATGCCTCGATACCTGCTTTAGCGGTTACTTCGGGATGTGCGAAATCCATCTGACATCCCCATACCCTTACGGCAACCTGCGCAAATCTCATTACATTGTGATTCATTTCATAAGTAAATACTGCGGGCATGGTAACTGCAAGTCCGGCACCGTGCGCACAGTCATAAAGAGCCGAAAGTTCATGCTCGATAGAATGGCTGAGCCAGTCCTGGCTCCTTCCAACACCGCATGTATTGTTATGAGCTACGGTTCCTGCCCACATGATATTGGCTCTTGCATCGTAGTTATCAGGATCTGCAATTACTCTGGGGCCTTCATGGATCATTGTAAGAAGAAGTGCCTCGATGAGTCTGTCTGTTACTTCAACCTCCTCGGAGTTGGTCAGATATCTCTCGTAGAGATGAGCCATTATATCGGTAATTCCTGCTGCGGTCTGATATGGGGGAAGGGTCTGGGTAAGTGCTGGGTTAAGGATGCTGAATTTAGGTCTGATGGCATCTCCGCTGGCACCTCTCTTAAACATTCCCTCCTCTTTGGTAATTACGGAATCCGGGCTTCCTTCGCTTCCGGCAGCTGCGATCGTAAGAACCGTTCCTACGGGAAGGGCATTTTCTATCCATTTTCCCTGATAGAAATCCCAGAAATCCCCTTCATAAGGTACGCCTGCTGCTATTGCCTTGGAAGAGTCGATCGCACTTCCTCCGCCTACCGCAAGGATAAAATCAACGTTTTCTTTTCTGCAAAGGTCGATTCCTTCATATACAAGTCCGCTTCTGGGATTGGGCTTAACGCCTCCGAGCTCCACATATTCAACTCCCGCTTTCTCGAGGGACTTCTTTACTCTGTCCAAAAGCCCGGAACGAACTACACTTCCGCCGCCGTAATGAATGAGGACCTTGCTTCCGCCGAACCTCTTAACACAGGCTCCGGTCTTCTCCTCAGAATCTCTTCCGAATACAAAACAAGTAGGTGAATAGAATGAAAAATTCTCCATTAATCTTTCCTTTCCGCCGACTTCGGCTACACACGTTTATAAGTTAACGATATCACCACGATTGCCTGTGCACTAACGATATTTTGTATAAAAAGGACCGCTTTTTGTTCTTGCTTATTTCAGTATTTTCCTGATCTGTGCTTCGTCCGCATCCGGAAGTATTTTCTTAAAATGGGTAACGATTCTTTCCAGGGATTCTTCGGGGCTTCTCTTATAGACCTTATCGGTAAATTTCTTACCCATAAACTTCTCGGGAGTGGTATATTCCGCAATTCCCCAGCCGTACTCATTACCGAATTTATCCTTGGAATGCGTAAAATTGCTCGTAATAACATAGCACTGCTTCTGAAGACGTGTTATGGACGAATCAAAGCCCTTTTTGCCGCCTTTTCGGTAGTTTCCGATCTCCTTAAGCTTCTTTGACAGAACCGGAGCATTGGCA
>Ga0255347_1005595_pt1 | contig 14163 bp, 9 predicted proteins | sample wastewater_treat_2_FD_192479 | JGI IMG/M metagenome (GOLD analysis project Ga0255347, IMG submission 192479) | Wastewater microbial communities from Lulu Island WWTP, Vancouver, Canada - plant24 | ecosystem: Engineered > WWTP > Wastewater > Unclassified | place: Canada: Vancouver, British...
TCAATACTTTATCCTTTAATTTCGACATTTTTTGAATTATAGTTTTCACTTTCAACTTGGCTTGCGTGAGGGCGCAGGTGGAAAGCCCGCAAGGGCGGAAGCCGCTGGGGACGCGGCGGCAAAAAAGCGACTTTAGAAGCTCTTTTTGCCGCTTTGCGACCCCACGGCTGCCGACCGCGGCCTTGGAACCGGAGACCGACCCCGAGCGTAGCGAGGGGGCACGCCCAAAAGAAAAATATAAAAAAAGAGAGACTTTACAGCCTCTCCTTTAAAAAAATACCTAATTAAAAAGGTCTACTGTATAATCAATTTATGGGTAGAAACGTGGTTTTTACTTTCAACTTTTAAAATATAAATACCGGCGGCTGTTTGATTGAAACTTACCGTTTCGTTTCCGTTAACTTGGCATGTAGCGATAACTCTACCTGTCAAATCAACCAAGGTAATAATGGATTTTTCACTAACTTGAACATTGATTATACCATTAGACGGATTTGGATACACCGTAACTTGGTTAGTATGAATTTCCTTAACAGTTTGAGGCTCTTCATGAAAGATATAAGGAATTGCCAATCCTGCTAGCTGGTCAAACACTTCAACAACCAAAGTAGCAGCGCCGGTTGTCGTATTAATCGTATAAATACCCCCTGAATATGTATACGGTACATCTGTTTCAACGTATAAAGCACCATATAAAATATTATTGATTCTGTCGAAAGCAATATCTTGAGCTTGATTTATGTTTATGCCTAAATCTCCAATTAATGTATGTTCTCCGGTAGTTTTATCAATACGTGCAAGGTGGTCATCATTTGAAATGGCAAACAAATTGCCGTCGGCGTCGCATGCTAAACCCATTACCTTGGTGTAGTCGCCGCCAATATTAGTCATGGTGCCGGTTTCAAGATCAATAGTACTTAGCATACCCATAAAATCTATAACATAAGCGGTTTCTGTTGTTACATCATAAGCAAACCCGGTTAAGGTAGGTGTAACTTCGCTAATATTTGTAGCTGTTCCCGTTATCGGGTCAATTTTAACAAAAGTATAATTAGGGTGTCCATACCGGGTACCGTAAATTTCCTCACCTACGTAATCGGCGCCGGCGACAAAACCCTCTGCATCAATAGCAATTTGAGCCATCGCACCGGTCTCAAGTACAACATTAACAGGTCCTTTGCCTGATGCTCCTCCACTTCCTTTGTGATATGCGTTCCACGCAAAAGCGATAGTAAAGTCGCCTACGCTAACAGTTTGTGTTAAGGTGTCATTAGCTGCGTTTTCATCATTTGTCATAGTTAATGTTGCAGCTAATAAGTGATTGCCTTCAGCCGGACTCCAGTTATCCATATCAATAATTTGAGATTCTCCGACTAAAATATTAATATTTGAAACGGTGCTTGTATAAGCGCCGCCATCAGTTAAGGTTAAAGACCAATTGTTTTCATTATTTTGTCCGTTATTTTGAAGAGTAACTTTGGGGGTTACCATATAACCGTTTCGTGAGAACTTAGGGGAAATAGTAACAACCCCTAAATCATGTTCCGGTCTTTTGGGAATGGTAATGCTCCCGGTTACAAGATGCGGCTCACTGCCGGAGCCGTCACCAAAAACAGTATAGTTAATCGTTTGGTCGCCTGCAAGTCCGGTATTTGTAACCGTAACTTGGAAGTCAAAAGTTCCGCCTTGGTACGCTCCACACCCGCTACTTGTATTTATACCCCAAAATAAGGTTTGTCCGTTAGCGGCTAAATTTAAGTGAGCACCGCCGCAGCCGTCTGGTGTGGTAAGTGGGTCGCTTGTCCCGGTTGCATTAGGAACCATACCTGCAGGAAATACCATTTCTAAACCGTCAAGGTATTCGTCTCCATGAGCGAAAGTCATAGTAAATTCCAAAACTTGTGTTCCATTAATCCAATTGCTTGAGCTGGTAATGGTTGCTTCTGTAATAGCTTTAGTGCCTTTTGTATTAGGGTTTGAATTTGTCGACAAACTGCTTTGATTTTGCGCATTAGTTAAACCTCCAACGAGAAAAGTTAAAACCAATAATAAAGTAAAAGTTTTCTTCATAATTATAAATTTTAATTTTTAAATAAAATGAAAGTGCAAATATATATAAAAATTAAGCTCCCAACTGAAATCTCTTTCAATCGGGAGCTTTTTATTTATAAAATCAACCCTTAAAGTTTTATTTTACCTCTTCAAAATCCACATCGGTAACGTCTTGGTTATTATCACCTTGTGATTGAGAGTTGTTTTCATTAGTGTAAGCGTCTCCTCCTTGTGAGGTTTCGCCGCCGGCGTTAGGGTTCGCGTACATATCTTGCGATGCCGCTTGCCATGCCGTTTGTAGTTCAGCGGTTGCACTTTCCATAGCTGCGAAATCTTTATTTGTATGTGCGTCACGAAGTTTGTTCTTAGCTTCTTCTATCGCTGTTTTCTTGTCAGCAGGAATCTTATCGCCAAATTCTTTTAGCTGTTTTTCGGTATTAAAAACTAAGGAGTCGGCAGCGTTAAGTTTATCGATTTCCTCTTTTTGTTTTTTATCAGCTTCGGCGTTTGCTTCGGCTTCTGCTTTCATTCTTTTAATTTCGTCATCGCTCAATCCTGAGGAGGCTTCAATACGTATTTTTTGTTCTTTTCCGCTTGCTTTATCTTTAGCTGTTACATTTAAAATACCGTTAGAGTCAATGTCAAACGTTACTTCAATTTGAGGAACTCCTCTCATTGCCGGTGGAATACCGTCTAAGTGAAAACGTCCGATGCTCTTATTTTGACTTGCCATGGGGCGTTCGCCTTGTAGTATATGAATTTCTACGGAAGTTTGGTTGTCAGCAGCAGTAGTAAACGTTTCCGTTTTCTTTGTAGGAATAGTTGTGTTTGCTTCGATAAGTCTGGTCATCACTCCGCCCAAAGTTTCCAATCCGAGTGAAAGTGGTGTAACGTCCAATAACAGAATATCTTTCACGTCTCCGCTTAGGATTCCGCCTTGAATAGCTGCACCGATAGCGACCACTTCGTCAGGATTTACCCCTTTTGAAGGAGATTTTCCAAAGAACTCTTCTACCACTTTTTGAATGGCGGGAATACGGGTTGAGCCCCCGACTAAAATCACTTCGTCAATATCGGATGGTTTATATCCGGCGTCATTTAATGCTTTGCGGCAAGGTTCGATAGTAGCTTGTATCAGTTTGTCTGTCATCTGTTCAAATTGCGAACGTGACAATGTTTTCACCAAGTGTTGCGGTATTCCGTCAATAGGCATAATATAAGGAAGATTTATCTCTGTTGAAGTAGAGCTTGAAAGTTCAATTTTAGCTTTTTCAGCGGCTTCTTTCAGGCGTTGTAAAGCCATTGCATCTTTTCTCAAGTCAACATTAAAATCATTTTTAAACTCTTCGGCTAACCAGTCGATAATAGCGTGGTCAAAGTCGTCTCCGCCTAAGTGAGTATCTCCGTTAGTCGATTTCACTTCAAAAACGCCGTCGCCAAGTTCGAGGATAGAGATATCAAACGTTCCGCCACCGAGGTCAAAAACGGCAATTTTACTATCGTTTTTCTTTTTGTCAAGACCATACGCAAGAGCGGCGGCGGTAGGTTCATTAATAATTCTTTTCACGGTAAGTCCTGCAATTTCGCCGGCTTCTTTAGTCGCTTGGCGCTGAGAGTCGCTAAAGTAAGCGGGAACCGTGATAACGGCTTCGGTTACCTCTTGACCAAGATAGTCTTCGGCAGTTTTTTTCATTTTTTGCAAAACCATGGCTGAGATTTCCTGCATTGTGTATGAGCGATTGTCAATTTTTATTTTTGTCATATTATTTGACGCTCTTTCGACCACAAACGGCATTTTTGCTATTTCATCTTTCATTCTATCGTAGGTTTCTCCCATAAAACGTTTGATAGAATATATCGTTTTAGTCGGATTGGTAATAGCTTGTCGTTTTGCCGGATCTCCGACCTTTCTTTCATTATCACCTACAAAAGCCACAATAGATGGTGTAGTTCTTCTACCTTCGCTGTTCGGAATAACAACGGGTTCATTCCCTTCCATTACCGATACGCACGAATTTGTAGTTCCTAAGTCAATTCCAATTATTTTTCCCATAATTTTTTCTTTTTATTATATTTTTAAATAGTTTTTTCTTTTCATTATATTTATCATCAATTATTGTGCCAAATATAATTTATGGGAATTAAAATCTGACTTTTTTTAAATTTATCTCTATTTTAAAAGAGTTGTAAGTTACTGTATAATGTAAAGTATTCGTAATTTTCTATTTAATTACCAAGAACCAAAATAAATTTTTATTTTGGTCAATCATTAGCTATTAATAGTTTAATGATAAATTACTGAGAGGAAATCTGCCAAAATGGCATAAATCTAGTAGGGATTATTCATCAAGTTTTTCTCCGAAAGCAAGGTCTCCGGCGTCTCCAAGTCCGGGAACGATATAAGATTGCGCTGTTAATTCTTCATCAATGGCTCCAACCCAAATTGTACAATTAACGGAGCGTAGATTTTTCTCCATATATTCAATGCCTTGTGTACTTGCAATAATTGAAACAAAATGTGTATGTTTTGGTTTCCCATTATGTAATAGTTCATCGAAAGCCAGTAACATAGATTTTCCACTTGCAATCATCGGGTCTGACAAAATAAGGATTTTATCCTGTAGGCGAGGTCCACTCATGTAATGTAGTTGTATTTCGAAAGAAGAATCTTGATGATGTTTACGGTAAGCGGCGATGAAAGCGTTTTCAGAACGATCGAAAAAGTTTAATAATCCTTGGTGAACGGGCAATCCAGCTCGAAGGATAGTAGCTAAAATAGGCTGTTCTTGTAGTACATTCATGGTTGAAACGCCGAGAGGAGTTGTAATATCCTGCGTTTTGTACTGCATCGTTTTACTAATTTCATAAGCAAAAATCGACCCGATTCGTTCTAAATTTTTTCGAAATCGTAAACTATCTTGTTGTATGTTAACATTGCGAAGTTCTCCCAGAAATTCATTTAATAATGAATTGTCAAGACCTAAGTTTTTTACTTTACTCATTATTACCTATTTTATTATAAAATAAAAGGGGAAACTGTTATGTTAACCCCTTTTATTTTTTATTCTATTTTTATTTTATGAGAGCTTGAAATTCGCTCGATTTTCTGAATTTCTTAAACTCTGCATCTTTTTTTGCCGTAGCTTTATAGGAAGCGTCTCGTGCAATAGCTTCTTTGAGATTAGCAATAACATCGTTTGCATTATTTGTTCTAGCGGCTAAAACAGCTTGTAAATAATAAACCTTAGCATCTTTATTTTGGATACAATCTAAAGACGTTTTAGCTGCGGTATAGTTCTTTTCTAGGAGTTGAACTAATGCCATATTATAGTCGCAATTCTTATTATTCATCATCTGTTTTGCACCAGCATAGTCGCCGGATGCAATATTTAAAAGAGCTAAATTATAATTTTGATTAATAGGTTCTATTGTTGCATTTTTAGATTCTTGGAAATGGGTTATTGCAATATCACGATTACCCATTAGAAATTCAGTAATAGCTAAATTGTTGAGGACGATTCCATTACTTGGAGAAACGGCATTGGCTTTATTCAGATTAGTTTTAGCTTTTTCCAAATCATCTATGTTTCCATTTTCTAAATAGGAGTTTAGCTGTAGCGCACCTAAATTATTATAAGCTCTCCAGTCCGTTTGATACTCTTCGGTTTCAGTAATAGCTTGATAAATAATTGCTTTTTCATTAAGTTTTTGCGTCATAAAAGCACCGTATAATCTCTCTTCAAGTTTTAGTGTGTCAGGGTTCGTTTTAACTAATTCGGCAATTTCTTTATCATTAAAATTATTCATGTTGCAGGTCATGGCTACTTCCACTCGTCTTAACGGAGGTAAAATCATCTCTTTAATTTCGTTGTAGATGTCAGTCATTTCTCTAATCTTTTGTTCTTTCATTTCGCTACTATTTTGTGAACGAACAACGTTGAGAATTTGATTTTTTTCAGCGATTGATGATTTTTCGACAGCTTTTTCAAAACCGCTCCAATCTTCTCCTGCGGCTTTTGTTTGGATAACGAGTTCAGGCTTAGGCATATCTTTATATTTAAGATTATTCTGTTTTGCATAATCTTTTAGATAATTTTCAAATTGTTGATTGAACCATTTTTCGCCTTCGGCAGTACGATTTTTAGATAAATCTTGATTTCTTGATTCTTCGCCTTCCGGTGATGCCCAACCCGTAACTACTATTTTATCAATTACATGACCTTCCGCAATAAAATCAACGAATTGTTGAACAACATCTTTTGCGGCTTGCTCTTTGTTTAATTTTAAATTCATGTTGAGGTTGTATCTATTAACTTCAAAATAGATTACTCCTGTTTTTGTAGCAAATTCCGGTTTGTATTGATGACTGCCAAGGATAATATTAGTGCCGTTCCCAATGTCACTTTTTTCTTTTAATGTTGGCATAAGCCCTGAGCGAGAAGACGTATTTGAAACACCTTCACCTAATTTGACATCATCAAAAGTGTGTGATTTTTTCTTAAGTTTAGCTTCAGTTTTAGCTACAATGAGGGCTTCTTCGTATTGGTCTTTGTAATCAAATGAGCCTGAAGATGAAAAAGTTCCACCTGCTTTGTAAGGGATTACCGTTCCAACCGATTTGGCTTTTTCTCCTTGTAACTGAATTGGGGTTAATTCATAATTTCCGCCTTCATAAACCAGGGTAGGAATAATGGTCATTGTTGCTTTTTTCTTCATATACTTAGCAGGAATTGACCCGGTAACTTTGTAGTCCACTTTCCCTCCCTTATTTTCTAAGTCAGGATTTTCAAGTTTAACAATTACTTCCGGATAACGAGGTATCATTTTCCCGAAGCCGCAACCTGCTAATAATAAAGCAGTTGCAAATAAGACTGATAAAAATTTTGTTTTTCTCATTTCTATTTTTAATTTAATTTATAGCTGTAAAAACTCTTTTATTTTAATTTTGCAAATATACACTATTTTTTTTTATTTAAAAATAGTTTTATGTAAAAAAATAGTAAATAGGGGACTTCACTAGTAAGAGGGGTAATTTATAATATTATGAGCCACTTTGCGGACTCGAACCGCAGACCTACGCATTACGAATGCGTTGCTCTACCAACTGAGCTAAAGTGGCTTTTAGCGTGCAAAATTACATTTTTTTTAATTACAAATTAGGTTTTATGAAAATAATTTTTCCATTCTATCGCCAAATTTTTGGGAGATAAAATTTCGTTTGATTTTTAGTGTAGGAGTCAACTCACCTGTCTGAATGCTCCATTCGTAATCCATAAGGATATATCTTTTAACCTGTTCTGTATCGCCGAAAAATTTGTTATAGTGATGGACAATTTTTTGAAACTTTGCTATCACGGCGGGGTGTTTTATCATTTCTTCGTTGGTAGTGTAAGGGATTTCTTTACTAGCGCACCATGAGCGTAAATCGGCAAAATTAGGAACGATGAGGGCGGCGGCGTATTGTTTGTTTTCACCAAATACCATAATGTTGTCAATGAGCGGTTCTTCATTGAATTTATTTTCAATCAGTGTCGGCACAACATATTTTCCAAATGCTGTTTTGAACATCTCTTTTTTTCTTCCTGTAATTTTTATTTGTCCTTCCGATTCAATTTGCCCAAGGTCGCCGGTATGAAACCAACCTTCTGTGTCAATAGCCTCTTTTGTTAATTCGGGTGCTTTATAGTAGCCTTTCATTACACATTTTCCGCGGGTAAGAATTTCGCCGTCTTCGGAAATCTTCACTTCAATACCGGGCAAAGCAGGACCTACCGTCCCAAATTTAACGCCATTTTTAAAGAAATTGCTTACGCCAACTACAGGCGAGGTCTCCGTCAACCCATAGCCTTCTAACACAGGAATTTCTGCGGCCCAAAAGATGCGGCATAGCTTAGGTTGAATAGAGGCTCCTCCGGAGACAACAACGTTCAACTCACCCCCTAAGGCATCTTTCCATTTTCTTAGAACTAATTTTCGGGCTATTTTCAATTTTATCTGATACCAATTTGTTCTATTTTCAATTTCATACTTATTGGCAATGCTATCTGCCCAAAAAAATATTTTCTTTTTAACTCCTTTCTGTTTACGTCCAACAGCCAAAATTTTATCATAAAACTTTTCAAGTAATCGGGGAACGGAGGTAAATATATCCGGTTTTACCTCTTTTAAATTGTCGGCGATGGTTGCTATACTTTCAGCGTAATAGATGGATATCCCTATATAGTGCCATACGTAACACATCATACGTTCATAAATATGACAAAGTGGGAGATAACTCAAAACTTTACTGTTGGGTTTAATGGGAACAATCGGTGTTACAGCTTTAACATTGTTAAGTAAATTGCTGTGTGTTAACATAACCCCTTTGGGATTGCCCGTTGTACCCGAAGTATAGATGAGTGTCGCCAAATCGTCCGGCGAGATTCGTTCTTTAATCTCACTCAAATATTGTTGACTCGGATTTGCCATACCTAAACTGATTATTTCGTTTAGGTGCTTATAACCTCGCAAATTACGGAAAGTGTAAACGTTTTCCGCTAAAGCCGGAGTTTCACTGATAATATTTTCAATTTTTCTTAGCAGTTCCCACCCCGACACAAAAACCATTTTTACTTCCGCATGGTTTAAGATATACTTATAGTCATTTTCACTAATTGTCGGATATATCGGAACGTGAACAGCCCCTAATTGCAAGATAGCCATGTCTAAAAAATTCCATTCGGGGCGGTTGTTGCTTATTGAAGCCAGCCGATCTCCCTTTTTAATACCCAATTGCATTAAACCATAACTGATATAATTCACTTTTTCAATATACTGCTGCACACTATAATGAACCCATACACCGTTCTCTTTTCCACAAAGAGCATCTTCTCTTGGAAAATGAGTGGCATAATGCGGTAAAAGGTCAAAAATACGGGTAACTTCCATTCTTAATTTATTTTTAAAATGATATTATTTCCTTAATACGAATAGGTTCGGATTCATGTTAAAAGCTATCTCGTAATAAAATTGAGCCGAATCTCGTTGATGTCGCATATCAAAAATCCGTCCTTTTTCTACATAGGCTTCTGCAATTTCCGGAGCATATTTAATACATTTTGAAAAATCAGCCATCGCTCCGTCATAATCTTTGACTTGTGTCTCTTTTCCGTAAATTTTCAATAATCCTTTAATAAAATAAGCCTCCCCATTATAAGGATTTACCTCTAAAGCATCGTTAGTGATTGCTTCTGCTTCGTCAAATTTTTGAATGCTCAAGTAGAGCTTAGCAATTAAAATATAGGCGTTATTTGAGTATTTATTGATGGAAATAGCTTTTTTATACATAGTTAAGGCAGAATCAATATTGCCGAGATTGGTGTAATTTAGCCCCATAAAAGTATAACATTCGGCTCTATCCGGAGTGAAAGTTAAACATTTTCGATAATAGTAAAATGAAGAGTCGTAAAGTCCTAACATTCCGTAGGAACTTCCTAAATTGAAGTAGCCATCGGCGAAAAGAGGGTCATAAAAGATGGAGTAGAGATAATATTTTTTCGCTTTTTGTATTTCACCACGGTCAAAATAAATTTTTGCGACATTACTGTTGGTCGCAGCTTTCGAAGGTACAATTTTTAGAGCGTTAAGATAATAATATTCGGCGGTATCCCGGTATTTTTCTTCAGGATAAAAAGGGTAGAGATTGTCGTATGCTATACCGAGTTGTTCGTTACAGTCAGCAGAACCAGGATAGATAGATATCCCTTTCTTAAACTGTTCTATTGCTTTCCACGTCCACTCAATAAATTTTTTATTATTCTCTTGAATTACATTCCAATCTTTTTCTCCTTCATTCGCATCTTTATAATCCAATCCTTTGTCACGTAAAGCAAGCCCCCAGTATAAACGCATGTGAGCACTATTATCCGATTTTTGTACATCTTTTCCGAAAAGCGTCATTTGGTCAACCCAATCGGCTGCACGAAGTATCGTTTTAGTCGAAAAGAGTGTTATGATTATGACAAATCCTATAACAATAATTTTATTACTTGCTTTCGAGAAAGATACTCTCTCACCTACTTTATTTTTAAATAGTTGAAAAATAAAACAAACAATAGCGATACAAAAGCCTAAAGAGGGAAGGAAGAGAAATCTATCCGCAAAGGAGGAGCCTATTCGTATAAATAAATTAGAGAAAATACTCATTGTGCAGATATAAAATAAAATACCAAAAGCAACGGGATTTTTCTTTTTTATTTGTGAAATGGCGTAAATTAATAAACCTAAATGGACGATTAACGAGAGTAAAGTGGTCCAACTTGCAAATGTGGCAAAAGGGAGTTGGCTGTACGAGTAATCGCAAACTTGTTCGTAAGGAATAAATAATAATAGAAGATATTTTCCCAATAACATAATTGCCGTTGCCCAATATGAGAAAATGTTTTTGTCATACAAGTCGTAGTAGTAATGGTCCATAATAGAAACGGTAAAATCCTTCGAGCTTGGGTAATTGCTCAATATTGAGAAGCGGGTGTAGAGATATATAGCCGTTGGAATAAGCAATGCAACAATAACAACAACATAATCTTTTATAGGTGCTTTTCTAAAGAAATATATCATTAACGGAATGATAGGCAACATGGTAATAGCATTCTCTTTTGAGAAAAAAGCACATAAAAAGAAAAGAAAAACAGCAACGATGTTTAAAATACGGTTCTTCAGGTTCGTAGCTTCTACAAATCTAAGAGTGAAAATCATTGTGAGCAATAGGAAAAAGAGCGACATGATATCATCAAGTCCTTTGATATTTGCTACAACTTCGGTATGCATGGGGTGTGCGGCATAAAGTGCCGTGATGAGTAGTGGAATAAGCAGGTGCTGTCGTACAAACATTTTCCGAAGTAGAGCAAAGAGTAAAACGGCACACAATGCATAGAAAAAAGCATTGACTAAATGATAAAAACCCGGATTATCGGGCGATATTTGCCATAAAGTTGCAAATATGAGTTGAGAAAAAGGGCGGTAGAGATTATCAGTGTAAAAGCCTGAGCCGTGCCGATAGGTCTTTGTTAATATATCTTTATAGCCGTCAACTCCTTTAGTAACATAAATGTTGAGTTTAAACGCCCCGTAGTCATCAAGAACCCACGTGTGGTTATAAGTGTTAGCGTATAAGGCAAAGGTGAAAAGAAAAATGCCGATATAATAAAATAGTAGCTTCTTTAAGTTTATTGCCTTTTCTCCCGGTTGAAGCAGAGGGGCAGTGGAAGTTGTACTTCTCTTTCCTTTTTCACGGGGATGCGTTGGAGGAGGATTTTTCCCCTTTTGTCTCGGTTGAGGCTTACTATATTCTCCTTTTCTTGGTTTATCTCTACGGCTCATAAATTTAAAAAGTAAAACGTAATTTTAAAATATTTTAATTATGAGAGCAAAAATACAATATTTTTTAATCTATGTTAGGTTCACACTCTTCAACCGCCTGATTGATTTTATCCCACGCATTTTTTGACGCCTCTTGTTCTCCGGCTTTAATCGTATACCCCATTCCTTCTCCGTAAAGCTCATCGTTTATATATAATTTAACGTCGTATAACTGTTTCCTTTTTTCATCCTTAATAATCGTGTGTTTAAATTCAAAGTTTTTGTGTTCTTTTTGAATCCAACACAATATTTTACTTTTGAAATTATTATCTTCTAAAAAAATAGAATCAATATCTAAGTAGGTTAAAATTAATTTTTCTATTATTATTTTTTTTGTTTTTTCAAACCCTCTATCAAGATAAATAGCGGCAATAAAGGCTTCTAAGGCATTCCCACCGACCGACTTGCTCGGTTGCTGTTGCGTTTCTTGCTGTAAAAATTCGCACAGTCCAATCTTAACCGCTAAATGATTCAACTGTTCTCTATTCACGATACGAGAGCGAACTTCCGTTAGTGTTCCCTCATTTTCAAGTGGATATTTTCTAAATAAGAAGTCAGCGACAATCGCACTTAATAAAGCATCTCCAAGATACTCTAAGCGTTCGTTATCGTTAGGAGTATTATCTTCGTTTTTTTGACTAAAAGTGGAAGGGGTACATGCTAATTCAAATAGCTGAATATGTTTTGGGTAAAATCCAAAAACGGTTTTTACAAATTTAGCAATGGGTGGATTATAACGTTTAGTGAATAAAAATCTTCGCAAGTTTATATAAATTTCTTAAACAACATCGATACATTATGGCCGCCGAATCCAAAAGAGTTGCAAATAGCGGTATTTATACCTCTTTTTACAGCTTTATTTTCGGCAAGATTCCAATTCGGATTAATAGCGGGGTCGCGGTTAAATTGATTGATAGTAGGGGGGATAACTCCTTCTTTCAATGCTAATATGGTAGCGATTGCTTCAACGGCTGCTGCTGCACCTAATAGATGCCCGGTCATTGATTTGGTTGAGTTGATAACCATTTTAGGAGCATGCTCCCCGAAAAGGTTTGCAATAGCATTACATTCTGCAATATCTCCGGCAGGCGTTGATGTTCCGTGCGTGTTGATATGGTCAATATCCGTAGTGTTGAGTTGAGCGTCAACGATAGCCAATTTCATTGAATTGTACGCCCCTTCGCCATTTGCAGGTGGTGATGTAATATGGAATGCGTCTGCCGTCAAGCCGACAGCCAAAAGTTCTGCATATATTTTAGCCCCGCGGGCTCGAGCATTTTCATACTCTTCTAACAATAGCACACCTGCCCCCTCACCCATGACAAAACCGTCACGGTCTTTGTCAAAAGGACGAGACGCCGTTAGATAATCGTCATTACGTGTGGAAAGAGCGTGCATAGCAATAAAACCGCCTAAACCCAAATCTACAATAGGAGCTTCCGTCCCACCCGTCAGCATCATCGTTGCTTTCCCTAATTGTATTAAATGAAAAGCATCAGCAATAGCATTTCCGGACGAAGCACAAGCAGAAGTCGTTGCATAATTTGGACCTTTTAGTCCATATTTTATTGAAATAATACCGGCGGTAATATCTCCAAGAACTTTGGGAATAAAAAACGGACTGATAAACCGTGGATTTTTATCTTGAGCAAAAAAATCGTGAAATCCTGCTGAAACAGAGATTATACCACCAATTCCCGTGCCGAGAATAACCCCAAAACGTTCTAAATCCGTTTTTGATAAATCTAATTGACTGTCCGCAATAGCTTCTGCAGTAGCCGCAATAGCATAGTGCGAGCAAGGGTCCATCTTCCTCGCCTCTTTATTATCTAAATAATCTAAAACGTCAAACCCTTTTAATTCACAAGCAAATTTTGTTTTGTAAAGTTCAGTGTCAAAACGGGTAATTAAATTAGCACCGTTTACTCCCGTAAGCAAAGAGTTCCAATAGTCGGAAACATTATTACCTATAGGAGTAACAGCACCTAAACCTGTAATAACAACCCTCTTTAAATTCATTAAAAGAGTATAAGGAGATTATTTTACGTTCTCTTCGATGTATTTTATAGCGTCTCCAACAGTTGATATCTTTTCAGCTTGATCATCGGGAATAGAAATTCCAAATTCCTTTTCAAATTCCATAATTAATTCAACAGTGTCTAATGAATCTGCACCTAAATCGTTGGTGAAATTTTTTTCAGGAGTAACGTCCGCTGCATCAACACTTAATTTTTCTGCAATTATTTCTTGAACTTTTTCAATAACTGTTGCCATAGTTTGTTTTTTTTAAATTAAAAATTAATGCACAAAAATACAATCTTTTTTAATACGATTTACTTTTTTTAATACTTTTTCTCTCTCAAATATATTAGGTTGCTCATACCCAGATAGTTAAAAATTGTCCTACGTTAACATTTTTTATGAATTTTCCTTAATAAAAGTTAATCTAAACTTTTATTTCTTAAAAAAAAGAAGAAATTTTAAATATTTTCTGCAATTGTTAAAGAATGCCAAGATGACCAAAAGGAGAAAGATAAAAATAGTTTTAATTTTTATTTGGGCGTGCCCCGTTCGCTGACGCTCACGGGTCGGCGCCCGGTTCCAAGTCCGCGGGCACAAGCCGTGGGGACGCAAAGCGGCAAAAAGAGCTTACAAGCTCGCTTTTTTGCCGCTGCGTCCCCAGCGGCTTCCGCCCTTGCGGGCTTTCCACCT
>Ga0255347_1005596_pt1 | contig 14161 bp, 21 predicted proteins | sample wastewater_treat_2_FD_192479 | JGI IMG/M metagenome (GOLD analysis project Ga0255347, IMG submission 192479) | Wastewater microbial communities from Lulu Island WWTP, Vancouver, Canada - plant24 | ecosystem: Engineered > WWTP > Wastewater > Unclassified | place: Canada: Vancouver, British...
AAGGTGCCAAGGGCATCACCTCCTTTCTTTGATTTTCATTACTGAAATCCCTACATCAGATAAAGGTAATATTCTTTTTATAAACTCTATAAAAGGTCCTAATTCCCCGTTGTAATAAACCACAGGAACAGAATCCTCAGGAGTAATATAAAAATATCCTTCCAAATCACTAGAGATTTGCTTTATCTGTTCCATAGAAATTCGTGAATGAGTTACAATTCTTCCGTGATATTGTTCAGACATTTTATCACCTCCTCTGATAAAATTTACGAAAGACATCTTGTTGCCATTTTAACATAGCCACAGTTGCGGGACATCTATTCTCCCATACATCAATCAAAAATTGAATTCTAACTTCTGCATGGTCGTATTCAGATATTAAACCTTCTTTTTCATACCAACATAGTTTTTGATAAGCTACTTTACAGTCTTTTCCATTAGGTGTAGGTATATCATGAATCTTGGAATGTAACTCTCTGTGTAAAGAAGTCATCGGAATTAGCATCTTAAAATACCAATGTTCTCTTAGCAAATGAGCATACCCATTTTGCCAATGCTTCCTTTGATACAAAATATGATGAACATCCATGGTAGAGGTGCGGGAAAGTTTTTTCCTGTTCTTCTTAGAATGTTTCTTGCTCATACTATCACCCCCTCAGAGCAAGTTCGAGTCAGATAAATCCTTAACTATATTATATGATAAATGAAGAACTATTCTTAATCTATTAGTGTTTGGGTTAATTGAGGAAATCTCTTATAATAAAAATAATAACATGGAGGTAAAATGGATAGGAAAACTGCCGCTAAATTAGAAGAATTAAAGAATAAAGGTTTAATCTTTTCTGCAGATAAATTACCCCAACCAGAAAGAATTCCTACAGGTTCTTTGATGTTAGACTATATTACTGATGGTGGAATCCCAACCAGAAGATTAACTCAATTCTTCGCAAAAGAAGGAACCGGCAAATCAGTACAAGGATATCACTGCATCAATAATGCTCTCAAAAAATATCCAGATAAGGTTGCTATCCTAGTCGACATTGAGCAACGTGCGGATATAAATTGGATTTCTAATTTCGTAGAAGATGTAGATAGATTATTCATTATGCAACCTGAATATATTGAAGACGTTACTGATGAAATTAGAGATATTATTGATTCCGGAGTTCAAATCTCAATTGTAGTAGTTGATTCTATTGGTGCAGCCAACACATATAGGAGTGCAGAAAAATCTGCAAAAATTGCTGAAGTAGGTGGTATCTCTATGGGAGTAGGCAGATTCGTCAGAGCTGCAGCTCCTCTAGCGAATAAAAATAACATTGCTTTTTTACTTATCAATCAATTAAGAGATGATATTATGTCCTTTGTTCCTACTATTGGACACACCCCTGGAGGAAACCAACTACATCATGCTCTAGATTTAAATGTCTATATGAGAAAAACTTCTGAACGGGCTACAGTCAAAGACGAGAATGGGGAACAGTTAATTGTTGGTAACCAAATTGCTTTCAAAATTATGAAAGGAAAAAATTTGTCCAAAGTGGTCAAAACTTTCTTTTATTCAAAACCTTCAGAACTAGGAGATTTGGGTTTTAATAAATTCTCAGAAGTTTTAAATCTTAGTATTTCATTAGGGTTAATTAAGAAAAATGCAGCTTCTTATCAATATGAAAAATTCCCAGATGGTAAATTATTCGGATTGCCTAAAGTAAAGGAATATTTCCAGAACAACAAAGAAGAATTTGAAACCCTAGAAAAGAAGATTTATGATTCCTTAGACCAAACAGATTTGGTAAAAACCGAAGAATTAGACGCGGTGGTAGAAGACTAATGAATAAAACAACAAAAGATTCAAATTGGAATCAATGGGAAGAAGAAGTCGCCCACGATTTTGGAAAACAGGTTCCTGGCAGTGGGAGGACCGACTTTGATAAATTAGATGTCGATTCTTTAGATTTTAGATTTGATTGTAAGACTACAGAATCAAAGAGTTATTCTGTTTCTATAAAGGATTGGACAAAATATTCCCAACAAGCGAATGACGAAGGAAAAGACTTTGGGTTACCCATAAGATTTATCGACCCAGTTAAAAAGATTCCTGTTGGTCTAGATTTAATAGTAATAAATTACGAAACTTTTAAAGCCTTAGTTGAGAATCAAAAAGATAATTAAAATGCCTAAGATAACCAAGAAAGAGAAACTCCGTCGTAAAAAGCAAATGATTACACGAATGGATGCTATGGCTTCAACTTGGGTTAGAAACCAAGATGATATTTGTGTTTCTTGCAAAAGAAAATTACCTTATAAAAAGAGACAATGTGGACACTTTATCAGAAGAGACTGTTGGAAAACCAGATGGGATCCAAAAAACTTACATATTGAATGCCCTAGTTGTAATGGATTCTCTCCTGACCATTTAATTGGTTATAGTCAGTTTATGTTGAATGAAGGTCTGTTTGATTGGGCATCAAAAAGATATTTTTCATTTATTCAAAGAAAAACGAAGAATAAATTCAAATATAAAGACGCCAAGAAATGGTATATTTATTGGTATAAACTTTGCAAAAAAGATTCCAATTGCAAAGATGTTTTAAAAAGAGGTTGGGAAGATGTAGATTATTTTAATTGTGTGGAGGATTTAGATGAGTAAATATTTTAATGAAGAAAAAATTATTACTTCCGCTGAATATGGGTTTAATCATCTTACCTCACCCAACATTGTTGTCAGAAACGATATAGAACAAGGGACCCCAGAGTGGCATGAGATTCGTTCATATAGTTGTGGTTCAACAGGAGCATATAGTGTCCTTAAAAATGGATTTTATCCAGATAAATTGAAATCTTCAGAATACGGTGGATATTGCTCAAAAGAAATGCAGCGAGGTCATGATTTAGAACCTGAAGCAAGATTTCTACTAGAAACTCTATTAACCCCTAAAGGAATTACAATTGAAGAAGTTGGAGCAGTCTTAAATAAAAAATGGCCTCATTGTCATGATTCTCCAGACGGTGTACTAATCCAAAACAATGAATTCATAGGTTGTTGCGAGATAAAATGTTTCCAAGAACCCCATCATAAAAAAATATTAGAGGATGGAATTGAAACTGAAATTAAAGCACAACTTATGTGGCATCTGTGGATGTCTGAAACAAGATTAGGATATTTCGTTGCTTATAACCCAGATATGAAGGAAATAAAGGATAGACTTTATATTGAAAAAATAATTTTGTCTGACGACTACATTTATAATTTTAATAATAAAGTCTCAAAGGGTTTGGAAAGATTACAAGATGGTTAATTATTTATACTTTTATACTAATGATTGTGCTATTTGTGGACAAGGAACTGTTGCTAAAATAAATGATATACGGCCACAAGTCGAAGAAAAGAAAATGGAATTAGTAGTAAAGCAAGTTCCATTATTTACTGGTTGGCAGGCGGAAGCCAAAGAGATTGGTGCAAAAATTCCCTTCTTCTTCAACCCACAAACAAACATGGTGGCTGAATATCAAGATATATTTACAAAAGACAAAAACAACACAGAAAACATAAACCAAAAAAATTTAAGTTTACTATTAGAATCAGAATAATCTTATTTTATCTTATAATTTGGGTTTTACCATTATTTTTGATAATATAAAATTAAAAATAATAGAAACAATTATCACAAATTATGAATAAAGAAAAGCCCAGAGACAATTATGGAGATAGGTCCTACCGCAGGGTGGTAGATGGTGATAGGATGTATATGGACCGACTGTTAGTAGTTGACTATAGATTGCTTTATTCTATAAACCAAGAACTAAATCACATAGCATTTTTAGGACCCCTAATTGATAGAACCGAAGAACTCAATGGTTATAAAACTATAGTTCTTATAAAAGATAACGAGAGTAAAGAAGAAGTCGAAAAGCGGATTGAAAATCTTTGTTTTCAAGCAGAAGTAAAAACAATTAAAGAGTTGGAAGAAATGAAACCATATTCTACAATTTCGGCAATAATTACTACTAAGATGAGATATCCAGTTTTGAAGAAAACTTCTTTAATTGGCAATTATTACGTATTACAATAAAAATGACACCTGAAGAAAAATTAAAAAACGATAATAAGGTAACCGAATATAATAAGAGAACACGTAAATGGAAATACGTGGATACCGGTGATACCTGGAAAGTCCTACTCTACGAAGATGAAGAAATAGTGGACTTACAACCAGGTAAATCTTTCGCAATCTTAAAGAAAAAGAAAGTTAATAAAACTCAACCAGGAGCAGAACATTGGACCTATTCACGAAAGAAAAAAGGAGCTCCAGATTATTTAACAGAGTTGAGAAAGAAAGACCCAGAAGCTTATAAACTTAGGATGGAGGAACATGGTAAGAAGCTTAAGAGATACCATGCAAAGAAAAAAGCCTTGGAAGATATTTCTGGATTGGTAAAAGATATTTTGTCCGATCCTGATATTGCAAAATCTATGGTTAAAGATAAAAAGCTTCCTGAATGGACTGACTATATTGAAGACCCAAATGGTGTGGCTCTCATGATCGGTCAAATCATGATGAAAGCCATGAAAGGAGATGTTCATTCCGCAGAATTCCTTTCCAAAATGGCTGGCTGGGTCAAACCTAATGGAGAAGTTATTATTAACACTACAGGGGATGCTAATCTATTCTCTTCACCAACTATTAACTTTGAAGTTGTAAACCCATCAGAAACTCAAACTAAAATACTAGAAGAAAATGATTCTACTCCTGCAGATGTAATTGAAGCTGAAGTTGTAGAACCAGAAGAAACTATTGAATCCGATATCCCAGAAGTAGTTGAGATTTCAGAAAAGGTTGAAGAACAAAAAATAAAAGAGCCTACAGATTCAGTTGAGGTAGAAATTTTAGAAGAAAGTCAAGAAAAACCAGTTGAACAAGAAAAACCTCAAGAAGTTGAAAATGAAAAACCTGAGGTCCCTAAGATACCTAAAGTAGAACCATTATACGAAATTACGGATTCAGATTGGGAGGTTGTAGATGCCAAATAATGATTGGAGACCAAATATAGGTTATTTATTATTGATTTTAGCTTTAGTTTGGTTCATTCTGTTCTATATGATAATAGGAATTAAGAAATGCGTCTAAAGATTTCTGCTATTCAAAAGATGGGATTGGAAATATTTAACGACCCACAAATTACTACTTTGTTGACAGGCGGTTCTGCGGGTGGACCTCTAGAAATCCATACACCGGTTTTAACTTTAAACGGTTGGAAGGAAATCCAAGAACTAACTTTACAAGATAGGGTAATTGGTAGAGATGGGAAAGATTATGGCATTTTTACTCTTTACCCTAAAGAAACCAAACCTTGTTACAAGATAACTTTTTCAGATAAAACTGAAGTGATTTGTTCCTCTGACCATCTTTGGAATGTTCAGAATTTAGGAACTGGGAGTCAAACAGAAGAGTCAGAACGAAAAATGAGAAAATTGACTCCAGAACAAATGACCAGGGATAAAGAAGTAGAGGAATATTATCCTTTTAAAAACCAATTTGGAGCAACAGGGGAAACAAAAGTTAAAATCAATTATTACTACCTTACCACAAACTATAAAGGAGAAAAGAAAAAGGAAGCCAAATGGTGTTTACCCCTGCATACAAAACCTGTTGATTTTCAAAAAGAGAATCCTGACATCGATCCTTATTATCTGGGCTTGTGGTTAGGAGATGGGGACAAAGGTAGTTCTTATATAACCTGCTCAAATGAAGACTTAGAATTCTATAAAACACAATTAGAAGTTTTAAAAATAACAGAAGATTCACCTGGAAATAGCAGAGTTTGCTTCGGGAAAGAATTAGGGTTTCGTAACTTTGAAAACACCAAAAAACTTAAACAATTAAATGTTTGGAAAAACAAACATCTTCCTATAGAGGTCCTGACTGCGACTCCAGATTTTAGATTATCTGTCCTCCAAGGTCTAATTGATTCAGACGGAAATATTTCTGTTGATGGGGATATATGTTTTGGAAACACAAACAAAGACTTGATTGATAAAACAAAAGAATTGGTATGGTCATTAGGTGGGGTTGTAACTGAAAGTGGTCCATATAGAAATTCTTATACTTACAAAGGAGAAAAGAAAATCGGTAAACCCTCTTGGGATTTGAATATTAAAATGCCCAAAGATTTACCTCCTAGCCGACTTCCTAGAAAATTAGAAAGATGGAAAAACAGCCATAAGTTAAACAGAGTGAGAAGTATTAAAAATATAGAATATGTTGGAAAAAAAGAATGTATGTGCATAGAAACCGGTGCACCTGATTCTATGTTTACTATCACTAATTATATTCTTTCTCACAATTCCAAGACTTTCCTATTATGTATGATGGCTTTGATGGATTGCAGACTCCATCCTGGTACAACTAATTATGTATTCCGTCGTACTTTTGAATCTCTAAAAGATTCAACTCAAAGAACCCTTTTAACAGAAGTACACCCAATGTTCGGTTTAACAGAAAATGATTACACAGTAAAAGATATTGGTAAGAAAATTGTTTACAAAAATGGCTCTTCTATAACATTTATGGCTCTGGATTTTAAACCAGGGGACCCAGATTTCGCTAAATTGGGTTCTTTACTAGTTGATAACGGATTTATTGATGAAGCTGGGGAGCTACCTATGAAAGAAATTATGGACGCTATTTCTTCTCGTATTGGTCGTGGCCAATATTCTCAAAGTCATAAAATTCCTGGTAAATTAGTTTTATCTGCAAACCCATCGCAAAACTTTTTAAGAAAGGAATTCTACGACCCCTACGAAGCCTTAGGTGGTGGAAGATTCCAAAAGTGGGAAGATGGACACACTTATGTAAATGATGAAAAGGTAACCGCGTACAAAGCTTTTCTAAGATTTGGAGTAAAAGATAATCCTTTTCTTACACCAGCTTACATTGAGCGTTTAAGAGCCTTACCTACAAAAGAAAGAAGAAGATTACTTGATGGGGATTGGGATTATAATGATGATGATAATTCTTTGTTTACTGGAGACTGCTTTAAAAAATCTCTAACTCTAGAATTACCAGAACCCGAAATCGTTGAAAAAGAAGTACCCGGGGTTACAAGAAATGGTCAACCTATTATAGAAAAACAAAAAGTGTTCAATAAGGTTATTGGTGTCGATGTTGCAGATAGTGGTAAAGATAAGACTGTTGTTTCTCTAATTGAAAAGAATGTATTGCTAGATATCAGACCGTTAAATATTGATAAAAATTCTGATAAACCTATAGCACGTATGTATGCAGAACAACTAATTTCTTATGCTCAAAAACATGGATTTACTCCTAGTGAAGCAAGAAATATAGGAATTGAGGATAACGGTGTAGGACAAGCACTTTGTGCAATGATGGAAACAATGGGTTGGAGAATAACTCATTGTACTGCAACCTCTAAGAGCAGGTCAGAAAATTATTACGATTTATATCTTGACCTTGATAATTGTGACCTTAGACTTTATGGAGATATGGAAGGTTATGATGAATTAAAAAGACAATTACAAGGGCATGAAGTGAATTTTAATTCTGGCAAACCAGTTATTTGTTCCAAGGATAAGGTTAAATCTAAAATTGGTAATTCTCCTGATTATGCTGACTCCGCTAATTGGGCAAATTATATGAGAAAGAAGATGAAGACTGTTGCTAGGAGTTCCAGATTCAAAATGGCTAGAATTTCTAGAATTTAAAATATAATTAAAACAATATGTCATCTACAATAAATACAGAACTTTTTGATTTATTAAAGGATTTATTAGGATTAGTAACCACTGCGACAAAACCAGAGGACAATAATTTTTACTTGTATCAACTTCCTTCCACAAAACAAGTTCCAACAAAAGTCTGGTGGTTAATTCCTCAAGCTCAAAATCTCTCCAATAGATTAGTGACCGGGGAAAGGGATTACTTAGATACTTTCTTGTTATATTATCGTTCTTCAAACCCAAAGGACGTAGATGTTCAAACTAATATGGCTCAAGAACTTATAAATGGACTCAAATGTTTTAATCTTCCCAACTATAATGTAGTTTATTGTAGAGCTTCTACAACCAATCCAGATGAAGATTTAGATGAAGAAAATATGTGGAGAGGTTCTGTAGTTATTACTTTACGTTCTATTCAAGATTCTCGTTGGATAGAATCATTTTAAAAATAAATAAAAACCAGGTATTATTTGGATTTTCCCGGGATTTTTCCTATAATTTATCTAAAGGAGAAATATGAAGATTGAAGAATTATACTTTGGAATTAAAAACTACGATCCCAATACCGGAGTTCTTGAAACAAGGAATCTTTTTTCAAGTTCTAGAATTTTAAGGTCTGTGGCTTTATATGTATCAGAATATAAGAGTAATTCTGTTACCAATAATGTTTACAAGATAGATAATCCCTTGAGGTTCTGTTTCGGAGATTCTTGGTCCCGAAGAGAATACGAATACGGTGTTTGTGAATCTTGGAATTCTTATCAATTTGAAAGATACAAGAAAGACAAAAAGTGGGAAATTGATGCTCCTGTAGTCAAAATGGATGTCTATAAAATGTACGTTGAACCTAATGAAAAAATTTTAATGGATTTAGTTAACTCTGTAGACCCGGAGGACGCTAAGAAATGGTTGGAGGAAGATAATGAACGAAGATTCGGAAAATCAGGAAGTTCTGAGACTCAAGAGTAATTTAAAGGTTGCTGCTTTAATTTGTAACGAGGCTCGCAGAACAGCAAATACCTCTTTATATAAATACACACAAGGCGAAGAAGAACTCTATAATCCTGAAGATTTAAAAAGGTTGGTTGGGCAACTAGAGTGTTTACACGATCATTTGGTTACCTCAATCCTTTCAGATTACGACACTTATTGCGCTCTTAAACATTTATCTGCTGCTCAAGAACTTCTCACAGAGTTAACAGATTGGGAACATTGGGAAATAGTAGGAAAACAACTTTGGGGCATAATGGGATATATTTCCAATAACACTATTAGACCCTGTTCTAGTTGTAAAGAAGATAGAAAAGAATAATGTTAGAATTAAGAGACTATCAACAACACGCGGTGGATTGTGCTTTAAAAGAAACTAATAACACTATTATTAGTGCAGCCACTGGTTCAGGAAAATCTCTTATTATTGCAGCATTGGCGAAGAGAATCCCTGGTAACATTCTTATTTTTCAACCTACAAAAGAAATTCTAGAACAAAATGTAAATCACTATAGGGATATTGTAGATGATAATTTCTCAGTATTAAGTGCTTCCACGAATTCCTTTGATGTGGGCAAAATTACTTTTTCTACCATTGGAACAGCAAAAAATAGAATCAGTCTTTTTACTCGTAATTTAGACCTAATTATTATTGATGAATGTCATAATATGCCTTTAAAAAGAGACTCTATGTATATGAAGTTTCTAAAGGAAATAAATTATAAAGGTAGAATAATAGGTCTTACCGCCACACCATATAGAATTGAAGACAACACTTGGGACTCTAAGAACAAAATGTCGAGGCCCTGTTTAAAAGTTCTTACTGAAATTGGAAAAGAAAATAAAGGTGGTCCATTTTGGAAATCTATTTGTTGTGATGAAAATATTCAAATGCTAATTGAAAGAGATTTCTTAATTAAACCTCAATACAAACTCTATGACAACCAAGAAAAATTAAGATTGTTGCAAACAAACAACAATGGTCGACTAACCCAGGAGTGTTTAAGAAATTGGGATGAACAAAATGAACTCATTATTACAGGAGCTTGTAAAGAAGCTTATTCCTTACATAAAAAAATAATTTGTTTTGTCAATACTATTGAAGTGGCAGAAAGCATAACAAACAGATTGAAAAACTCTGGTATTCACGCAGAATATGTTGCTTCTACCCGATCTTATAAAGAGGTTAATAAGATTATTCAGAACTTTAGAGAGACCCAGGAAAAAACGGTTTTAATTAACGTAAATCAACTTACAGAAGGCTTTGATGTTAAGCCTTGTGACGCTGTTATTTTAGGAACCCCTACGAGTTCTCTTCGTCGTTACCAGCAAAGAGTTGGTCGTTGCATTAGACCTTGGCCAAACAAAAAGCCTGTAGTGTATGATGTAGCACGTTCTTCAGAAAAATTTGGTAAAGTTGAAAATATACAATTGGCCAAAAAGAAAACTGGAGAATATCTGGTTCTGAAGAAGGAAGGTGATAAATTAAAAGTTCTTTCTGGTTGGCTAAATTCAGTTGAAAAAGATAGAAGGCAAGCAGAAAAATATTCCTGGGCTTATAGATATTACAAAAATCAAAGTAAATATAAGAAAAGTAAGAAGAAACAAAATAAACGGAGAAAATAATTATGAAAAAAGAAATAGAATTTCCTATCAACACTAGGGATGTAACTTGGTTTGTGATTAAAAAGAGAAAGAAGACCGACGCGGGAACTTATTGTTACAACAATGAAACCCATCTCTGGTATAAAAAAAATAACAAGCATCATTTTAAAAATCATATCTATTGGGTAAAAGTTGAAACTCCTTTACCCTGGATGAAAAGTTTAATAAAAGAAAGAAAGTTTTCTCCTGATAGGATCTCCCAAAACCCTAAACATGCTCTTTACTATTTCCCATACGAACAAGAAATAGGAATCAAACAAGAAAAAGACCAGAAAAAAGAAAAACAAGAAAGAGAAAAACGATTTAAAGAAATTATGGAACACAAACCCGCAAAGACTGTTACAATTGGTGGCAAGACCTATAGGGTAGTGAACGCGTAGGCATAATTCTTCTTTTACCAACTTTCGGTAAGTAGGGATTCTAGAAGAGTCCGTTATTTTGGTTAATTTTGATAATCTATTTTCTAAATAGACAGAATAGGAGCGAATAATATTTTTACCAGTTCCGGAACCTAAATTCTGAACCCTGAACTCTTATCCAGGTATCCCTTCGTCCTTCGGTCGTCCCTGCTAAAGTAAGGTCCGTTCGCTTGTCCGTCTTGTTTGAACTAAAGTTCAAGTTCTCCAATTAGGTTTAGTCCAATTTCTTTCACCCAACGGTAAACATCCAATCTCTAATCTCTTTCTTTCTATTCACCCACTATCACCGGATCGGTAGCACGTCATTATCCACCAGTCCTTTCTTTACTAATCACTACGGGTTACCAAGCCCTTTCGCTATTTTATTCTGGTCACCATCTAACTTAAATAAGCTTGAAGGTTTCTAAACTTCCTACTCATCCAGTATTAGATTTCACCATAATTTAATTCTTCTCCTTGTACACCATGGCAACCCCTTGGCATTGGGATAAGACTTCCAAAGGTTGTAATTTGTTTCTTTGAAAAATCTCGAACTATAGTTAGACCTTAGTGTTAGAGGTAAAGTTTTTTGTTAAATAAAATATTGGTCCGTTAGTCAATAGATTATTTGATTAACAAGTTTAGAAACTCCTTTACAATAACTTCTACAAGGTCATCCGGCTCCCTATAATTCTTTTGCCGCCTACACGTGGAAGAACACATACATCAAAGGCAAACAACACCCCGATGCAGGCTTTCATAGTAAATAGGTTTTTCGTTTCTAATTCCAATAAACAAAAAGTGAAAATCCTTTCTTTTTGCTTCACTAGATAGTTATTAAACTAATTTGAGAAGACGTCTCTCCTAGTGTGGAATATTGGTAAGTGTCTCATTTCAGAACTCTAAATTATTTGGAAAGTTCTTAACTTTTTAGTATAATATAAAGTATAGAGAGTTGGGTTCCTTACATGTTCAACTCTCTATTTTTTATTCGGTTATTAGGAATTTCACCTAACAACTTCCTAAATTCTCTTAATGGGTTCTGTAAATGAACTGCTAAATTATTTAGCGTTATTTCAATTATAAGGTATCCTTCATAATTTTCCAAGAAATGGTTTGGATAATCCAAACAAATAGGTTATTATTAACTAATAAGGAGGAATAATGGTTACCCGAGAAGGATTTATCATCGCGATTAACTACATTTTAAACCTAGAAAAGAAAGAAATAAAATTAACTGAAGACCTTCAAGAATTCACCGGGGATAAAGACTTCACCGGTTTTATGTCTATTTGGCCGGGCAAAATTGTAGAATGGTTAGAATCTGAGATGGAAGATTCTGATAATTATATCTCTTGGTGGCTTTGGGATTGTCCGGAAGCTGGCAAATGCAAAAAAGATGATTCCTGTTCAGTTTGGGTTAACGGTGAAAAAAGTAAACCTATAGTTATTAGAACTTCCGGGGATTTGTATGACTTCCTTACAAGAGAAAAATAACTAATTATTTAGGTTTTTTACAGGAAAAACGTATAATTAAGTTAAATTAAACAAAAGGAGAATATCTCAGAATGTCAACATATAATCTTACTAGTAATTTACAATCTAGTTTTGACTTTTCCGCAACTGTAGACGGAAAAGAAAACAAATACGTTGTTAAGTACCCTAGTCAAAAAGAGTTGGAACCTATTACACGTGGTTATTCCAGACTCCAAGAATTAGATAAAGCCCTCGCAAAACTAGACGAAAACGAAACTTCTGAAAAAGATAAAATTACAAAAGAAGCAGAAAAGATTGGGGAAGAAATCACAAAATGCTTCAACGACCTCTTCAAGCCAGAAGAAGGTTCTATGCCAATTGGTGACCTTCTTGAAAAACTTCCAATCAATGCTCGTAAAGAATTCAATAAAATGATTTCTACTGAGTTTAATGTAGAAGCTAGATAATAGGAGAGAATAATGGACTCTTTAGATTTACCTAGTGAACTAGTACAGGATTTAAGGAGTCCCGTAGGAAACAACCCCAAGCAATTAGATTTATCTAAATTCCAAGCAACCGAGGAACAAAGAGAAGAAATTCTAGCTAGAAAAAAGAGACAACAATTAGAAGACCTATATTTGTATGTTTGTTATAAATATCCTCAATACACTTTGGAAGATTTATATTCAAAAGTACCACAAAAACAGATTCCGCTGTTAGCAGAAACAGCGCAGAAGGATGATGCCAGATTTCTTCTCACTTTAAACAATATAATCAATGGTCCAAATGTCAAAGGAAAGAATAAAAAAGCATATAAAGAGACCATTTCCAGACTACAATCAATCGTTGAAGGCAAGAATAAAAACCATAAAACAATTAAAATATAATTAGAAAGGAAAATATTATAAGATGCCGATGCGCCAAAAATTATCAATTCGTGAACTTCTTATACATATGAAAGCCCATCCTAATTGGATCCCAGATGGTCCAAACAAAGAAGTGTGGGAGAAGTTCCAAAAAGAGCAAAAAGCTCAAAAATCTGAAATGAAAATCAAAGGTAAGAAAATTAAACAAGTTCGGGAAGCTACTGAAACTGGTGAAATCTCCTTTGACGAAGTAGTACCGCAAACTTCTGTAAAAAAAATTGAGGAAACTCAAAAAACAGAAGAAACCGAGCTTTCAATAGAAAGCGTGTAAAGTGTTTTTATCAAAAGAAGAAGCAGTAACCAAGAAATATTATTTCATCATTTATAAAGTTTTTGATGAGAAGTTTAAAAAAGTCTATATCGGACAACACAAAATCAAAAATGGAATAGAAAACGATGGGTATCTTGGTTCTGGTTCTCTTTTGTTGAAAGAAATAAACGCTAGAGGGACAAAAGATTTTAAAAAATATATTCTTTACAGAGTTTCTACCCAGGAAGAAGCAAACAAATTAGAAAGAGAAATTATACGAAAATATAACTCTACCAATCCTGTGATAGGATACAATATTCTAGAAGGTCCTTCTAAAAAGAAAAAGTCGTTTTTAAGAACTATTAAAAAGCGAACCCAAAGATATTGGAGTCAATACAATAGAACTCAAAGGAGAAGAAGATGACACGTTTTAAAATAGTATCTGATATTGATTCAGATAAAGTTGAGAAAATGATTGAAATACGTTGTCCGAATAAAATAGTCGACCACGATGATAAAGTTTGGACTTGTAATGCTCTTCTTTGCAAGATGACCCCTAGTTCGGCGATAAATATTCGTTGCAGAAAATGTAAAGCTCTTTGGACAATAGTAATAGGACAAAAGGATGGACAACCAAAATTCCAAAAAGAAGAGGATTAGTTTACCTGGAGTTTGGTATTATAAAAAATCAAATCCTGGGGATGAAGAACAATTAAAG
>Ga0255347_1005606_pt1 | contig 14149 bp, 6 predicted proteins | sample wastewater_treat_2_FD_192479 | JGI IMG/M metagenome (GOLD analysis project Ga0255347, IMG submission 192479) | Wastewater microbial communities from Lulu Island WWTP, Vancouver, Canada - plant24 | ecosystem: Engineered > WWTP > Wastewater > Unclassified | place: Canada: Vancouver, British...
AAGGGTTTGGAATAAGGTCATTATCCGCTGAAGCATTAGGCAGCGGAGGCGGATATATTGCCTTCTCAGCTAAACCTTGCAGGGCATTGGCCGGCATAGTTTAACGGGCAGAGCAATGACAAAGCCCTTCTCTTTGAAAACATTTACTACCGTATCATAGGCTGTTAGGCGGCCACGGATCAGTTTACCTGCTAATAAGTTAAAATATATGGGAAAGAAAACATGATACGGCCCGGCCCCCTCTGTATCGATGAGGGGGCAGGAGACCTTTATACGATCAGGGCAGAAGCAGATGTAACTGTTTTTCTGTCGTTTTGTTGCTTTCAATAAAAAACAGCCTGATCAGAGTATAGACCTACAGACACAAACTTAATATTTCCTCCGACAGGAGCAATATATGACGCAAAAAAAGGAGTGGTGGATAATGATTATTTCAAAGAAAAGATTACCTGTTATTATGATCGCTATGGCCTGCATCATTTCACTTACAGCCATGTTCATACCGATCACAGTCTCAGCTGACAATGATAAGAGTATTATTCTTAACTGTACCAAAGACGGTACTGTCCTCGACGGAATGGAATGGAAGATATACCGTGTCGGTCAGCGTGAAGGCGGAGATTTTGTGCTTACAGGTGATTTTGCTTCATATCCTGTTGATATCAAGGATATGTCTGCTGAAAATATCATTGCCGCTGCACAGACTCTCGACAGCTTCAGTATAGCTGATAATATACCTGTTCTTGCTTCGGGTGTTACCGATGCAAGCGGAACACTTGCCTTCAACGGTCTCAATGAGGGCCTCTACATGGCGGTAGGCAAGCGTGTGAAGAAGGATGGATACACTTATATCCCTTCTCCGCTTCTTCTTGAAGTAAGCAGCGAAAAGACAACTTTCAGTTTTGACGCTTATCCTAAGATAGTACGTGCTACCCTTTCAGGCAAAGCTACATTCCATACCGTCAGAAAGATCTGGCTGGACAATGACGACAGCTTTGAGGCTCGTCCTACTTACGTTACAGTAGACCTTTTCAGAGACGGCGAACTCTTTGATACAGTTACTCTTAATGAGGAAAATAACTGGCAGCACAGATGGTCTTCGCTTGAAAATGAGTACGACTGGAAAGTCGTTGAGAGAAAGATACCTGTTGACTATGAAGTAAGAATAGAGTATAATGAAACTCAGTACCTCATCCGCAACCGTCATAAGACAGTTATGGACTGGGGCGAGGTAACAAGACCGGTCACTACGACCACAACTACAACAACTACAGCTCCTCCTGTTATTACGGGCAGTGATGTCGGATCATCAACAGAGACTACTCATTCAGCAGTTGAACTCACTTCATCTACAGCTACTACACTTACAACTGCTGTATCAACACTTCCTCCCACTTCAGCACAGCCTCCGCAGTCAACTTACACAGGCGGCGGAAGAAGCAAGCTTCCTCAGACAGGACAGCTCTGGTGGCCTGTTGCTCCTCTGGGATTAGGCGGTACTCTCATGGTGTTCACAGGCATGAGGCTGAGATCCAAGAAGGACGAAGATGAAGAATAAAACAGGAACAATAATGATAATATGCGGAACAATGCTGATACTCTCAGCATTGTTCCTTTGTTGGTATAATATAAAAGAAAACCGCAGAGCCTATGAGGATTCTCAGAAAGTTCTGGTCGAACTGAAACAGCTCATCCCCGTTGTAGAGGAAAAGGATGAGAAGGAGGAGATCATGGCTGAGATACCTGCTGTCAATCCTGCCGACGACCTTTTTGCTCCCTACGAGGAAAAGGAGGAGACTCCCGTTATCCCCGAACCTATTGAACTGGACGGTACCTACTACTGCGGCTACATAACACTTCCTACTCTGGGCCTTGAACTGCCTGTAGTGGACGGCTGGAGTTATGCCGCTCTCAGGAACGCTCCCTGCCGATACAGCGGAAGCGCAGCCGAAAATGATATCATAATCGCAGCCCATAACTACAACGATCATTTTGGCCATATCGGCGATCTTGATTCAGGCGACGAGATGATATTTACCGATACTGACGGCATCAGTCATCACTATGAAGTGGACTTCACACAATATGTGGACGGATATGACGTTGATGCGATGTACAGGGGCGAGAGCAATGACTGGGATATAACATTATTTACGTGTACTCTCAGCGGTCAGAGCCGTGTCACAGTAAGAGGCCTGCGTGTAGAGAATGAAGAAAACTGACCTTTCAGACATTTACAGCACTCCGTAAGGGATCCATAAAGTCCCTGAGGGGTGCTTGTTTTGTGTTTGGATGATAAAACATATGGTACACATCTCACTGCTATATACAAATAGTAAATTCCACTGATAGGAGAGTTTGGATGTTTTTTAATGTGAAAATCTTTCGTTTTGGTTAAATATGCACATTTAATATAGACACAATTGTAATAACTTACAAATTGTTATTGATAAATTCTTCTAACCTTGACAGCTTTTTTACTATATGTTATAATTATAGTAACAATCATGGGTTTTTTAAGGATATCCCGTTGAAAACCTTACACTTCGGTGTTCGTATAATTAGAGGAAGTGATGCCTTTGGATGGAAACAGTGAGAAAGTAGATGCGGCCAAACCGCCTGCTGCGAAAAAGAAAAAAAGAAGCGCTAAAAGCTATGCTTTTTCTTTTTTTATCAAGCTTGCGGTGACGGCGGCTGTCCTTGCGGTCATGCTGATTTACGTCTGCGGAGTTTATATCTGCCATGATAATTCGTCATATCCTATGATAAAGGACGGCGATCTCTGTATCACAGCTAAAATGGCGGAACTCAGACAAGGCGATGAGATAGCTTACGAAAAGGACGGAAAAGTGAAATTCGGCCGTATAATTGCATTCGGCGGCGACAGCGTTGAGATACTTAATGATTATATCACAGTTAATGGGTATGGAATTTTTGAGGATACTGTGTATCCCACGACACCTGACGGGGCAATGATATCATTCCCCTATGAAGTGCCTGAAAACTGCGTTTTTGTACTGAATGACTTCAGAAGCGATACCTCTGACAGCAGAGTGTTCGGCGGAGTCAGGCAGGATGATCTGAAAGGCAGGATCATTTTTATAATGCGCAGACGGGGCATATGATCTTCATTATATAAGGAGGAAAACTATGAAAAAGAATCGTTTATTTGCAGCAGCTGCTTCTATGGCTATGATTGCCTCTGTTATGTCCGTTGTTCCTATGGGCGCAGGAGCAGCAAATGATGCTTACACTAATGCAACCAATAAGACTGACTGGGGCGATGCAGCAACTGCTCATACTACAGTCATCAAGAAAATTCTCGAAATAGAGAATACAGCCAATATCCCTTCAGCAGAATTTACAATCAATGCAACTGTTCCGAATGCGAAAGTTGACGCTACAGCTTCAACAATGGCTGTTTATCCCGGTGTTAATCCTGAACTTATCAAGTGGAAGACAGATAATGCATCATCAGCAACAGCAGGCAGCAGCGGTACTATTACATACGCTCCGCAGGATAAGGCTAATGCAGCTAATACATCCGCAGGCGACTTTGTTACTATCATCAATCAGACAGATGATGGTGCAACAACCGACAAGGACGAAAGCGACTACTATCTCGCTTCCAAGAATATAACTCTCGATTTCTCCGACTGTGTATTCACAGAGCCGGGTATCTACCGCTACTACCTCGATGAGACCAACGGCGGCCAGAGCGGTATCTCATACGACAGCACAACAAGGACTCTTGACGTTTATGTTGAGCACGATGCCGAAAACAGCACAGATACAGCAAATAAACTCAAGATAACCGATTTCGTTCTCTATAAGGGCAAGATCACAGCAGGCCCGAGTAACACAACTCCTCTCGGAACTGCAACAGCCCAGACTATGGAGGATAACAGTTCACAGAATGTTAATACTACCAACATTGTAGCTGACGGACAGAAATCAGTGGGCTTCAAGAATGATTACGATACATCTGACCTTACTATCGGTAAGCAGGTAACAGGTAATCAGGGCTCAAAGGACAAATACTTCAAATTCACTGTAAATATCTCAGGCGCTAAGAAGGGCACTGTATATACTGTAGATTATACCACAGCAGGTGTGGGAAATGCTGATGCTTCAATAGCAGCTGCCCCAAATGCTGCTACAACTGTTATCACCTCCGCTGTTACTCAGCCTGAATCACTTACTGTAGGCGATGACGGCACTTTAACTCAGGATTTCTATCTCCAGGACGGCCAGTATTTCACTATCAAGGGTCTTGCCAAGGATACGGAATTCTATGTGACCGAGGTTAAGGAAGACTATACTTCAACTGCTTCAGCAGCAGGCACAGGCGCTATCACTATCGGAAACATTACTTTCGATGAAGCTCCGGGTACTGCGGCTGCAAAGAATAAAGTAGTAAGCACTGACTTCCAGGTAGCTTACAAGAACGACAAGACAGGCACTATCCCCACAGGTATCCTTCTCTCTGTAGCAGGTCCTGCTGTTGTTGGTGCAGTAACTCTTGGCGGTATCTCATACCTCCTTCTCAAGAACAAGAAGAGAGACGATGAGGAAGAATAAGCAAATTGCTTAAATTCTGGAAATTTATGAATCTTCTCTACGAGCGGCTCCTGCTGATCGTACTGGTGATAATACTTCTCATATCAGCATGGTGTATGTATGACAACTACTATGTCTACAATCAGACGCTGGACGAAAGTATAAGAAAGTACAAGCCTGTTGCGGGCAGTGCTGACTTCGTAGAGAATTCGCCTATAACAGACGATATGACAGCGTGGATCACTATTGACGGTACTAATATCGATTACCCCGTTATGCAGGGGACCGATAATATGAAGTACCTGAATACCGATCCTTTCGGACATTATTCCCTTTCGGGGAGCATCTTTCTCGACAGCCGCAATTCAGCTGATTTCTCAGACGATTATTCGCTGATCTACGGCCACCATATGGAATACGGGAAAATGTTCGGCGCACTTGACGATTTTCTTGACCCCCCTTATTTTGCACAGCACAGAACGGGGACTCTTATAATAGGAAAAAATGCCGAAAAGACCTATGCCCTTGATGTATTTGCGGCTATGCGTGCAGATTCCCGTGACGGGGCGGTCTTTGATCCGGGAAAGGCGGATATTAAAGCGTTTATCAGGAAAAATGCGGAAATATGCATAGCTGACCGTGATGAACGTATCGTTGGACTTTCTACCTGTACTGAAGGAAGCGATAATTCAAGAATAGTTGTCTTTTGCTATATCAAGGATTCAGACGGTCAGTAGACCTGTAACATGAATGGGAGGGAATGCATATGAAGGCGATACGTAGGTTTATGTGTATAGTTTTCTGCAGCATTCTCTCTTTGTTTTGTCTGCCGTGTGCCATTGCTCACGCAGATGACATCATGACTGCGGAGGCTGAAATACCCGTATCATGCCTCAGTACAGATGACCCTGAGGGACACATCTATCAGATTATGATAGAACCTGTGAATGCCGATTCACCATATCCCAGGTCCGATACCTTACAGATATCCGAAAGCGGAAACGGAAAATTTCAGATCGATATAACTGAACCCGGAACGTACAGCTATATCATTTATGAAAAAGCAGGGGCTGATGATAAAGTCAGCTACGACAGCAATATATATCATGTGACTTTAACAGTGGAAAATATCGGGCAGGATAAGCTTGCTTATGCGGTAACTGCTTACAGAAACGATGAAACCGACAAAGCACACAGACTTGAATTCAGGGATGTCGTTATGTCTGATGAGGTCACAACTACCGTAACAGTTTCAACAACACCGGCTGTTACAACAGCTGCTTCAACAGCTGTTACTTCTGCTGCGGTCACTTCCGCAAAAAACAGCGGAGGCCTGTCCGCTGTCTATGAGAATATAGGCAGCATTATGACAGGAGACAGCACACCTGTAAAGCTTTTCATAACTCTGATCGGAACAGCCGCTGCTGTTGGCGGAGCAATGCTCCTCCTGAAGAAAAAGGATAACGAGGGTTAAGGACGTCTTGGAGCATAATGGCGGCTTTTTCCCTCTTTTTGCTGCAATAAAGCCGCTGAGGAATATAGACATAAGGAGGCGGATGTATGCTTAAAAAATTGAAAAACAGAATAATAAGCGGTATCTCTGCCCTCTCTATGCTGGCAAGTTCAGGCTTGTCGTATATTCCGACAAGAGCAGAGGATGCCCATAAAGTAATATTTGATCTGGAACTTCTCAAAGGTGCGACTTATTACGCTGACGGCTTCCACGATGATGATATGACGGATACGGAGCTTATCGAGTCGGAAAACCTCAAAAATGAGGACGGAAGCGACATCGGCGGCGCTTATGTATGGACTGCCGAATCCGCTGCGAAGAACCATAATGTAGTATATAATATCAGGTTCAGCTGTTCGGGAGTTGCTTATGATGACCCGAAATACGCTCAGGATACTATGAAAATAACCATTCCGCCCCATATCTTCAGGCTTTCAGACGGCGAGTACGGCGATCAGCTTGAACTTCCTGTACCAAGTGTGGATGAGCTTGAAAAGGACGGAAACGGCGATTATGTCACAGACCATGAATTCGCATACAGAATAGACGATGACGGAAATTATGTCATATTCAACATAAAGCCCATATCGTCGGGCGAGGTCTATGAATTCCCTATTGCGTACAAGACCACGCATATGACATACGACTATACCGACCTCAGCGAGACCGACCCCTGTCAGGTGTCACTGAGCCTGACAACATGGGATAAAGATGATCCCGGCAATGAACATGAGATAATCGATGATTCGGCTAAGATACCTGTGCATATAAACACAAGGGCTGAACTGATGGAAGTAAAGAAGCAGGTTGCCACATTCGGCAATTACCCTGCTGTCATGGACAGTTCTGAGATCATCGCAGCTCTCGGAGCAGGCGCTCTTGCAGATGTTGATATCGACAGCGATCATTATTACGTTGTGTGGGGCGTTACATCGACTATATCGGAAGTTACACAGAGGTATAACTTCACGCTCAGAGATACCGGTAATATCGTTCTCACAGGCAGGGACGCAGAAAATAATGACCGTTCCGTAACAGGTGAGGTCGTAGCTGTCGGACTCAGCGGCAAACCGGCTTATACAAGCGGAACGGAAGATACCTTAGAGGGACTTGCGGCTTCGGGAAAAAGAACAGACCACGTTATCACCGCATTCCCGAAAGATGAGATAGACGCTCTTTCACAGGAAAATGCCACACCTGCTGTGTATTCCGCTTCAAATACAGCTGATGCGGAACTTACACCTGCTGACCACAAGGACAAGACAACTGAAAAGTCGGGAAGTGCAGTTCTGAAATATGAGGTAAAGGACCCGAATTATATCGCTCCTATCGAAAAGTACGATGTGAAAAAATACGGCCTTTACAACAGCGGCATGAACCTTGTAGGCAATTTCAATAATATCACATCTTACAATATGGACGTTCTCACAAAGGATAAGGTCCTTTCGGGAATAATGTATGAGAACTTCAGCGAAGCTTACGCTTATCCGAAGACAGTCGCACATTTCAATAAGGAAATACGTGAGATGACTGCCGAGACCATAGAAGAAGATGACGGAAACGGCGGAACGATACAGAGGCTTATCGTCACAGCTGTAGGCGATCCGTCAAGAGTTTACGAAGCCGTAAAGGGCGACAACAAGTATACCGTGACCAACGGAAGCGATACTCCCGAAGAATTCTATGTCAGCGATACGGGACTATTTGCAGAAGGCGATGATTCACTTGACCTTACCAAGCTGAAAATGATAGCAGGTCAGGAACTGAGTGAACAGTACGGCCACGACAATGCCGAGTATATTGTTGATGACCATGAACTCAGGCTTGCAGAGTATGAATCGCCTCTCTACGGTGCGCAGCCTCAGCCCCTTCTCACAAGCGATGACTATTACTTCGATTATGTAAATTACAGCGTAAAGGCTGCTTCAGCTGATTATGATACTGAAAATATGGAGTACATCGCAGATGATGTTGAGGAATTCAGCGCTGACGATATCCTCACATTCTATGCGTATCCGTCAGGCAGCAGCGAGGCTGTTGAAGTCGGAACCTATAATCTTTCAAACAATACGGCCGTCATAACAAGGAGAGACCTTGTATCTTCCATAACAGGAAGCAGGATAACATTCAGAAGCGATACTGTTACGGGATACAGGATAAAGGCGGAAAACAAGTATTATTATTTCGCCATAGATTCAAAACCTTCCATAACACTGAAGCCTTCCGATTACGTGAAGAACTATGTGGAAGAAGCCGAACAGCAGACAGTGAAGAAGATGGCTGTCAACAACTACGTTTCATGGAAGGTCAGAAACGTCAATACGGATGAATACAGCGAAAAGAACGATGCGGCAACCGATTACCTCACCGAAGCTATACGAAATTCCAGCATAAAGAAAAGCGTTCTCGATGAGGATAATATTATCATCGGTCAGGACGGAAAACAATACAGCACAGGAAATGATACGCTGAACAGACAGTTCACAGTTGCATGGAAAACTGTCGTAGGCGAGACTATCACAGGTGCTGACGGTTCATCAGGCACACAGTATGTTTCTCAGCAGTCAGGTACTTTCTATGACCTGCTTCCTGCATACAGCGACATAATCCCCGGAAGCGTCAATGTAAGCATTAACAGGAACGGAACTAAAGTGCCCCTTTCACGTTCGGAATTTACTGTCCTTCCGAGACAGTCCGATTACAACGAAAGCGGAAGAAAGCTTCTTACAGTGCAGGTCGATGCACCTACGGACAGCACATACGAGATAAGCTATGTTACCGTACACACCCATGAGGACCTTCAGGATCACGGCTACATCGCTGTCAATGCAGTAGCATACCAGACGGGAAATGCGGAAATAGCAAACGGTTCACCCGATGACGGCGGCAAGGAAAAGTACAACCTTCACGATTATATGGTGAACTTCGATCCCGACAATAACGGTGCCGAGAGATTCCTCTACAGCGAAGCCAAGACCAATATCCTTGCGCTTATACAGACTTCATCAGGTATTTTCAAAAAGGTATCATCGGAAGATGATCCTACACCAAGAAGAAACACAGTGGTCCATCAGAACGGAGAGTACACCTATTCCATAAGAATGAAGAACTCCTCCACCACTAAAGCTTACGATATAGCTATACTTGACTCACTGGAAAATTACCAGAACGGCTATAATTCGGCTTTATCAAAGGTCTGCGACTGGAAGGGAACTCTTACAGGCTTTGATCTGTCATATCTTGAAAGCAAGATGGAGATACAGGGCTGCAAGGACGATCTTAAACTATTCCTCTACATCAGCGACGACGATGTGAACAGAGTCAATTTTGAAAATAATCTTTATTCCGATGAAAATAACCGAAAGGTGCTTCTGCAAAGCATACTTGATGAAGGTTCGGGAGATCCAAGCGGACTTTCACCTGAAGAGACAGTGATCTACAACAGGGATATGGCTTGCTGGACGAAGGTCGATGACTGGCGTGACCTCAGCGGCTATGACCTTACAAAGGTGAAGGCGTTCATAGTATATATCCCTCCTCCGTTCTGTCTGGGCAAGAGCGAAAGCTTGTCGTTCAGAGTCAATATGACCGCCCCTGATTATCTGCCGTCAGGCAGAAAGGCAGCAGACGGAGTTACAGAGATACCTCCTGTGGCCTATAACAACGTTTACCGTTCATTCACTAATATACCGGAAAAAAACAATGAAAATGTTGACCCTGAAACTGCAATAGCATCAGGCGACAGTACATACTTCTACACTCATTATGACTATACACAGGTGGAATTCAGAACTGCGGGAACTCTTGAATTCGGCAAGATCGAAACAGGACATGAAAATGTTGCCGTAAAGGACACTATTTTCAGACTTGCAGGTACATCCGCTTACGGTACGGCCGTAAATGAACTTCTTATCACAGACAGCAATGGTATGGTCAGATTTACGGGACTTGAAAAGGGAACTTACACCCTCACCGAGGAACAGACAGACGAAGACCATATCGTTAATCCTACACCTCATACAGTTACCGTAACTCCTCACGGAGATGTTATGCTGGTCACTATCGACGGCTATACAAGCGGTGTTGACGAGGCAGGAAATGTTCTGGTCTACGATGCTGAAACGGATTCCTATGAATATGCATCAGAGGACAGACAGCCGTACAGGATAAACAACGACAGAAGAGTCCATTCACAGGTACAACTTACCAAGAGGGACAAGCTTACAGATGCGCCGATAAGCGGTGCGGTGTTCACTCTTACAGGAACATCGGATTATAACACAGTTTACAGCATAAGGGCAGTAAGTGACCGCTCGGGTGCTGTGAGATTCGGCGATATCGAACTCAGCAGCAGTCCGTATACAATTACCGAAGTCCTCCCTGCGGAGGGATATATCCCTGTTGCAAACACCTATAATTTATGGGTAAGAGAGGGCGCAGGCGGAGTTGCGGCAGTTACGCTTGAGGGAGGAGATTCCGACAGCAGCGGCGTTATCTACAACAAGCCGTTCGCACATATGGATATCCGCAAGGCTGACAGCGTTACGGGAAATGCCGTAAACAATGTCACATTTACTCTCACACCGAGAGACAGCGCAACAACAGATGAACTTCAGACAGCGGTGTATGAACTGGAAAGGATAGCCGCAGAAGCTTTCACTGATCCTGCTGATATCGCTCAGTATGTGAAGTGGGACGACAGCCTTACACAGACCTATTCATCAGGAAATGTAGGCCCCGAGGGTGAATACCTGTTCGGCAATCTTGTGGAGGGCAGCTACATACTCACCGAGACACCTTCCGACGATTATACCAAGAACGTCACAAGCTATAACGTTAACGTGACAAGAGACGGCAGCGGCTACTGCATCGAGTTTGAGGATACAGACGAGATGGAGTACATAAAGCGTATCAATGGCGGCGACGGAAATGTTGCGTTTGAGAAAACCGACAAGGAGAATGCCACATCTTACCGCATCTTCAACGACAAGACATACGACGATGAGAGAACAGTCATAAAATCATGGATCGGCGATCCTATGGAAAGCGGATTCCCTGTGCTTCATCTCAGTACGGAAGAACCCGAAAAGGGACTGACAAAAGTAACGATAGGCCCTCAGTTCAAAGCATCTTTTGCAGCCCAAAAGAATACTTTAACATCAATGGAAAGAAGCCCGTCACTTCCTGACGGTATAACTGTTGATAATATTCAAGCTTCATTCATGGATAATGATGACGGCGAAACAGGTCATTTCTACTCATGGGTAGAGGGCACTACACTGAAATGGTGGAGCGATGCAGATATTATTTATCTGCCGAGAGACTGTAATGAGCTGTTCAGAGATATGACGAAGATCAGGGAAATGGATCTTTCGGATTTCTATGTTGACAAGGTAACGACTTTCTTTAACACATTCAAGGGCAATAAGCTGCTTGAAACGATCACTTTTAACAACAGCGAAGGCGATAATTTTGTAAACGGCGATAACATTACCACGATGCGATCAATGTTCCAGGATTGCGAAAAGCTTCAGAGTGTTGATATAGGAAAGCTTCAGGTAGGCGCCTCACTTACTAATGTAGGCGAAATGTTCAGGAATTGTAATGCTCTTACAGGACTTGATCTGAGAGGCTTCGGAAATTGTCCGGGACTTACTGATATAAGCGGCTGGTTCTGGAATTGTATCAATCTGAAATATATTGACCTGAGCAATTTTGAAACAAGTACAAATCTGACCCAAATAGGCAATTTGTTCAACCATGTCGGAATGGGTGCTTCGGGAACAGGAAACGTTAGTGCAATAGATCAGAACGCAGGCTGTGAAGTATTTGCAAAAGGAAAATGGGAAACAGGCGTGACTACAAGGAGTAAGACCACGGATGATTATTTCAGAATAAAACTGTATGGTTATATCTTTAAAAACGCTCAGGATAATAATGATGCGCCAAGTGGTTATCAAGCTGGTGAACCTTTGCACCTGGATGTAGTAAAATATGAGGATTTTCAAGAAGGTATCGATGCAGGAAGAAAAGGCCAATACGGAAGCTTTTACTACAATGGTAATATAAACAATAATAATGCAAGAGTATGGGGCAGCTACTTCAACGACGCAAACTCCGACTACTACAGGGATTTCTGTATAGCTACCTATGGTGAACCGCCGAGAAGAAACAACGCTCTGAACAGCACAAGAAAAGCATTTGTTTCACCGCTGAATCTCATGAAGCTTCTCGGACGAAGCGCAGGTGCAGATGACGACGAAACAACATACAATAACTTCACACTCGTAAAGACAAATGAAGAAAAAGAAAATACCGATGCATCTGACAGCGACATCGGAAAGAAGTACAGCTACGAATACGTAACAGCGTCAACAGGCACTGAAAATCCTGACGGAAGCTTTACAGTTGACGAGGAGATATATCTTATCGTTGCCGAGACATACAAGAAGTCCGACGGCAAATACTACACACGGTCGGCGGAGTATAAGTACGATCAGCCTGTTACGGCAGTATGGCGCAATGTTGACAGAAGCGGAACTTCACAGTGGCAGTGCGATCTCAAGGTGCATAACAGCGATGACGATGTTTACGCATGGGAGGACAAAATCAACGGTTATAATTCCACAGCGCTTCAGAGTTCGCCGTTATTTGCTGAAAAGGGCAGAACTCCTATTATTACCAATTCCGGCATAGAAAATCCCGTAGGCGGACTGGAAATTACTAAAAAGCTTGCGGATTCGCAGGGACAGGCGCTTCACAGCCGAACTCAGAACGATAAGTTCTGGTTCAGAGTGGAAATGTGGAAGCCTGAGACAAATGATGACGGCAGGCCGATAGACGCAAACGGAAACGTAACTGACGATACCTCAAGGATGGTCTATAACCAGCATTATACGATGCTTCCGTTTGACGAGAACGGTGTCGCATACTATCAGCTTGAAGCTGATGAGACTATTGAAATATCCGGCATACCTCAGTACTGCAAGTACAGTGTGACCGAGGTGAACGATGCTGAACATCCTATGCCCGAAAATAACGGGTATACCCAGAAGTCCGCTGTGGATACAACAGGCTTCATCAAGGGAAAGGATACAGTTTCTGCGGCGATCACCAACGAGGTCATCACTCATAACATCACTGTTTCAAAGGATGTTGAACTTTGGGAGATAACCGACGGCGGTACACCCGTAATGCTTGACAGCACCGACACAAGGACGGTTGACTGGGAAAATGAAGACTTCTCGTTCAAGGCTGTTTTCTCGAACCTTATGGCTGATTACGGATACAAATACTACATCAACGGTGTGGAGAGCGGTTCATTTACGGCCGGTGCAAACGGCAAGGCTGAACTTGAGTTCACTCTCAATTCCGCTCAGCACATAGAATTCAGGGATATCCCCACAGGTGCTGAATACATCATCAACGAGAAGGAAGTAACAGAGCTTGAGGAAAATGAGGAGACCGAAACATGGCACAGGATCAATTCGGGAGAATCATCGGAAGGAAGCAATGCTGCGGCAACTCTCGGAACCGCTGACGATACTGTTACCTTCACAAACAAGAAGATCATCAGCACGGTTACGGAATCACCGATAACAAAGGTCAGAGTCAAAGTTGTAAAGCACTGGCAGAACAGTGACGGAACTCCAAAAACAGAAGGACTTCCCGACGAACTGAATGTATATCTGGGAAGAGTTGCTGTTGAGACCGATGAGGACGGCGAAGAAAACGAGGTAACTTCAAAGCTTCTGACGATACGTTCGGCCGATATCGTTCCTGATGATAACGGCAGCTGGGAGTATGTATTTGACGATCTGGATAAGTATTACAACTTAAACGGCCATGATTATCTGTACAAATATTTCGTTACGGAAGCACCTCTGGTAGACTATGATCTGGTCGTGAACGATTCTGTGGAGGAACTTTTAAACGGTTCAGTCATCAGCTATGCAAGAGACAGCGCAGGCGAAGACTATGACTATATCGCAGATCTGACAAACAGGCAGAAGATGACATATTCCCTTACTATCGGCAAGACGGTCAGGGGCAATTTCGGAAACCGTTCAAAGGGAT
>Ga0255347_1005620_pt1 | contig 14122 bp, 8 predicted proteins | sample wastewater_treat_2_FD_192479 | JGI IMG/M metagenome (GOLD analysis project Ga0255347, IMG submission 192479) | Wastewater microbial communities from Lulu Island WWTP, Vancouver, Canada - plant24 | ecosystem: Engineered > WWTP > Wastewater > Unclassified | place: Canada: Vancouver, British...
AGCAATTATTCCTGCTACAGCCTCTAAGTCAGGAGCAGATGTAGGTGCAGCAATTCAAGGAGGACTTAGTAAGATTCCTTTGATAGGAGGTTTGATGGGTAAATAGTTTTTAGTACAGATTAAGTATGGCTCAACAAAGAAAACAGTATGAAGGAGCTATGGATTCGATTTTTGACTTCATATTTGAACAATCTGAGAAACCACCAAACAAGAGATCTCCAGTGAAATTAACTGGTGTGGATGGTACTTCAGAAGTGGTGGAAGCTTTAGCAGCTATGCTTGAAGGGCCAGGGAAGTTTGTAAGCGATGAATCATTTGATGCCCTCAAAGAATTTGCAAATATAGATTTAGCAAAGGTAAGTCTTGGAGACAGGCCCCCAGGGACTGTTAAGTTCAACCTTAAAGATATAGGGAAGATATTGAAAGACCCATCAGCATATGTGGATAGTAAATACAAGGTAATGGAGGCAATTAGGAAATCTCAGAGAATTACACATAGTGGAGAAATAATGGGATCCTTTGTGGCTAAGGGATGGGCAAGAAGGAGTGGTTTAGGAAAAGATGTAGAGGATGCGGTGATGGCTATGGGTAGACCTCAAGCATTTAAAGACAGGATGATGGATAGAAACAGAAGGTTGATTGAGAAGCATTTTGGTGCTCGGGCTACTAGCAGTTTGTCTAGAAATGATTTAATTCGTAGATATGGAGCAACAAAGGGAGATCAATATTACAAGGCTTATGATAAAGCTAGGGGTGCTTGGAATATTATAAATTCTCGGGCATCTACTCCTGAGCAAGTACGTATTAGTCAAGATGAATTGCTTGGTTACATAGGAAATAAGGATTTTTATGCTATTTTAGAATCCAATGAGATAAGGCAACAGGCCTTAACAACAACAGACAGAGAGCAACGATTAGCATATATCCGTGCAGCTCGGTATGTGGACAATATGGCTCTCATAGATGGAAATCCACTCTTAGAAAAAAAGAGAAGGGCGAAGTTTAGAGAAGATTCTAAACAATCTATAAAAGCTAAGGAGAGAATGATAGAGAACTTAAAGAGAGCTGGTGCTCCTGCTTCTGCCATCGAAGAGCAAAGGAGAATGATAAAGTCCATAAAAGCAGACCTCAGAGATGCCAGGAATTATGAGTTTTTTGGATCTTTTGGTGAGTGGGAAGGACGATACAACTCTGCCAAATCTATGTTTGTAGAAGGGAATTTAGTTCCATATTTAATAAATGGTAGGTTCTTTGATCCTGCTTTTAATCAAACCAAATGGCTTCAGCCAGCAACCGAAGGTAAACTCTACGCAGGTAAAAACAGAAAAGGTAAAGAAACCGAAATAAAACTGAAAGTTGGGAAACAAACAGGAAACAAATTCTTGGATAGCTATAACGAGGGGATGATGGCTTTTTATTATGCCTCTCCTGTTACGTGGGCTAAAACATTAGCTACAGGTGAAGGTTTTGCCTATATGGCTTACCTTTCTACCAACAAAATCTCGAAAATTTTAGGGAGCACTACTTTTGCAGGAGGTGCAACTTTTAATGTGCAAGATTTTTTAAAAGATATTGCTGAAGGAAACGCAGGTCCAAAGTTAACAATACTAAAGGGTCTTATTGGTAATGACGAATTTGAAAAAATTGAAAAACTTGCTTCCAGACTAGGAAGGCAATCTAAGCTAGCTCATCTATTTAGTGGAGTTTCAAGAGTAAAAGAGAAAGTACAAGAGTTTTTTGATAAACATTTCGGGAGAAAAATCAGAGACTTTGTTGGAAATAAGATCCTGCTTAAAATGAAATTTTTATTTAATAACACTATAGCTAAAACTGCTATAGAGACTTGGATGAAATCAGGAGGTCTCTATTCTCTTATCAGGACGGTTATTTCAGCGGGTTTGGAAGCGATAGGGGTCTCTATTGCGGGTCCAATAGGGGCGCTTCTAACATGGGTGGGTACGAACCTAGTAATGAAAATGGCTAAGCCTGTTTTGAAAACAGGAGCTGAGTTTTTAAAATTTGGTTGTATTGGTTGTTTTGGTTTAACCTTTTTCATAGTAATACTCCTTTTCCCTGCTGTTTGGGGACAACAATCGCATATAGCACCAGGAACATGTGAGGAGTGTGAGGAATGGGCGGGATATGCAAAAGAATATGAATACGGACCAATCGACTGTCCTGCTTGTAGTGGAGAAGAGTTTGAGAAGATTTCAGATTTACCGAGTTATGACTCAATTCCAGATGTAGCGAAAGATTATTTTGAAAAATATATAGGTCCCAAATTAACAAGTGAATTAATGGAAGCATATGCTGCTGCAGAAGAGGCAACTGGAGTCCCTTGTGAGATTGTTGCTGGGATTCACCACATAGAAGCGAGCAATCGTCCTGATGGTTCATTATGGAATGGAGGACCTCTGCAAGGGACTCTAGTAGAAGATGCAATTTCTGCAATGGAGCATTTTGTAGGGAAAATAAATGCGATAGGAGGAGATGTTAATAATTTGGATTATGAGACTTTGAGAGTAGCTCTCGCAGCTTATAATGGTTATGGAAATGCAAACTGTAATCCGTATAATTCAGGAACAAGATGGATGAATATTGGTAAATGTTCAACTTCCCTTGCAGATTACTATCTCGACCACATCTATCCTGTAAGTTGGATAGATGAAGATCATCTTGATATGCAAGTCCTTTACTGTTTAGATGGCATACAGTTCTCATGCAATACAGAAGGACCGCCTCCTTGTCATAAAGGTTCTCCAGCTTGTAGTCCAGCACTCACAGAGAATAATTTCCAGAAGTTTCCTGATTTCCAAAAACCAGGGGCTCTAACTGTTGCAATAATTTTGCACGAACTGTCTACTTCGGGAGGTTGTGGAGGCCCAGAAGGTCCAGGAGGAGGTTATACATGTCAAGGTGGGGAAACTTATGAGTCTCTTCTACAAGCAAACAAGGATCTGTGGTCTAATGTGGCAGATTTGTCACATGTTGAGCTTATTTTAGTCGATTGCCCAGGAGACTATGCTGTTTGTAATAAAAGTGATGGAGCATTCACCTGCTGGGCTAATAATCCAATAGAATGTCAACGTGGTAGAATGGATGCTTTGTCTTGTGATGGAGCATCTGCCCTTCTCTGTCATGAACTTGTTCACTTTATCCAGCGGCCATTATCTGCAAGTTCTCTAGCAGCAAGGGAATGGGGAGCAGATTTTGCTTGTAGTAATGGAGGAGGCTATAGCTTTTCTGGTTTTGGACAAACTTGTGTGAAAGCTAACGAAGTGAACCTTCCTGCAAGTTGTAGAGGGGTTGAACGAGATTCTGCTTTGCAATTGTATGTCAGTGGTGTCGATGCCTGTATAAATGATTTATCACAGGGGTTGCAAATTTGTTGGAAGTAACTGTTAATATAATTAAACATATGGAAAAACTTAAAAAATTTCTTAAAAAATATTGGGTTTGGATATTACTGATACTACTAATAGTATTATCCGTTTTAACTATAATCTTAATCTCTAAATCTAAAGATGAAGATGAGGTTAATATTCAATTAAAAAGTATAGAGAGTCCGTACTATATCCTAGGTTCTGATTTCCCTATTAATTTAAGTGATGAGAAAACAACCTTCCGTAAAACCGAGTTTGTTATGAAGGTTTCTAGAACACATAATCCTCTTTTAGAAGATTTTTTGAAAAATTATATATCCGAAGAAATAGATTTTAATATATATGATGGATACAACTTTGTTGAGAATGGTGTGTCTGTCTCTTTCCAACCCACTGCTTCTCTCCTACTCATATCTAGAAAAGCAGGAAACTGGTTCCGTGAATTCCCCTTACGAACAGCAGGAGATGTAGAGTCTTTTGTAAAAGAGTTTCTTGATATAGAGGTAATTAATGATGTCGTTACAGAGAGAGACGATGGAGATAGTGAATACAAAGGATATTTTGAAATAGAAAAATCTAAATTTGGAACAATAACGTTAGAAGGTTATGCGTACAAAATTCTAGTAGATAGATCTGGGATCTTGAAAGAGATGGAGGTTCTTCTTCTTCAAAACTCCGATATTACAGATTTTCAGAGAGTACCAATCTCTCCATTGTCAGAATTAGTAGCAATAAGTAGATATCCTAAAGAAATTCACCACAAAACATTTTCAGATTCTTTGCACAAAAAAGGCTATCCTATTGGAAATATTTCTTTATCAAGGATCTCAGTAACAGAGGTACAAGAACTCTTCTTGTTTAATACTTTTGATACTCCGTATATCTATCCTACGTACAAACTTTCAGGAGATGGAGTAATAGAGGACTATGAAGGTGATAACCATAGAAGCCTAACGGAGATTTATATATGTGCAATAAATCCAGATTATCTTCATGAAAGAAAAAAAATTCAACCAGATCCTACAGGAGATCCATATATAGAGTCAACAGATTCTGCTTCTCATGAACCTGGGGACGAATTTCCCTAACACATTCTAGTACTAAATGATACAATACAGTATGAACTTTTTAAAAACCTTTAGGAAACTTCTTTTTGTCTTGCTGTTGATAGCAGTAATGCCCATATCTGTACTTGCTTTCTCATACTATTCAACAGAAAATCAAGATTTCGATACAACATTAACAGAGGGTATAGGAACGATATATGTAAATCCTTCTAAAATATATATTACTCAAGTAACAACAAGTTCAAGCTCGTTGTTAAGAGATCCTGCCAAATGGGTTCAATCTCTTTACTACTATAGTATTACAAGACTACATTTCCCAGATCTCCCATATACTTACTTGCTAGATGAAAATGGAATAATATATCAAGGAAACAAAGGAGGCGTAGGGGCAAACCCTCAGCTAAAAGAAATAGATGGTGCTATTACAATAGGGTATCTTTCAAATAATACAGTATTAACTAATAGAGCAAAGGAATCATTAGTGAAGATGGTAGAAGAACTGTCTTACAGTTGGGGTATAACATCTCTTAAAACGGTTAAGATGTATATAAATCAGGAAGAAGGATCGCTTTCCACTATCTCCATTATTGAGACAACAGGAGAATTCTCAAGTTCAGTTAAAAGTGCTCTTCAAGATTGGAAAGGCTACGAGCAGGAGAATCAATCCTACGTTCTTAAAATAGAAGAGATACAGTATGAAAAGGAGATAGGGATAGGTGAAAGATTACCTGTAAAGGTAAAAGTAAGAAACTTAAATGATTTCATATGGTTTACGGACAAAGATCCGATATATATCTCTGTTAAAGGGGAGGAAGAGAGTAGTTATGCAATAAATCAAGAATGGTTAAGTTTTAGTAAGCCTACAAGTGTAAGTGATATCAATATTTTGCCAGGGGAATCTGTAGAATTCGAGTTTGCTTTAGAAGCAAGAATATCTTTAGGGGAAGCAGCAGAGGAATTTGAAATATTAAAATTTGAAAATCATCCATTTAAAGGTTCTGAATTTGAGGTGAAATTTGAAATAACAAGAGGAGAAAAGAGATTAGTTCAAGTAGCATCCCCAAAGTATGACTTTGTAAACATAAGGGAGTGTAGGTGGTATAGTTGTGAGGTTGTGGACAGTGCAGATAATGGAGCAATCTTTGTCTTAGAAGAGGAGGAAGCTGGTTGGTCCAAAGTAATGTATGGACTAGGTCTTTATGGATGGGTTAATTCTGCATATTTGAAGGAAATATAATTTCTGAATATATTACTTTTTTCATTCATAAAATGGATGCCAATATCATTTTGGACAAACTAAACTCAGAGCAGAAGAAGGCTGTTAAATGTACAGAAGGTCCTTTACTAGTCTTTGCAGGTGCAGGTTCTGGCAAAACTAGAGTAATAACAAACAGGATAGCGTATTTAATTATAGAGAAAGATGTAAGACCAAATAATATTTTAGCTGTAACATTTACAAAAAAAGCTGCAGGAGAGATGCAAGAAAGAGTAGTTGAATTACTTAAGGAATTGAAAGTCCCATCTCAATCTCTTCCAACTATTGGAACATTTCACTCCATAGGGGCAATGATATTAAGGCAGAACGCAAAAGAATTAGGCTTAACTAACCATTTCTCCATATATGACTCTAAAGATACAGAGAATGTAATAAAAGAGCTTCTCTTAGAAAGAGATATAGATATTAAACAAATAAAGCCTTCCTCAGTATCCACATATATTAGCTCAGCAAAAAACGAAATGATTCCTCCAGAGAAATTCTCATCGCACTATGGAGGATATATAGAAGATGTAGTAGCTCAGATATACCCAGAATATCAGAAGCAGCTTAAGGCACAAAACTCTGTTGATTTTGGAGACCTTCTTTACTTAACAGTTAAGCTGTTATCAGAGGATGAAAATGTAAGAAAAAGATATCAAGATTTGTATCGATATATATTAATAGATGAATACCAAGATACGAACTTTGCTCAATACAAATTTGCACGATTACTCTCAGAGAAGCATAACAATATTTGTGTTGTAGGAGATGATGATCAAGGGATATATGCGTGGAGAGGAGCAAATATTAAGAATATACAGTCATTTGAAAGTGACTTTAAAAATGTAACTGTTGTTAAATTAGAACAGAATTATAGATCTACAAAAAATGTGATAAGGGCAGCGGTAGAGGTGATAGAGCAGAATAACTCTAGAGTAGAGAAGGTATTGTGGACTGATAATAATGATGGGGAGAGTATAACAATATATCAAGCATCTGATCAAGCAAATGAAGCAGACTATGTGGTTGAACAAACAAGACTTTTACAACAGGTAGGCATCTCTCTGAAAGATATAGCGGTTCTGTATAGGACAAATTATCAGTCAAGGGCAATAGAAGAGGCTCTACTTAAGACTGGTATGCCATACAAACTTGTTGGAGGATTTAGATTCTACGAGAGAAAGGAAATAAAAGACATCATCAGCTATTTAAGATTCTGTTTTAACTTAAAGGATGAACTAAGTATTGATAGAATAATCAATACTCCTCCAAGGAAGGTAGGTTCTAAATCTCTTGCAAAATTACATGAATTATCTAAGAAGGCAAAATGTACATTGGGTGAATTTATAATAGGAGCATATACAGTTCTTAATCCGGAATATGAGAAAGAAGTAGGGGTAAATAGTGAAGTCCTCTCTACAATAATGTCTCTAAAACAGGAATGGGAAAAACATTTTTCTGTAATAGGGCTTTTCGGTTTAATATTTTTTTCGTCTAAAAATATGGATCTCTTAGAAATAATAGATCTGATATTAGAGAAGACAAAATATATAGAGTGGTTTGATGATAGAACAGAGGAAGCCGAGATGAAAAAAGAAAACATAAATGAATTAAAGAGTGTTGCTTCAAGCTATACAGAAAAATATGCAGAGAGAGGATTGGAGATGTTTCTTAATGAGATAAATTTAATAGAGCAAGAACAAGAGAAGAACCAAGATGGTAGTGGTAATTATCTTAACCTTATGACTCTTCATTCTTCTAAGGGGTTAGAGTTTGATTATGTGTTTATGGTAGGTATGGAGGAAGGACTACTTCCTCACTCAAGATCTTTTATGGAAGAAGACGATATGGAAGAAGAAAGAAGATTATGTTATGTAGGAATTACAAGAGCAAGGCAGAAGCTTTTTATGACTTTTGCAGAAAGAAGGCAGACAAGAGAAGGATACACATCACAGATACCCTCTAGGTTTTTAGGAGAGATTCCGCAAGATATATGTGACTATTACAGTAGTGGTGACATTGATTATTGACTATTGAAACCAACTAAGTTCTCCAAATTCTTTTTTGTATTTTCTGTGGCATGCAGGCCACATCCTGTTTGGATTTGCTCCTTCTCTTAATTTTTGTAAAGTCCTCTTTATTTGAGCTTCTCCATCAAATATGTTGTCATTGTCAAACTGTGTGTACCATAGACATGGATCCCATTGGAATAATCCTTTATGAAAAGATTTGTTACTTTCTGCATTACAACCAGATTCACAACGCATTATGAATTTAAGCCACTCCTTTTCCTCGGTGGAAGCATTAATGTTGTTAATATAAGAGTTCCAGTAAGAGCAGTCAGGGCCTCTTTGGGGTACGGAATCAGGCAAATCCTCTGGTCCTTTAATTATGATGATTTCAGGTCTGGGCTCTCTGTCTATTCTCTCTTCTATGATTTCTTCTGCGATAAGCCTATCTCCTTTATATACTCTCTTTATTCTTTGAGTCATTAGTCCTAAAACTCCTTCTTGCTCCTGTTCTTCTGTAGCTAGCTTTTTACACAAGACATTTCCTTTCATAATCTTTTCATATGGTAATTCTATTAATATCTCATCTATAGTTGTAGTGTATGTCTCTACTAAAATGTACGAATTGGGTAAGAGGTTGTCTATGGGGGAGGTAGAAGTAATTTTATTTTTGTTACTGATAGAGTATCCTAAATCTATAAGCGCAGTTACAGGAGAATATGACCTGCACAAATGTTTTTGTGTTTCTCCTTCGTAGTTTACGGAAATTAATTTAATAGAGTTACAGTTATTTGCTTCATAGGAATTTATTCCATAAATTTGATAAATCTTTTCAGGTAAATCTATAGGAGTATTATCACTACTAATAATGGGGGCTCTGTTAGCATACATCCCAAGAGATATGACAGCTATTAATGTTACTACCAAAACTAAAATCGCCAATTTTCCTTTCATAGGTAATTATTTTATCACAAATCAGAGAATTGTTGACATAAGTACCCTATCTTCATATATTTAAATAATGAAAAAGAATATTAAAAAATATATCCCTTGGATTGTATTACTCTTGATAATAATATCTCTTTCTACTGCATACTTGTTAAGTAGGAGAGTTACACAGGAACAATTGTTAGCATATGAATCTAGAATAACAGAGGCAGAGAAGTATTTAGAGGCTAAACAGTACTCTATGTCGGTTTCTAAGTTTCAAGAAGCTTCCGAGATAATTCCCAGAAGAGTCGATGCCTATGAAGGGATTATTTCAATTCTTCTTCTGAAAAATAGAGTAGAAGATTCTGAGCAGGTTGTTAGAAAATCAGCTACAGCTTTAGGCTCATACGACAGATCTCTTTTGTACAAAATGATAGGAGATAAATATTACGAACAGGGCCAATATCAGAAAGCCTCTGAGATGTATGAAAATGGTTTAACTTTAGGTGTAAGGAATACAGCATTGGAATTAAAGTATGGAAAAGTAATGTTAAAAAAGGGCGAGATATCAGAAGCAAAAAAATATCTTCAAAGGAGTGGGTTTACTCATGAAGAACAAGTAGAGGCAAATTTAATTCTTTCTTACATATACTCTACAGAAGATATATCAAAATCAAAGAAATTTATAAAAATGATAGAGCCTACTTCTTTTTTTGGTATATATTATGAAGAAATAAAGGAAATCTTAAATGATTTGGATGATGATAAAAAATTTAATGCTTCTAAACTCTCTCGAGTGTATATTAATCAAGGGTATCCTTTTTTAGCAATAACGATTTTAGAGCCGTTGAATGAAGAGATTACTGAGTATTTGGAAGGGATGTATTTTTTGGGAAGAGCATATACAGAATTTGGAGATTATTCAGAGGCAATAGAGATTCTCAATTCTGCTTCTACTTTAGGAGGAATGGAGACAGAGATATTCTGGCTTAGAGCAAGGTCTTACTACATGCAAAAAGATTTAGAGAATACTGTTAGGGATTATGATAATGCAATTGGTTACATGGGAGAGAAAGTACAAGAAGAATTAGTAGAAGAGTATTTAAATGTACTCTTAGAAATAAATCAGAAGTTAAAAGCAGAGGAAGTGGTTAGAAACCTTGCCTTTAACTTTTCGGAGAATGCATTTGTTAATATGATGGCGGTAAAAGTTAATTACAAATTAGAGCAAAATGCAAAAGTAGATTACTATCTCAGAGAGTTAGAAGCATTAGAATTAGATAAAGGTATAAGAAAGGAGTATTTGGAATATAAGTTACTTTATCTTCTTGACCAAGACAGTTTCGACATGAGAGAAGTAGAGAAATACATGGAAGAACTTTTTGAAATAGATAGGTTCAATCCTTACTACTATTACTTCCTTGCAAATGTGCAGAAGGAAAAAGGAGAGGTTGAGTTAGCAGAACAATCTCTAGAACGAAGTATAGAATATGATGTGAATTACGAAATAACTAAAAGGTCAAAAGAGATATTGTCTTCTCTCAGATAGTTCTGTTATAATGCCAACTGCGAAGGTTCACATTCCCTTCCTGTTGTTAAAATTTTTAGTAATACTATGGAGAAGAATACATATAATGTTAAGATGCCTTTAGATAAAGTAAGGAATATTGGCATAATAGCCCATATTGATGCAGGCAAAACAACGACTACAGAAAGATTGCTTTACTTTACAGGGCAGGTACACAAGATAGGAGAAGTGCATGAGGGAGCTGCTACTACAGACTTTATGGAACAGGAGCAGGAAAGAGGTATAACCATTATGTCTGCAGCAGTTACCTGTTTCTGGGATTATGCTGATGCTAGGTATAGGATTAATATAATAGATACTCCAGGGCATGTAGATTTTACGGCAGAGGTAGAGAGATCTCTTAGAATATTGGATGGGGCTGTTGTTATTTTTGATGGAAGGAAAGGAGTAGAACCCCAGTCTGAAACAGTTTGGAGACAGGCGAATAAATATAATGTCCCTAGAATTTGTTTTATGAATAAAATTAACTTAATAGGTGGAGATTTTGAAAAAAGCTTTTCGACCATTAGGGAGAGATTAAGTAAGAAAGCAATCGCTATAACCTTACCTCTTGGAAAAGAACAACAACTTCATGGATATGTAGACCTAATTAAGCTAAAGGCATACAAGTACGAAGGAGAAAATACACCAGATTTGATAGAGATAGATATCCCTGAGGATATGCAAGATATAGTCAAGAAATACAGAGAAGAGTTAGTTGAGGTTTTAGCAGAGCAAGAGGATGAGTTAATGGAAAAGTTTTTTGCAGGAGAGCAACTAACAGAAGAAGAACTGTATTCAGCATTAAGGAAAGGTACATTAAGTATGAGTATTTTCCCTGTTTTAGGAGGAGATTCGAGAACAGCTGTATCCAAAACACTCTTAGATTACATCACGATATGTTTACCTTCTCCTTTAGAGAGACCTGCGGTCAAGGGGGTAAATCCAAAAACGGGAGAGGCTTTAACGAGAGAACCCAGTGAGAAGGAACCATTCTCTTCTTTGGTATTTAAGATTGTTAATGATCCTCATGTAGGGACTCTTTCTTACTTTAGAATCTATTCTGGTCAAATACAGGCTGGTACATATGTACTAAACTCCACCAAAGATGAAAAAGAGAGAGTGAGTAGATTGATATTGATGCATGCAGATGAGAGAGAAGAGGTGGAGACTTTAAGGGTTGGAGATATCGGTGCGATTGTGGGCCTTAAAAACTCTACAACAGGTGATACTCTTTGTGATGAGAGCAACCCCATTATTCTAGAGAAGATATCATTTGCAGAAGCAGTAGTTTCTCAAGCAATAGAGCCAGCAACTAAGTCAGATGAAGAGAAAATGGCCCAAGCCCTAGAAAGACTAGTAAGAGAGGACCCGATATTTCATGTTACAACAAATCAGGAAACTAACCAGACTATAATACATGGAATGGGAGAGTTACATCTTGAAATTATGGTTGATAGAATGAAAAGAGAGTTTGGAGTTGTTGCTAATGTAGGTAAACCGCAGGTAGCATACAGAGAAACAATTAAAAGAGTTGTAGAACAGGCAGAAGGAAGATATGTAAAACAATCAGGAGGAAGAGGTCAGTATGGGCATTGTTGGTTAAGGTTAGAGCCAAATGAAACAGGAAAGGGTTTTGAGTTTACAAATGAGATTAAAGGGGGAGCCATTCCTAGAGAGTATGTACCTGCAATTCAAAAGGGAGTGGAGGAAACAATGAAAACGGGGTTGCTTGCAGGTTACCCAATTGTGGATGTAAAAGTCGCGGTATATGATGGTTCATATCACGATGTGGACTCTTCGGAGTCTGCTTTTAAGATAGCAGCATCTATGGCATTCAAAGAAGGTTTTAAGAGAGGAGATCCAATACTTCTAGAACCTGTTATGAAGGTAGATGTAGAAACCCCAGATACTTACATGGGAGATGTAACTGGATCTTTGAGTAGCAAAAGAGGACAAATCATGGGTACGGAGAGTATTGGTAATGGTATTAGTAGAATTAAATCTTTAGTTCCTCTATCTGAGCTTTTTGGATATACAAATGAATTAAGATCTATAACTAGTGGTAGAGGTAGTGCTAGTATTGAACCTTCTCACTATGCGGAAGTGCCTAAGAACATAGCAGAAGAAATATCTGGTAAAATGTAGAGATGTCAGAAAAACCACTTAAAAAAAGACTTGAAAAGATGGAAAAACTTTTCAAGAAGAGAGATTTCCAAGGAATCGTAGGGGAGATAAAGCATTGGGTAGAAGATATCCATTTGGGAGAGATAGTATTTGATTTAGAGAACCTTAAAGTTAGGTATAAAAGAGATGAGCAAGAAGCGATAAATACAGCCTTGACTGCTAAGGCAGAGGAGAAGGCTAAGGAGTACATATGTCCCAGAATCCCAGAATGGATGAGTCCTGATCACTTAACGGTAATAGGGATTTTAGGAGTAATAATGGTCTCTTTTGGTTTCTACTACGGTTTTGTAAATAGGTACTATCTAATATTAGTTATTGTTGGTTTAATAGTTAATTGGTTTGGTGATTCTTTTGATGGCAGTATAGCAAGATACAGAAAGAGGACAAGACCAAACTACGGCTACTACATAGATAAAATAGTAGACGCTGTTGTAGTAATAATTTTTGGTTTAGGGTTAGGTCTCTCTGGATTTGTGAGATTAGAGATATCACTACTTTTAGCATGTGTGTACTTAGCTATGATGCTCAATGTAGATCTTCTAGTCTATGTAGAGGGTAAATCTAAAAATTCATTTGGCTTGTTTGGTCCAACAGAAATAAGAATAGTAGGTATAATAATAGCAATAGTCATGTTTTTCCTTCCTGTAACTTACTATGAAATTTCTAACTATATTGTTACTCAATACGATGTTGTTGTATTTGTGCTTACTGTAATAATGTTTCTTGTTCTAGTAGTGAGTATAATATCGAAAGGAATAGAATTGCATAAAAAGGATGTAAAAAACTGGGTGAATATAGTATAATCCCCTTGCAAGTATTGTAGTTTTTTGATAGTATTCAACGGAAGTTCTCAAATATTGAGGATAGTACTGTTTAGAAGACATATATTTAAATTTTTAATAATATATTCATGGCAGAATTTGAAAGAACAAAGCCACACATGAATATCGGAACCTTAGGTCATATTGATCATGGTAAGACCACATTGGTAAAAGGTATTCTAAATACTTTCTCTCCAGAGGAAGCAAAGCAAATGGTAGATAAATTGGATAAAGATCCTGATGCCAGAGCAAGAGCTATAACTATTTCTGTAGCTCACGTTGAGTTTGAAACAGAAAATAGGCACTATGCTTTGGTAGATTGTCCAGGGCATAAGGACTATGTTAAGAATATGATAACTGGGGCTGCACAAATGGATGGTGCTATTCTAGTTATTTCTTCAAATGATGGTGCAATGCCTCAAACAAAGGAGCACTTGTTAATAGCTAAGCAGATAGGAGTTCCTAAGATTGTAGTTTTCATAAACAAATTTGGAGATGCAGATGAAGAAATTCTTGAACTCATTAAAGCTGATGTACAAGAGCTCTTGGAAAAATATGGATTTGATGCTAACGCTCCAATAATTGTAGGTGATGCACTTAAGGCAGAAAAAGGAGAAGCTGAAGGAGCAGATGCAATAAAGGAGCTATTGAAGGCAGTTGATGAATATGTGGAAATGCCAGAGAGAGAAGTTGACAAGCCATTTTTGATGCCTGTAGAAGATGTGTTCTCCATTGAAGGAAGAGGAACAGTAGCTACTGGTCGAATAGAGAGAGGCATTATAAAGGTTGGAGAGAGTGTAGAGATTCTAGGAATGGGAAGAAAAGTACAAAAAACAACTATTACGGGAGTTGAGATGTTTAATAAAACATTGAATGAAGGACAGGCAGGAGATAATGTTG
>Ga0255347_1005625_pt1 | contig 14118 bp, 15 predicted proteins | sample wastewater_treat_2_FD_192479 | JGI IMG/M metagenome (GOLD analysis project Ga0255347, IMG submission 192479) | Wastewater microbial communities from Lulu Island WWTP, Vancouver, Canada - plant24 | ecosystem: Engineered > WWTP > Wastewater > Unclassified | place: Canada: Vancouver, British...
TGCCCATGGGTGGTGGAGCAACGCCCGTTTCCACAGAAGAACCCACAGTCGAAGCGACCCCCAGACCACGCACAGATACCGACCTGCAACCGCCACTCCTGATCACAGCAATTCCGCCCCAGAAAGAGTTCTACATTATCAAGACCCGCAATGATAAGGTCTTCTATCTGATCATTGACCACACCAAGGTTAGTGACAATGTTTATCTGGTAACCGAAGTGGATGAGGCTGACCTGCTCAATTTCGTGGAAAGTACCCAGATGCCTGCTTTGCTCCCGTTCCTGCCACAAGCTACACCGGTGTCACCCACAATTGCACCTGATAACTCGAGCACCCAAGCTCCCACTGCATCAGATAAGCCTTTTTGGGGAAACCTTCAGCCTGCCATGATCATCGTTGGGGTGGTCTTGCTCCTGCTGGCTGGCGCTGCCCTCTTCTACTGGAAGGTGGTCAAGCCCAAAGACAAACTGCCTGCAGAAGCCGATTTTTATACCGACGAATACCTCGAAGACAGTTCCAGCAAAGTCAATGCCTGGAAAGAAAGTGAAGGAGAAGAATGAATCTCAAAGAATTGATTTTTGATTTGATCGGGGTGGTAGTGACCAGTGAGAACATCGCTGAAATCCGCCTTGACCCACGTGCCTTTGTTCAAACCGAAGAACAAGCCCAGGACTTGGAAGAGCTGCTCTTCCTGCTGGAAAAAAGCGAAGAAAGTGAGGATGCTGTATGAACCCTGCTGAAGAAACACGCTATATCGCCGCTTATGCCCGCATCATTGGGGTGCAGGAGGCAGTTGTTACCGAATACGCCCAACGCAAGGGTATAGCCGCCTTGGTAGATAATGCTTATCAATTGCTGGAAACACCGGAACAGCTCGCCAAACACCAGGCGTTTCTCGATCTCTATCGTATGAGCAGTTCCCTGACCCGCGAAAAGCCGATCCTCAGCTCACCCAGTATCGCGGCAGGTTACATGCACTCTGTGATCGATCAGGTGCATGACAAGGAGTCTCTGGTGGTGGCTTTTCTGAACACCAAGAACCGGGTGATCGACTATGAACAGGTTTCAATTGGCACGATCAACTCTTCGGTAATCCATCCCCGGGAAGTCTTTCGCAATGCCATTCTCAACAAAGCCGTTTCAGTACTGCTCTGTCACAACCATCCCTCGGGAAACCTTACTCCAAGTCCGGAAGACCTGGCGGTGACTAAATCACTCAAAGAAGCCGGGGAAATGCTGGGTATCCCAGTGGTGGATCACATCATTATTACCGGACTCAATCGTCAGGATGTCTACTCCTTTCGCGCCCAGGGCGTTCTGGAAGCGCATGGCCATTACCAGACAGAGAGTACGCTGGCTGAAAAGAAGCCTGCCTATGATTCCAAAGACAAAGCCCTGGATGAGATCACTGCACGACTGGAGGAAGGCATCAAGGAAATCTTCAGCAGTGGCAAGTATGCCGACTACCTGAAGGTGATGTCCCGTTTTCATCGCTACAGTCTCAACAACACGCTCCTGATCGCCATGCAGAACCCGGAAGCTTCGCTGGTTGCCGGATACCACGCCTGGCAAAAGAAATTCGAAAGGCATGTTTGCAAAGGTGAACAGGCAATCCGTATCATCGCCCCGGCTCCGGAGAGGCGCCTGGTCCAAAAGGAAAAGCTCGATCCGGTCTCCCAGCAACCCATACTGGACAAGGATGGTCAGCCAATCATGGAGGAGACAGAGATCAACGTGCCCAGGTTCAAGGTGGTGCCAGTCTTTGATGTTTCACAGACCGAGGGCAAGGAACTGCCCAGTCTTTCCAAGGCTTTGGATAAACCGGTGCAAGCCTATGAACTGCTCTTCAATGCCCTGAAAAACGCTTCTCCCGTTCCAATTGCTTTTGAAAATATGAAGGCGACCAAGGACGGTTACTACCATCTCAAGGATAAGCGCATTGCCCTGCGCAAGGGGATGAGTGAATCCCAAACCCTCGCCTCTGCTGTACATGAGATCGCCCACGCCAAATTACATGATCGCGACCCTCAGGCCCGGGGTGCCCAAGCAGGTGAAAAAGGAAAAGATCCCCGCACCCAGGAAGTGGAGGCAGAAAGCATCGCTTATGCTGTCTGTCAGTATTATGGCATTGAGACCGGAGAAAACAGTTTTGGCTATGTCGCCGGTTGGAGCGGAGACAAGGAACTATCGGAGCTGAAAGCCTCACTCAAGACTATCCGCGATACCGCTTCAGACCTGATCGATTCAATTGACGCAAAGATGCTTGAATTGAAAAACGAACTTGATAAGGAACCAGCCCAAACCAAAGAAACTGCCCGGAAGACCGTCAAGGGCAAAGCCGTTGCACTGGCAGAAGAACTGCAGGCATATGGCTTTGAGACAGCTCCCATCACACAAACAGGTATTGAAGGACAAGGTTTGCGCCCCTGGTTGCGTGCTCTGGTACAGGAGGATGCTTCCCCCTATACCAGTTTTGCCAGTGTCTTGTTGAAAGACCTGAATGAAATCGACCAAAACCGAGCCACTTACATGCTTGAAAACGGGGAACGTTTATCCCTTCTGCGTGAAGGCGAAGGTATTCAATACCAGCTTCAGGATCCCGCTCAAAATCTGCTTGCAGAGGGTTTGCTGGCCGAACCCGAGTTGTTGCTGGATGCAGCCAAAGACCAAGTTCTTAGCCAAAGTGGAAGATCAGAAATCCAAACTGAGAGGATCTCTGAACGAGAGCTTGAAGCACTGAGCATTTTAGGAGCAAGTGAACCTCAGGTGACCTTTACCCGTAGTGAACTCGACGATATCCCTTCTGGCATGAGCCTGCCTCTTTCTCAAGCCAATCGTCTCATGGAAAGGTTGGATCAAAGGCAGGCGATCGACCGGCAAAGGTCCGATTACGCGGGTCCCCTCACCTATAGCACAGACTTCCGCATCGAATACATCAAGGAAGGTATTCCTGCCGCATACACAGGCAAACAGGAAATTGGTGCAGGGGAAGGCAGTCTCTCTCACCACATGCAGCTGACCGTACAGGAGGCTCTATCAGATCGCATCTGGCGCAATTACCTCAACGAAATGGGCGAAACGCAGTTGCAAGCCGATCCCAATGCCTTAGAGGATGTACGTAATAGACTCTTACCCTATTTCAATCAGCATCAAGCCCTGACCTTCCTCAAGGAACGAACGGAAGGCTATCAGGCCGGGCTGGCAAGCGTTGCTGAGGAAAAGAGGGAAGCCTTGACGGCTTACTATGCGGACGTATCTTCTTATGTCCAAGAGAGCAGGCTACAAATGAACCTGAGCGCTAATCCGCAAAGTCCTGACTTCCCTCAGTTGGATGCTTACATCAATGAGCATGCCAGCGAAAAGGACCTTGACCATGACGGGTCTCCAGAAAGAGTGGATATTGATGGTCAGGACAGTCGGGTTCAAGTGACCCACCACTTGGACAAGCGGGATGGGCTCACCGAAAAGCAATCGATCCGTGAACGCTTACGTGGGACGAAGGCATCTAAACAAGAAAACCCAGACAAAGAAGAAAATTTTCAGGAGCTTGAAATTAGCTAGTGCGTTGTATCAGAACTGAATTGAAAAGCCACCTAATTCTAAGGTGGCTTCTTTCTGGTTGGTTAGATTTGTTGAGAAGTTTTTTACTTGAGAAGACCCGATCCGTCTTACACCAGAGGTGGAATTTCGTATGAAGAAGCAAGACGCAGTTCTAAATTTTCCATCCGCGCTTCCGATGGTTCCAAATATTCTGGGCACTTCACAAATGGTTCGCCTAATTCTACATAATCCTTATCAACAGGAACATAGAACGATTCAATAAAACCTATAGAACCAGCCCTGAACAGAAGGTAATCCGTACGATATTCGTAATTGTCCCCAAGCTTTTCTGCACAGTTAGTCACTAACCAAATCAATTATTGATTTTGTGGATAGGTTTTCATTCACAAGTGAATTCGCTCAGGCTCGAAAACGTAAGTGATGCTTGACCAATGAGTTGTACAGAAATTATTCCTTATCCATGTGCTGATAGTTTTGATGATAAAAATTTAATCTACATAATAACAGTTCCAAAACTTTTATTATATGGTCGTCCCTTGGAATTTTGTACATTGGATAATCACTGAGCCAAAGCCACTGGTTGAAAATTTGGAAGCTAGTATCAACAGAACTGTAATTGAAAAACTCAGCAACAGATTCTAAATTCATCTTGGGGTTGATTTAGATTTGCCTCAATATTATCTAAATATAGCTTTGCTTAAAGATCAGCGATTAATTTAACGCCAATTTAATGTCCGATATTGTATGCTTTCTATATAGATGTAGTCAACTGTTTAATCGAAAAGGCAGCATTAATAAGTATACTAATTATTGGCGATCTACTAGACATTAGCTGAATTCCAGGATTTTAGTTTATTCTTCAGAAAGATTGAATGCTTGTCACAAAGCTGCAATAGAGAGAAGGAAGAAATCGTCAATCGTAGCGAAGAATAAATCTTGTCTTATTAACAGGAAAAGGAGAAAGAATATTGAGGCAGATATTGTTATTACTAGTATTGGTAGTTCCATCTTTCGTCACATCTACCACATTTATCAATTTAGCTATGGTACGTTGACAAATAAAGGATGTTTTTTTTCATCATAGCGTCTTTCAAACAAAACATCGAAGCAAATAGATTAATAACAATATTCTAAAGGAGAGTGTAATGAATATAAAAAAATATTTTCAAGTAACGATTCTAATTTCCTGTATCTTGCTTGCAACATTCTTAAGAACTAGTGTCACCAACGCAAATTCAATTACAGGAAACGAAGATGACCTCCAATCAATCCAAAGTGTCATTGACAAGTTATTCCAGACCCGTCTTAATGCTCAAGTAAAAATGACTTTAAGCGACTATTCAAGCATTGCTGATTTAGATAATCCAAAGAGCCAGGAGTGGCTGACTAAAGAAGAGAGGCATGACTCTACACTAATTCAAATTGGTAATGCTTATGGTTATGAATACGGAAATTACAAATATAGCCTCGAATTTAATAAAATAAATGTTAACGGACACCAAGCCGATGTTGAATTGTTTGAAAACAGTTTGATAGAATTCTTGGACACTCCAAACGATCCATTGGTGACTTCAAATTTACTTCACACGATAAGACTAACAAAGTCTAATTTGGGTTGGTTAATCTACGATGATCGATACGAGGATGTGATACATCTGACCATAGGAGAACAAAGTAATGCCACTATCCTCAATAATATTCAGAGAAACATTGAAGCATCTTCAATAAAGAATGAAGAGATGACACCAACAGGTGATCGGAATGAAATAAACTATACTTACAACAGTTCAAATGCTGTAAACTATGCAATGGGTTGGGCCATAAGTTACAATCCTGCATATGCTATTATGACAGGATTAGGAGGCGATTGCGCCAACTTCGTATCGCAAGCTATTTTTGCTGGGACCAATGGTTCAATGTCTCCGGTTCCAGTACCACCGAGTAAGATGCCTGAGTTTGACCAACAATGGTATCGATACTCTGCATATAACCTCTATTATGGTTCTGGAGCATGGGTAAGGGTTGGAGGGCAGAGCGGTCAGAGTGGATTGATGACATTTCTGACAAGCAATACAGGTTCTGGACCATATGGAAGTTACGCCGGTAGATGCTCAGCGTTTGATGGTGATCCTGTATTCTTCTATGATTCTTCGCGGGGTTGGTACCACACAGTAATAATAACCGGGCTTTCTGGTGACTGTACCAATCTGAACAATTACTATGTGAATGGCCACACGCCAGACCAAAGTAGGGTACGTCTTTCTTATTATAGCGCATCGACGATTCAATTCATTAATATCGTCAGTTACCGGTAGATAAAGTTATAGTCGCATGAACGGAAGATAATAAAGTAATTGGTAGGGTTAGTCTATCATGCCACTTTATGATGGACAAGCCCTACCACTATTATATCTTTCTAAAAAACTACTGCTATATTTCAATCAGAAAGGATCAATAGTTTACAGAATGAGAGGATCTAAATGGTTTGGAAGAATTTGTTTGTAGGATTGCTTATTTCTGCCCTCGTTTCATGTCAGCCCATAGTACCAAGCAACCCTATGGTATCAACCTCAACTGTTCAACCCCGAGTGACCAATCCAGACACAAGTTCAACGGATTACCGAATCTTCATTGACCATATGTCCGTAAAAGATCTGTTTGAGGGCGCAGTGATGATTGGTAAGTATGACGCCTTACAATATTATGGATCACCCAAGGAAGCTTATTCATTCCTTTGCTGCCGCATGGCTGAATCTTTGGAGGTGGAAGAATATTCTCGGCACGCAGATTGGATTTCACACTTTGAATTAGATATGTTAACCCCACTTTCGCTCGAGCCTTATTCTCCACTTAGGTTGAACGATGCGGATATAGAGAATGGTAATTTGGTGTTCTTGCGTCAGGCGAGAGCATACCAAACGCAAGATGCACTGCTCGCAATTGAAAATGGAAAGTCATATTTTAATTACCTGATTCTTTCTCATACGAAAGATGGATGGCGAATCGCTGAAATTAATTCTGCTTACCCGACTGAAAATCTTTTAGGAAATTGGTCATCGGACGCAACGGCAACAGCCCAGATGCCGAGTTCCAACGCGTATCTGGAGACTATTGCGAGCCATCCGGACACCTACTTAAGTCTTGCGAGGGTTTCTGGATTACTGACCCGTGTAGATTTACGGTTGCGAGGAATTATAAATAAAACAGTTTTGCCAGATGACGTTTTTGAAGAGAACCTGAACTATATTCTAGATAAATTAAATCAACCACAGAGGGTGATCGTAGAACAACTTTTACCACTTCCCTTCACGGATAACGAATCGTCGATGACAAGTATAGACCTCCAGCAACATCGTATTGTAGTTGAAGCTAGATTAAGGGTGAATGATGATCCAGTGGTGTTGTTTTTTACTTTGGAACGTTTGAAAGATGGGCTGCAGATTTCCAGAATAACTACAGATTATCCTTAAACTCCATGATATCAAATCAAATGACCATAAACGGTAATTGTGATCAAGAATTCGTTCCATAGCTTATGAAAGCCGATTGTCAAGATTTATTTTGAATAGGAGATTATGACATACATACAAACGTAATCCCTGACCAGACTGTATTAAGCAGGTGTTTTTGCCTTGTGCGACATTAACTTAGCAATGGATGAAGGCGCTTGTGGGCTCTTTGGTCCGAATGGAGTTGGGAAAACTATCCTGATTGGCATCTTGGCTGGTCTCATTCAACTGACAGCTGGTCGGGCTATATTATGTGGTTTTGACACCAAGCGTCCAGCACGCGAAGTCAGAAATAGCATTAGGCGCATTCCGTAGGATTTTCTTTGGCTATATCCGGAATTCTCTGCTTACGAATTCCTGGACTTTTGGGCACTGCTTTCCGGTATTGACCTCTCTACCCAGACGATCATGAAGCAGTTAGAGGAGGTCAACTTGGCGTACATGGATAATAAGCAGATTAAGTCTTTTTCCGGTGGAATGAAACAGCGCCTAGTGGTTGCTCAAGCCTTGGCACATGACCAAACAGTGCGGTTCGCAGATGAACTTCCCTCAGGATTGGATCCAGAAGAACGGGTACGTTTCAGGAATATGATTTCAAACCAGGGTAGTAAACGCTATGACTGCTAATCCTGAAATATCGGATTTCCCTCAGCTGTCCAGCTTCGTCAAAAAAACTGCCGAAATGGCCCTCGACCAAGATGGCACCAGAAAGAGTGGATATTGACTGCCAGGACGGTAGGGTTAGGGTGACGCATCACCTGGACAAGCGGGATGGGGTTACCGAGAAGCAATCCATACGGGAAAGACTGCGTGAAACAAAGGCATCTAAGCAAGAAAACCCCGCTGAAAAGGAAAACTTTCAGGAGGTGGAAATAAGTTAGCGCTTTATATCAGATATGAATTGAAAAGCCACTTTAAATACTCAGTGGCTTTTTTCTAGGAGGCAGAGTTTGAAAGAAAATTTCTTACTTCAAAAGACCCGTTCCCTCATACACGAGAGGCGGTATTTCGTTTGAAGAAGCAAGGCGCAGTTCTAAATTTTCTGTTCGGGTTTCCGATATTTCCATATCTTCTGGACCTTTCACAAAAGGTTCAATTAACTCTACGTAATCGTTTCCAATAGGCACATAGAACGATTCAATCAAACCTGTAGAACCTACTCTGAACAGAATATATGCCGTACGATATTCGTTATGGTCTCCAAGCTTTTCTGCGCAATTAGTAACTAACCAAATTATATTTTTTATCTTGTGGATAGGCTTCCATTCACAAGTGAATTCGCTTTGGCTTGAAAATTTAAGGGAAGCTTGACCAATGAGTTGTTCTGTTTCTTTCCAGTTTTCAGTATCATTGTAATGATCGAAGCTATTGGCCTTATAAGGTTCTTTCAACGAAATCCAACCGCCATATTTTTCAACAAGTGCCATAACTTTTCGCTCTTGAGCATCTCCCAGGAGAAAGGTCGCTAAAATAACAAGAGTGATGGGTATAACTATCCATGGAAAAACTCGTTTAGCTGACATTAGTTGTTATATCCTGTGATATTCAATGCAAAGAAATTCGATGGTGAAAAGTATGCAAGGTTGTAAGAACCGAATGGTGAATGGCTTGCCACTTGGATTTTTGTATAGTCATGACAGCTACCAGTGAGTGCTGTAACTAAAACTGCATGTCTCCATCCCCCTGATGTATACTGCATGACAACAACATCGCCACCACTAAGATAGCATAGGTATGACCCAGAGCTATAGCCAATCGGACCTCTTCCGGTGTTAGATGTGAGAAAGCTATAGAAACCACCAACATTAATCCAGGGAAACGAACCTGACTTCGTGTAAGAATCAAAATACCACTTATTGTAGTAATCATTGGGAGTGGACATTACTTGGTTAGTGCCAGCATAAACGGCTTGAGAAACAAAATTTGTACAATCTTGGGATTCCTGCCAGAAACTTGGATTTACCCCATTTTTCCAAGTATTTGCATAATTTACAGCAGCTGTTCTGTTGTATGTGAGATTAATAAAATTAGATGGGGGTGCCGTGTAATCCTGTGGGGGAAAAATCTCAACTTCCCTCTTTTGATTAACAATGTTTCCTTCAATGGTTGAGAATATCTCATCCTCTGATCGGCCTTCAATTTGAAAGGTAAAAGCATCCTGGTAATTATCATTTATTATCCTCCAGCCGGTACCATCATCGATAAGTAGCATTTTGTGGCTTATCTCAGACAATTCAACAGGTAATATTGTCGGATCCTTGAAAGTAACTAGCCCATTCTCATTCAAGAAAACGGTAGCTGAGCTTCCATCTATACTTATCTCAGAAAAGGAAAGGTCAATCTCATATTCTTCATATGGAAGATAAAAGCTTGAATTGATTTTTCCAATTGTTTTTGACCGTAATCCTTCTAATTGGATCCATGAGGGGTCTGATTGGTCATTAGAGATGAAACTATTTATATAGTTTTCATCTTTCAATCCTATCAGGTTTTGGTAGCGAGCTTCAAAATACTTTTTAACAGAAGCAATTATTTCACCTTCGTGGTTTTGGGATTCAGAGATTGGATCATCACCAACACCCGATAAAAAGACACTGCTATGCCGAAACTGGGAATCGACACTTCTTGTTGGACTAGCCCAAGCTGTTTGAAAAGAACTAAGGAGTAGACCAAAAATCAAGAGGAAACTTATTTTTTGAAAAATTCTGTTTTGTTTCATTTTCCATCTCCTTCCAAGATAAAAAATTGATGTTAAACAAATTGGTGAACTATTCGTTTGCTAAAGTAAAAGTATTATGTAATACCTCCTTTCAATACTTCGACCATGATTCTGTCATAAAGACCACGCTCCGTTGATGGGTTGTTCTCTATTAATATAGACGGAATTCCTTCATAAGTGTTTCATATGAATTAGATTTCAAGCGAGTGATTGCGAAAGCAAAAATATTTTTCCTTTAATAACCTTACATGTGCCGTATGCCTCTGCCTTACTTTCAACAACATCAAGCGCTCACCTTCGTCAAAGAAGGTACGGAAGGTTATCAGGCAGGTTTACCTACCGTTGCCGAAGAAAAGCGCGATGGGGCTCACGGCTTACTATGCGGATGTGGTTGATTTTGTGCTGGAGAGTAGGTTTCAAATGAACCTCAGTTCGAATCCTCAAGTGCCTGAGTTCCCCCAATTATCCAACTACAGCCATGAGAAAGTTACTGAAAAGGATTTCGATCATGATGGCTCACCGGAAAGCGTGGATATTGAGGACCATGATAGCCGGGTGCAGGTTACTCACCATCTGGACAAGCGAGATGGTGTTACCGAGAAGCAATCCATCCATGGTAGGCTTCGAGCTGGAAAAGCTGCTACCGATGAACGTCTGGAAAGTAGAGCTAACCTGAAAGAGGTCGAGATAAACTAAAGCTACATTTTTTGAAAATGCCAAGCCTTCCGGTTGTAATGCCGGAAGGCTTATTAATTAAAGATAATCTTCAGGAGGAAATACTGGTGTTGGTGTACGCTTGGGTGTCTGATCATCAGGATGTTGTATTTTCTGAGAGGGCGTGATCAGAGCAACAATAACGTTTTCTCCTCTTTGGTATTGGATTTCCATCTTCATTTCTTCTGTGTTTGACCGGATCACTTCCCGAACCTTATCTCTTTCTGAGGTTACTGAAACGCCATCTATGCTAATCAGGATGTCGCCGGACACAAGACCTGCTCTCTCCGAAGCGCTTCCGGGTTCAACATACAGGGTTTTTCCGTCGCCATCAATAACAATCCCGAGGACTGGCTGTGGGAACAAAGCATATGCTACTATTTTTGTTTCTTCGCTTTGATCAGGAAGCTCTTTTGTCGAGTTTTGCGAAATACACCCGGTTACCAAGCATATGAAAAGTAACGAAATTTCAATAAGTGAGTAAATTTTCTTTTTATTCATCACGTCTCCGTCTAATTATAAAAAGGGAAAGTTCCCAACAGTGTAAGTTATGTCATAAATAATTTAACCACCCGTTAGGTCTGAAAAAAAGATACTTTTCAGACCTAAGACGTTTATTAAATAAAGTATCTCAAAAGAATGCGATTATTCTTCATCATTTTATGGTCTAAATATACTGTCATCGGTCAATTCATCCATCTTGAAATGGCACTGGCTAAGACATGAAAAGAGAATCATCTGGCAGCGCACAGTCTTAGCGATATCCGTTTCCCCACCTTCGAGACCGTTAATCGTAAGGCTGGACAAAATCGTGGTTAAGGTCTCGGTCGGATCATATGCAGGACGGGGTTGGTAAATCATTAAAATCACGTATTCCCCGATTTTGGTGACTACGACGATGTTAGCTTCAGACCCCATTTTTCCAAAGTTGTGCTCAGGCACATATGCAATTGAAGCTGGATGACCGTTCACCATCGAGTTAACATGCGGCAAAGGGGAGAATAGTGTCGCATAAATGTACTCTTGGTTGGCTGCCCACACTCGCAGCTCTTTTATGAAAGGAGTGAGTTTTGTCTCGGGTTCATGCCAAACATGCAAAGTGACTCCTTCTCCAAATATCATTGCACTGCTGCTTGCAACACCGTAGGTGCTCACTTTAAACATTTTTAACTGGTTTGGTTGATAGGTAGTGTAATCAACATCTGACCAATCCGCAGGTAATTGCATGGACAGACCAATTTCTTCAATGCGATAGTTGCGCCAGCCCATAACACGAGGAGCTAGTTCACATTCCAGAACAGGAGCCGCCATGGTTGCCAACCGCATCTCCCGGTCGGTTCGCATCGCCTCGTATGTGGTTTCCATGTCAGGAAATTCTCCTTCCCCTTGCGAGGGTAAAGGGGTCTGAGTAGGCTCCGGTGTCGGGGAGGGCGCCTCTGTTAGTGTAAGGGTTGGTGTGTTGATTGGGATTGGTTCGGTAGCTGCATATGGGGTTGTGCTGTGTGAAGGCACTTCCGTCAGTGTTTCAAAGTCGGTGAAAGTTTTGTTTGTGATATTAGTTTCATCCTGACCTGGAGGTACCCCACAAGCAGTAAGCCAGAAGAACAAAATTGCTATAGTAATCGCACAGTTTTTTTTCATCAGATAACCTCAATCAATAATTAGCAGTGGGGATGTAGGAATGATATCTCTTATTCTATATAAATAATTTTCAAAGAAACTGGCAGACCTACTATAAAAGCGACTAGGGCATCCCGCCTGACACCAATTCTGTTCGGAACCGCTTACAACTGTAGATGTATGGCTCGTAATATAAGCAACATGCCCCATATCCCCACGTTCATGCCATCCAATATTTTGTGATGTATAAGGAGGAGTATTAGAGGATTCCCATCCAGGAGTAATATAAACTTGGTAATACCATTCATCTGCATTGCCTCTAAAAGGCACACCACCATACATATAAAAAACGTGCCACGTACAATTTCCCAACGAGCTACTTGTATCACAACATTGGAAAGGGTTCCCAGGGCTATATAATCCACAACATCGTTCGGCAGATATGATGACTTCTTTTTCATCAATGAGCTTTTGGTTTAGAGTATAGTAATTTTCCAACGATACCGTAATAATGGTGCCGAAGATTTCGTCCAGCGAGGTGTTATTGTCCAATTTAATTGATTTTACGATGTGAACAAACATCCTAAGATCGTTGATGTCGTTGGTAAACTTGTGATTTAGCTGAACAAAATGATCTTTCATCTCGATTGAGAGTTGTAAGCTAGGATACGAACCCGTTGTATAACTTATTGCTGCAACAGTATATTTGTCAGAACTTGTTTTTGATTCTAGCAAGTTTACTTCTTTATAATCAAAGATTTCTGAAAGACCATTGAGCCAGTTTGTAATGGCTTTTCCATTTTTTAGCCAGATATCAATATCTAAAAACATCTGTTCGTCTACTAAAGAGATCCTTCTCAATATCTTCTCTGGCTCTGAATAGGGAGTCTCTTGTCGAAATCTCTCATAAAGAGTAAATTCGTCTGAGTAAGAAAAAGAAAAATCAGAGTCATCGAGAAAGCTCAGTTCTTTGTGCACATTGTGATCATCAATAAAAAAGTAACTGGATGAGAATAAAGAAGAAGAGTCACAGGCAGATACTGTAGGACCTGGAGGTACGAGTAATACTAAGAGAAGTGTTCCCACACTTAGCAACAAATAAGTGGCTTTGATAATTTTGTTTGCATGCAAGATATGCTCCTTATTGTTTTTTCACTTATCGCTTTCAAACAGTGGTACAAGCCGGTAAACAAGCACCATGAATACTGAATAATAGAATGGCAGACAGTCCAATGTACAGGATGTTCAAAACAAGTTTAGAAGATTTCATAGTGACCAATATTTCTCTTGTTTGTTCTGGTTCACTAACACCTCGTCATATTTATTAAACGAAGTGAATCATAAAAGTGTTTCAGTGGCTGTTCTTTTGATAGTTCAATTCCTAGCATTACATGTTGATACGTTTCCTTACACACGTGGATAATGCCCTTATACCTTCCTCGACAATTCAACTAAAAAGTCGATAGAAAGTAAAAAGAAATGAATCTGATTCGTAAATACTGGCTATCGTCAGTTAAGCTTCAAGTTGTGAGATTAGTTGAGTTAGTTCATTAACTTCTGGGGATAAAGCCTGTAAGGCAGCTGACTGAAACTCAGTTTTCAAGCGGTACAAGATGATATAGAATTCGAGTCATTGTTTAATATTCAATTTGATCTGGAGATCGTAATTAATCTTAAAATCAGCTTAGTTGAAACCAACTAGTTTTACTCAAATCAAACTTTGCTGCCTTGTATTGAAAGTATTGTTGGTCTCTCTTTTCACTCTAGTTTCTACCTTAACCTTGTGTGCATACTCTCAAGTAACAACTTTTTCGTTCATACTTCAAGAGAATTTTTATTGCTTTCGATTTTGAGCCTTTTATTTGAGAGGTGAAACATTAATCGCATTTGAAACGTTTACTTTATTAATGAACTTTTTGAAAAGAAGATGGAAGGATTTGAAATGGAAAATGAAAAGAGCGAAAAGGGTAGAAACCTTGAATTTGTTTTCTTAGG
>Ga0255347_1005635_pt1 | contig 14104 bp, 19 predicted proteins | sample wastewater_treat_2_FD_192479 | JGI IMG/M metagenome (GOLD analysis project Ga0255347, IMG submission 192479) | Wastewater microbial communities from Lulu Island WWTP, Vancouver, Canada - plant24 | ecosystem: Engineered > WWTP > Wastewater > Unclassified | place: Canada: Vancouver, British...
GGGCATAGACAAAACCATCAGCGAACGCATGGCCTCAACAGTCCGGCACAATCGGGCGCGTGGCAAGCACAGCGTGCAGGGTATGTCGAGCATGGTCTTCAAGATGCTTGACGACGGGATGACCGACGCACAGGTATGCAACGAACTCGGGATGGAGCCGGAAGAACTCCTGCGGCTGAAGCATATCACCGGGTTCTCTAAGCTGTTCGCGGATCGGGAGTACAACAAGTCGTGGGTGACGCGCAGCCAAATAAGGGTGCGTCAAGAGTACGAAACGCAAGCGCCGGAGGGCGCGTGAACGATATGCCACGGAAACCGATAGAAAAGGCTGCAGAATCGGGAGAATGGATTGGGCTGGCCTGGGCTGCATGGTGCGCGGGGGAACGCAATCTTGCAGCGCTCGGGAAGCAGTTCAACAAAGCCCCCGCAACGGTCAAGGCCAACCTCATCAAGTACAGCGCTGCGCGGGCTGCCGAGACGCAGTCAGTAGATGCAACTGCAGAGTATATCGACGGCCTGGAACATGACATGCGCGAGGCCCTGCGCACGTATCGCACCGCCGAAAACCCGAACGCGAAGGTCGGGGCGCTGAAGCACGCGACGGCCTGCCGGGAGAAGTTGGCAGCGGCGAAGGGCGTGGTCACGGAGCGGAAGGGCGTGGACCTCACAGGCAGCGTCAACGTGACGCCGGTGCCGCTCCCGGTTTTCGCGGAGGAGGATCCTCTGAACCATTTCGCGGCGGAGGCGGGCGAACCCGATGGCGGAGACGCATGACCTGCCGCCGGATCGCCCTGGACCCGACGAGACCCTCGACCAGTTCATGCGGCGGCACTACGAGAAGCACCCGGCGCAGAGGCGCTTCCTGATCGACGACAGCCGGTTCCGGGCCGCGGTTGCAGGCATTGGCGGCGGGAAAACCGAGATCGGCGCGTTCGACGCGGTACGGCATTCCATTCGGTTCCCCGGCATCAAGGGCCTGGTGGTCGCGCCGACGTATCGGATGCTGGCGCGGTCAACGCTGCTTGTCCTGCGCAAGGTCATCTCCTGGTGGTCTGAACTGCAGGTCGAGGTCATCAAAAGCGAAAACAAGCTGGTCTTCCCCCAGCTGCGTGACCGCCACGGCGAGCCGAGCACGATCTTCTTCGGCCACGCGCAGGACGCCGACAGCCTGCGGGCGGTGGAGGTCGGGTGGTTCTGGATTGACGAAGCGCCCCTCTGCCGCGAGGATGTCTGGCTGGTCTGCCAGGGGCGCATTCGGCAGCCGGGCGTCCCGCACCGGGGCTGGATCACCGGGACCCCGAAAGGGCAGAACTGGGTCTACCGGACTTTTGTGGAGAACCGGGAAGACTGGCCTGCCGACAGGCAGGCGCGGTACGGGTTCCACCACTGGACCACTCACGACAATCCGCTGTACAGCGTCGAGCCGGACTTCCTGGTTGCGCTCGAAGAGTCCTACGGCCAGGGCACCGACTTCCACCGGCAGGAAATGCTGGCGCTTTTCGTGGCCCTCGCTGGGCTCGTCTACAAGCAGTTTGACGAGACGAAGCACGTAGTCTCAAAGGTGCCCTGCCGGATCGTCCGCACCATCGCAGGCATCGACTGGGGCGTCACAAGCCCCGGGTGCATTCTGGTGGTCGCAGAGGGCGAGGACGGCCGTTACTACGCGGTGGACGAAGCCTACGAACGAGGCCTGACGATCACGGGCTCCAACGAGACGGACAACTGGCTCGCAATCGCGAAGGCGCTTCATCGGAAGTGGCAGATCCAACGCTTCTACGCGGACCCGGAGGACGCGAACGCGATCCTGACATTCCAACGGGCCGGGCTCCCGGTGGTGAACGCAGACAACAAGCGCCTGCCGGGTGTGCGAGCGATGCAGGCGCTCATCGCCGGCGACAAATGGCGGGTCATCGAGAACGCCTGCCCGAACCTGCTGACGGAGTTCGCTCAGTACCACTGGCGCGAGGACAGCGACGGCAAGCCGATTGAGGACCAGGACCCGGCGAAGGAGTTTGACCACGCGATGGACCCGGCGCGGTATATCGCGATGGGCGTGAGCAATAAGCTCGGGTTGCGCACAATGAAAAAGCCGGAGGGCCTGTAGTGTGGAGATGCCAACCGTCGGGCAAATCTGGGACCGGCTCACCGGCTGGGTCTCTCGCGGAGGGCGGCGAGTAATGGCGACAGTCACCGGCACGAAATCGCACGCCTGGCCGCCAGAGGCGCACGCGGAACGGTTGCGCTTGTATCAGCGGTATCGGCACGTCTACGAGGGCGAACACGAGCGGGTGTTCACGAAGGCGCCGTATCGGTTCCGCTACGACAGTTCGCGGGACTACGTTGCGGCCAATCTCTGCGGGTCGCTCACTGACCTGCTGGTGTCGCGCAGTGTCGGTGGCGGCATCACGCTTGACCTGCCGGATGACGCGGCCGGCTCGGAAGCGTGGCTAAAGCAACTCATCGCGAGGAGCAGGCTGGAGACGCAGCTGATCGCGTTCGCGGTGGACTGCAGCGTGACCGGGGACGCGGTGTTCGCGGCCCGCTTTGACGCGGAGAGCGGCACCGTCCAACTCCGTACCGTGGACCCTGCCACGTACTTCCCTGAGCAGTCGGACGTTGACACGACGCAGCGCATTGCGGCGACAATCGGGACCGTCATCCCGGTTGACGAGAACAAGGCGTACCTGTGGCTTGAGCGCAATGAAATGCGCGAGGACGGGTACGGGTGGATCGTCAACACCCTCTATCGGCTGACAGTGGACAAGACCTCCAACACTGCGGCCTACACCTACGACCCGGAAGACGATCTTGTCCCGCTGGACAGCATCCCGCAGACAGCGGACCTGCCGGAAGAGCAAAACACGGGCATTACCCGCTTGCTCACGGTCCACGTCGGCAATCGCACGAACAAGCCAGGCGCTCTCGGTGCGAGCGATTACAAGGGCCTCATGTACATCCAGGGCGAGGTGAACAATCGCCTGACGCAGAGGGCGGAGGTCCTGGACAAGTTCGTTGACCCGATCATGTACGGGCCGGACATTTCCGACGAACGCGGTAAGGTTGCCCTCTCCGAGGACAAGTACGTGATTACGGAGATGGGCGGCGAGGGTGCGCCGGTGGGCATGATCGTTTGGGATGCGCAGTTGAGCGCTGTCAAAGACGAGCTCACTGAGCTGCGTGAACTGTTCGCCGTCACTGCTGGCATCGAACTGACCGCGCTTGTGCCGCAGGCAGGGGGCGGGCCGCAGAGTGGCAGGGCAATTCGCCTGTCGCAGACGCGCACCCAGGCCACCGTAGCCGCGCGGCAGAGGCAGTATGAGATGGCGGTACAGGAGCTCCTGGCGCTTGCGCTGGAGCTTGCAGTGGTCAGCGGCGTCAAAGGCGCGCCTGAGGATGGGCAGATCGTGCAGGTTCCGGCGGAAGACATTGCAGTAGGCTTCGGTGACGGCCTGCCGCAGGACACGCTTGGCGAGATCGAGGAACAGATCGCGATGCTTGAAGCGGGCGTCCAGTCGCGCGTTGAGGCGGTCATGGCGCTGCACGGGCTGACGCGAGACGCGGCGGAGCAGATGGTCTCGGAGATCGACGCGGAGCGCAGTACGGCAAGCCACAGTCTCGGCGGTCTGCTCGGGCTCAATGGCATCGGCACCGAGCCGCCAACCATGCAGGAGCCTCCAGAAATGCAGCCGGTAGCGGGTGAAGTGTAATGCCCGGAAGGGCCTATGTGCCGCAGGCGATTGTACCGCTCACGCCGGACCAGTTGCACGCTGTGACGGGGCAGTTGACCAGCAGTTACGCGACGGCGGAACAGAGACTCGTCGCGCTTCTGTCGCAGGGCGACATCACGAGTTGGCGCCGGGCGTTCACGGAGCAGCAACTCTCGCAGGTCAACGCGATCATGCAGACGCTTGGTGAGAACACCACGGCGTTCGCGCGGTACTGGATGCCCACGCTTTACGATCACGGTCTGAGCATTGCGGACGGCTACCTGATGCAGCCGGAGTGGGTGGAGCCGTACAAGGCGCTGCGGGCGCAGGGCATGAGCCACATGCAGGCGGTTGGTGAGATCAACAAGCTCAGTGGCGACGTGGCTCCAGGCGGGCGCAGTGTAGCGGCGCACCCGGGACAGGTCACGCCGATGGACCTGCGGTTCACGCGCCTGCATGACGACGCGGTCGCTCAACTGGCGGAGAACCTCGTGCGTCCGCTCGGGGAGGCGCGCAACTACGCGGCGCAACGCATCGAGGACATGGTTGCAAGGGCGAAGCGGCTCGGCAATAACCCGGCGGCATGGATCCGCCAGACGAACATCCGCGAGGCCAGTTTGAAGGCGATGCAGCAGGCGTACCTGGACGGGATGACGCCGAAGCAGGCGGCCAAACTGTTCCGCAAGGAACTCGCAGACCGAGGCATCACCAGCTTCGTGGACAAGGCCGGGCGGCCCTGGAACATGAAGCGCTACACGGAGATGGTGACGAACACGGTCTGCCAGGAGTGCGAGCGGGCGGCACTTACGAACCGGCTCATGGAGCGCGGGGATGAGTTCGTGAAGATCACCGACCACGCGGAAGAGTGCGACCTGTGCAAGCCCTGGGAGGGGAAGGTTCTAAGCCTGACCGGGTCTACCGAGGGTTACCAGACGTTGAATGACGCGCTGGACGCGGGGCTGTTTCATCCGAACTGCAGTCACGCGGCGGTGCCCTACATACCCGAGATTGAAAATGCCCGTGCGAACTACCGGGCGCGCCAGGAGGCGGCGCAGTGAGGGTCAATTTCGTCAACCCGGACACGTTCGAACTCTGGGACTACCGCAACTACGACACCCAGGGCATCGGCGGTTCCGAAACAGCCGTCTGCGAGCTGGCGCGGGGTCTCGCGGAACGCGGCCACGAGGTCACCGTGTACGGGCCGATCCCGGAGGACTGCGAACCGCAGTGGAACGGCACAGTCTGGCGCGACAAGGCGACGCTGGACCCGACGCAGGACGCACTCTGGATTCTTTGCAGGTGCCCCGAGGTCGCGAAGCGCGGCTTGACCGGGCAGGTGTGGGTGCAGTGCCAGGACCAGGACTACCCCGGCAGGTGGGCGGACGAAGGCGCGTATGACCGCGTCATCGCACTCTGCGAGAGCCACGCGAACTACTTGCGCCAGTACCCGTTCGGCCAGCGCGTCTGCGTGTCCAGCAATGCGGTTCGGCTGGACCTGCTTGCGGAAGTCGAAGCCAGCGAGCCGATCATCCGGGACACCGCGAAGTGCGTCTGGACGAGTTCGCCCGACCGGGGCCTTGTGCAGTATCTGCTTCCACTCTGGAGGCGCATTCGGGAGTTCGCGCCGACGGCGGAGCTTCACGTCTACTACGGCTTCGACAACATCGACAACATGATCCGCAAGAACCCGGACGACCCGAGGATTGCCGGGGCGGTTGCTTTGCGTGACCAGGCGTTCAAGTGGTTTGAGAAGCTGGAGCCGTGCGGTGTTCGTTGGCATGGCCGGCAGCCACAGAGGGCGCTGTACAAAGAGCTTCTGAGCGCAGGCCTGTGGACGCACCCCAGCGAGTTCGCGGAGACATCCTGCATCAACTGCATGGAGGCTCAGTGTTGCGGGGCGGTCCCGGTGACGTACCCGACGTGGGCGATTGCCGAGAACGTGCGGCATGGGGTGTTCATTGGCGGGCCCTGCATGGGCGACAGTCTCACGCAGGCGGAGTTCGCGCAGGCGGTCGCGGGGCTCGTGAACAACCCCGACGCGCAGAGAGCGATCCGGCAGGAGATGGTGCCGGAAGCGCGGGCGCGGTGCGGGTGGGAGCACATCGTGGACCAGTATGAGGCATGGATGCGCGGCGACGACGCAGTCAGCCCGCAGAAGGTGGTGTGGCCGGTTTGACGACGCTCAGTTTCCCGGTGGCGGCGAATGACAGCGTGAGCCATTTGCTTCCGCGCAGGCCGTCACAGGTGCAATTCGAGTATCCGTGGCTGACGTTCCAGTACGAGCACTCGGAAGGTCTCGTGCTGAACGTCGGCGCCGGCGGCGACAGCGCGCGGCTCAAAGAGCTTCGCGGCGCGGTCAATGTGGACGTCTGCGAAGTTGATCCCGTGAGTGGCTACCCGAACCTGATTGACCGGGTAGCTGACGCGCGCGCATTGCCGTTCCCCGACAAGAGCTTCGATACGGTCGTGCTCGGGGAGGTCCTGGAGCACCTGGACAAGGACGGCGCTCGGCAGGCCGTCGCGGAGGCGCGCAGGGTGGCGCGTGAGCGCGTGGTGGCAACGATCCCCTGCGACCCGCGCAGCGTCGAGGAGCAGCGGCAGGAGCGAGATGGCATCTACGGGGCGAACCCGGAGCCTTTGGAGTACGCGCCAGGGGCGTACACCTATCACAGGATGGTGACCGTCACGGAGATCATTGAGCTGTTCGGGTGGGTGCCGCCCGCGGACCTGACGCTTGAACAGTGGCGCTACAATGGCAGGCTACAGGTGGGAGTGGTGGCCCCGTGCTCGTAGGGCGCAGAGTGATCGGAACCGTGGGCATCCCGTGCGGCATGAGCCACTGCCACACCGCGTTTACCTGGAACCTGCTCAAGTTCGCGCAGTTCAACGAGCGGCATTTGCTGCAGCCAGACCAGGACCTGCTGTACCTGGACACGGGCAGCACGTATCGGTACTTCGCGCGGAACGAACTGGCGCGCAAGGCGCAGGGCGAGTTCCTGTTCCAGCTTGACGCTGACCACACGTTCGGGGCGGACATCCTCAAGAGGCTACTCATTCCGTTTGAGCAGTATGGCCTGGACGTGGTGACCGGCGTTTACTACCAGAGGCAGCCACCGTATCTGCCTGTGATTTACAGGTTCCGGGCAGACGATGACTACCACTGCGAGTTCATCACCGGCTTCCCGGATGACACGATCTTCCGGGTGGACTGCGCGGGGGCCGGGTGTCTGCTTGTGCGGGGGACCGTCTTCGATCGGATGCGCGCCGAACTCGGCGAGGAACCATTCGACCAGTATCAGGGCACCGGAGAGGACTTCTCCTTCTTCATGCGCTGCCGGAAACTCGGTATCCCGGTCCACGTGGTACCTTGGGTGCAGTGTGGGCACATCGGGCAGCAGGTGTTCACGGAGCAGCACCACGCGCGCTACCTGCCGCAACTGAACGGCAGGACGGAAACCGTGGCCGGGATCAAGGAGGCAACGGGATAGCATGAAGCGAGTTCGGCGGGAACTGGTCCAGCGGTGGGTTACATTCTGGCAGGACCTTCTTAGCCTGCGCGAATGGAAAATTGGTTTCGCGTTGCGCGACGAGGAGCATTTCGGCCACGGCGACGACACATGGTATGCCGAGTGCAACGTGAATGCTGGTCGGCTCGAAACGGGCATCACGCTTGCCGCCGAAAGGCTGCCGGACGACATCCACGAAACGGTGTGTCACGAGTTAGCCCACCTTTCACTGACCGATCTGCGCGTCGTGTTCAACACGGTTTTGCAATCACTTCCGCCAGGGCAGGCAGACCTTGCCCGCGCGATGTGGGATCAGCGGGAAGAGCAGGTCGCCCGCAAACTTGGAAGGTGCATGGTGAGAATGCGCACGGCATGGCACAAAGGATTGAGCCGGCCGTGAACACAGAATAGCCGACCGCTGACGCAAGCTCATTGAAGCCTCGCCAATCGGCGGGGCTTTTGCAGTTCTGGGGGACCGCCCCAGGTAATCACCCGACGGGGGTAAACGGAGGCAGTACCGATGGCAGACGAACCGACCACCCAGCAGGAGCCGCAGGACGCACAGGCCGCCTCCGGTGCGCAGGGAGGCGGGGCAAGCGCGGACGGGCAGGATACTGCGCCACCCGCCGCGGGGAAGACATTCACGCAGGATGAACTCGACAGGATCGTGGCCGACCGGATCGCCAGGGAAAAGCGCGCCGCCGACAAGCGCGCCAGCGAGCTTGAAACCGAACTGGCCGGTTTCCGGGAGGCCGAGACGAAGCGCAAGGAAGCGGAGATGACGGAAGCCCAGAAGGCCGAAGAGGCGCGGAAGGCAGCGGAAGCCAGGGCCCAGCAGCTTGAGGCCGAACTGACCGCCGCGCGCACGGACGCCCTGCGCTCGCAGATCATCGCCGCGGAAGCCGCGGACCTGCCGCCCGCGTACAGGCTGCAGGTGACAGGCGCCGACGAGGACGCGATCAAAGAGAGCGTCGGCAATGTGCGCAAGCAGTTCGAGACCGACCGCGCGGCGTGGCTGCGCGGCCTGGCATCCATGACGCCGGAGGACATCGTCGCTCAGTACGGAGAGGACGTCGCATCGCCGCTCGTGGCTCGCCTGACCGGCAAGCCGCAGAGTGTGGGCGCGGCGCCGCGTTCCAGCGTTCCGGCTGATCCTCCTGCGGAATGGTCGCCGGACAACAACACACCAGAAGCATGGCGCAAGGAACGGGAACGCAGAGGCATTGGCTCGCTGCGCCCGTAGCGCCAGAAAGGAAGGCATGACGAATGGGTGCGACTACCACCACCACCGTAACCGAACTCGTGGCGGCAATCATCGGCGAAGCCCGTATGTGGATGGCTGACACGAGCCTGTTCTACCCGAAGCAGGGCATCGCGACGCAGTTCCTGCAGTGGAAGGACCTGCGCAATGTTCAGGGCAAGGCTGCCACGTTCCCGAAGCTCGGGTCTATCGCGTTCGGCGACAGCACCGAGGGCCAGGACTACGTGACCACGTCCGCACTGGACACCAGCGCCGTAACCGTCACGGCGGCCCGCAAGAAGGTCATCGTGCCGATCACAGACGAGGCGGAATACTCCAGCGAGCAGGATCTGATCGCGCTTGCTGGCAAGGCCATCGGCACCGCAGCCGCGGAGAAGTTCGACAGCGACGTCTTCGCGCTGTTCAGCTCGCTGGGTGCCGGCACGAGCTACAATCCCAGCGGATCGCCTCTGACCGCGGCGAAGTTTCAGAGCTTCATCACGGCACTGCGCACCGTCAAGGCTCCCGGCCCCTATGCGGCGATCTTCCACCCGTGGGGCTGGTATGAGTTCCTGACGGAAGCCAGTTCGCCGCTCGTGAATGCTGCCACTTCCGACAGCGTTGCGAAGGGCATCTGGAACGACTACTACCAGGCCAGTCCGTTCGGCGTTCGCTGCTTCACTCACGCGGACATCGACAAGGTCAATGCCGACGCTGACTACCTCGGCGCGTTCCTGTCGCCCTACGCCATCGGCTGCGTCTGGAAGAAGGACCTCGACATCGAGACGGAGCGCGACGCTTCGGCCTCCTGGACCGAGTACGTGGCGACGATGGACTACGGTATCGGCGTGATCGACTCCACCATGGGCCTTCAGCTTCTGCAGGATGCCGACTAAGGAGGGCTGACCGTGCCCTACCTGTACATTCCCCTGCCGGATGGCCACGAACTGGCCCCGGCATACGAGAAACGCTACTACCCGACCGGGCGGCCTGTCGCAGACATCTGCGCTGAGCGGCCCGGTTGGGAGCCGTCCATGCCCGCGAATGCGGATGTGTACAAGGACGGGCGGCTGATCCAGCGCGCGCCCCAGAAGGCAGCGCGCAAAGCGAAAGGAGATGGTTCGTATGGGGCTTGATTTCCAGCCCGTGAAGGTCGTGGTGCCTATCGGCGCGGCGGCCAATACTGCTGCAACGGAGTACCCGCTGCTTTCCGCAGGAAGCAACTACATCCAGGTCCAGGCGGTGCGACTGCTTGACCGCGCAGGGATGAGCGGCGCCAGCGGCTCCGCGTACATGCAGGCCACCGCGTACAACAAGGGGGCGGCTGCAGCCGGCACCACCGTCGTGGCCCAGCGCAGCAACAACGCGGCAGCCGCGGACTACATCGCCGCCTACGTACCATGGGCGCTGACCATGAGCACGACTGCCGGCTACGACCAGCTTGACCCGGGCGAAGTGCTGACCCTGAAGATCGGCGGGTCTGGCGCGAACGGGACGTTCACCGGCCTTGTCGCAGAAGTTGACTACGCCATTGGGTACGGCGGAGGCATCTAACCCATGAGCCTGATCACGTGTACTCCCGGCGGCGCGACGGACAACTGCTATGTAACCGAGGCGCAGGCCGCCGCCTACTTTGCGAACACGTTTCGCGAGGATACATGGCAGCGGCACGCCACCGCCGTCCGGGAGCAGGCACTGATCATGGCCACTCAGCGCATCGAACAACTCGGGGGGCCGCCGATGGACCCGGACAGCCCTCGACGCCCGCTGTTCAGCGGCGGCCCCTACGATGCCGACGTGCAGGTTCTCCACTTCCCACGCACGCAGGACAAGACCGACGCCGGGGTTCTCGTGATCCCGAAGGCCCTGCGCGACGCCATCTGCGAGCAGGCGTTTTGGCTGCTTGAGCGGCTGGACAGCCCCGACCTCGTAGACCGTCAGCGGCTTCAGGAGCAGGGCGTCGCGACGTTCTACATGGACGGGCACAGTGAGACATATCGGGGCACCCGCATTCCGCGCGACATGAGCCCCGCGGCGTGGGACCTCGTGCAGCCATTCATTCAGAGGACACGCCGAACGGTGGTGCGGTAATGCTGCACATCGACGCCGACGACACCGAGGTCCGCAAGGCGCTTGACCAGATCGGGCGCCTGCCCCTGCTTCTGCAGGCTGACCTGCGGCGCTACATCGACGGGTTCGCACTGAGCGTGCAAGCGGACGCGCAGGAGAAAGCTCCGGTGGACCTCGGCACTCTGAAGCGGTCTGCCAGGACGAATACCCGCATGATCGGCGACAGCGTCGGCAGCGAGATCACGTTCGGCGGCCTCGCGGCGGCCTATGCCGAGGTCCAGCACGAGCGGGTGGACTTCGAGCACCCCAAAGGCGGGCAGCATCACTGGCTGTACGGGACCGAAGACAGTGCCTGGACGGACGCGACGGAGCGGGAGTTTGTGGTCCTGCTCGGCGAACACGCGGCGAAACTCGCGGCGGAATACATGGGGGGCATGAACTGATGCTCCTGTCAAACGCAACGGTACGCATCCTCCGGCCCGTGCGCATGAAGGCGGGCACGGACAGCCTTGAGCGCGAAACGCGCTACGACCTCATGCCGGAGCAGAGGGCCAGCCTGAGGCGGCTCACCCCTGGGCAGGCGTATGCGGTGCTGGGGCAGGTCGCGGTCAACACGTGGTCATTGCGGTTCAGGCCGGAGCAGGACATCGGCCCGGGCACGATGATCCAGGCGCAGCGCGACGGCGACGATGACTGGCATTCCTACAAGGTCCTGACCGTCAGCACCAACTTCTACGCGCGCGCGATCCTGGAGGCGGTCGAAGGCTAATGGCTACCGACTTCGTCCACTCCGGGGAGATCGTGCAGGCCGTCATCAACGTGCTCAAAGGTCACGGGACAAGTCACGACGGCGGTTTGCCCGCAACCTGGTTCACGGCGTCCCACAATGAGCGCCTGCGGACACTGGCGTTTGGGGACCTCGCGGACTACGTGACGCAGGATGCGTTCATGGACGACTTGCCGGCGATCATCGTCCGTGGTCTCGGTTGTGAAGCCACCGGCAAGTCCGGCGCCAGTGGGGTCCTTGAGACAGTCGAAAGCGTGCGCGTGGTCCACTGCAGGCTGTACTCCCAGTGCTACACGGATGCGGGCGCCGTCGAGCGGAACATGACGAAGGCGCGCCTGCGGTACGCGAAGATCATAGGCAAGGCGCTGTTCAATGACCCGAACAAGCGCCTGGCTGTCATCAGCACGGCCGGCGAGCGCACAGAAGTTAGCTTGACCTGCTCGGACGCGAATGGCGCGCAGATTGTGAATGTGCTGTTCGGCGGATGGGACCTCGGGCTTGACGGCGGCACGAGGAGCACGGACGAAGTTAGGTCCTTGCGCAGACTACCGATCCAGGCGTGGGCAATCGCCTGCGACCTGAGGGTGACGATACGGAGCGGATGAGCATGATTGACGAGTTGAAACAGGTTCCGGCACCGTGCGGCCCGGCCGGTATTCCGCGCAAGCCGCCGCCTGCCGAGGAGCAAACCGTTGACGAAGACCCCGGCGCGGAGGATGCGCCTGAACCGGAGAGTGATGAGGCATGAGCTTCTACAATGGCACCGTGACCGGCCTGTCTAAGATCGCTACGGGCACCCCCAGCGCATTCTGCCGCGCGGTGTTGAGCGGAGAGTTCAGCGTCAATCCCCACAACATCCGCAAGAAGGGCGCGGGCGCCCAGCTGCACGTGCGCAAGGGCACCAGCGAGATCCGCCTGACCGCTACAGTCGTAGGCCTGGACAAGACGGACCTCGCGAAGTTCTTCCCCACCACCAGCGGTGTTCAGGTGGCGAGCTTCCCGGGCTTCCTGGTCGAGGTTGACGACGGCGCCACCGGGCGCGAGTTCGTCTGCATCAGCGGACAGCCCGGCAACATCACGGTAAGCCTGCCGGAGGGCGAAGACAGCGAGGTCGAGTACCAGGTGGAAATGCTGTTCGCCGCCTGCAGCGGGTACGCCGCGGGGACGTACATCCCGGTCTACAACTCCTACAAGGGCCACACCATCAACGACGCGACGGTCACGATCAGCGGCGTCAGCGAAAACGTGATGAGCTTCGAGCTTAGCAACGACCTCGGGGCGAGCCTGCGCAACCCGCTCAATGGGAAGACCGCTGGAGCGAAGACCTTTGCGGCGGCGGCGATTGTCCAGGGCAATGATCCGGCGCTGTCGTTCGTCACCGCGGATGAGTACGGCGTGGAGAACCTGTTCGCAGACGATCATACCCCGGTGGACATCGTCCTCGCACTAGCGAACGGGACCAGCGCAGAGAACATCACGATCACGCTGGACGACTTCGTGCCCGAGAGCTTCAACATGCCGGTCACTGGCGAGGAGTTCGAGGGCTTCAGCCACGAGTTCCGCCCCGGGGACGGCGTGACCTACAACCGCGTTCAGGTGGCATAACATGGGATACAGCCCGATTCTGGTGGAGAAGTTCGAGGCGCTCGGGGCGACGTGGACCTTTCGGCACCCGGATAAGGCGCTGACGGCCTTGATCAAGGCGGTCACGCGCCTGGGCCTGACCGAATGGAACTCAGACACACCGCCGGTTGAGATACTGGACGAACTGGTCGCGATCTACGACGACGGTATCGTTGACTGGTCTGGCGTCACCCGGGAAAACGGGGATCCGCTTCCATGCAACCGGGATAACGCCCTCGCGATCCCGACCGTGGACAAGGTGACCGTGGCCGGCGCGTATCTCGCGAAGCGGAACGGGACTGATGCCGAGATGGGGCAGTCCGCCGAGCAGCCTACTGGTATCACGCCCCAAAGCGAAACGGATGGGCCGAGGGATACGGAGCCGCAGTAGCGCGCCACACGAAGGCAGCAGGCAAAGGAAGGACGGCCCCTCAGTGCATCGAGGGGCCATTGCTTTGCAGGCTGCTCGGCGTCAATCCCGTGGAACTGTCGCAGATGGACCCTGATACGATCCGGCAACATATCGCCTACCACGACGGCAAAGCCCTCGCCGAGTGGGTGAGCGAGCACCCCGCGCGTCCAGAAAGGTGAGACGATGCCACAGGTACGGCTGGACATTCTGCTCTCGCTGGTGGACAAGGCGAGCGGGGCCCTTGGCAATGTGCGCGGGGCGCTGAACGGGCTGGAGCAACGCCTGTCTGCCGGGCAGCAGCAGGTGGATGCGTTTAATGCCAAGTGGGGCAACACGTTGCGCCTCGGGCAGCAGGTCGGCGCGGGCATGACGGCGGCGGGCGGCGCAATCGCGCTCGGCCTCGGCAAGGCGTATCAGGCAGCGGCGCAGTTTGACCAGGGAATGCGCAATGTCAACTCCATCGCGCAGCTCAACACCGAGGAGTTCGATAAGCTCACCAAAGCGGTAAAGGGCATCGCGTCGGACAATAAGGTGCTGGACACCGCGCCGGTACTCGCCGAAGGGCTCTACGACATCTACAGTTCCGGCCTGCAAGGGAAGCAGGCACTTGAGGCGCTTGAGATCGCCAGCAAGGGCGCAAGCGCGGGCATGAGCGACACGGCGACCGCGAGTAACGTGCTGGTCGCGGCCATGAATGCCTATGACAAGAAGGGACCGGGCGACGCGGCGAAGATCATGGACGTGCTGTTCAAGACGGTG
>Ga0255347_1005646_pt1 | contig 14092 bp, 7 predicted proteins | sample wastewater_treat_2_FD_192479 | JGI IMG/M metagenome (GOLD analysis project Ga0255347, IMG submission 192479) | Wastewater microbial communities from Lulu Island WWTP, Vancouver, Canada - plant24 | ecosystem: Engineered > WWTP > Wastewater > Unclassified | place: Canada: Vancouver, British...
GCTGTTCGAGGGATTTTTGGATAGTGGATACCTCTTCCAGCGGTGGGCGGTCTGCCCCGCCGAGCCCGGGGAAATGCCGCGCAATCACGCGCATCCGCCCGTCACTGCCGCTATGCAGCCCGGCAATGTATGACCTCGCCATCAGCCCCACCCAGTAGGGACTGCCGCCAAAGGTCTCTGTGCCGGCGTTTGACGCCAGCGGCAGGTCGCTCGTATCCACCACATCCAGGGAAGGACCAAGATACAAATTGAATCCCAGGGCGGAAAGCTCCTCGCCCAGTGCCCTTCCCACCTGCAAAGCGTTTTCCTCAGACCAGGTGGCACCGATTGCCATTAAGTTTGGCAGTTGAGTGAGATCCCCCAGAAATTGATCCTGCCTGCCGGTCTCGTCTTTTTGACTGATGCCCACGAAAAGCGGTATGTAAACCGGAAGCTCCTGGTTTCCTGTCCCTGCGCCTTGAGGGTCTGCGGATGGCTGGCTCTTTTGCCAGGCAATCTGCTGGAGGTTTTCTATCAGCTCCCTGGCGGAGGCTGCTGTATCGGTGCCGCTGAAGTTATCGTTTGGGCTACTCAACACTACCCCGCCGATATGCTGCTCTCGTATCAGGTCCGCCAGCAGTCCTTCTGAGTTGAAGTCTTTCCCATCGAAGGTGATCAAAAAGAGCTGCCCCACCTTTTCAGCAGGCGTCATTTCCACCATCAGGGCGTCTACGCTGGCCATGGCAAAACCCTTTTCTATTGGGGAAAACCAGGCTAAGGGTTGCGCCAGCAATACCAGCGCAAGCAGAAGCAGTCGGCGAGCTTTCACCTTAGCCCTCCAGGACGAGGCGGGCATGAGAGGGATCGTTGCAAATAATCATGTCCACGCCGCAGGCTTGCATCCGGCGCAAATCTTCCGGCGCGTCCACCGTCCACACATTCACTCTCTGCCCCAGTTCATGACGGGCTCGCACCATCTTCGGAGAAACATCGCGGTGATAGGGGTGCAGGTCGTCCGCGCTGAAGCGCCGCCCCAAACAACCACGCATCGGCAAGCCAGGCAGACCCGGCAGGGTCAACAGACCGGTGCGGATTTCGGGCGCGAGGGTTTTGACGCGCGGGAGGTTGCGAGGGTTGAAAGACGAAATGAGAACACTCTCGTTCAGGGCGTGCTTTTTAATCAGTGCAACCACGATACCAGGCAGCTCATCCTTGGGTGTCTTGTAATTCTTAAGCTCGACGTTGATAAGGAATTTACTGCCGAGCTCCTCAAAGACCTCATCCAGGAGGGGGATGGGCTCACCCGCGAATTTGGGGCTGAAGGATTTGCCAGCGTCCAGCCTGCGCAGGTCTGCCCAGAGCATCTTATCAACCTGCCCATGCCCGTTGGTGGTGCGGTCTACGCTGTCGTCATGAATGACCGCAAGCCGCTTGTCAGCCGTAAGCATCACGTCCAGCTCGATGCCGTCGGCGCCTTTTTCAAGCGCGAGGCGAAATGCAGCCATCGTGTTTTCCGGCGCATTGGCAGAATCGCCACGGTGGGCGATGATCAGAGGCGTTGATTTAGCGGCGTTCGACATCAGCGCAATTATAGCACGGCGCTGTGTCCTGCTACGCCGCAAATCAGGCAGTGACGTGCAGCTCGTTCACCCTGCGGAAATGATATCCATAGATCGAAAAAGTGATCGCCAGCGGAAACTTCGCGGGGTCGTTAAACAGCGCCCAGAAAAAGAGCTTCCAGTAATATTTGCGCTCCGGGCTCTTGATGCCGAGAGTCCAGATGGAGCGAAATAGCGCCAGCACCTCCTGGAATTCAATCGTCACGGCATGTCGGCGCGGTTTATAGGTTTTGAGGAAGGTGATCACACGCTCCGTAAAGGCTTTGGCGGAATAGATCCCGTCCAAAACTTTGCGGTAGCCGTCCTTGAGTCGGCTGGCTTCCATTACTGGCACGATATTCGTCTCACCGTCCACGTTATCCCCGGAGTAGTCTTCCCTAGCCAGTCTGCCCTCCCGGAGCATGCGCTGGTAGAGCGCAGTGCCAGTTGGCGCCTGGAGCAAGCCCACCATCGCGGTCACGATACCACTTTTCTGAATGAATTCCACCTGGCGGCGGAAGATGCTCTCATCGTCGCTGTCGAATCCGACGATGAACCCTCCCATCACCTGCAAGCCGTAGTGCTGCAGCTTTTGGATATTGCTGACCAGGTCGCGGTTGCGGTTTTGGCTCTTTCCACATTCCGCCAGGCTGCCTTCATCCGGTGTTTCGATACCGATGAAGACCTGCGTAAAGCCCGCCTTCACCATCATGTCGATTAGCTCATCATCATCCGCGAGATTGATGCTGGCTTCGGTGATAAACAGGCAGCCCTTCTTGCCCTTGCGCCACTCTATTAAAGCCGGCAGCAGGTCCTCCTTGAGAGCGCGTTTGTTGCCGATGAAGTTATCGTCCACCACGAACACATTGCGCCGCCAACCGCGCTGATAGAGCGCGTCCAGCTCGGCGATGAACTGCCCGGAGCTCTTCAGGCGCATCTTGTGCCCCAGCAGCGCGGTCACGTTGCAGAAATCGCAGTTAAACGGGCATCCGCGAGTGTACTGCACGCTCATCGAGTCGTATTTGTTCAGGTCCAGAAGGTCCCAATCCGGAAGTGGTGTCACGCGGATATCCGCAAATTCGCTGGTTTCGTAGACCCGTTCGGGTTTCCCAAGCGCGAGGTCACGCAAAAACATCGGAAAAGTAATTTCGCCTTCGCTTAATATCAGATGGTCCACCTCCGGAAACGCGTCTTTTTCCATCGTAAAGAGCGGTCCACCAGCCGCGATGGGTTTCCCGAGCGCCTTGATCCGAGGGATGATCTCGTGGACCGATTTCCGCTGCACCGTCATCGCGCTGACGAAGACGATATCCGCCCAGATGATGTCTTTGTCCTTGAGGGGCGCAACGTTCATGTCCACCAGCCGTTTTTCCGTCGTGCACGGCAGCATGGCGGCGATGGTCAGCAAGCCAAGCGGCGGAGAAGAAGATTTCTTCTTGATGAACTTCAGCGCGTGTTTAAAACTCCAGAAGGTATCCGGGAATTCCGGATAAACGAGTAAGACTTTCATTTTCTATTCCTTTACATCTTCGATGTCAACGTTACCGTTTGTGTTTTCTTTTTCCGCCTGAGGATAGACCTCTGTCAGCGTTTGTTCTGTCGCAGCGGCTTGTTTGGATGCCTTGTTATTTTTTGCTTTCTGCTTATCGATAACAGGCTCATCGGACGAAACGCTGAAAGACAATCGCGCGGGAGAAGCCAATTTCAGATACATGTCCGCCATCTCCGCGGGGGGATAGGGCATATCCTGCTCGAGCCACAAGAAGATCGTGCTCATGATGGCGTTTGCCTGGTAGCTGTCCAGGAAGTCCCGCGGGACGCCGAATTTTCCTCCGGCTTCCGTTTCGATCCCGTCCAAAAATTGCGAATAACTCTCCTGCAGAATAGCCCGCAATTTGCGGATGCCAGCCAGTCCGCCTTTGCCGATGGTCATGATGCGGTAGAAGTCATAATGGTTTTCGGCATACTCAAACATCGCCTGCACCACTTTGCGGTCGGCGTAGTTGACCTTGCTGCCGTAACGTTGGGCAAAGCTTTCCGAGAATTCGCGCAGCAAGTCCTCAAGCAGTTCATCTTTCTCGCGGTAGTGCAAATAGAAGGTTGCCCGCCCAAGATTGGCTTTGTCGGTGATATCCTGCACGCTCAGGTCGTCATATCCGCGGTCCAGCACCAGGCTGTGCAGCGCGTCTCTGAGAGCTTTTCGGGTTCTTTGGATTCTTCGGTCGTCTTTTCTTGCCATCGCATACCTCGTACGGTCGGTGATTTTGCGTCTAATATTGGACGCTTTATTCTTTACCGTCTATTATAACAGCAGTTTGAATGGTTTTTTTTGTTTTTGGCTTGTTTCTGCTTCTGTATAATGTTTTCTTCCATTATCTGCCCCGGATAAAGCGTTTCTGAATGAAAAAGCAGGAGTATCCCCTAAACTCGCATGAAGGGGTTTAATATTGCCGCCAAAATTCTTTCAGCGGGGCTCGATAAGGTATACTTCTGTTAATTAGTTTCAAATGATTGTTCTTAATTCTTTCGTTTCCCTCGAGGAGGAGTTATGAAAAAAAACCGCCGAAATTTGCAAAAATCTTTCCCCATTTTGACACTCCTGCTTTTTCCCGCTTTGGGCTTGACTGCCTGCTCCCGGGCGAATGATCCTGCCGACGCTGGCACGCGTTGGGTGTCTATCGCGGCTGGGATTCTGCTCCTGCTGGCTTATCTGGGCTTGGGCATCTATCTCTGGCGAACCGGAAAGTTGAGTCTCTGGTTCGCCGCGGGCAGCACGACTGCCCGCCTGAGGACGCAGGACGCGCGCCTGAAGAGCGAGCTGAAGGGTTTGGACCGCGACAAAGCCGCGCTGCTGGATGAGCTTGGCGAAAAAGCCTGGGAAGCCCGCGTCTGCGACCCCAGTTACGAAAACACATACAATCAGCTTCTGACCATCCAAGGGCAGATGGACGGCGCAGCGGACTACCGCCGTTCGCTCGAAGAGAAAAAAGCGGAGCTTGACCAGCAGCGCAATGAAGTGGTCGAGCGATTTGGCCAGCAAATCGGCGCGCTGAAAAACCAGCGGGCTGATGTGGAACGCAACCTGACCGAAGCAAAAAACCGCGTGCGGGCGCTTGAAGCTGATTTGGATGCGGCTGCGGGGGAAAAGGTTCGGTTTCAGCGCGACGTGAAAGACACGCGCAGCCGGATCATCGAAATGGAGCGTTCAGACGACCCCGATAAGGCAGCGCAGCTTGGCGAGCTCAACGCCCGCCTTAGCAGCCTGACGGCTTCCCTGCTGGATGCCACCAATGCTGAACCGGAGCTGGCGGCGCAACTGCCTGGTCTGCAGAATGAAGCTTTGTCGTTGAGCACCGCGCTGAATGATTTGCAGGGGCAAATCCAGGCACTGGAAAACGACCGTAAGAATGAGCTGCTGCCCATCGATGAGCAACTCGAAGCCCTCGAAAAGCAGATAAAAACCAAGACCAGTGAAATTAAGTCCTTCGGGGAACAACTCGCGCCGATGGTGAGAGACCTGGGCGCGGAGGTCGAGCAAGCCCGACCGCTCTCTCCGGAACTCACGGAGCTTTATCAGAAACTGGACATGGTCATCAGCAAAGTGGACTTCAAGGCGCAAGCCAAAGAGGGTGTGTTGAGCGACCTGGGCACGGTGGATAAAGCTGCCTCGATCAACTTCTACATTTTGCTGGCGGTCGGCGCTGTCGTTGTCATTCTGGCGATCTTGCTGCTGACCGGAGTTCTCTGATTTACGCCGCTGCCCGCCTGAGGAGGAAATAACTTTGGTTGAATACACAGAACGCACGAAACAAATCCTCGCGTCGATGACGCTTGAAGAAAAAGCGCAGTTGATTTCAGGAGGAGGAGACTTTTGGCACACATGCGCGATTCCCCGTCTGGGCATCCCCGCGTTAGCCCTGCATGATGGACCTCACGGCTTGAGAAGAATAATGCCCAAAGAGAATTCATCGGGTCTGGATACGAGCGTCCCTGCCACAAGCTACCCGAGCCTCTCGGCTGTCGCGTGTTCCTTTGACCGCGACCTCGTCTTCGAGCTCGGTGAATCCCTCGGCGCGGAAGCCAAAGCCGCTGGCGTGGATGTTCTTTTGGCGCCGGGTGTGAACATCAAACGCCATCCTCTCAACGGACGGAATTTTGAGTACTTTTCCGAAGACCCCCTCCTGGCAGGTGAGCTGGCAAGCGCTTACATTCGCGGCGTTCAGAGCCAGGGCACCGCTGCCTGTTTGAAGCATTTTTCGGCAAACAATCAGGAATTTTGCCGGATGATCAATAACTCGGTCATCGATGAACGCGCGCTGCGCGAGATCTACCTCAAGCCATTTGAGATCGCTATCCGCGAAGCGCAGCCATGGACCGTGATGAGCTCCTACAACAAGCTCAACGGCACCTACACCAGCGAGCATGCGGACCTTCTAAGCAAAATCGCGCGGGATGAATGGGGCTTTGAAGGACTGTTCATGACCGATTGGGGCGGCATGAATGACCGCGCCACCGCCATTCCCGCCGGCACCGACCTCGAAATGCCGCCAGTGGGGCAATTTGGGGTGAGGCGCATCCTCAAAGGCGTACGCTCGGGAGCCATCACAGAGAACGACCTCAACCGGGCAGTCGGCAACTTGTTGGAACTTATCGCGAAGCTGCGCGGAGAACGCGAACCCTCCAAAACCTGGCAGACCACGGATTTTGAAACCGTCTCGAAGAAGCTTGCCCTCGGGTCTGCGGTCTTGCTGAAAAATGAGCAGGAACTCTTGCCTCTCCCGGCGAACGCAGACGCGGCGGTGATCGGCATGCTGGCGGAGAAACCGCACTATCAGGGGGCAGGCAGCAGCCTTGTGAACCCATTAAGGGCGGTCTCTTTCCTCGACGCTCTGCGGGAGGAAAACCTGGGCTGGGAGTACGCCCGCGGTTACACGCTTGGAGCCAGGCAAGACCCGCATCTCGCGGAAGAAGCCGTGGAACTTGCCCAGCGGAAAGGGCTCGTGCTGTTCTTCGCGGGTCTGCGCGACATCGATGAAGCCGAAAGTTATGACCGCCTGCACATGGATTTGCCGGCGGCGCAGAACTCCCTGATCGAGAAAATCACCTCCGTAAATCAGAATGTGGTGGTCGTGCTGCAGAGCGGCTCGCCGGTACGGTTGCCCTGGCTCGCGAAGGTCAAAGCCGTGCTGCTTGTGGGACTGGCAGGGCAGATGACGGGGGCAGCCTCGCTTGATTTGCTTTTGGGGCGCGCCAACCCCTGTGGCAAACTGGCAGAGACATGGGCTTTCGCGGCGGAGGACGCACCCTCACACAGCCAGTTCGGCGGACGCTTCAGCAACCAATACCGTGAAAGCGTGTTTGTGGGATACCGCTATTACCAGACCTTCCAAAAGGCTGTCTGCTTCCCATTTGGCTTCGGATTGTCTTACACCAGCTTCAGGGTCGATAACCTGGAACTCAACCGGAGCTCTCTTGCGCCCGGAGAAGACCTGGAAGTCAGCGTGCGCGTCATCAACACCGGTTCACGCGCGGGCAGCGAGGTCATCCAGCTCTACGTTTCTCCGCCGGCATCCGCTATCTTTCGCCCCCGGATGGAATTGAAGGCATTCGAAAAGGTGGTGCTCGCTCCCGGTGAGAGTCAGACCGTCCGCCTCAAATTGCGACACAGTGATTTTGCGTTTTGGAACACATCCCTCCGCGCCTGGCACTGCGAAGCGGGAGAGTACCGCCTTCTGGTGGGGACATCTTCTGCTGATACTCCGCTTGAGGCGCAGATCGCGGTGGAAACGAACCTGCCTGAGGCGCGCGTGCCGAATTACACCGAGACCGCTCCCTGTTACTACGCCTACGGCAGTGGCGCTTTGCGCGTTTCTGCGGAAGCCTTTGAGGCTGTCTACGGCGCTTCCATTCCGCCTGACCCTCAGGGTGAGCCCGCTGAATACGACCTCAACGCCACCATGTGGGATGCCCGCGAAAGCCTCAGGGGAAAACTGTTGGCTGTGATTATCAAGAAATTTGGAACCAAGACGGCTTTAGGCGGCGGGGAATTTCAGGAAGCGAACGAACGCATCATCGATGCTTCCATCATGGACGCGCCTCTGCGCTCCTACATCCTGGGCGGCGTGCCTATTAAAGTCCCCGAAGCCATCGCCCTGCTCCTGAACGGTAAGGTATTCCAGGCGATCCGGAAGTTGTTGGAGAAGGATAAGACGTAGACCGCTTTCATAGAATACTGGCGAGGGCGGGGGTAGCCCCGTGATTACCCCGGGCAGGAACAGGGGGTCTGCTCCTACAAGAACAGACCAATCTTAGACGTCCATTGATTAGAGGGAAAAACCTTGGGAACCACTATCTTGAGGTTGTGATTACCCTGGGCGGATGATGTACTGGTATTCACGCGACGCAAGAAAAGTACAGCTCTGATCAGGGCGGTTTCAAAGAGATTGCCCCCATTACCGCCCATGGAATCAAAGACCGGGATAAATGCGATATCCCGGTCTGAGGAATTGAGCTGAAAAACTATTGCTACTTGATGATCAATGGCAAAAAGACACCACTCTTGATCGACGTGAAGAATTGCCAGGTGTATTCTTCACTTAGGGCGTTACCGTTGAGGTCTGTTATGCCGGTAGTCAGTGTCACCAAATACGATTTCATTCCCTCCAATGGCAAGAGCAGCTTGATCGTCAGCAGGTTGGTTGCCGGGTCAAAACTCGCTTTGCTTGGGATGACCGTCCCGCCAACTTCCATGACCGTAACACTTGATGAGGTGATTGTTTCCTCCTGAACCCTTTCGCTCAATTTAGCCACGATGACCGGCGCATAGACATCCCCTTCAGGAGTATTAATAATTGGTGATGTGGAATAATCAACATCCGTTTGCTGGTCTTCTGGCATCACCCACAAAACACTCGGGCTGGTTTCGTCCCCACTGGCGGAGACCTCGATCGTCACCTGTGCCAGTTGACTGGTTTCTCCATCCAGACTGACAGTAAAAGCGAAGAAATCTGTGCCGGTGAAGCTTTCCATAGGAGTGTAAGTCAGGTTGGGCAGTTCGCCTTCCAGCGTGCCGCCGATTGGCAGGCTTTCCAGGCTGAAGGTCAGGCTGCCAGCAGGCCGACCTTCGAGGGTGATGGTCAGCGGGGTCATGTAACCTGTTTCAAGCTGCATTGGTGTTGCCGCCAGAGGGTAAATAACGTTCACCCAGGTGTTGGTGGGGGTCTCCTCAGGCACACTTGGGAAGTACACCGTCGCCTGGTTCACCACCGCTGTGCCAGTCGCTAAACCTGGTTTCAACTGGGCTGAATACGTTACTTCTGCCTCTGAACCGACCTCTCCCTTCGGAGCCAGCTCTCCGATATACCAAACGATCTGTCTCTCATCGGACAGGTATACTCCGCCGTTATTGATCACCAGTGTGCTCTCGTCCAATTGCTCCGGTAAGTCATTGATGATGTAGACCCCATAGGCATTCCCTTCGCCTTCGTTTTCACAGGTAATGCGGTAATCCATTTCCTGCTCCGGCAAAACGTCGCCGACCGGACCGTAGATCGCGTTGGGGTCTTTGGCTACACGGATCCCCATTTCACTGCATCTGTTTAATTTCCTTTTGACGCCATTGATCGTGCCGGATTGGCAAGCAGACTCAACCAGCATTTCAGGACCGATCAATCCGACCGAAAGTTTATAATCCTCAATACAAGGTTTACAGCCGCCTTTACTTCCATAGCCAGCCACACAGCGATTGCCATATCCACAGGGATCAGTACTGTTTGGGGTTGGGGGATAGGAGAGCGATGAGTCATGGCAGACATATCTGCTGCAACTGGTATTGCCCATCAGGGTTGACGGCGCCCACAAGATTTCCCCGGGATTGCAGCAGCCTGTGTGGGGGTTGATCGTGCAGCTCTCGTGACACAGATAGATGTCGTGTGACATATCCGCCACTTCATAGACTGCCCAGGCGGCACCGGCAATGCCGCCAATGACAGGGACGGCTAACAGCCATCCCCCCGCGCGTTTAGCTGCGTCTTTCATCATCTCAATAGAGATCTTTTTCATACTGCAGTTGCGCATACAACGGGAGTAACTGCACTCTGCCAGGATGCTGTTTGTACCTTGTGGATCAGCCCAGCTTCCCCATAAGGTGCTTTCGAGCGTAAGCAAGTTTGAATGTTGACCGCCATTAAGGTCCTGGATCGAGTAGAAGGTGCTGCCGTCTGTTGTGGAGGCGGTAGCATAGCCATCCTCATCCAGGATGATAAAGCGGGCAGTGCGTTTGTCTGGCGTGCGCATCGCAGCCAGGTAGGAGAGATTGCCGCTCTCAAAGGTGTTTTGATAAGCTCCCTTGAATTCGAAGCCCTCTGCGATCGCTTCGGCGTAGAGCGTTTCAAAGGCTGGAGATGCAGGAATTACAGAAATATCAATCGAAACAATATCGTTCAGCACGTCTCTGTCAAAGTTCAGGTAATCGTCAAAATCAAGAGCCTCGCTCTGGTAATTGCTGCCAGCCAGAACAGTGTAGGATCCATCCTTGTAGCTGCGAGGCAGACCCCAGTCGAAGCGCACTCTTGCGGTCAACATACCCTGCGTTCCGGGGGCGATGTCGCCAAGCGGCCAGAACACCTGGTGTCGTGCTGGCCAGTAAATGCCGCCATTGGTGCTGCTGATGTAGCTGCCTGCCAACGGGAGTTGGATCACCGCGACAGCATCCAGGATGGAATCATCTGTCAGATTGAGGTACTGGATGGCGTAGTCATTCACCTCCCCGGGACTGATCAAGCTGGGTCCCGCGCTGCTGACCCACATTTCGCCCACCAACGTCGATTCTTCAGGCGGGGCAGTGAGGAATGGGGTGAAATTGACTTTATCGCCCACAGGATCGCCCAAACCACCTGGATTTAGTGTGGCATGGCATGGTCCGGTTGGATCTCCCCAGTAGTTGTAGTAAGCATTTATCGCTTCCTCGCCAAAACCATTATTTCTGACCGCGTGGGTTGCGTTGTCATGAAACTCGTTGTAGACAATGGTTGTAGTTGATGAGGATGGGGCATATGCCTTGATGCCCACACCATTGTCGTGGATCCTGCAGTTTTGAATGATCGTATTTGTAACAGGGTTCGCAGTATCAGCCCCAACGGTTATACCAGCATACTGAGAGCCAGAATTGGTGTAAGCTACCTCACAGTGCCGCAGGATCATGGTGCCCCTAAGATTCGTTAATCCAAGCCACGCGTTATCCCCGGATTGGGTTTCATACGCCCGGCTGAAAACGATGGGTTCGTCGGCTGTTCCCAAGACATAAAGCGCGCCGCCCGGGCGGACACTCATGGACTTGGATGCTTCAAAACCAAGCCTCGTTCCAGGGGCAATAGAAAGGACGCCTCCGCTTTCGACGGAAATATTGTTTGTGACAACCACTGGAACGCCCGCCTCACCCAGATCCCACTCCCGACCGCTGGTCACAGTGCAACCGGACAACGCAAGAGCATCGCGCCCATTCCCACTGAGGCTGAGATCTTTTGCGGTGATCGATCCGTTGCAGCTCCAGGAAATGCTTTCATTAGTGTTGTTTGATATCTGCACATTATCGAGATAGAGGCTGTTATTGTTACCAGTGGAAATCAGACCGTTTTGCCCATTAGCACTAATGATCAGATCCTTTAGTGTCAGGCTGGCAGGCCCATAAGCGACATTTATGCCGTTTTCATTGTTGCCTGTGATCCTGCCGCCGATCCAGGTCATGTCAAAAATGCCGCCAGAACCATTATTGGAAATATATATGCCATTTTTTTGATTATTGGCAAGCTCAACATCTGTTGCTTCCAGATGAATGCTATTACCCACCCCTGCGACAGCGTAAATACCATATATAGTGAAGTTATGAAACTTACAATGATCGATCCTTACTCCATCAGCCCGATCATATAGCCCATAATAGATACGATTGCCGCCGTCAAAATAAGCGTAAGACATATTCGCCATGCCTCCAAAAGAGACCTCAACGCCCACATCTTTGATCGTGACAGGCTGTGACTGATTCCCCTGAATAAGTAAAGTGCCTCCTGCTAAAACAGTGAATGTCGCATTTACTAATGTAAAATCCAGGTCAGTGCCAGGTTGGACGGTCAAGGTTCTCCCGGAAGGGATATTAAGGTTACTGCCAATATAGAAGCGTATAGGTGCCCCACCCAAACTGACATCCTGGTTAAGCTCGGCAATTACTATTCCAACCTGATCGAAATCGTTCCCATCGAAGCTTAGGTTCGCGTAAGCAGGCTGCATATTGATGGTTGTTTGGGTGATCGCAAAACCTATTTTGTCCCCTGCGTTGCTGTTCGAATTATTGGATATGCTTGTGTTTTGAATGGAAGGGGTCAGACCAGGTGTTTGCAGCGTTATGCCATCCCTGCTGCCATCGCGTATCTCTGAATTATTCATTACCAGATTGCCCATGCGCACGTCCAGTTGGGAACGGTTATTGCAATTGTTGTAGAGGCTGTCCGCAAAGTCTTGTACACAGGTCCCTGAGCCAGCATAACGGATATGCGCGTGATCGATGTTGGCTGCGCTGTTTTGGTACAACACAATACCATACCAGTTCTTGGTGGGATCATCATTCAAACTGGTGAAAACAGCTGGGTTGCCTTCAGTACCTGTTACGTTGAGTGTTCCCAATACCTTGAGCCCCCTGCCGGAGCCGCCAAACCGTACAATTGCCCCGGCTTCAACGGTGAGTGTCACCCCGGCGTTTACTGTCACAATACAGTCAGCCAGGAGATGTTGCCTGCGGTCCAGGTCGTGTCTGTGGAAATTACCGGATTGGCACAGACGTTCACTTGCTCCATTCGACGACTGTCGGGATGATGCTCCAAGCTGCTTGATGCAACAGGCGTGATCGGTGACACGGCTGAAAAGCAGATGGTCATGAGGATAATGGCGGTAACCGCCATTTTGCACGCCTTGAGCAGATCGACAATTATGATTGCCAATGGAGTTTTCTTTCTGGAACTGTTCATACGGATCCTCCTGTAGTTATGAACGAAATATAAAGAAGTTAATGGTTGTTAGTATTAAGTTGTATCTGTTGCGCTCAGAAACTTGAATTTATTATAACAAAAAGAATTAGATTTGACAGGTTAACTTAACGATCTATAACCATTAATTTCTGGTTTATAGATAGATAATTGGTTGGAATAGTAGAGAAGCATCCTGAAACTGAGGCTTCACACTACTCCAAACCTGCTTCAGGATTTGAATTGAGAAAGATGGATATTCCAGCGTCTTCTGATAGCGTCTTGGCATGTTTGCAGACGATGAAGGTTTACTGTCTGTCTGTGGTGTTCATATACACTTTTTGTGTATTCAATAATCATGCCAAAAGATGTGTAAACAATCGTACCAACATGGGTTCCGTCTCTCAGTTTTTGAAAAAGAGGAAAGTATAATCCCATCCGTTGCAGAAAAATTCATGCAAATCCGAGTTGGTAGATCCGAGAAGCGATGGGCAAGTTCCTCGAAAGCGAAATGACAAAACAAAATCAATTCAGGACGAAATCACCAACAATCTCATAACAGTCCAAGGCATGAGGTTTGTTCAAAGGCAAGCCCCGACCGTTTTGGTGAGATTAAAAGAAAAAGCGGGCGATCGGACACCTGTACCCCCTGCGGGTATTCGAACCGACTGTACCCTGTAGGTTAAATAAAAAGAGCGGGCGATCGGACACCTGTACCCCCTGCGGGTATTCGAACCGACTGTATCCTGAAGGTTAAATAAAAGAGCGGGCGATCGGACACCTGTACCCCCTGCGGGTATTCGAACCGACTGTACCCTGAAGGTTAAATAAAAAGAGCGGGCGATCGGACACCTGTGCCCCCTGCGGGTATTCGAACCGACTGTATCCTGAAGGTTAAATAAAAAGAGCGGGCGATCGGACACCTGTGCCCCCTGCGGGTATTCGAACCGACTGTATCCTGAAGGTTAAATAAAAAGAGCGGGCGATCGGATTCGAACCGACGAATGTTAGCTTGGAAGGCTAATGCCTTACCACTTGGCGACGCCCGCGTAGCCTCTATTTTAGCCGAAATAGGTTCCGTGTCAATAAGTTAAATTTATAGGTTTATAGAATTGTGAGGCAATGCGAGTCATCAAACGGCTCGTTACGCTTTCCTTGTTTGTCCTTGTAGATGTGCCTGCGATAGGTGATGCTGCCGCTCTCCAACAAGACACTGCGCTGCTCTGTCCCGATGTTCTTCCATTCCGTTTGCGCGCTCACATAGGCATGTAATTGCGCTTCAAGCAAGTCAAACAGCAAGGCTGTGACCTGCTGCTGGCTGCTTTGAAAGACTTTATTCAGTTCCGATTCCATCTCCATCACTGAGATGGTTTTCTCGATGTATCTGTTTCATATTCCCGTGTTTAGGAAGAAGGAGGAAGGTTCGCATTGTTCAGGTTCTTGAATAGTTTAGCATAAGGTGTCGTGATTTTGCCAGTTTTCAGGATGGCAAAACTGGCT
>Ga0255347_1005647_pt1 | contig 14092 bp, 12 predicted proteins | sample wastewater_treat_2_FD_192479 | JGI IMG/M metagenome (GOLD analysis project Ga0255347, IMG submission 192479) | Wastewater microbial communities from Lulu Island WWTP, Vancouver, Canada - plant24 | ecosystem: Engineered > WWTP > Wastewater > Unclassified | place: Canada: Vancouver, British...
TCAGCATCACTCTTTTCGAGAAAACGCCCATTTTACAGGCTCTTTCTCAAACACCACCACCAACGATTATGCCTGACCTCAACAATCAGCCCGATTTACCGGGGTTTTTAACCGGACAGCAGTGTATGCAAGCATCAGTAAGAGCTGGAGCTTTGAACACCGTGCAAGTTTGTGATTCTGCTTTCAATCCGAGTGGGACCGACGACCGCCTAAAGGTAACCTGCTGTTTTTGTGAAATTTTACGTGCCACCTTTACGGTGCCGGCCATTGCCGAGACCGCGGTCACCGCAGCGCCTCCAATCGTCAGGAGTTTGCCGACAAGTGCCATTGCTGCACCAGCCATCACCAGAAGTGAAGAGTAACAAAAGACTTTGAAACAGCCTTTCAACAAATTGCTGTCGCCTCGGCAAAAGGCCACCACCCCGGTACCGACCGCCCCGAACATTCCCACCGTTCCCATTGTGGTTGCTGCCGTTCCTGCCGCGGTCAACCCTAAACCAGCCCCCATGGCCCCGACGCCCGCGACGACTCCCGCGATCTCGGGATGGCGCTTGGCGGCGGTCACTATACGTTGTTGGAGTGAGCCCGGCTTGTCACGGCTAATCTCTTGCGACCCGACCGGATTCGACTGGGTAGGGTTAGGTAGAAGTTCTAGCGGAACAGGCTTTGCTTTGCGGGGGGCTCGGGGCCCCGCGGAGCAGTTCTGACGGTTCGGCTGGCGGGCAGGTCGTTGGCGTTTAGAACGCCGCCGTTTTTGTGGTGCCACCGTGTATCCGTAGCTTGATTTGCCGACCGGGAGCCCACACTTACGACAGTATTTGGAAGTGCGAAATTCCTTGAAGCTAAAGCGCCAGCCACACCGAGGGCAATAACGATACCATGACGGAATCTGAATACTATTCTGCATAACCTAAAGGCGTTGTGTTTTGGAGCTGAGAATTATGATTTGCGTTCTTGGGCCGTTCGACGCGCCGCCCGAACTCACCCGATCCACGCGGTGCGGAATACGCGAATCAGAATTCAAGTCTGAGTGCGCCGCGCGCGCCGGACGGCACCGGACCGGGATCGTCTGGGGACCCCCGGGAACGAATTGGATAAGCAATTTCATACCGCCACAAACTAACCCAGTTAGTTGGGCGGCCAAGTGACCGGACGTCCAAGGGACGTCAATGGTTTTTGACGAGTTTGAAGGAGGGAAAACGCAAGTCGCGGACTGGCGGGATCCAGCGGCTGCCCTGTTTCTCCAATTCGCGCCGCCAGTAGCTCAAGGGACGCTTAATGTCGTCCCGGATGGCGTCCTTGATCCAAGCGGGCCCCGGCTTCTGCTGGCGCTGGCGGCCGAGTTTCTCAATGGTGGTTTTTAACGCCGGGCGCACGTTGCCCAAGTCTTTCGGGTGGCCGTGCCAGGCCTGGAAAATTTCCAGCGCTTCGTCGTGGTTCTTTTGCAGCCACTGCTTCTCGTTGGCCGCCAGCAGGAACTCAATCACGGCGAGCTGGCGTTCGCCCTGCAGCTCCACCACGATGCCATCCACCACAACCCGGGGCGGATCGTTACGCAGCTCGATGAGCGCGGGCTGGGTCGCATCGCGTTTCCACGTTTCCGAGTAGGCTTCCACCAGCGCGCGAAAGCGGGTGGGGATTTCGGCAATCTCCGGAAACCGCAGGCGCATGGGGGCGAATGGCACATCGGCCAACAGCAACCGGGCCTTCGCGGCCAGCCAGAGCTTGCCCTTCATGTCTTTCAACTCCGCTTGCGGTTGGGTGGGATAGAAAAAGAGCGGGTCCAGCTGGCCATCGTAGGGCGCGTTGACCAGGATGTGGGTTAAACGGTCTTGCGGCCGGGCCAAATGACTGAAGGCGGCATGGAGCAGGGAACTCATGGTTTTGCGTCCGCCCGCCAGCGAGGCGATGAGCCGGGTGTCGTTGGCGCTGGAATGGGTGCGGACGTGTTGAAAAATGAACTCCGCCGCCGCCAGATTGTCTTCAGGCGACAGAATATCCTCGAGCAGCATCCACTGCCCGGTCTGCGGGTTCGGACGCGCGATGATCTCCACGCGGAGGGTGAGCCGGGGATCCGTCGCCGCCTCCGCCCCGAGCAGCGCCTGCCGCAGGGATTGCCAGATGCTGCGGCCGTCCCCCGCCGACGCAACGGAGAGCAATTGTGCGTTGATTTTATCGCGTCCCTGGCGGGTGGTGATGGCCACGACTTCATCCGGAATGACCGGTGGATGCCGGTCATCGCCCTGGGCCAACGCCCAAACGGTCTCGGTCAGAATGGCCGGGGAAATGCCCACGACGGCGAGGAGGACTGCCCGGGGCGAGGAGGCAGCAGGTTGCGCCGGGCGCGGGGCGCGGCGTTTGGGCGCGGGGCGGGGTTTCATCATCAGACTCCAAAATCAATGCGGGTTGTGGTTGAAAATTTCGACCGGTCCGGTGACCGGGCTTTCATACGTCAAGAGGCGGGCGCGCCCGTGCAACCGATGCGCCAAGCGCAGATAGAGCCAGACAGGGCCGGGGCCGGTCAGCGTGACCTCCGCGCCGGGAGGGACAAGCTCGCCCACGCGCGCTTCATACGCGGGCAGATCCGCGAGTTTGGCGGTGCCCGTGGCGGCGTAAAGGGTGGAAACGTCGAGGGTCATGATTTTCTCCATATCAAAGCGCCAGCCGGCCTTCGTTAAGGAAAGTGGCGACCGTGATCGGCAGATCCGCGAGATCCTCGTGCCAGAGCAGTTTCCCGCCAAAATCGGCGGCGCGGGCTTCCTGACTGGAGATTTTGGCATCCGCCTCGGGTTCGTCGTGTTCCCAACGGTAGCGGTGGAGGTAAAGCATCCAGCGCCCAAACAACCGCCCAATGCGGCGGGCGCGCGCGGCCTGTTCTTCGATCACCTTCGCCAGTGCATCGAGATCCAACCGTCGTTTGCATTCCAACACCACGAAACGCCCTTCGTGCGCCAGGGCAACGTCCAGTTCAGCGGCGCGGCCCTTAACGCCGGGATTGAGCGCGACATGCCAGGCGACGTCTTCGATCGCGCTGCGCTCCTTAATCTGCGACCACAAGAAAACCTCAAGGTAAGTGCTGCGCAGAAACGTGGCGTTTTGCTGCTCGGGAGTTTGGCGATGGAACGGGTGAAGCCGACTGGTATGCGAAAGGAAGAATTCTCCTTGTCGGGCAGCCGGCTCAATCAAACTGGCATCGGCAAGCACACGGAGGGAATCCTTGTTTAGAAATCTGGGCTGGAAAGGTTTTTGGTCAGCTAAGGCCAGCTTGTAGATTTCACTTCGTTCCGACTGTCGGGCGTCCAGAATGAGGGTGGCCGCTTGAACCAGTTCGGGGGCGGGCGTACAGCGGGCGCGAAAGGCCTCCCGCGATTCCCCTCCTTCGACCGTATGCCCGGCGGCTAAAATATGGGTCAACACGTTTAACCCCAGCCGCGCCGTATCAATCATCTCGGACCGCACGCTGCCGTCGGCGGGATTTTCGCGGAGGATTTCCCGGCCACTGGTGTTGACGTACAGGGTGGGGAGCCCGTGCCTCTCCGCCAGCCGGCGGACGGCGTAGCTCATGATCTTGGTCCCGCCGGTCCAATTGATTTCCAAATCCGGATGCGCCTGGATGGCTTGGCGCAGGGTGGCCAAACAGTCCGCGGGATCAAACGGCAGCACCGTGACAGGGTCGAGCATGGTTACCGGATTGCCGGTGGCGGCCAGTGTCTGCCGGAAACTTTCCACCTGGGCCGCGGATTCACGGCTGACAACGGGCAGTACCTGCCGGACGCCCGAATGCAGCACGCCAATGACGTTGGGCATTAACTCACCACTAAGCAGACACAGTTGAGTTTTCATTATGACGCAAGATTACCGAATCAGGAGGTGATTAAAACGCCACGGACGTTCGCGGACGTTTTGGGCAGGGCGGCCAAACCAACGAATAGGTGGAAAAAGACAGCAGCGCAAAGGGTAGAAACGTCGAGGGTCATGATGACAATATTACAGGGAATTAAAAACGAGAATTGCGGAACAGCGCTTCCACCGCGCTGGCGGATGCTGCATCCAGTTGAAAATTTTTTTGAGGTGCGTTTGTACCGGGATTTGTGTGAGTTAGAGCGACGTGCGACGTCGGAGCTTCGGTGTCAGTTGTGGGACACTGGAAAACTTCGGCAACCTCTTTTCCCACAGCCAATCCCAAGCCTAATCGGCGCAACTGCGTCCGAAGGGCTACTTCCTGACGATCACCTATGGAGCGCACACAGAGAATGCCGCGCGCAAATCGTCCGCCCAATTTTTCCTTGCGAGCCAATACCGATTCCAAGTGCTCCAGCGGTGGTGGGGAGGATTTGCAGGTAATCAATGTCAAACTGAGTTCTTCGGGATCAAAGGCCAGAAAATCTGTTTCCCCAAAGTCCGCCGTTTCCGTAGCTTCTCTTGGTCGGATACCGTGTATGAATTGAGTAAAACGACAGCTTTTCTTTAGGCAAGCTTGGACATAGCCTTCAAAAGCGCCACCATCCAAACGCATCAGTACGGCTTCAAGTCGCCGAGCGCGTTTTTTAAGCGACCCTTCACGAGCGACGCACAAAAACCACTCCGAGCCGCTACGCCGTAGCAAGCCGCATTGGACCGCCGCCTTGAGGAAGGGAGTAACCTGAGGTTCCAAATCACCGAGGGGCAGCGGCTGCTGCGTGGCGCGATCCAAATCTGCTCTACTTGGCTTGCGTGCCCTGCCATCAAGTCCGTGCTGCTGGATGACCGCACGCAATTGTTTCATGGCTTGCGGTTTTTCCAGTTCAAGCTGAAAAGCCACTTCTCCAAAGCGCTCTTCCGCCTTACCTTCACTAGGTGCGGTCCACTCTTGTCCCCGGCGGAATCCTTGCGCTGCCAGTATAATTTCGACAGTCAACTTTTTCGCCAACTCACTAAGGGAGGAGGAAAAACGCACCTCTCGTGGCAGTTCGGATCGGAACGCCCGCGGGGTGTCGCAATAAATTGCGCCTGCACTTTTGGTGGCGCTCGCTGCCAACCAGGCGCCGATGCTCATGTTTTTTGTTCCGCCCGTATAATTTAAAATTGCCTCCGGATATTTTTGATAAATGGCAGCTACAACTTGGCGAGCCTCTTCAATTCGCGGCGAATCTGAGTTTATCACGTTCAATGGCGTGAAGTGCGGCACGGTGGTGATGAGGCGTTGCTTAGCTGCCAGGGTCACGGCGGCTTTGATATGGTTTGTGGCTTGAACAAATCGCGGGATCTCCTGACTGACGACGGAAACAACGGTGGTGGGCTGCAGCGCAAGAATCGGGAGTACATTCTGCATCGTCTGCTCGCTGATGAGCTGGATCAATGTGAGAGGCTGGGCCATAGGAAAAGTCAATATCGCTGATGGGACCTTGCCGGAGGCTGTGGAGCTTTTCCAGAAAAGTCGTATCGTTGCAAGAGGCGTCCAAGGTGACGCGATTTTTTTCCAAGCACTCGATCAGCTGGCGCCTCATAGGCAAGCCATGAAATGCGACCATTCGACGTTTTAATTGGGCGAAACCGGATGGCACTGGTCTGGCGAGGAGTACTGCTACCAAGGGGTGAAGGTTTTGCGGCTTTGCAATCGCGACGCAACCGGTAACGCAACCAAGCCGCCCAATCTTTCAGTGCACTTTCGTAATTACCGAAATCAGTCGGAGCGGTGCGTCGTTTGATAACGAATGACTTCTTTTCCAGCGTGGAAATCACCGCGTTTAAGTCAGGAATTTGCTTGCAATGAAACGCGCCTAGCCCGCGGGTAGTTCGTAACCCAATCGCCCCGAGAGCCAGAAAGGCGGACAGCGTCTCATCGAAAGCATGTTGGAGTTCATTTAAAGCTCGCAGCCAGGTGAGGCGTAACTTAAAAGTTGTACGGGGTGGGATTACTCCCTGTCCCTGGGGTTGCCACCGCGGACCGGCAGCGCCTTTCCCAGTGGTTCCCGAGACTTGGGCGTAATACCAGACGTAACTTTCCGGCGCATTACGTTTGAATTGGGGTAGTGTCCAAGCCTCCGCCGGTTTGACGATATCCGATATGACCAGTCTTATACAGCTCGACACGCCGGTATCGTGGGCCGCGCTGCCAAATAGTCGTGCCTCATCTCTCCGATTTCCCCCGAGAGCACGGAACCACCATCGGAGTTCGCCCCGAATGGATGGGACGCGGATCTCGGCAACGGCTTGATTTGCGCCCGCACAAAAGCACGGAGTAATAAATTCCAAATCATAAGTTTCCGTTTTCATGGCAATTGGATTGGAGGTTGAAGCGTCTGGGCATAGTCCTGCCAAGGTTTAAGCAGTTCGGGCTCTTTCTTGGCCCAACGCTTGGCGATTTCGCGCCGTTGCTTTAGCGCTAACACGAAACCATGACGCTGGATTTCATTCATTTCTGCGTACTTCTTGGCCTGCGCAGCAAAGGGTCGCTTGTCTAACTTGGCATACATCGCCTGAGCCTGCTCATGGGGAGGAGCTGCTGCCAACCGCGCTTTTTCCGCTTGTTCCCGTGCTGCCTGCTCTCGGGCATTTTGTCGTTCCACAGCCAGTTGTTCTTGTCGTTCGCGCCCCTTCTGTAATCGAGATTGAACCAGCTCTTTGACAATCTTTTGCAGGTCCTCCGAAGCATCAAACCATCCGTAACCGGCATTAGTTTTTGCGCCGAGACCGAAAGTTTGGAGCCCCGTCTTCAGCCAGTCGCGAGCTTGAGCTACCAGCCTGGTATCTGCTCCGCGTAACGGGGCAAGGGGAAAGGCGAACACGTGGCCGGAAGCCACCGCGGGAAAAACCACGGGCACAGGTTCTTCGGTGTCAGTTGCCACGGCATCGGGAGCATCGTTTGCGTAGTAATCCCGGTGGTGACAGGTGAGGACGTCCAGCTCAAGCTTGCCTAGTTTCGGCACCTGAGGGATGGACAAACCCGGCACTTCATTACCGAGATCTTCCGGATACGCCGGGAGAAAAGCCACACTGCCGGCGAAATTGGGGAGTAGTTTCCACGGAGCTGATTCATCCTCAGGGATTGAGATGCGCAAATCGCAGGCGAGTTTCCGGGCTACCGTGTCGCGGAGGATCGGCCATGACTGAGCAGCCGCTTTAGGATCTGGAGTACCTGTTGCCTCCAACTGCTGTACTTCATCTTGTGTGAAGGCACTGCTTCCCGTTGAAGCTCCGGAACCAGCCCACGCGAAATCGGAAATGAACCGCCCCTTCGCGCGTTTATCGCTCCAATCCTGGTCGCTCCAGCCGAAGATGCGAGCGATCTCGGCCAGCATGTCAGCCGGTGTAGCGAATGGCGCGCAGGCGACTTTGAAAGCATTGTCGTGGTCTCCTGCAGTTATGCCGGGCTGCTGGCCTGTCTCACACCATTCGCGCAGGGCGGCGAGGGCCGTTCGGCGGGCGCAACCTTTGACGGCGCTACCAGGAATGTAAGGCAGCCCAAAACGGTCCAGGCACAAACCCGCATTTTCCATCACGCCGCCCGCCATATTCACCATGAGCCGGGATTGGAGCTGGGCATAGAGGAGTTGAGCCTGAGGCCCCGTGCTGGAATCAGCGACCCAAATGTTTCGCGAGTTCCCGAAAGGGAAGGCCGGCGCCTTCTCCAAGAGGGCGTCAAACCATTCGCGACGGGGCTGACGATCACCAGCATCCTTCGCGGCTGGATCAGCAAATCGGCACAGAAAAAGCGACCGGCTCTTACAGTTTTCAGCCTTCGGTCCGAGGGCTTCGGCAGTGTCTTTGGGCATTATTATGGGCATAATTCAGTCTTCCCCTGCGCTCTTGTCTTTTTTAGCAAACCGACGCAAGTAGCCGATGTACGCCAAAGCTTCTGAAGTCACGCGTTGCAAGTGAAGTGAAGAACACCCGCTCAAATCCTTAGCGAGGACCTTCAGATCGGAGGTCGTTTGATTGGCCACCAAACCGCATCGGGCCAAATGCTCAGCTGTGCTTTGAAGTGCCCGAGCCATGTGGGAACGATTGTCGCCGCCCCCTTCCGAAGCACAAAATGAGATAGTAGCCAATAATCCATTAGTTAAAATCAGCGCCGGGAGTTTATTGACCGCCGCCTTATCGAGGGTTTTGGCGGGTTCCAGCGCATGGGCAGCGCGAATCTGTTCAAGATTTTTCATGACTTACATTCCTTTCTGATCGTGCGCGATTAACCCAACTCCATCCTTGAGCTGAACCGAACAATAACCGAGGCCGGTTGAGGCGTCCCCACCGAATTGAAAGACCTTATTGCCAATTTTTTTCGCGAACTCATCCAGCGCGTTTTCGGGAGTCTTAGACTGGAAAGCTCGACTGCGCCCGGAAAACGCGTGTAAGACTGAATAAAACAGCGTTTCGCTGGGAACATTCTCCTGGTTGAAGAGTGCCCCTCCTTCGGCGGCACCCGTTTCATCGCTAATGCGGACATGTTGGGCAACCTCACAAGCGTTTTGAGTAAAGAAGCTCATCATGCCATTGCTGAGCACCACTAGACGTGAGGCAATTTCCCACCACACTGAGTCGTCGAACAAGCCCGCCAATGCTTCGCCCACGCGGATTGCTTCGTCGTTTCCAACGCGAGTAAAGGTGTATTCTTCCAAAACAATTTGTTCCAAGGGTTGATTATTGCGAGTTGTTGCCAAGTTCAATTTACCCAGGGGGAACATCGCCTGTTCATCCTCCGGCTCAGGGATCGCCTGCACCAATTGCTGCCTCAGCACGCCATCCCGGACGGCGCGCTGAAGAATCAAGGGACAGGTAATCCACGCAAAGCTCCCGCGGGCGGACCGGATGGGAAATGCCAACAATCGGGCCTCGGAAAATTGCAATGCCCCGGCGGCGGCGTGCTTGTCACTATCGGAACCGAAAAGCCATGCCGCCTCACTAGCGGTACCGTCCGCCTTTACCCGAACTTTTCTCGTCTCCTGCTTGTCGTTTTTTTCCTCGAATAATTGATCATTCCACGCGTCAGCGAAGGTGCCTTTCAGAGCAGATGCCGGAATGATCGGAAACCCGGTGTGGCGCTCGCGGACGATGGGTTGATCAATGGCGCCGACACTGGCCCCGGCGCCTACGTGCAGCGGGGTGCGCGTAAATAGGTAGAGGATTTTTGATGTCATAGTTCGTAGCTTATTTTGGTTCTGTTTTTTTTACGATGTGAAGAACGTCCGCGGACGTTTCCGTTCGCCGGAGCGCGACTGGTTGATGGAGGAAAAGGTTCATATCTTGCTAAGTTTTCCAAAATTCCAAGTGCCGCAGACGCCCAGGCCAAAGCCTTTTTCGCCCATCAGTGTGCTGCGACGGTTTTTAATTTCCGTTCCCTCGGTATCGCCGTGCCAATTGAGGGCGTTGGCCAAGGCAATGGCATTGCCAGGTCCCTGGTTTGCGTCCGGTTCGGCTTCAAAGTAATAAACGGCGCCGGCGGGAACGGCCAGATGCGTGGATTTGGCGCCACCGTCCGGCCGGTCCGTGTGGTTCGGTAACGCCCAACCGGTGACGACAATGGGCTTGGGCACGATGGCCGCCACGAGCTTGGCGCCGATAGGACTGGAGTTCTCCTCAAAGCCCCGGGTGTGTTTGCCGTTGTATTTTCGTGTTCGACGCTCACCCATGCGAAGCATGACCTGCCCATCTGATTGACGCACCCAATTGGGCAACCAACCTCCGGAATGGGGCGTTAGATCGCGTCCATCGCGAGATTTCGCGGGAATCTCCGGCCAGATGGCAGGCGAAAGTAAAACCCATTTCACCAGCCAGCGTTTGCTCGAACCTTCTCCCAAGCTATTGAACCGGTTGGTCAGCCCTTGCGGCAGGGGTAAAGTGTCTCCAGCCGGGCCACAGTAAGCCGTGCAAAGCCGTTGCTGGCCGCCGATCAAAATTTGGCGTTGTTGATTGATTAATTCGGGAATGAGATCGGTTCGGCTGCCTTCGTCATTTTTTTCTGCCATGCCAGCCAAGGCGCCGAGATGCCAATGGTTACGTAACCGGAGGTAATGCGCGGAGTAGATTTTTCCTGCAGCTTCTCCTTGTCCTGTCGTGCCGGTCATCGGATCAATCGCAATGCCGATCGTGGCTTCGGCGTCGCTGAATGCCGAATCATCCCGTGCCTCATCTTGGGTTAATGCGGCGTCCCTGCCATCGAGGTAACGCTGATAGGCCTCACCAGAGAGCCAAGTTTTGGCTGGATTCTCCTTGTTGGGTGGTAACCGATTCGCTGTCGGATATTTTAAGGGGCTCGGTAAACTACTGGAGTCATCGGGATTGCGGCGATCAGTTGGCAACCAGGCGGGATTAAGGGTGTCGTCCAAAAGATCCAACGGGCGGGGGAAATACCATTTCACCTGGTCCTTCACTTGGTGAACCGGAAAAGGACCAGCAGTAACCAATGAACCAAATTGACGGGCGTTTTCCACCAATCGCTCATGATGCTGGCGTTGGTCGTGGGCATGACCTCTTAATCCTGAGCGGTGTAAAGCGGCATGAAAGGCATGGTTGATGACGCTGGGCAACGGCCAAGCGGCACCATGGCCCGGCATCGCGCCGGACATGGGGCGACCATCGCGAAAAAACAAAACGTCTGTAGGTTGTAGCAGAATGGTGTTCATGGATTTTGCTGGTCTGCGGAAACCTGGGTTGCTGATTGGTCGGAAGCTGTTGGAGAAACTTGTTCCGGCAGATTGCGAGCGATGAAAGCCACCGTTTGACAAAGGCCGATGAGCGCAGCCACCCGAGCAGACGTGCCATCGATTTTAGCGAGGTATTGTTCAAGCGCCTGTTGGATTTTCGCGACCTCCGGATAGGAGTAGTTTTTTCCGCGCTGCCGTTCGGCCGCCGTGCCAATGTCGTTTTGCAAAATCTGAAGCATTTTTGTCTCAAAGTCGGAAAACGATTGCATGCCGCCGCGTTGGCCAAATTGACCGCTGCAATATGGCTCGACCAATTCGATGATTCGGTGCGGAAACTTCGCGCTCACGACATTGTCTTGCAGTGCTTCGAGCATTCTTTTATACGCTGCAAGCCCGCCACTCTCCCACTGGCAGCCCCATTCGATGATTTCACCGGAACGTTTGAACAGTGAAACGGCAACCGCGCTGCGCCCCAATCCACCCTGCTCGGACGATCGCTTGGCGCGCTTTTCCGCCGCTTGCGCAGCGCGAACCACGTCCTGCAACGGCGCTTTGAAATGTGCGATGGCAACGCCCACGGAACAGTCCGCCGCCGGCCCAGGGACCAGAAACGGAATCGGCTTTTTCTGTTGATCCAAAGAAACATCCTCAAGGCGACTGAGAAAACCGGGCGCTTGTGCCCCGAGAAGAGTACCTTCGGAAGCAGCCTGCTGAAAACGGAGGCTACCCGCTGCCTCGGCGTTGCTTTTTTGTTTCCGGTCGTGGAAATTCTGAAGTGAGATCGCGCGGTCACGGAGATACTCCTTCAGTTGCGGGTCGCCTTGGAATCCCATGCGGAGCGCGTGGGCACAGTCCAACGCAGCATCGGCGGGCAAGAGCGCCAGGACATCATCACCTCCGGCATAGATCAACCGCCCGTCGAATACCTCCACGATTGGGCGCGCACAGTACAAGGCAAAGTTGCTCAGAGACTCACTGAACTGGAGGTGATAACTGGGTGAAAGCGGGCGCGCGGATTCCAAAAATTCTTTATAGCGTTGTAGCAAAGTGCCGCCAGCATCCGGATCGGCATTGCTGGTGAAATAAGCCATCGCTCCATCGGGGTTCCCGCTACCGTCTTGATAAGCAGCCAACTGTTTTTTGATGCAGGGCGTTTTTTGACCACTGACCCATTTGCCGATTTCGTCGCCGTCCAGCGCCAACACCGCAAAATATTTTTCCGACGGATCCTGGTCCATGGCGGTCGCGTTCTCGGGGCTGTCATCGCGGCCAAAGGGTTCGTGCCGGGCAATGCTTCGCGTGTCTGGCATGGGAAAGGTTTTGGAAGAGGTCTTGAGGTTCCAAGGTTCATCGGCCAAATACGCGAAGTGCCATACCCGTTTGATCAGCGCTGTGGCACCCAACCAATCATCATGCTTAAATAGGGAGGCCCAAGGTCCAGCTGACAAGGCTCGGGCTCGGTCACCCCAAGCTTTCCCACCAGCCACTGCTTCGTCTCGGCCATTCAACGAGTCCTTGTTGCTGAATGTGCCGACGGACCAGCCGCCGGTATTGGCGGCTTCGAAGACGCGTGTTTGACGAACGGCATCCAATTCCCAGGCATTGAGAGCCACAAGGATCGACCAACCTAAACCGATATTGTTGAGTTTGGCCTTGGTGTCATCGGTGTAATACCGACGATCGCGATGGCTGAAGGGAATTTTTTTCTCCGCCAAGTCCACCACCGCTTGGACGCGTTTCCTGGCTTCCACGACCGGCATCTGATCTTGAAAGTTGTCAGCCACTTTGAGTGCGGCCTCTATTGTCTCCGGCCAGTGAGTCACGCTCCAGGATAGGGAAAGAAACTTTGCCACTTGTGAATCAAACCGGTTTTTGCGGGCAGTTTCAGAGATGCCATTTTCGTCCTTCGTCAGGCCAGCGTCTTTGCATTTGGTCCAAACCGTACCGGCTATGAGCGCCCATTCACTCCGGACAGAATCGCAAACGGTTTTTGCCAGGGCAGTTGCTTGATCCGCAGAAACAATCGCGAGAAATACGTTGGGCAAATTCGGGGTTAAAAGGTCCGTTTCCTTCCAGCCAAGAGACTCCCATACAGTTTGATCATTGCTGATACGGACCTGATCCCAGAGCTCTCTACGCCAATGTAAGTCAAACAGGGGTTGCCTTTGCAAATTGGGAAAAATAACGGCATCCGGTCCAGCCTTTTGGGAGAACGCTTTAAGCCCAGCAGCCATGAGCCACGATAGTAAATAGCTCCCGCTCCAAAGGTCCCGAATGCTGCGCGAGGCGGCAATAAATTCCTGTACCGGACCCAGTTGGAATTTCAAAAAGGCGGGTCGCAAGACTTTATTTGGTGCAGTGCATCCGGCTAGGGCAGAAACTACCTGCATGTGCGTCCAAATAGTGTGGTCGGGAATTCGAGTATCAGCGGGCAACAAGGCCAACCGATAATCTTTTTCCCTGGCAAACTGCGGCCAAAGCCGCCAGTGAGAAAAAAAACGGGCGCGCCAACGAGCGTCGTCATCCGGGAGGACCGCAAGCGATGATGCGGATAGCGCAGGTTGAACAGATTGCTCGCCTTCCACACCTTGGGCCACGGATTTGAATTCAGCATGAAAAGGCAGGCATTGCCCGCTCAGCGGATGATGAAACGCATTCCGGACTCCATCAAATGCACAAGTCAACCCGGCCGCCTTTGATTTGGGAAAAGGAAAACGATCTGCTGCCGCCGCCGTGTGATCCGCCTCTTTAAAGTAATCGCCTATTTCCGTGTCCGTAAATCCAGCTTGGCGAAATGCGGCCTCAGATCGTTCACCATGAGTCTGGATATCCAGACATTTGCTAGGCGGATCGTGCAGATAGGCGGCGAGTTTATTTTTCCAGTTCATGTGGAGATCGGGTTGAGCGGGGGTGTTTTTCGCGGGGCCCGCCCGGGGTCGGATGCCAAGCGGCGGGAGTTGGGGGGCGAACGGGCAAATTGACCGAACGGCCGTTGTCCAGCATCAACGGCGTTTCCGTCCGGACCGACAGGTTGTGTAAATCACCAAGCATGGCGGTAGTTTTCCACAACATTTTCTTCCTGGCCCGTCGCCGGACGTCCCCAGACGTCTGTTGACAGTCAGTGCCCTTTGCCCTGAATGAGCACGGCGAGAGTAAAAGGACAGAAGCCAGAAGGCAAAGGAAATTTGATAAATTTTTGGGAAAGACTGGGGACATCGTGACCCCCCAATGGTAAAGCTCAAGGTGTTGAGCTCAACGCGCAAGGCAGAGCTGTGGCGCTGCCCCCTCTGGAGGCGTAAGCGCCGCAGCAATTAACAGCGGGCCTTCCCCAGACAGCGGTCGTGCTGGGTGGCGGGCAAACGGTCGTAATTCAGCGGGTGACCAAAATGCGGCTTGCCGCGCCGGCGGGGATTCGGGTTTGCTGACGGGGTGAAGGCGTTCATCCACGATGATTTTCTCCTGAGCACGCG
>Ga0255347_1005655_pt1 | contig 14075 bp, 11 predicted proteins | sample wastewater_treat_2_FD_192479 | JGI IMG/M metagenome (GOLD analysis project Ga0255347, IMG submission 192479) | Wastewater microbial communities from Lulu Island WWTP, Vancouver, Canada - plant24 | ecosystem: Engineered > WWTP > Wastewater > Unclassified | place: Canada: Vancouver, British...
CTCGTCGCTCGTGTCGACCATCCTCGACAGATCCTCGTTCGTGAGCACTCTGTCCGGGACGTACATTCCCGTCCCGCTGATGGCGACCGGCACTCCCTTGAAAAATGCCATTAGGCGCCTCCTTTATCCCAACTCTTCTCTTATCTGTTCAACGCCGTTCTGCTTTACAAAATTCCTGGCCACGCGCAGGGCGCTCACGATTGCAGGCGCCTTCGACCGGCCGTGGGCCTTTATCACAGCGCCGTTCACTCCGAGCAGGGGCGTGCCCCCGTGCTTCTCGTAGTGAAAGCGGGCCATCAGGTCCTTCATCATGGGGAGCATGAACAGCATCCCCACCTTCGGCAGCACCCTCTGTCCGATCTCCTCCTTGAGCAGGGAGGCAGCGGCCGTCATCAGCCCCTCGGCGAACTTCAGCACGATATTCCCCGAGAAGCCGTCGCAGACGACGACGTCGGCCCTGCTGTAGGGTATGTCGTCACCCTCCACGTAGCCGGTGAAGTTCAGGGCGCTCTGCGCGATCAGGGTCTTGGCTCCAGAGACCGCCTCGTCGCCCTTTATATCCTCCGACCCGTTGGAAAGCAGCGCAATCTGCGGGTCGGCCACGCCCAGTATCCGCTTGGAGTAGATGTTTCCCATGTGCGCGAACTGGTAGAGGTGGAACGGCTTGTTCCTCACGTTCGCGCCTACGTCGAGGAGAAACGTGTACTTGTTGAGGGTCGGGAGGGCCACCCCCAGCGCGGGCCGGTCAATCCCGGAGATCCTGCCGACGACCAGCACTCCGCCCGCCACCACCGCGCCGGTGTTGCCGGCCGACACGCAACCGGACGCCTCGCCCGCCCGCACCATCTCCATCGCCAGGCGAATGCTGGAGGTCCTCTTCTTGCGTATCGCAAGGGTCGGGTGCTCGTTCATCTCGACCCGCTCGTCGGTGTGTACGATGCTTATTCTCCTCGATACGGATGAATCGGCACTCTCGAGCAGCGGTTCCATGACCGGGGCGGACCCGACAAGCACGATGTCCAGGTCGTCGTACTCGGCGCACGCCGTCAGCGCGGCCCTGCAGATCTCGGAGGGGCCATGGTCGCCTCCCATAGCGTCAACGGCAATAATCAAACGGAGCTCACCTCTCTTGATTCCTCGAAAGATCCCTTTTCCATCACGGCCGCGATAAACCTCCCGACGAAGACCTCCCTGTCGCCGACCTTCGTCCTGACGCTTACTATGTACTTGTCCTCCTTGTGGACGCCGACCTTGGCCCGCGCCACCAGGGAGTCGCCCACGCGGGCATGCCCCTTGAACTCGCCTCTCATGGAGTCTACCAGCACGAAGTCCGCCTCGACGACCGCGATCGCGATCGAGCTGGCCTGTGCATATATGTAGTGATCCCAGACGATATCCGTGTCCCGGAAGGCCATCTCTCTGCGGGTGTCCAGGACCGAGAGAGCCCACCTGTTCGGCTCCAGCTCCAGGAGGTCTCCGACGACCTCGCTCTGCTTCAGCGAGCGCAGCCTGCTGGTGGCCTTCTGCGCCATGGACTTCATTCTTTCGCGCAGCTCGGGCACGCCGAGGAGAGCCCTGTCCAGTCGAATCGTGCTGACACTCACGGAGAAGGCCTCCGCGAGCTGCTCATCAGTAGCCAGGGGGTTCTGGTCGATGAGTTTGAGCAACTTCTCCTGCCGGTTTTTCTTTCTCTGGGATTTGATCGAAGCCGCCTCCCCTCGGTTGGCACCTGATCGTAAGATCAACTCTCACGACTAGGTAAGTATAGCGGCGTCCCAAAGGGCGGTCAATAGGTCGGCCGGGCGATAATAAAAAAAAGGAGGGGCTTCCCCTCCTCTTTCCCAAACTCCGCACCTCCGCGCCGACTACTCCTTGGCCTTCGCGTCGGCCGCGGTCTCCATAACCTTTCTACCCCGGTAGTAGCCGCACTCCCCGCAGGCCCTGTAGTTCATGATAACCTCTCCGCAGTGCGGGCAGGTGGTGAGCTCAGGCCCCTTCGCAGATCCGATCCACACCGACTTTCTTTTATGCGTACGGGCATGGGAAACCCTGCTTTTCGGCGTCGCCATTCTGCACTTCCCTCCTTTTCACTCTGTTTGCCGCTCGAATTCAACTGTCGTGAGCCCCTCGAATCTGGGGTCGATCTCCTGCGTCGCGCAGACGCACTCCTCGCGATTAAGCGACTTGCCGCACCCCGGACAGATGCCCCGGCAGTCCGGCGCGCACAGCACGCGCGAGGGGAGCGCGAGCACCAAGCTCTCGAAGACCTGGTCCGACAGATCCAGGGCTCCCTTCCAGCAGGGTACCCTTACCGTGCGGAACTCGTCCGCCTCCTCCTCGGTCCCCCGTTTTTTCAAATCCTGCCGCAATGAGTAAAGATACATGAAATCCTCGAGAATTTCAATATGCGCCGGCTCTAAACACCTGGAACATTGAGAGGACAGGCCGCACTCGAGCCTTATTGTGACGGCCAGGCTCTCTCCGGCCCAGACGGCCTCCGCGTCGATCCGCAGGGGAGACGCGAGCTGGAATGTCAGCCCGTCGTACATGATGGCTGCGTCATCCTCCCCGCGCCTCTGGAGATCGTGGAGCTCCCAGTGCCCCTCCGTCCTAGCGTACTCGTCGCCGAGCTCCGGGAGGTCGATCTCGAAGCGCCAGGATACAGGCTTCTCGGTTATCGGCAAGATCGCACCTCCCTCTCAGTCCAGCCTCAGCCGATCGCGATCCTCTTGGTGTCGCGGGCTATCACCAGCTCCTCGTCGGTGGGAACTACCATGACCGTGACACGGCTGTCGTCCGTGCTGATAATGGCCTCCTTGGCGCGGACGTTGTTCCTGGCCTTGTCTATCTTGATCCCCATGAACTCGAGCCCTTCACATATCTTCTCGCGAGTGCGGCCGCTGTTCTCGCCTATGCCTGCCGTGAAGACCAGGACGTCTATGCCGCCCATGGCCGCGGCGTACGATCCCACGTACTTCTTGGCCCCGTAGCAGAGCATCTCCTCCGCCAGCTTTGCCCTGGCGTTGCCGGCGTCGGCCGCCTCCTCGATATCCCTGAGGTCGCTGCTCACGCCGGATATGCCCAGCAGGCCGCTCTCCTTGTTCAGAACGTGGCTCATCGCCTTGCTGTCGATGGCCTCGTGCTCCTCGAGGTAGGAGACCAGGAGCGCGTCGACGTCGCCCGATCTCGTCCCCATGATGATGCCGGGCAGAGGGCTGAATCCCATGCTTGTGTCCACGGAGATGCCGCCCTTAACTGCCGTGATCGAGCTGCCGTTCCCCATGTGGCAGGTCACGATGTTGAGGGATTCGATCGGCCTGCCGAGGATCTCGGCGGCCCTGCGAGAGACGTAGAAGTGGCTGGTGCCGTGGAAGCCGTAGCGGCGCACCCTGTACTTCTCGTAGTAGTGGTAGGGGATGCCGTACATGTACGCACACCCCGGCATCGTCTGGTGGAAGGCCGTGTCGAACACCCCGACCTGGGGAATGTTGGGCAGCTCCTCGGTCACAGCGTAGATGCCCATCAGGTTGGCAGGGTTGTGGAGCGGGGCCAGCGGGACGCACTCCTCGAGCGCGTCTATCACATCATGGGTGATCAGCACGGACCCTGCGTAGCGCTCGCCCGCGTGCACAACCCTGTGTCCGACCGCGGACAGCTCGTCCAGGCTCTTGAGCACGCCGTTCACGGGATCCAGCAGCTCGGCGGCCACGATTTTGAACGCCGCCTTGTGATTCGGTATGTCGATGTTCTTGATCACGGTGTCCATACCCGCCCTGGTGTGCTTGATGCGCGAGCCCTCGATGCCGATCCTCTCGACCAGGCCCTTCGCCAGCACGGACTCGTCCGTCATGTCGAAAAGCTGGTACTTGAGGGACGAACTGCCGCAGTTGACGACCAAAACCTTCATGAGAACATTCCCTTCCTCTCGTCTTGACCAGGCGCTTTCACGGGGTGTATCTTGGACCGCGAAAGGGGGCCTGCCGCTATAGATGATAACAACGTCGGCATTATCGCCGAGTACAACCCGCTGCACAACGGACACAAGTATCACATCGCCCGGGCGAGGGAGCTGTCGGGCGCGGATGGTGTCGTGGTCGTCCTCTCCTCCAGCTTCACCCAAAGGGGCGAGCCCGCTCTTCTTAGCAGGTGGGACCGTGCCGAGTGCGCGCTGCCGGCGGGCGCCGACCTGGTGCTCGGACTGCCGGCGTTCTTCTCCTGCCACAGCGCGGGCGCATTCGCGGCCGGAGGGGTGGACACCCTTGCGGCCACCGGGATCGTCCGATTCATCTCCTTCGGGATGGAGGACCCCGTCTTCGACATCTCGCAACTCCTGGATATTCTAGTCCAGGAACCAATAACTTTCAAGGATTCTCTGAAAAAACATCTTAATTCTGGTTTTTCCTACGTGAAAGCCCGGGCCCTCGCTCTGTCGGAGGTCGATCCCTGCTACGGCGAATTCATCTCGCGGCCGAACAACTCGCTCGCTGTGGCGTACATGGAGCGGATTCGCCGATCGTCCCTCGACATCAGGTGCATACCCGTCCAGAGGATGGGGGGCGGGTATCACGACTCGACACTTCCCCCTCCGGAGGGGGGCGTAGTCCTCGCTGGTGCCTCCGCCATCCGTCGCTCCCTGGTGGAAAAGGGGCTGGAGAGCGTCCTCGCATCGATGCCGACGACCACGTCCGACATCCTGGCGAGACGCCTGAGGGAGGGCAGGTGCGCGACCTCCAACGAAATCCTGTTCAGGATTGCGAGGGCCATGCTGCTTGGAACCCCGAGGGAATCATTGTCCGCCTATTCCGGGATGAGCGAGGGGGTGGGCAACAGGCTTTCGCGCCTGGCCGCCGAATGCGGCTCGTGGGAGGAGTTCGTGGGGAGGTGCGTGACCGGGAGGTACACCCGGGGCAGGATACAGAGGCTCGTCATCCACCTGCTTCTCGGAATCGGGCAGGAGGAGAACATCCGACTGCAGAGGTCCGGCCCCGCCTACATACAGCCGCTCGCCGCCAACGACAGGGGGGTGGAGATGCTGAGGACGATGCGCAAGAGGGCCTCCTTCCCGTTGAGGGGGAAGCCCCTGCTGCACGGGCGAGGCCCCGAGAGGGAACTCGCCTCCATCGAGACCAGGGCGTCCGGCCTGTGGGAGTGCGTCGCAGACTCCTTCCTGCCGGGGTCCGAGAAGAGGAGGCGATTCTTCACGGGGCGAGGGTGTGCGGCAGAGGGAAGCGCTCCCTGAGTCGCCTGTACACCCCTGGCGGGACCATCTCGTGCACCGCCCCGCCGAACTGGTATATCTCCTTGACCGCGTTGCTCGACAGGTACGAGTACCTGGCCTCGGTGACTATGAACAGGGTCTCGATGTCCGGGGCGAGCTGACGGTTCATGAGGGCCAGCTGGAACTCGTACTCGAAGTCCGACAGAGCCCTTAGCCCCCGGATTATGATCCTGCTCCTCTCCTGCCTGAGGAAGTCGACCAGCAGCCCGGAGAAGGCGCCGACCTTGACGTTGTTCAGATGGCTCAGGGCCTCCCTGGCCATCGCCTTGCGCTCGTCCACCGAGAAGGCCGCCTTCTTCTGAGGGTTGAGCAGGACGCTCACCACGACCTCGTCGAAAAGGGCCGCGGCTCGCTCTGCTATGTAGATGTGCCCGTTCGTGATCGGGTCGAACGATCCGGGGTACACGGCGGTTATGCTTCCCTTCACTCTCCATCGTCTCCTCTCTCGCGGACCTCGCCGGCCGCCGCGTGGCCCAGGAAGGACAGGGCCGTGTCGCCATAGCTTCTGCTGTCGAGGAGGACGCACGCGGATCCGCAGAGGACCTCCTCCCTGACCGAGTGCTCGATCACCGCGACCCCGCCTTCTTTCAGGACGCCTCCGCCCTCGGGGAAGAGCAATCCCGGAAGCTCGGCGGGCCATCCGGCCCCGTAGGGCGGGTCCGCGAAGACCACGTCGAACCTCGCACCCCGCCTCATGAACATGGAGAGGGCGCGCCTCGCGTCCATCGCGACGAGGTTGAAGGACGGACCCCAGTCCCGCATCGCCCTGATCCTGTCGGAGCGGGCACGGATCGACTCCACAGCGTAGACGGGCGACGCTCCGAGATCAAGCGCCCTCGCCGCCACCCTCCCCGTCCCGGAGAAGAGGTCGAGGAACGATCGGTCGCGCAGGTCGCCGAGTATGTTGAACAGAGCCCCCATCACGATGCCGGACGTAGGGCGCACCTCTTTCTTCCCAGCCTCCCCCGCTCCTCTGCTCACGGACTGCAACCTCTCTCCGGGCGGCGAGACTCTATGCCGGAAGCCACCCCCTCCGCCGCTCCCTTCACGGCGGGAGTAAGGAAGGGGGATGAGTGCGGAGCCACCTTCACCAGCGCGTCATCATCGCGCTCAACCGCCAGGAGGAAAAACTTCTGCTCGAACCCCTCGTCGGTGGCCACGACTTCGAGCAGGTGCTCCCTTCCGTCGTCCGACGAGTAGCACTTCTTGAACACCCACACGGAGGCCCCGTCCCTGCCTCCCGATCCGTACAACCCCTGAAGCAGGGGCGCCAGCGCCCCCCTTCCCGGAACCCGGATGTGCACCTCTTCAACCTCCCTCGGGCGCGGGGGGGCATCGTCCGCCCCCTCCCTCCTGACAAGCCTGACCAGAAACAGACTCTTGCCCATCTCCGTCCATTTTCTCTCGTACTTGGTGGTGACACGGCGCGGAGGGTTCTCGACCCACTCAGCGGCGGAGAAGGAACCCTCCGACTCGAAGGCCTTCCGCACCTCCAGCGCAAACCACTCCTCGTCCGTCATCAGCTCGAAAAAGGCCCCGGCCTTCAGGGCGCGCGCCATCTCGGACGGGAAGCCGTCCCCGGACAGCCTCTTCTTCGAGTGCCTCTTCTTAGGCCACGGACATGGGAAGTTCATGTAGATGCCGTCGACGGAGCACGGCTCCACGCACTCCCTGAGGATGAACCGCGCGTCCCCGCACATGAGCGCGACGTTCTCCACCCCCGCCCTTGCGGCTCTCCTGAGCGCCCGCAGAACACAGGAGCGGGACATCTCGATCCCCCAGAACCGCGAGCTCGGGTCCTTCCCGGCCAGGTGGACGAGGTACTCCCCGTTGCCGAAGCCGATCTCGAAAAACACGCGACTCCCGCCCGCCCCCCGTCGGAGATCAAGGGGCAGCCCCGTCTTCTCCGGCAAAACCAGTATATCCCGTATGTTGGTCACGGCAACCTTCGCTCCTCGCCTGCTCGCCTGAATGAACACGGATGATTATAACAGGCTCGGCTCCTGCCGCCAAAATGATCCGCTTGCGAACGTCGGAGAGCCGAGGCGCGCGCATGGGAAAAAACCCTTTTTCGGCGGTATTTTTCGGAAATGAGAATTATACATAATGCAAAACCTGGATCTTGTTGTAAAATAGGAGTGCCTCTCCCCGGATTCAAGTTGACGGCCGCTTGCCCAACCTCCGTTTTCCATGACGCAGCCGAAAAGGGGAAGGATCGGCGACGGAGATTGTGAATAATAAAACAGGAGCGCCCGACAGGGCATCCTGAAAATCAAGAGGGGGTACTTCAATGAAGAGAAACTGGAAGTCGATGGACGGCAATACCGCCGCAGCGCATGTCTCATACGCGTTTACCGAGGTTGCCGCGATCTACCCGATCACGCCGTCCTCGAACATGCCGGAGGTCGTCGACGAGTGGGCGGCCCGCGGCAGGAAGAACATCTTCGGCAAGCCGGTTAGGGTGACCGAGCTCCAGTCCGAGGCCGGCGCCGCCGGGGCGGTGCACGGCTCCCTTTCGGCGGGATCCCTTTCCACCACCTTCACCGCGTCCCAGGGGCTTCTCTTGATGATGCCCAACATGTACAAGATCTCCGGGGAGCTGCTTCCCGGCGTGTTCGACGTCACGGCGAGGGCCGTTGCCGGGCACGCACTGTCCATCTTCGGAGACCACAGCGACGTGATGGCCTGCAGGGGCACGGGCTTCGCCTTCCTGGCGTCGGGCAGCGTGCAGGAGGTCATGGACCTTACGGCGGTGTCGCACCTCTCGGCCATCAAGGGCAGCATCCCGTTCGTGAACTTCTTCGACGGCTTCAGGACCTCCCACGAGATCCAGAAGATAGACGAGCTCCAGTACGAGGACCTGGCCAAGCTCGTGGACTACGACGCGCTCGCGAGGTTCAAGGCGCGCGCGATGAACCCGGAGCGCCCCTTCCAGAAGGGCACCGCTCAGAACCCTGACATCTTCTTCCAGGCCAAGGAGGCCGCCAACAGGTTCTACACCGTGATACCCGACATCGTCGAGCACTACATGCAGGAGATCAAGAATCTCACCGGCAGGGAGTACCACCCGTTCAACTACTACGGCGACCCGGAGGCGGAGAACATCATCGTGGCGATGGGCTCGGTGTGCCAGGCGATCGAGGAGACGGTCGACTATCTGAACGCCCGCGGCGAGAGGACCGGCGTGCTCGAGGTGCACCTGTTCAGGCCCTTCTCGGAGAGGTACTTCTTCAACGTGCTTCCTGCGACCGTGAGAAGGATCGCCGTGCTCGACCGCTGCAAGGAGCCCGGCGCCCTCGGCGAGCCGCTGTACGAGGACGTGTGCGCGCTGTTCAAGGACATGGCGGACGCCCCGCTCATCGTAGGCGGCCGCTACGGCCTCGGCTCGAAGGACACGACCCCGACCCACATCAAGTCGGTGTTCGACAACCTTAAGCTCTTCCAGCCCAAGGACCGCTTCACCATCAGCATCGTGGATGACGTGACCCACACATCTCTCCCGGTCCACGAGCACATCGCGGCCGCCCCCGAGGGGACGATCCGCTGCAAGTTCTGGGGGCTCGGCTCCGACGGCACGGTCGGCGCGAACAAGAACTCCATCACGATCATCGGCGACAAGACGGACATGTACGCGCAGGGTTATTTCGCGTACGACTCGAAGAAATCCGGCGGCATCACGGTCTCCCACCTTCGCTTCGGCCACAAGCCGATCAAGTCCACATACCTCATAGACACGGCCGACTTCATCGCCTGCCACAAGCAGGAGTACGTCAACCTGTACGACGTGCTTGGCGGCCTGAAGAAGGGCGGCTCCTTCCTGCTGAACACCCAGTGGACGACGGTCGAGGAGCTCGAGAAGCACCTGCCCTCGAAGATGAGAAGGGCGCTGGCGAACAACGAGATCCAGTTCTACATCCTCAACGGGACGGACATCGCGGAGGAGCTCGGCCTCGGCAACAGGATAAACATGATAATGCAGGCCGCCTTCTTCAAGCTGGCCAACGTCATCCCGATCGACGACGCGGTCAAGTACATGAAGGAGGCCATCGACGAGTCCTACGGAAGGTACGGCGAGAAGGTCGTCCAGATGAACTACAAGGCTGTCGACGCGGGAATCAACGCCCTCAAGAAGATCGACGTCCCGGCGGCGTGGGCAGAGGCGACGACCGAGCCGGTGCTCCTCTCCGGCAAGCCCTCGGAGATCCCCGACTTCGTGCAGGATGTCTGCATGGTGATCAACGCCCAGCAGGGAGACTCCGTTCCGGTCAGCGCATTCCTCGGCCGGGAGGACGGGCACTTCCCGTCAGGAACCGCGGCCTACGAGAAGCGCGGCGTAGCGGTAAACGTGCCGGAGTGGAAGGCTGACAAGTGCATCCAGTGCAACCAGTGCTCGATGGTCTGCCCACACGCGGCGATCCGCCCCTTCCTGCTCGACGAGCAGGAGCAGGCGAACGCCCCCGAGGGGTTCGGCGCGGTGGACGTCAAGGGGAAGGAGTTCCCCGGGTGCAAATACAAGATCCAGGTCGACATCCTGGATTGCCTCGGCTGCGGCAACTGCGCGGACATCTGCCCTGCGAGCGCGCTCGACATGAAGCCGCTGGCGTCGCAGGTCAACGAGATACCCAACTGGACCTACGCGATAGAGAACGTATCCGACAAGTCCGACCAGACGAACATCTTCACGGTGAAGGGGAGCCAGTTCTCCCAGCCGCTGATGGAGTTCTCCGGCGCCTGCTCGGGCTGCGGCGAGACGCCGTACATCAAGCTGGTGACCCAGCTCTTCGGCGACCGGATGCTGGTGGCCAACGCGACGGGCTGCTCCTCGATATGGGGCGGCTCCGCGCCGAACATGCCCTACACTGTGAACGACAAGGGGCAGGGCCCGGCATGGGCGAACTCCCTGTTCGAGGACAACGCCGAGTACGGCTACGGCATGAGGCTGTCGCTGAACGCCACGATGCAGTACCTGGTGGACGCGGTTAACGAGCTGCTTGCGCTCGACATCCCCGACGACGTCAAGGCGCCTCTCGCCGAATGGCTCGAGTCCAAGGACGACGGGGAGAAGTCCAAGGCTGCGGCGGAGAAGGTCCTGGCCGTGCTCGACAGGGATATAGGCCCCGAGGGCAACAGGCTGCTGTGCGAGATCGCATGCCGCAAGGACTACCTGGTCAAGAAATCCGTCTGGATATTCGGAGGCGACGGCTGGGCCTACGACATCGGCTTCGGCGGCCTCGACCATGTGCTTGCCTCGGGCGAGGACGTCAACGTGCTGGTGCTCGACACGGAGGTCTACTCCAACACCGGCGGGCAGTCGTCCAAGGCCACCCAGACGGCGGCGATCGCCAAGTTCGCCGCCTCCGGCAAGAAGGTCAAGAAGAAGGACCTGGGCCGGATCGCCATGACCTACGGCTACGTATACGTCGCCCAGGTCGGAATGGGTGCGGACAAGAACCAGCTCATGAAGGCCCTCAGAGAGGCCGAGGCCTACAAAGGACCGTCCCTGGTCATAGCCTACTCCCCCTGCATCGCCCACGGCATAGCGGCGGGGATGGGCAAGACCCAGGAGCAGACCAAGAAGGCTGTGGAGGCCGGATACTGGCACCTGTACAGGTACAACCCGGAGCTCGCCGATGAGGGCAAGAACCCGTTCATACTCGACTCCAAGGAGCCGAAGGCCGACTTCAAGGAGTACCTGATGGGCGAGGTGCGCTACTCTTCGCTCAAGAAGGAGTTCCCGGAGACGGCAGACGAGCTCTTCGAGAAGGCCGAGAGAGACGCGAAGCAGCGCTACGAGATCTACAAGCAGCTGGCGGAGATGGGCAAGCAGCCCGTCAAGGCCGAGGCTTAAGGCACCAGGACGAGGGGAGGGGGCGACCCCTCTCCTCTTTTTTCAGCTTCCGGCGTTGACCTTGAGCGCCTTCTTGTGTATAATTCGTGTACCAATCGGGACGTAGCGCAGTCTGGTTAGCGTACCTGCATGGGGTGCAGGTGGTCGGAGGTTCGAATCCTCTCGTCCCGACCAGAGTTTTAAAAAGCGGGGTTGATCCCCGCTTTTTTGTGTATCGGGGGATTTCGGCATGACACGGCAATCGGTTTTTCGAGCGAAAAAGAGCCTCGGGCAGAACTTCCTCGTGGACAGGAACATCCTGCGCCATATAGTGGAGCGGGCGGACATCCAGGAGGACGACTCGGTCCTTGAGATAGGCGCCGGACAGGGAGTGTTGACCAGGGAGCTGGCGGCCGCGGGCTGCGCGCACCTCTTCTCGGTGGAGATCGATCGCGGCCTGTCCCCGTTCCTGTCCGACCTGCCCGCCTTGTACCCGGACAGGCTCGCGCTCCTCTGGGGGGACGCGCTGTCGATCGACTACACCGGCCTCGTGCCGCCTCCCACCAAAGTCGTGGCCAACATCCCCTACAACATAACGACCCCGCTCGTCTGGAAACTGCTGGAACAGCTCCCTGGAGGCGGGGCCGACTACTTTCTGCTGATGGTCCAGAGGGAGGCGGCGGAGCGGATAATCGCCCCGCCGCACACCAAGGAGCGCTATCCCCTTGGGGTCACGGTTGAATTGATGGGAAGCGCCTCGATCGTGCGCCACGTGTCGCCGGGGTCCTTCAGGCCCTCTCCGGCGGTCTCGTCGGCGCTGCTCGAGATCCGCCTCTCCGGCCAAAACCGGGATCTGCCGAACGATCCTCTGTGGAGAAGCATGCTAAGGACGGGGTTTGCAATGAGGCGAAAGATGCTGATCAACAACCTGCGGCTGCACTACCCCTCCGTCGAGTGGAACGAATTGTTTCAGCGGGCCGGCGTGGGGGAGAAAGCCCGCGCGGAGGAGCTGACCTCGGCCCAGTGGCTGGCGCTTCGAGCGTGCGCGGGATAGAAAAAACCCCCTCCCGTCGATGCGGGAAGGGGCCGGACGAAAAAAACAGGACCGGGAGGTAATACTACTCCACCCTGTCCTTCAGCGCCTTGCCCGGGCGGAAGACCGGAATCTTCTTCGCGGGAATCTTGATGACCTTCTTGGGATCCTGCGGATTGCGCCCCTCGCGCGCCGCCCTCTCCCTGACCTCGAAGGTCCCGAAACCGACGAGCTGGATCTTGTCGCCCTTCTCCAGTGCGGCTTCTATAGCTCCGAATACCGCCACCACCGCCGCCGCCGACTCCTTCTTGTTGAGACCTGTCGCCTTTGCCACTTCCGTTATGAGCTCCGCCTTGGTCACCTTATACAACCTCCTCAAAAAAAGATATGAAATACTCAACGTTCCACCCGGTGCATCTATACAAAAAACCGCGTCGCCCCGTGCCGGGCAAGCGGCTTATTATTACCAGTAATTGCAGTCCTGGTCAAGCGAAATCTTCAATCCGAGGTCCTATTTCGCCAGAAAATGCGTATAGGAGTGCCCGAAAAGTCTCCAAGCCCCCTGATCTCCTTCTCGATGTGGTTCGCAAAGGCCTTCGTGGCGAGGTCGGAGCTGTTCACGAAGAAGACGAACGACGGCGGGTTTACTCCCGCCTGCGTGCAGTAGAACAGCTTCAACGCCCTTCCCTTTCGGTCCGTCGGGAGGGTATCGAAGGCAAGTATGTCTCTGAGCATGCGGTTGAGCTGGGTTGTCGCTATCCTCCTCCCGCGGTTCTCCTGGACTCCGAGAATCACCCCGGCCATCTTGTTCAATCCTCTGCCGGTCAGGGCCGAGGCGAACAGTATCGGAGCGTGTTTTATGAAGACCATCTCGTCGGCGAACTTTTTCTTCATGGTGTCGCCGAGCTTCGGGTCGCTGCCCAGCAGGTCCCACTTGTTCAGCACCGGGACCACTCCCTTCCCGCGCTCGATCACCAGGGCCGCCAGCTTCTTGTCCTGGTCGGTGAAGGGCTCCCGCGAATCCATCACGAGCAGGACTATGTCGCTGCGATCGACGGCCTGGAGCGCCCTCACGAAGGAGTAGTACTCTATGTCCCCCTCCACGCGGCTCTTCCTGCGTATCCCCGCGGTGTCCACAAAGTTGAAGGTCCTTCCGTCGATGGTCACGATCGTGTCGATTGCGTCTCGGGTGGTGCCAGGTATATCGCTAACCAGGGCTCTCTCCTCCCCGGCAAAGCGATTCAGCAGGCTGGACTTCCCGACGTTCGGACGCCCGACTATGGCCACGCGTACGGCGTCCTGGAGGCCGGCCTCCTCGTCCCCGTGAGGAAGCCTGGATACGATCGCCTCCTGCAGGTCGTAGATGTACCTCTTGTGCTCCGCACTCACACCTATGACATCAGGAAACCCAAGGGAGTAGGACTGCAACACCAGATCCTCGTGGACTCCGTCGTCGATCTTGTTGGCCACGACGATGACGGGTTTACCGGATCTGCGCAGGATCTCGGCCACGTCCTCGTCCATCCACGTGGGCCCCTCCCGGCCGTCGATCACGAACAGCACCAGGTCGCTCTCCTCGATCGCCTGCCTGATCTGGAACCGCATCCCATTGACAAACTCGTTCTCATCCTTCGCGAGGAATCCGCCTGTATCGACGATGAAAAACTTCTTGTCCTTCCACTCGACCTCTCCGTACAAGCGATCCCTGGTCACGCCGGGCATGTCGTCTACTATGGCCTCGCGCCTCCCGAGAAGGCGGTTGAACAGGGACGACTTTCCTACGTTGGGCCTTCCTACTATCGATACTACAGGCATTGCCTCTTCCTCCCCGATGAAGCTCAATCGATCCAGACACTCACCTCGGGGAAACCTCTCCCCGAGCACTTTATTGAAAAATACGGCGCAAGGACCTCTCTGGCAGGCGACAAAGAACCGGA
>Ga0255347_1005656_pt1 | contig 14074 bp, 9 predicted proteins | sample wastewater_treat_2_FD_192479 | JGI IMG/M metagenome (GOLD analysis project Ga0255347, IMG submission 192479) | Wastewater microbial communities from Lulu Island WWTP, Vancouver, Canada - plant24 | ecosystem: Engineered > WWTP > Wastewater > Unclassified | place: Canada: Vancouver, British...
TTCCTATGCTGCCGAGAAAAGGTTTTGCCCCCTCTTGAGGCTCGAAGGTACCAATCCCTTTGCTTCTGAAGGTACACCCGCTGTATTTGCCTATATAGCCCGCGCCTGCACGGCACATCGCATCGGCTACACTGTCCTCGTGCCCGGCAGGCACATAGACAACCAGTTTGAAAAGCTTTTCCCTGTATGTCTCTTCAATAATTGTCCAGTGCGAAAATCCGAGCTCTTTTGCAAAAATATCGTTCAGCCCCCCTGACACAATATCAAAATTAGTATGTAGGCAATACAGGGATATATCATTCTTAACAAGGCTTATAAGCTTCCTGCCTATGGCGGTATCCGTATTAACTTTTTTTATTCCGCCGAATATCATGGGATGATGGGATATTATCATATCAACATTGTTATCTACAGCTTCTTCTATTACCCATTCCGTAACATCAAGGCAAACCATGACACGGCTGACACGCTTTCTTCCATCTCCCACAAGCAGGCCTACGTTATCCCAGCTTTCAGCAAGGCTTCTGGGTGCCAGCTCATCCAGCATTCCCGCAATAGTCTGACATTTTATCGTGCCCATTCTGCCACCTCCCTGTAATAATCCAGCATTGCCCTGCATTCTTCGGCCCTCTCCCTGCAATTATCCGAATCCGTATCCTCCAGGGCAGCCATTACTTTCTCCAGCTCTTTTATTTTTCTGTAAATAAATTCCCCCAAAAGAGGATGCTTTTTTTCAATAATCTTTTCTCCTATAAGCAATGGCCCCTTTACTTCCCTTGCTCCCTCTCCGGGCTGCGACCATATGACCTCGTATATTCTGTCCTGATCTTTTACCAGTTCCTCATCGATTATGTCAAAACCATGTTCAAGAAGCCATTTCCTTACCTTTTCCGAATCCCTCATCGGCTGAATAATCAAAAGCCTGGCACTTTTTGCCGCATCTATGCCTTTATCCAAAATATCTCCAATGAGAATTCCTCCCATGCCCGCAATAACAATAACCTCCGCCTCTCCCGGATTTATCACTTGGAGACCGTTACCTTTGCGCACGCTTACCTTCTGCTCCAGTCCATGATTCTTGATCCTTTCCCTGGATATCTCTGCCGGGCCGCTGTTCACATCTGTGGCAACAGCGCTTTTTACCCTTCCGTTCTTAACTAAGTATATAGGAAGATATGCGTGATCCGAACCAATATCCGCCAATGTCTCAAAGCCTTGTATGCTGTCTGCTATGATTTTCAGTCTGGGAGTAAGATTCAATATCATCATCCTTACATTATTACTCTATAATCGGCCGCATGCTTCAACACCCTGCTCAATTCCCGTGTTTCGCATCTTAATATTTATTATACTACATTTATAAATTTTTTTATTAATAAATGAGAAAAATACAATAAAGGAAGTGAAAAAAATGAGCAAAAAGCTTCGTATCAAGCCGGAGGTAATTCAGAAATTCAGTTGGGGAGGAACAACAAAGCAATGGGAGGAGGAGGCTGACAAACTGTCCAACCAGCTTGAAACCATGGAAGCAATCAATAGTATTATTGAGAAGCAGGATTGCGGAAGCGAAATAAAAAAGCCTCCCGGCGGGGGAAACAAGTAGGTGGATAGTAAAAAACCTGATACTTTCGTATCAGGTTTATTATCGTAATAAATGGTGGGCCTTCAGGGACTCGAACCCCGGACCAACCGGTTATGAGCCGGTTGCTCTAACCAACTGAGCTAAAGGCCCGAAAATGGCTCCCCAAGTTGGACTCGAACCAACGACCCTGCGGTTAACAGCCGCATGCTCTACCGACTGAGCTATTGAGGAACTTTAAACTGACAAATATTATTTTACTAACTTTCATTATGAAAGTCAACAGTAAATTTTGTTTATTCAAGGAAATCCTTCAGCTTTTTGCTTCTGCTTGGATGCCTGAGCTTCCTCAATGCTTTTGCCTCGATCTGCCTTATACGCTCTCTGGTGACATTAAACTCTTTGCCAACCTCCTCCAAGGTTCTGGCTCTTCCATCCTCCAGCCCGAACCTCAGCTTCAGCACCTTTTCCTCCCTTGGAGTCAAAGTATCAAGTACCTCCATAAGCTGCTCCTTAAGCAGTGTGAATGCTGCCGATTCGGCCGGTGCGGGAGCATCTTCATCAGGTATGAAGTCCCCCAAATGGCTGTCTTCCTCTTCACCAATAGGAGTCTCAAGAGAAACAGGCTCTTGGGCAATTTTCATAATCTCCCTTACCTTATCCTCCGACATTCCCATTTCAGCGGCAATCTCCTCGGGTATAGGATCTCTGCCAAGCTGCTGCAAAAGCTGCCTTGAAACCCTTATAAGCTTATTAATTGTTTCAACCATATGCACAGGTATTCTGATTGTCCTTGCCTGGTCGGCAATAGCTCTGGTAATTGCCTGTCTAATCCACCAGGTAGCATAAGTGCTGAATTTAAATCCCTTTGTATAGTCAAACTTTTCAACAGCCTTAATAAGCCCCAGATTACCTTCCTGAATCAGGTCCAGGAACAGCATGCCTCTTCCTACATACCGCTTTGCAATGCTGACTACCAGTCTGAGGTTTGCTTCCGTAAGTTTCTTTTTGGCTTCAGAATCATTTTTCTTAATTCTATTTGCCAAATCGATTTCTTCCTCAGGACTCAGCAGGGGCACTTTCCCTATTTCCTTCAGATACATTCTGACAGGGTCATCTATACTAATACCTTCCGGGATGCTTATATCAAGATCGACTTCTTCCACATCCTCATCAAGAGGCGGAATATCCAGATCATTATCAATTGCTCCTACAACATCTATACCTTTAGTCTCAAGATATTCATACAGCTTATCTATCTGTTCAGGATCCATCTCCACTTCTTCAAAAGTATCCATTATTTCCTTATATGTCAGCGATCCGTTTTTCTTTCCTTTATCAACCAATTCTTTAACATATGTCATTCTAAGTTCTTCTGATTTCATCGTTATCCCCTCCCTTCCGGATATTACCTCTTCTTCTTCTGCAGCTCTTTAATTTCAACAAAGATCTTATTAGCCTCTTCCTTTTTTCCTGCATGATACATTTCATTCATTTTTTCTGTCATTTCCTGAATCGTTCTATCCAATTTTGATTGCCTGATCTTTTCCAGACTTGACTTTATCAGCCCGTCCACATCTGAATCCGGCAGTTTTTGGCTGAAGATTCCTGCGACTCTTGACTTTTCATCATCATTATCGAAATAGCCGATGATTTCACCCGCAGTAATTGCCTTATCCTCCTTAAATGCTCTTTGGATGATTTCTGCAATCCTTACGTGTATATCATTAGAAAAATCGGCCGGTTTCAAAATCTCAAAAATATTTTTTACCTTCTTGAAATAATAAATACATATATTAAGGAGATAAATCTCTGCTGTTATTTCTCCTTTTTTTAATTCCGGCTCGGTTTTTATACCATTTAGTATATTATGTTTATTATTTCCATTTTTATTCTTGTTCCTGAGCCTGTTCAACTCTGCATACAAGGCCTCCTCATTGACCTTCATAATGCTGGAATACTTTCTGATATAAGCATCTACTTCAACATTGCTTACAACGTCCTTCAAAATCTCGGAAAACCCTTTTGTAAATTTTATTCTGTCCTGTATGTTATTTATGTCCAAACCCTTCTTTAAATTTTCAACCTGATATTCGATAAGGGAAACACTCTTCTTTATTCTATCCCTAAAAGCATCAATGCCTTCTTTCCTTATGTACTCGTCAGGATCCTTTCCCGAAGGCAGGCTCAGTACCTTTACCACACAGCCTTCCTTCTCAAGGATTGATAATCCCTTCAATGTCGCAGCCTGTCCTGCCAGGTCCGAATCATATGCTATTATGATTTCATTGGAAAAACGCTTCAAAAGCCTTGCTTGATTCTCAGTAAATGCTGTACCTAAAGAAGCGACGGCATTCTCCACGCCAAATTGATGCAAAGCAATTGCATCCATGTAGCCTTCGACTACGACTATATTTTCAAGGTTTTGCACCTTTTTAACAATATTCAGGCCGTAAATATTGTAACCCTTGTTAAAAACAAGTGTATCAGGCGAATTGAGATACTTGGGCTTTGAATCATCTGTCACCCTTCCTCCAAAAGCAATAACATTTCCCTTGAGATCTATTATGGGAAACATTATCCTGTTTCTGAACTTGTCGTAAAAGTTCTTACCATCCTTATTCCTGACAACAAGCCCTGCCTTATAAAGAAGCTCAGTATCAATACCCTTCCTTTTCATATAGTTCATCAGCCCATGCCACTCATCCGGTGCATATCCCAGGCCGAATCTTTTGATGATTGCGTCATTCAGGCCTCTTCTTCGGAGGTAATCCAAAGCCTTGGTACCGGCACTCAGATTGCTGTAGAAAAACCTTGCAGCTTCAGTATTTACCTTGTATAATGCCCTTTTTTGCTTAGCTCTTTCCAACTGCCTGGGATCCTTGTCCTCCTTCAGCTGAACCCCGGCTTTCTCAGCAAGCATCTTCACTGCTTCCACAAATTCAATTCTTTCGATTTTCTGGATAAATGTTATTACATTGCCTCCGACACCGCAGCCAAAACAATTAAATATCTGCTTCGACGGAGACACGCTGAAGGACGGTGTCTTCTCCGAATGGAAAGGACACAAGGCCATATAATTGCTGCCGCTCCTCTTTAACGTCATATATTCTGAAATAACATCCACTATATCGTTTTTCTCAATTATCTCAGAAATCTTATCTTCTGAGAAAAGCATCTTTTTTTCCACCTTTTACTTTAATCAAACGGTAAAATATGATATTATGAATTATTTATATATTAGTTCTCCATTTATCTTAAATATCCTTCATAATTTGTGAAATTAGAAAGCTGAGTGATTTTTCAAAGTTCCTGTTGTCACTGTCCGTACGCCTTGCGGGGCCTTTGGTCCTTCCGCCGCTTCTCCTGATTACTCCGGATATATGTCTCTCGAGAAGCAGCCGGTCAATATTGGATTCATCAAATATCATCCCGCTGAAAGATATAGCTTTCGCTTCCTTCCCAAGCACCAGGGATGCAAGTCCAAAGTCTCCTGTCACTACAATATCTCCCTTTTCCGCTTTATTAATTATTGCCATATCTACTGCCTGTGATTCATTATCAACCATTATTTTTTCCGTGGCAGCATTTGAATTGCTGCTGTAATGACATGTGCTGTGAAAAAAAACAACACCGACCCCATATCGTGCTGCTGTTTTCTCAATCAAATGCGTAACAGGGCAGGCGTCCCCGTCTACCAGTATTCTCATACATATACCTCTAATAATAATAAATGTAACAAGATAACTTTTATTCGACAAATAATCCTAATATCCTTCAAAACAAAATAAAATTTATGGATATTATTTCCCTGCTATACCCGCCAGGGAGATGGAATAAAAAGTTCGGTAAATTTATTTATGGCAAAACGGTCGGACATTCCTGCGATATAATCACATGCAAGTCTTTCTATATCTATATTATCTTCATCCCTGTTTTCTCTGAAATTTTCAATTGGCATTTCCTCGGGGTTTTGCACATAGTATTCATATAAGCTGTTTATTATATTCCTGGTTTTCTTCTCTTCCACCTTGGCGTCAGAACCGATATATACATTCTCAAACATGAATTCCCTAAGCTCATCCGTAGCCTGTCCTACCGTACTGCTCATCATAATCTCATTTTTATTCATACTTTCGGTTATTATGTCGGTTATCATTGTATTAATCCTTTTCTTGTGGGTATCTCCAAGTATTGCAATACACTCCCCGGGAAGGGAGGACATCTCCAATATACCCCCTCTGAGGGCATCATCAATGTCATGGTTTATATATGCAATCCGGTCGGAAAAGCTGACGATCTTTCCCTCCAGTGTTTCAGGCCTGATATCTCCTGTATGCCTCAAAATACCGTCTCTGACCTCATAAGTCAGGTTAAGGCCTTTTCCTCCCTCAAGTATATCCACAACCCTGAGGCTTTGTTCATTATGCTTGAATCCTCCGGGATGTATTTCATTCAGTATCTTCTCCCCGGCATGTCCAAAGGGTGTATGCCCCAGGTCATGGCCGAGCGCTATTGCCTCGGTAAGGTCTTCATTCAGTCTGAGGCCTCTTGCTATGGTCCGTGCTATCTGGGATACCTCCAGGGTATGGGTCAGCCTTGTCCTGTAATGATCCCCTTCGGGAGATATGAATACCTGTGTCTTGTGCTTAAGCCTCCTGAATGCCTTCGAATGCAATATCCTGTCCCTATCCCTCTGATAATCGGTTCTTATATCACATTTTTCCTCCCAATTCTGCCTCCCTTTGGAATTTACACTTAAAGCGGCATACTTGGAGAGGTTGTTTTTCTCCATGTTTTCGGTTATTTCTCTTATATTCATAAACACAACTCCCTCTTCAAACCTTGGGAAAATTGCATAACACATTAATAAGATATACAACAAAAACTTGAAATCTCCTTTTCCACGGAAAAAAAATTATAAAAAAACGGCCGTGCAAATTCACACAGCCGATTATTTTACTCCGCTCCAAAGAAATACTTGTTTATATCATCCACCACTTTTTTAAGTTTATCCTTGTCCGCATAGAAATATTTGATATTTCTTATTTTTTCTTCCTTTATTAAGCCGGCCTGCTTTAAAATGTCCAAATGATGGGATACAGTCGGAGTCGACAGGCCTACCAGATCGGAAAGAGCCTTCCCGTAGCTTTTATTGTTCATAAGTATCCGTAATATCTCCATCCTCGACTTATCATCAATAATCTTCAATACGGAAGACAGCTCTTCCAATAAAGCCTCACGCTTGTCCCTGGTAACTCTGCAGTCAAATACCACATATATCCTGTCACCGGAATATATTCTCAGGCATTTCTGGGGGGAAATGAAGTATGAAGGAATTATATGGTATTCTCTAAACCCGGTGAATAATTTTCTCGATCTCCCGGAGATTTTTTCAAGCACGGATTCCACGCTGTCTTTCCCTATGAAGCTTTCTACATACTGTATCCCGGCTTCCATTTTTTCCTTGCACCGTTCCAGCTTTGCCATAAAATCATGAGCATAAACTCTCTTATATGTATTTATAGTATCTCTTTTTATCTTCTCAGGAGATTCAAAGAATTCCATAAGCTCGTTTTCTTCTACTGCCCATTTTATTTTTTCCTGTATCCTGTACCGCTCCTTCTTATCTGCAAATGCCTTCTGTATCTTGGTCTTCTCAACTTCCTCATTTAAAAATAAATAAAAAAAGTCCAGCAAATCGAGCCGTTCAATATACCCTATGAATTCCGGTATTGATGAAAGTATGCCGCTTTCCAGTATCAGATTCAGCATATTCATCCATCCTGCCGAAAACAGCTTAATGGTGTTCAAAGCCTTCATCTCTTCCGGCTTGAATCCGGACAGAACCTCCTCCGCCCACCTTAATTCATACTGATGATGAGCAGCGTCCGTAAGCAGGTGAACCGCACATATAAGTTCGACAACCGGAGAATTTACTATCCTTACTAAAGGCTCGTCAGACTCTCCGTATATTTCCATTGCCATTTGCAGCACTCCTTTAAATAAAGCTTATTATGTAGTTATTTGATATATATCTAATTAATTATATTATCAATAATCAAACAAACATGCAACCTCAAGTTTAAATCGATTAGGACAGTATTCTCAGTTCCTCTTCATTCAGCTCCCTGTATTCTCCTGGTTCAAGAGTCTCATCCAGCTTAAGCTCCCCCATGGAAATGCGCTTTAAAAATATCACTTCCTTGCCGACTGCCTGAAACATCCTTTTGACTTGATGGAACTTGCCCTCATATATAGTGACCTCAACAAGTGAGATACTTCCCCTCACAAGTATTTCAAGCCTTGATGCCATGGTTCTGTACCCATCCTCCAGGGTTACCCCATTGCTGAAAGCTTCCGCATCCTCCTCGCTTACCCTCCCTGCAACCTTTGCAATGTATGTCTTCGGAACATGCTTCTTCGGAGACAGCAGCCTATGTGCCAGCTGTCCGTCATTGGTAAGCAAAAGAAGGCCTTCGGTATCTTTGTCAAGCCTTCCCACGGGAAAAGGCTTAAAGGCCTTGAATTCATCGGACAGCAAGTCAATAACCGTCCTCTCCCTGCTGTCTTCAGTGGCGGATATGACTCCTTGGGGCTTGTTCATCATTATATATATGGAATCCTTGTATAAAAGCCTGCGGCCTCCTACCTTAATTTCCTGAGAATCAGCCATCACCTGCTGCCCCGGGTCCTTCACAACAATCCCGTCTATTTCAACAAGTCCGCCCGAAATCAGTTCTTTTACTTCCTTTCGTGTACCATATCCTCTATTTGATAGTATCTTGTCAATTCTCTGCCTTGTGCCCATTATTGACCCTCCTTAATCCGTCCGCTGATTTACTGCACATGCTCTCAAGCTATAATATAATGGGTTTCTTATAATATTATACAATATAAATAGAATGCGAACATCTGAAGTTTGCAGTTATCCTACAGAGCACTGACCTTGTATAACAGCGAGCACTTATTGGCTTTGGGCAACAGAATCGAGAGAAGATACGCAGTAAAATCCGTGGGATTTACGTGAGGTAAATCCAGCACATACCTACAGGACGTAGGGTTTATGTGCGTCAGGATTTTACAAGTATCAAGCTCTGATTCTGTCCAAAGCTAATGTCGTGCGAGCCGGTATACAAGGCTAGTGCTCTTGAAGTATGACTGCGAACTTATAGCTATGTCGCATAATTATACCACAATCTAATGAAGTTTGAAAAAATTATTTAATTGGAATATAATATAATGTAAATTACATTGTGCTTCTCCGCAATTTCCAGTGCTTAAGGAGGATTTTATGAACAAAGAATATATAAACAGGCTCTACAATGATATATGCAATAGGCTTCTCCTGCTGGATTTGCCTGACGATTCGAAAGATGCCGTAAGAAGATATACAGAAGACACCAGCTTTATTGACAATCTTCACAAGATTGTCAGGAACAGGGATTACAGCTGCAATTCAGTTCTGCTGCTGTGCCAAAGCCTTATGAACCAAGTTGCACAGGATAATATCCCCTCAAACTGGCTTGAATATGTATATCAGTATACCCTGAACAAATCCTTCCCCCATGCTGTTGAAGCGGAGCTTAAAAATGGATTGGACTGCTCATGCAGCATATATCTTCAGACTCTCAGGGAAATTTCAGAATTCCAAAAAAATGACACTGACGATACATGGCAGAGCAGATATCCAATACGGTTCCTATCTTCTGAAGAAGAAAACGAATTGGAAAACCCTATTGAATATAAAAAATTCCTGAAGGCCTTCGATGAACTGTATGTATATGAAATGATGAAGCTGAATCAGGAGGTCCTGGGCTTTAATACCCTTGACCATATCTGCGGGGTGCATTACCTGGCTTTATATATAGGAAGGGAACTGAAAAAAGCCGGAATCCCAATTGACCTGGGCAGGGTTTCGGGAGCCGCAGCAGGCCATGATATTGGAAAATACGGATGCAAATCTTCTGAATCCAAGAGGGTGCCGTATCTTCATTATTACTATACCGATTTATGGTTCAGAAACCATGACATTACCTATATAGGCCACATAGCCACCAATCATTCCACCTGGGACCTTGAGCTTGAAAACCTTCCCCTTGAGTCCCTGGTACTCATATACTCAGACTTCAGAGTTAAACATGATGCAGCAGGGAATACAAGAGAAATGCATATCTATCCCCTGAAGGATTCCTTTAAGATTATTCTGGATAAACTGGATAATCTGGATGCTGTAAAGGAAAAGAAGTACAGACGGGTATATTCCAAGCTTGCGGACTTTGAGGATTATTTGATAAGCCTTGGTATAGAAGTTGATATAAATAACATTGTTAAGGGCATAAGAAGGGAATCGGGAATAAAAAACCGTCATTATTCCCTGATGAGCGGGAACCAGGTAATCAATAATATCAAGTACCTGGCAATCAACCATAACATAAATCTTATGTATCAGCTGAGGGATGAAGCTTCCCTTAACCTCATACTGGAATCAGCCAGAAGTGAAGCCAACTGGAAAAAGCTGCGGGAGTATATCAGGATTTTTGAGGAATACTCCACTTATCTCACACAGAAACAAAAACTCATTACTATCAGATTCCTTTATGAACAACTGGTACATCCCGAGGATGATATCAGAAGGCAGTGCGCAGAGCTGATAGGACTATTGATCGCAAGATTTGACGAAAAATACCGCAAGGATGTGCCAGAAAACGCCATACTTGACACCCCCGCAATGACAAGCTTCGAACTGCTGGACAGATACATGCAGCTTCTGGTCAGCCCTGACCATAAAATAGTACCTCTCCACAAAAGCTATCTGGGATACAGCATCAGTATCATAATTTCTTCATTGTTTTCACACTGCGGCAAAAGCCAGACAGAAGGCTTCAGAACTGTTGCTGCCAAGTACTATAAGGAAGGCGCCCGCAGAACCAATGAGACAAAGCTGTATCTGCTTGAAGCCATAAGATATATACCTGTCTCCGGTGACTATGAAACAGACAGGATAATCTGCAGCTATGTCAAGAGGCGGCTTAACGATAAAAGCAATGCCATAAGGCTTTCCGCAATGAATGTGGCATATGATATCCTTGCCCGTTCCCGGAAAAACACCTGCATATCCGGAGAGGATACCGCAATCGGCAGCCTGGCGCTCTCTATCAAGGAAATGATATCACGCACCCACAGAAGATCCGGTGTTGTTTCCGAAAACTATCTGAAATATAAAATCGCATGCTTGTTGGGAATGGAACCGGCAGTACTGAATAGATTCCATGAGTACTGCCATAAGGATCTTCACAAGCTTTCAGAAATCTCATTAAGCAACCTTAAGACCGCAACAGAATGGGTAATAAAAAGAATTCAACTGGACCTGCTTCTGGACAACTCATTAAGGAATCCAAAATCCAGCGGGTTTTATTCAGCCATGCATTTTTGCAATCTTATGAAGGTCAGTGCCTCTGAAAGTGTCCGCAATCGTGCCGGAGAGGCTCTGACACATATAGTATCCCACTTGTCCCCGGAGCAGAGGAATGACATTGCCGTGGAAATGCTCCGTGCCCTTGAAATTGAAGGATACCAGTTTGCAGAATACATTCCGAACTACCTGGGAAAAATCATACTATCCCTTGAGCCCGTGGAACTTGATGAGGTTCTTGACGATTTCAAGGAGAAGATAAAAAACTCCACCCCCCACTTGGACTCCCTGATATTAAAAACCATAGGCATTACAATAGCAAATTACCCATCGTATAAAAAAACATTTAAAGAGAAAAGGGAAGTCTATGAAAACAGGCTCCTAAGGATGCTTAGTATCATCATCAACGGGCTTGCCCATTACGACGCAGATGTAAAACAGTCTTCCTTCAGCGTTTTAGGCAAGGAGATCTTCGGCTCAGGTACTCTGACGCTGGAAGAAAAAAATGAGATTTTTATCCGTATTGCCAAGAAGCTGCTCACACTGCTTGAGGACGATATCCGGGAAGGGCTGCTGTTTCTTACAAATTCGGCAGGCTTAATCAATATTTACAGGTTTATTTCCGATTATACTTTCTTTCACAAGAATATCGAAGTGGCTGTCCCCGAGAAGGTTGCATTTTTCCCGGGAGCTTTTGATCCCTTCTCTCTGGGGCATAAGGAGATTGCGAGAGCAATACGGGATATGGGCTTTGAAGTTTACCTGGCCGTGGATGAATTTTCCTGGTCAAAGAAAACCCTGCCGAACCTTATCAGGAAAAGTATTATTAATATGTCCGTTGCCGAGGAATTCGACATATACATCTATCCTGAGGATTATCCGACAAATATTGCAAATCCTTTTGATCTTGAGGTACTGAGGAACAATTTCCCGGCATCTGAGGTTTATATAGTTGCGGGAAGTGATGTAATGATTAATGCCTCAGCATATAAAAAAGAAAGAAGCAAGAACTCCGTATTAACCTTTTCACATATAATATTTGAAAGGAAGAGCTCCTATAATCAATATGGAAAAGATGCAGGCAAGCTTTCGGAAACAATCGGCAAAATCGACGGAAAGGTAATCCGACTGTCTCTTCCTCCTCAATATGAGGATATCAGTTCTACCCAGATAAGAAGCAATGTTGATGAAAACAGAGATATATCAATGCTGGTGGATCCTCTGGCACAGAAATTCATCTATGAAAACGGCTTCTATCAGAGTGAACCCCAGTATAAGTCAATGGTACAGACAGAGTCCATTGAAATCGAAGTAGTGGAGAAAGTAAGCAGAGAGCTGTTCAATGAATTAGCTTCATCCATGTGTGTCAACAGAGAATCCCTTGCGGACAGCCTCGGAAGTTTTCTCGAAAAGATAGCCTCAAGGCTTCTTTTGATCAGAGACGCGGATCATAAGAAGCAGATCCTTGGTTTTTCCGCTTTTCACAGAATCAGCTCCAGCTTCCTTTACCAGGAATTCGGAAACAGTTCTGTAACCGAATATATAAGAGAAAACTCCACAGGAAAAATAGTGAGTATTGACGGTATATTCATATTGAACAACACCGTTCTTGAAAACATGGAGCAGATTCTTCTGGCGGAAACACTGGCTTACTGTATAGCCCGGGATTATGACTATGCGGTATTCCACAGTACATTAAGCCCCGTATCCTACGATACGCTTGAAGTCCTCAGGCTGATGGGCTTCAGGGACCTGCCCTGTCCCGGATGCCTGAACGAAGTGCTGGCAGTGAATATAAGCACCCCATGCGCCTTGAATCTGGATATAGAGACTACCATCAAGGAACCGTACAGAAGCAGCAGCGCACTTATGGATGTGGTATCGAGGACCAGAAAAAGAATTCAGGGAACGCTTGCGGAAGTGTATTCCGGAAATCTGATACTGCCCTTTGACAGGGCAGTCATGTACAGCACTCTGATCAAGAAAATATGCGAGGTGAATGAGGTTCCCACAAAGCCTTTGAAGCCAAGGCACCTGGGGCCTGCTATGTGCGTACCCTACGGCAATATGCTCAGCAGAAGCATTATTCCCAACACAGTAACAAAGGCGCTTCATACAGAAAGGCTGTATGGCCCCGATGCTAAGGATTACAAGGTCGGGAACTTCCCATATTACCTTGATCTTGAAATCCAGATGAAGATGCTGAAATCCTTTGACAGGCCCATTATTCTTGTGGATGACACCCTGCATCACGGCTTCAGGCTGAAAACCCTGGACCCGATGCTGAAAAAAGAGAATATTGAGGTAAGGAAGATAATTGTAGGCATACTTTCCGGTAAAGGAAAGGAATTAATGGAAATTCAGGGGAATGATACGGATTGTGCATATTTTATTCCGCGTCTTAGAGAATGGTATAACGAAAACAACTTCTATCCCTTTATAGGCGGGGATGCTTTATGGAGGGGCATATACCCGAAAAGGAACCTGCTTCCTTCAATAAACCTGATACTTCCTTATACCTCACCCTCTTTCCTTAACGAAACATCGAAAAAATCAATATATATGCTTTCGCATACCGCCATGGAAAATGCGATAGAAATACTGTCAACCCTGGAGGATGAATTCCAGGCCATTAATGAAAGAAGCCTGACCCTATCTTCCATGGGGCAGGTATTTATAACACCCAGGTGTCCTGATCACGGCAAAAACATGGACTATGACCTCAGCCTGAGCCCATCCTTTTATCTTAAAAACGATTTGGAGCTGTTGGATAGGCTGGAGCAAATCATATGCTGAAATACATCGGGGGTAATATGATGTTTTATTATAAGCTATACAATAAAACCCTGGTATCCCGGAAAAAATACAGTCAGCTGGAAGAAATCTCCGAAGGGGAAGCGGCTTCCGATACCGGACGCATATTTGTGCTGGACAGCAGCCCTCCCGGAGAATCAAGAAGGAGCTTCTGCGCTTCCCAGCCCGACCTTATTTGCGCCTTAAAGGAAGACCTTGATATGCTTCTTCTTCCCGAATCAAAGCATATTAATCTGCCGGACTGGATAATTAAAGCTGTCAGCGGC
>Ga0255347_1005658_pt1 | contig 14072 bp, 15 predicted proteins | sample wastewater_treat_2_FD_192479 | JGI IMG/M metagenome (GOLD analysis project Ga0255347, IMG submission 192479) | Wastewater microbial communities from Lulu Island WWTP, Vancouver, Canada - plant24 | ecosystem: Engineered > WWTP > Wastewater > Unclassified | place: Canada: Vancouver, British...
TGTTTTGCAGGTAACACAACCAAACGATGAACAGATGTCTCAAAAGAACGGATGTCGCAATACGCCTTCAACTCGGCCATTGGCACCACACCCCACATCTTGTGCTAAAATATTCTTGACACACAAGAGTGCGTTTCTTATACTGCCATCAACTAAAAGCAAGTTCTTATCAATTGGCACTGAAATTTATGCCATGTCTTTTTATTATTTCAACAAGGCGTCAAACATCAGTCGCATTATTTCGATTCGACAATATTTTTTGTTATCTGTTTCATTTGGATATTTTTTCATGCATCTTGCAGCATTTTTAGCCTGTCCATTACAAACTTCTTCGCCCAGTCGGCCAACGGCTTGCCCTTTATTGTTGGGCTAACTTTGGTAATTTGTTCATCCAGCCAATTCCGGCTTTTTGCTACAACACCTTCCCACTCATTCCTTCTGGCTCCAAAACTTACTTCCAGAAACGCAAGAATAATCGCCGTTGCTAACAATCGCAAACAATCAGGATGGTTTTTTACATTCATATCATCTTTGATAGACTGCCATTCGGAATGAGAGATTTGCAAAGAATCTTCGATGACACGGTCAATATTGAATCCACCTCCGGCACACTGGAGAGAAAGGATTTTCAGTAGATCATCATCTTTCATGGAACGCGTCTTTCTATCCGATGTCGGTTTCGCGACTCGCTGGAAAGGCCTGCGCAACATTGCACCGGCACGGCGCATAAATGTTGGCGCAGAAATATCTGCCGGTTCATCGCCATAGACATCCGACATACATCTTATGGAGTACTGCGCATCAGCGCGTCGGGAGTATAGGATAGTCGGCTGATATTGCAGACCATGCCAACCGGAGGTCACTAAAGTAGGGACAATCCGAAGCTCCATGTTCGAATCTGTTTTTTCCGTGTCTGATTTCTTTTCAATGCCGACAAAGCTGGTCGATCGACTGATGATTCCATATTTACGCGAAAGTGCTACAACCTCATTTTGTTTTCTGCCTTCTTTTCTGGGACTTTGCCGAGAACCTTCATGCGTAACGCTTCCTTCTTCAATATCCCGGATTTTTTCCCGCGCCCACAGCTTTGATATGGGCATTGTCTCGTCATTTACTGTTTCCAGATCAATATTCCACTTTCCCAATGTTATCCCTTGACGATCATATTGCTTAACTGTGACGCATTTACCCTTGGAATCGCCTTTTTTTATTTTGGCGAATATGCTGGTGGCCTGCCGCATAAAGGCAACGGGATAAGCAGGAGCCTGGTCAATCTTATTGCCGCAGTCAATTTTTAGATTGCCGATGCGCCCGGCAAGAACCTTCTGGAAAAGACGCAGGACTTTCGGTTCAATCCTTTCCTGCGGTGCAATCAGTTCCGACGCACCACCGGCAGCTCTTGCCACTCCTTTGATCAGAAACTCGTTCGTACCCCTTCCAATGCCGACCGTGGATATGGTCGTTGTATTATTATGGCGCTGAACCAAATCCATTACTTCGTCTTCGTTGCTGATTTCGCCATCAGTAATCAGAATAATATCCCTGCGGAATCCATCCGCCGGTGCTTCTTTGCAAATGTCCTCCAGTGGCGGCAGAATTTCTGTGCCGCCCATCGAAGCCTCCGTTTTAGAAAGATATTTCAGAGCTTCCTTCATGCTCTTTTCATTATATGGTTTGCTTGATTGATACAGATGATCAAAGCCATTTCCGAAACGATAAATATTGAACATCATGTCCGGTCTCAATGCCTTGATGAGGATTTCCAAGGCTTTTTTGGCTTCTTCAATGGAATCGCCCTGCATGGAGCCGGAACAATCGAGCACAAAAACGATTTCTCTGCCCTTCGGCAAATAATCGGCTTGGCCTACTTCTGTTGCTTCATCCGGTGTAAGGTCGATCTGTAGAAAGGTCTCATCATGGTACTGGGATATATAGGCCCTGTTGCTAAAATTCTTTTCATAATTGATTGTAAGAATAAAGTCCCGATCCATTGAAACTTTGTCGGCGGAAAAGATGACATGAGCTTCATCATTTTTGAAACTGGTGTTTATTGCATGAGACGGTGATTCAATGGAAGCAATGGCCTTCCGGTTAGAAATATTCACATTTATCGTCAGGCCATAGGGAACCTTAAATGCAAAAGGCGGATTGACAAGATCGTTTACAGGTATGCCGTTTTCATCCACCTGCGAGGCCGGTGTGAAACGGGGCGATATGGTTGTGGGTAAAAAGAACCTCACTTCAGCATTGTAAGAGTCCAGAAGGGTAATATAAGTTATTTCAATGATTACACTGCTGCCGGGCTTGATGTTGCCAACAGACAGGGTAAAGATATTCGGGCGCTCTTCATCCATCAGCTGTGCTTTGTGCCCATCAGCCAAAGCCTTGTCGTAAAGCTCAAAGGCCTTTTCCTTTTCTTCAATTCTGCCTTCAACAATACGATCCTCGATTAGAGCCCTAAAACCGCAAACGGCGGCGTTCTCCGGCAGGGGAAATTTATAGACGGCTTCGATTGATTTTTTCTCTGTGTTCTTGAATTGCTGGGATATTCTAACTTTAGCTCCGCGCCCGGCTACGTCCGCCTGAATATCGACTCCGACAAGTGGTACTGCTTCGCCGTTTTGCTGAATCAAGATTCCTTCGACCCGGCTACTTTCATTCATTATTCATTTCCCCTTTCACTATGGATTTGGCAATCCTGATGATTTCGAGAACCTTTTTCGGTTCCTTGATTTCCATTTCCCTGCTGATATTGATCTCCATGCCCGGCACAATCTCATACCGGATCATAACTTCTCTGGAAGGGAGAACCGGCTCAGGCGCTTCCTTTTTCATCAAAGACACCATTGCCGTGATGCCGATGCCCTTTTCCTGAAATGATTTGATCCGTAACAATTGCTGAACTTGACTGTCATAATAAAAGCCGCCACGGCCGCGCCCGGCAGGCGGGTCAATTAGTCCTTCCTGAACATAGTAACGTATTGTTCTTCTTGTAAATCCTGTCAACTCACCAAGTTCTTCGATAGTGTATTTTATCTTTTCCATGATTTTATAATAACATCTTACTGTCATTATGTCAAGACTGAAGATAAAACTAAAAAAAGAAAGTCGATTATAGAAAAATATTGAATCTAAAAGATAGGAAGATGAATAAAAAAAGAGAAGGCTCGAATCATTCAGTCTGGAGGGTGGCCTCTTCCTTGTATTCCTAGCAACATACCTGAAAGCATGGTGGGCAAACCGGAGGGCCTTTCCGGAAGTCAGACTGAAAACTCAAGCCTTAGACGTAACGGGAAAGCTACTTCTGGAGGTCGCGCCTGCCACTGATTCCGGTAAATCAGTTCCGTTTTTTTCCACCAGTAACAAAGACCGGGCTGATGAAAACTGGCGCTCGGAAGAAAGTAGCTCGCTTACGCCTGATAATAATGTAGCACCTCAAAAAAAGAACGTCAATAGAGAAATAGGGATAGCCACTGTTTGGGGCTTTTATTTAGCTGTGCTAAAAAAAGAAGCCCACGCTGGGGGCCCCCGCATTATTTTATTTATTTAATAAAAATGAATAGTGTATTATGTTAACAAAATAAGAAAAATGAATTTCAGATATGAACGGTTAGATCTATCGCAGAGGCTTCTCGAAATGCATTCACGAATATTTCTGTTCAGAACTTTCACCTTGTTATTCGTAATTCTCTTTCTAGCGTGTGCCAGCATCCCCACTTCCAAAGCCGCCATCCGCACAGTAACCGGTACAGTCACTAAAATAGTTGATGGCGATACAGTTCACCTAACAACGCCGGAACAGACCAAACTCAAAATCAGACTATACGGAATAGACGCTCCCGAGACTGACAAAAGCAACAACAAGACAGGTCAAATTAATAAACCTGGTCAACCTTATGGTGAAGAATCAATGAACGCTCTGGCAAATAAAATCATGGGCAAAAAAGTAAAGGTTGATATTCTTGACATCGACAAGTACCGGCGTATGGTGTGCATGATTTATCTGGATGACAGGAATATAAACCTGGAGATGATCCGGGACGGTTATGCCGAGGCTTTTGTGGAATATTTAAAGCCTCCTTACCGGGAAGAATTTCTTGCCGCAGAGCGCGAGGCACAGTCTGCCAGGAAAGGAATCTGGTCGCTGCCGGATTATGAGAGGCCGAGAGTTTATCGTAAAAGATTAAAGATTAGTGGAGGAGAGTAAATAGATTTAGTAAACGAATTTAAATAGGGTGAAGATCTTGAAAATTGATAAACTTAAAAATTACAAAATCTGGAATCCATCAAAGGATGTTATCATTATAACCTATAATCCGGAACAGCGACGATTATATGATAATAATGACAAGCAATGCATCTATGAGCAATTTGAAAGACAGGTAGGGATCAACAAAGGAAACTTTGTTGAAATGGTCGCCAAAAAATATTTTGTCGATAAGGGATATTGCGTCGAAAGTTTCTACTATCTGGTGAGAAACCGCACCAAGAGAGAAGGTATGAGAGGTTTTCATAAAATCATGGTGGTCTTTGGGGAGGCCCAAGTCAGACAATGCATAGCAGAAGCTGATGCAACTTTTCTTTCATACGGCAAGAAAAGCGCCGCTGGCGATCCGGATCTTTTCGTTTACAGGAATGGATCAGCAAGGGATTGTTTTTTCGTGGAAGTGAAGGAAAACGACCCGATTCAGCCGAATCAACATATTCTTTTCCCAATAATTGAAAAGTATTTATGTCCCGTCTATATAGCAAGGGTCAGAAATATAAACACCAATATTTAAAATAGCAAACCCCATCAATCGCGTTTTACAGGCAAAGAATTATTTTTATGGCTGAAAAACTGGGCACCAAAGAAATAGTCACCGCTGAAGAATTGCTCATGTCCGAAGTAATCCAAATGGAGGCGCTAATCAATATCCTGGATAGGAAAGGCATAGTTTCCAAGCAGGAACTGCTGGAAGAAATGAAAACTATTCAAGCCAAATTACCTGTAAAACCAACCTAGACACTGCCTGTTATGACACCCATTGAATCCATCTACGAAATACGATCAGCCGTCATTGATCTCCAGCGATACCTGAACAATAAGAGTCCTGTGGTTGTACATAGGGCGCAAGAAAGATATGAACAGTGTGTGGACAGGTTTTTCAGGGAGAATGTAAATCACGTCAAACCGGAGCAGAGGTTACAATGTCTTGATGACTCAAATTACTTTTTAGAATTGATGAATACCATATTAGAAGATTACTACGAAGCGTCAGGTTGATATAATGTCCATTCATATCATTTCCAATTAAATAAGGAGAGAAAAGATCTGGAACCAGGAATTGTTCACTACCTCAAGACACAAAGAGAGCAGACTGGTTTCGCTTGAATGACAAGTCAAAAAAACCCCCTCAAATCATCCAGACCTTGAAGGGGTTTTTCCTGCGTTAACAGATCATGTTTTATTTAGCGGAGCTTAAGCATCCTTGTTTTTATGATCTTGTTACGATACTTCTTAGCTGACAATAACTTTTACTGCGTTAATAACCGGGTTGGTGAACAGGGCCATCAGGACGGCATAAAGAGCGAACACACCAACCACCTCGCCGACATACATCTTTTCATATTTACGTTTCAGAGAAACCATGATCAACCCGCCGACAATCAGGCATCCCAACTGGAAGAAGGGGAAATTGGTTGTTCCTGCTGCCGCGTATTCAGCAAAGCTGAAAGTTGCCGTAATCATAATAACTGCCGCTGCTACGATGATTGTTCCTAATGTTTTTTTCATGATCTGTTACCTCCTTGAGGGTTATTTGTTTATTTGCCTTTATATTAATGAAAATAGCGTGCCAACTTTTCAAGAAAATAAATAAAGATTGTAAAGTATTGATATTTGATATGAATTGGAAACAAAGATGACCTGCAATATTTATCTCATATGTTCTTTTTCCTCTATTTGTTTCAATGAAATGTTTAAAGGGTTGAACGATGTGTTGAAATAGTATGGCGACCACCCGGATAGACTGGTATGATAATTATTAAGGGAACTACTAACGATGGATGACGAGGTTATTTTAAATTACCTAGAAGAATTGGCCGAAAAACTGGAAATATTAGTTCGTGATGAGAATATAAACCTTGATGATGTATCCAGTTCCGGCGGCCTATGTCTTGTTGAAGGTCAATATATTCTGATTCTTAATTCCAAGACCACTGTGCAGGAAAAGATTCAGGTGGCGATAAAGGCGCTGCGGCAATTCGACTTGAATGATGTTTATGTGAAACCTCTTATAAGAGAACTGTTGGATAAAATATAAAAGGATCTTAAATGCCCATCCACATCATCCCCATAAATAAACTCAGTGCCGGTGCTCTAAAAGGAGTCATAGAAGAATTTATTACACGAAGCGGAACCGACTACGGGACAGTGGAAGCCCCCTTGGATACTAAGTTCAGGCAGGTCAAGAATCAGCTGAAGAACGGAACGGCTGTTCTTGTGTTTGATGACCAGACGGAGACTACTAATATATTTCTGGCCTATGATCCGGTGCTTAAGGAGATTGACACTGGAAATACTGACAGGCATTGATTAATAAAAGAAAAAATGTATAATTAATTTATCAAGCATAAAAACCACTTAGGAGGATACTAAATGAACAAATCTGATTTGATCGAAGAAGTAGCAAAGGTAACATCAACCAAGAAAGCCGCAGGTGAAGCTGTAGACGCAATGATTGCAGCCATCCAGAAATCACTCAAGAAAGGCAATTCTGTAACACTGGTGGGATTCGGGACATTTGATGTGAAGAAGAGAAAGGCCCGCACAGGCAGAAATCCCCAGACAGGCAAGGCCATTAAGATAGCAGCCAAGAAGGTTCCCGTATTTAAAGCCGGCAAAGGTCTGAAAGACGCTGTAAAGTAAAATTGTTCAAATGCTATTCATAAGGAGCTGCCTGTCATACTGATGGGCGGCTCTTTTTTTATTAGGGACATGACATCTTAGTAATATTTAATTGACATATAATTTTTCGTTTTTTATATTTAGCAAAACAACAAACAAGAGAACCGTATCATGTCAGAAAAAACCACTCCTTATATCGATGATTCTGGAAACGTAATAATCCCCTTTAATTCAGATCCTAAATACCACTTCTGGAAAGATGGCCAGCAGTTGTCAGTGACCTTGCAGGAGATGAAAATAAATGAAGACGTTTGGAAGAGGCACACTGGAAAACCGTTTCCTGGTGATGCGGCTTGAACCGAAGGTGTATTTGTTGCCGGTGATAGAAGTTCGGAGGGATAACAGATGAAGAAACTATTCAGTGTCCTTTTTGCAATGACGATCCTTATTGTCATTTCTTTTTCTGTCACTGATAATGCATTCTCTCAAAGCATGATACAAAAGATTGGCAAGAGGTGTCCCTTCGGATACACTTCTGACGGCAGTTATTGCAGGCCGTTAGCCGGTGCCAAAGAAGTGATTGCCAAGCTAGGGAGACGATGTCCTTTCGGATTTACTTCTGATGGTGATTATTGCCGCAGGATACAAAGCAAGCCGACACAGGTTATTCAGAAGGTTGGGAAGAGATGCCCGAAAGGTTTTACGTCTGATGGAGATTACTGCCGATCACTGAATTAGTTTTTACAATAAAGTTCATCGTAAAATAGAAACATAAATTTTTTAAGCACAACTTCCTGAAAGTCTCAAAAAAGCAATTTCAATAAATATACTTTCTTTCAATCCGTTATAAATACACATCCCTCTTTAGAGGGGCTTGACAGCATTATATAATAGGCATATTACTTACAAATCTTATGTATCTATTCTAATTTATTTACCTGCGAAAGGGGAAATCCATGAAAAAACTTTTTGTGATACTGATGGCATTATTGTTCATAGTGATGGCCGGTTGTAGTGGTGGCGGAGGAGGAAGTAGTTCATCTTCAGATAACCCAGAAGAAATTACCAGTTTAAAGGGAACTTGGAGCAGTGGCGGTTCTTCAATTACATTTATGGATGACAATACCTTTACTGTTGAAGCCAACAATAAAGCAACCGCAGATGTTTGGGGAACATATTCCATAAGTGGCAATGAACTGACGATTACTTATAGCAGTGGTTCCTCGTGCTTTGATACTGCCACGCAGACTTATTACGTTGGCCATTACACCTTTTCAATAAACGGCAACACGCTTACCCTAACTCTGATGAGCGATAATTGTGTCGAGAGAGTAGCCATGCTGACAGGACATTCATGGACTATTCAGAACGCATCCGATACTACAGCACCTTCCATACCGACAAATTTAAATGCAACAGCCGTAACATTCTCACAAATCAACCTGACCTGGTCTGCTTCATCCGATAATGTAGGCGTTACCGGATACAAGGTCTTTCGGAATGGCGGACTCATCGCCACAACATCGGAAACTGTTTTTCCAGATACGGGACTTACGTCAAACACGACCTATTCATACAACGTTTCGGCATATGATGCAGCAGGTAATGATTCCGGAAAGTCGGTATCGGTAAGTGCTACTACCATAGTAGCTACTACACCAACATACAGCATATCCGGCACGGTTAACGGAGCTGTGGCAGCGGGAGTAACCATCACACTAACCGGAACCGGTTCAAAGTCGATGACAACAGATTCCGGAGGTAATTACACATTCACAGGAGCCGCAAATGGAAATTATACGCTCACAGCATCGAAAACCGGTTATAGTTTCACCCCAACAAGCATCAACGTAACGGTTAATAATGTCAATGTTACTGGAAAGAATTTTACTGCGACAGCAAATATTGTGCCGACTTATAATATTTCGGGAGCAATAAATGGAGCTGTTAAGGCGGGAGTAACGATAAAACTGACAGGGATAGGTACAACGTCAACAACGACCGATTCTAGTGGTAATTATACTTTCACTGGTGCAGCCAACGGTAACTATACAATTACACCGTCCAAGACCGGATTTTCTTTCAGTCCGTCCAGTATTAGTGCAACGGTTAATAATGCTAATCTCACAGAGCAAAACTTTATGGCTGAGTCACCTCTTGATAGCTGGCAACTTAGATATGATGTTCCGGGTGTCTATCAACGTGCAGTGACATACGCAATGGGAAAATTCTTTTCAGTGGGCACTGCTGGTCGAAAAATATTAACATCACCTGATGGCATAACGTGGAATGAAGTATTTGTTGAAAATAGTAATGATAGTACACTCAATGCAATAACATATGCAAATAATCGATTAGTTTCAGTAGGTCATTTTGGCAAGATTACATATTCACTTGATGGTGTGACGTGGACGAATTTAAAGATACCTCCCCGTAATATTACAATACAAAATACAGATATGCTTGACTTAGAAAGCATTACATATGGTAATGATATTTTTGTGGCTGTAGGTTATTATGGAACGATTGTAACTTCACCGGACGGTATTACATGGACACACAGAAAAGCAACTGACACAACACCATATACTAATGCGACGCTATATGGCGTGACATATGGTAATAATAAATTTGTAGCAGTGGGATACAATTATGATCATTCAACAGATGTTTATACTTATGTGGTATTAACTTCATCTGATGGTATGATATGGGATAGTTGTACATCGTGTATTGAAGAACAAGTGACAAGCATAGCTTACGGAAACAATATTTTTGTGGCTGTAGGACCATCTGACAATATATCTACTTCGATTGATGGAATAAATTGGACGAGTCGTCCGTCAGGCACTTTCAGTGGAACGCCAAGTGCTTCAAATCCTTCTAACTATTTTAATTTTATAACCTATGAAAATAATGAGTTCATTGCTGTAGGACACAAGATTCTTAGCTCTACAGATGGAATAACATGGTCGAAACATTCTGCCTATGATTCTGGTCTTTATGAATACGGAGCAGCATACGGTAATAATTGTTTTATTATAGTTGGTGACGCAGGAATTTATCAAAGCGGTCCAATTAATAGCCAATAATGTTCTAAAATCAAGGGGACGTGATTATCGCTAATCCTTGCCAACACTATATTACCGGCGGTTGACCTCATCATCAATCGCCGGTTTTTTTATTTTTGGCAGAAAAATCTTTGCTTAATACTTTAGTACTTTTGTAATCAACCTTTCAACCAGTTATCTTCAACTTTGACGACTACAAAATACCGTGGAATAGTAGGTAAAATGTTGTTAACGACCTGACTTTCTCTGCCCTTCCACGCATATGTCAATAAGCACCTTTTCCCATATTTACTGCTGTCTCATTCCTTAAGATAGCGTAAAGCTGTTCCGGGTTGTCCCGTATGATAGTAAAGTTTATGGTTTCCCTGGCTTGCTCTATCGCTTCTTCTGTGGGCATAAGGAATTTTATGTCTACAGGCTCAAATGTCTTTGCAAATTCCTCCCGCAATTCTTCTACCGGGCGTTCATTGGGTAAGATGCCATAGCGGGTATGGATACAGTTTGGCGCGTCTTTGATAACACACATAAGCAGCTCGGCTCTTTCAGCCAGCCTGTTTTCTTTGTCTATAAGCGTGGCTACTTCGGGATTACCTGTAAATTCGCCAATGAGTTTTAATGTCGTCTGGATAACAAAACATTCCCTCAGACTCCCCCTGTGTAATGCTAGCCATCGGGTAAGGTTATCTTTTGTTTCTCCCTCAAGTATTGCCTCTGCCATGAAGTTTTTTCTCCAATTTGATTCTGGTTCCTTGTAGTAGCCCTGTTCGTCTATTTGCTCTCTGGGATAAAAATTACTGGGCTGTAATACTGCGACGCCGCCTGGACATCTTTCGGGCTGGAAGAGATCCCCCCATGCTTTAAAGTCCATGATGTCATTTTTATAGAGATCCTTAAAGCTGATCAGATCATCGTCAAGATACTTCTTCTTCGGTATATGCTTTAAAAAGGAAAGCCCCTTTATCGTAGTGAGCTTCTTCCACAGGTCTTTAAAAAGGTGAGGAAAGTCTTCCATGAAGTCGTATATGTCTCCCTCGTGATCTACAAGGTCTATTGAATAATATTCCTCGGCATTTTCCAGAAGGTCAAACATCGTCCCATTGTCCCCATCTTGAAAGACGTAGGGCTCTTTCTTGGCGGCGGTGAAGTGCTTATCAAAGGGTGTCTGTTTCCCGTCCTTATAAAGGTTCAGATAGTAATCCAGAGCGTGAAGGAGGAAGTGGTTTACGCTGAAGCCCCAGGACATCTTTTCATTAAATTCAGTTTTCTTCAGCTCGTCGTACTGTTTTTGTGTCATTATGCGGGGTTGCCAGAAGGATCGTTCGTTTTCTTCTTCGGCGTGTCGCATTTCTCTAAGAAAGAAATATATCCTCCACAGGTATTCCTCTGCCGATCCCTCGTATATCATGTAAGCCTTAGCGGCGTTCACAATGTATTCAAGCAAGTGACGATACTCATTATATCGTTTAATGTCTTCGCTCTTCTTAATCCCGCTTATGATGGTGTTCATTTCAGCCAGGGTAAGCAACCCCTGATCTTCCTTGCCTTTGAGAAAGTTATAGTAGGTTGCCACCAGGTTTTGAATCATCAGCTTGCCAACTTCGTCCCCTGTGAGCTTTCCTTTCTTTAGTAAGGTCTGAATTTCCTTTGCCATTAGTCCCGCCCTCCGATGATTGCTTCTAATGTCTGTAATTTGTTCTGTAGTTCTACAGTATCATATGCTTTCAATAGGTTACCGATAACTAGACTCTCCCGGCCTGCCTGTTCCATACTGATTTCTCCGGCTCTAATACGGTCAAGTAGGTTGCCCAAGACCTTTAATATATCTTGTGCTTTAAAGTGCGTTCCCAGCCGCTGCGGTGGATTAGTGTCAATATATTCCGCTTTTAAGGCTTCCGTGAACTTCAGCTTGAAGTCCAGGAGTTTTTCCGGGGAGACTGCTGAAAGGTCAGTCTTGTCTAAAACTGTATTGATATTCACCAGAGTATCTCCCAGCTTCATTATTCTGGCTTCCCGCGTCATGTAGTAAGAGTCGTAAAGTTCGTTAAGATGTTCCCTTTTTAGCTGGGCTATCTGATCTTTAAGTTCCCGTTCCCAGCTGGTGCAGGTGCTTTTACTGATGTGCAGGGTTTCGGCGATGAAGCTATAGCTCTTTCCTTCTGCTCTCAATTTTATAAACTCTGCTTTTTCTTCTTGTGGCTTCATATAGAGTCCTCAATGTTAGTTATCGTTCGCTTTCGATATGGTACTGGTACGTTCTCCCCATTTTTCTTCGGCGTCGGTCCAATGATAAAGCTATTCCTTTTCAAAACTAAGGTTTTTGATCAAGGCAGCATCTGTCGGTTGAGTCTTTGCATCCATTAATTTCGTTATTCCCTTTACACCTCCCTCGTTGTTGTTCAGGCTGTTCTCCTTCAGTCGCCTAAGGTCTGCCTGTGTAGCCCCGCAGCGCCAGCGTGGTGATGATAGCCGCCCGGCAATTTCCCGCCGGAGCACGTCAAAGAATTTTCCCGGCTTGTTTACCCGCCGCGCACAATCCAGATTAAAGGCCTCCGTCGGCAAGGTGGCCGTCAGGAACCAGCCAACCAGTTTCGTCTCTTCGTCGGTGTCTTGTGATTGTTCTGCCCCCCCTGTGTTTTCATATTCATGGCCGACACAAGAAAGGGAAACCTTCATCCGGCTATCACAGTCTTTTTGAAAATCCTGAACCGTCTTCAATTCATCTGGCGACTGACCGACGGGAACCACCAAATTTTCAGTTTTATCCTTAAGGCCAAAAGGTTCAAAAGGTTCAAAAGATGAGCTTTTGCACCTTTTGTCCTTATTGCCCCTAGGCATAAAAGTTGAAATATGCGCTTTTTCATATGACTTATCTTTAAACTGCGAATTTTTAAAATTCCTCCAGCTCATACCCGACCCTCCCGCGCCATTGGATTAATTAAGTGATAGGTCGACGGCCTCCCCCCCGTGGGCAAGGTTCGTGGTTCGCTGATAATATGACGCTCGGCAAGGATGCCTAAGGCCTTCTTCAGGCGTTCCATTTTTTTAAATCGGGTATCGTGCGCCTGAAAAGCATCACGCTGTGTGAAGCGATCACCAGCCAAGGCATGAAGCCATTTAAAAACAATCTTGGCGTCGTTCACTTCCTCAATGCTGCCCATAAGATCAAAAGCGGCTTTGGCGTGTGGTATGAGTAGCTGACACAAGTCTAAGGCGCGTTCCATTATTCCAAGCTCAATGATTGCCGTCCGTTCCAAATATTCCGCCACATGGAATATTCCGGCGATCCTTAACGCCGCGCCCGGTAATTTAGCTGACCAATCCTGAATGCTGTGCAATTCGCCGTTTTCGCCCTGCTTACTTTCGATGTATTCAGAGAATTGCAACCAGGCGTCCAGCGCATCGGGCGATAAGGTTAATATCCGGGGCTGCTCTTTGCCGTTCTCGTCGAAAACCGGCGCTATTCTTAAAAGTTGAAACGCAAGGTTTTGATATTCGATCTTTAGAGCTTCGGGTATCACATAACCATTCCGGACGTCTCGACTCCCGACATTGGATTTTGGAATGAAGTATAGGAACCGCGCCAACATTCCATTCCCTCGTAATTTTGCCTTATTTCCCTCTGCAAGACCTGAAATAACGTCCGGCTGCACAGCCAGACCAAAGGACAATGCAGGTTTATCAAGTATAACTGAACCTAGTTGACGATCTACTCGAACAGGTGTCCCCGCGTGGGCCTTCAGGTAGGTGTTGACGTTTGATTTGCCGTTTGAATACAGGCCTGACAAGACTTCAAAGGTGCCGCCTTCGTCGGAAATGACAGCCATACGCTCTTGATTGACAAGTAAAAGATTGGCCAGTTTTTCCGGCGTGGTGTCGTCAGTGAATAAACGTGGAACCGTTAAAGGCTCCGGCGTGGTGTTCTCGATATTCATGATTTCAATGAGACAATCGCTTCGGACAGACGGATCATCTGATTTTGCTGCTTTCTTCTTCAGTTGATTGACCCGTTCCTGATTGACATCAATGGTGTGTTGCACCTTTGATATTTCCGGCTTGAGAATTTCCGCCTGTCCCTTTTCCCAGACAGACAAAGGAAATGTCAACCCGTTAAC
>Ga0255347_1005681_pt1 | contig 14016 bp, 8 predicted proteins | sample wastewater_treat_2_FD_192479 | JGI IMG/M metagenome (GOLD analysis project Ga0255347, IMG submission 192479) | Wastewater microbial communities from Lulu Island WWTP, Vancouver, Canada - plant24 | ecosystem: Engineered > WWTP > Wastewater > Unclassified | place: Canada: Vancouver, British...
AGCAGCAGATCGCCGACCTGGAAAAAGACTGGGCCGAAAACCCCCGTTGGAAGGGCATCAAACGCGGTTACTCAGCCGCTGATGTCGTCCGCCTGCGCGGCTCCTTCCCGATCGAATACACCGTCGCCCGGCGTGGCGCGGAAAAATTGTGGAATCTGGTCAACACGGAACCCTACGTCAATTGTCTTGGCGCGCTGACCGGCGGACAGGCCATGCAGCAGGTCAAGGCTGGCGTCAAGGCGATTTACCTGTCGGGCTGGCAGGTCGCCGCCGATAACAACTCCTACGCCGCGATGTACCCGGATCAATCGTTGTATCCGGTTGATTCGGTGCCAAAAGTCGTTGAGCGGATCAATAATTCGTTCCGCCGCGCCGACGAGATTCAGTTCTCCAAGGATATCGGCCCTGGTGACAAAGGTTATACCGACTACTTCGCGCCCATCGTCGCCGATGCCGAAGCCGGTTTCGGCGGTGTTCTGAACGCATTCGAACTGATGAAGGCGATGATTCGCGCCGGCGCGGCCGGTGTGCACTGGGAAGACCAGTTGGCGTCGGTCAAGAAGTGCGGCCACATGGGCGGCAAGGTGCTCGTTCCGACCCAGGAAGCGGTTCAGAAGCTGATCGCCGCTCGTTTTGCCGCCGATGTCTGCGGCGTTCCGACGCTGGTCATCGCTCGCACCGACGCCGAGGCCGCCGATCTGCTGACGTCGGATTGCGACGCGAACGACACGCCTTTCGTCACTGGCGAGCGCACCTCCGAAGGCTTCTACAAGACTCGCAAGGGCCTTCACCAAGCCATTTCGCGCGCAATTGCCTACGCCGATTATGCGGATCTGGTCTGGTGCGAAACCGGCACGCCGGATCTTGAGTTCGCCCGGCAATTCGCCGAAGCGGTTCACGCCAAGCATCCCGGCAAAATGCTGGCTTACAACTGCTCGCCGTCGTTCAACTGGAAGAAAAACCTGGACGATGCCACGATCGCCAAATTCCAGAAGGAACTCGGGGCAATGGGTTACAAGTACCAGTTCATCACCTTGGCCGGCATTCACAACATGTGGTACCACATGTTCGATCTGGCACAGGATTACGTCGCCCGCGGCATGTCCGCCTACGTCGAAAAAGTGCAGGAACCGGAGTTCGCGGCACGCGACCGTGGCTACACTTTCGTCTCGCATCAGCAGGAAGTGGGTACGGGTTACTTCGACGATGTCACCACTGTCATCCAGGGCGGCACCTCGTCGGTCACAGCGTTGACCGGTTCGACGGAAGAAGAACAGTTCCATTAATTCCAGAACTGTTCTCAAAAGAAAAAGCCGCGCTCAGCGCGGCTTTTTCTTTTGAGTCTCCGAAAGGTATCGTCATCGCCTTATCTCGGGCAATGGACGTTTTTCATTGGGATAGCCTAAGTGCGTAAACCATCATGTTGGTTTGTGGAATGTATGGCTTGGTTCGCAGATGGTGCAACCCCAGGCGCTGACAGAGGCGGGCGCAGCGTCGAGATTTGTAGCAGGCGCCGTTGTCGGTCAATACCCGCTGGCAGGTGATGTCGAACGCGCGGTAGTCACGCAGGGCCACCAGCAATGCCCGACAAGCGCTACGGCCCATGCATCCGCTTCCCGCTTGGTGCGGAAACACTGCGACTCCCGGATGCCATCCACAAATAGCTGTGCCCGCCACTTGTCTCTATACGGTTTAACTGACGCCATGCGTAATCCTTGGGGAATTTTTGCGTGGTCGTCAGTTTTGCATGCTTTTCCTTGTGGGCAAATAAAAGCAAATTTTTTAAGATTGTAACTTATTGGTTTTTAAAAATTTCCGTTGTTTGGTGGAAATAAAAAACCCCAAATGGTGCCCCCAGTCGGAATCGAACCAACACCTGATGATTACAAATCAACTGCACGACCTTCATGCTATGGGGGCGAAAATCCTCAAGCGCCAATTATAGCGGAAGCGCGTCCGGTCGGTATTGTCCGTGGGGATGCCGAGCGGGATTCGGGAGGCTCCAACGGCGGCTCGCCTGACTATCGATGTTTCCGTTCGCTGACGGCGTGGAAGTGGGAATGAATGTAAGAGTAGGTTCGGGGACTGGGAGACGAATCGACGTTTCGACAAGATACGATCTACAATACGGCGTCGACTCTCTTCAAGCATCGCCGCGCCGCCGGCAGTCAATCCCAAACATGATCCTCTTTTCCCGCCGTTTCGGCGACCGTCAAGCCGTCTTGCGCGTGGCGCGACGGTGAGTCGCCTGCTTGTCGCCGTACTGTGGCTGCTGCATTTTCTGCCGTTGCCGCTTTTGGCGCGAATGGGGGATGCGCTGGGTGGCCTACTTTTCAGGGTGGCTCGCGGTCGTCGACACGTCGTTTTGGTTAACTTGCGGCTGTGCTTCCCGGAACTCGATGATGAGCAACGGCGACGCTTGGCCGTTGCGCACTTCAAGGTGCTGGCACGCAGCATTCTGGAGCGTTCGCTTTTGTGGTGGGCGCGCACGGAGCGGTTGTCGAGGCTTCTGACGGTCGAGGGCGAGCAGCGGTTACGGATGCTGGTGGACGCCGGTCGGCCGGTACTGATGCTGACGCCGCATTTCGTCGGTTTGGATGCCGGTGGGGCGGGAATTGCGATGCGTTTCGATTGCGCCAGCATTTACGCGGTGCAGTCGAACCCGGTTTTCGACCGTTTGTTGTTACGCGGCCGTCAACGTTTCGGCGATCAATTGTTGCTTTCGCGCCAGGACAGCATTCGCGTCAGCGTCAAGGCGATGAAGGCTGGACGCCCGCTCTACTATTTGCCGGATATGGATTTTCGCAGCCGCGACTCAATTTTCGTGCCTTTTTTTGGCGTTCAGACGGCGACTATTGCCGGCTTGTCCCGGTTGGCACGGTTGGCGGGCGCCACGGTGGTTCCTTGCGTGACGCGAATTCTGCCGGAGGGGAAGGGCTACGTGGTGACGATCGGTGAGCCGTGGCTGGATTTTCCCACCGACGATGCCGAGGCCGATACGGCGCGGATGAACGCTTGGATCGAGTCCGCGGTGCGCACGATGCCCGAACAATATTATTGGGTGCACCGCCGTTTCAAGACCCGGCCACCGGGCGAAGCCAGTCCTTACTGATGCTCGTCGGCTGGCATTGGGGTGAAAAAAACGCGACACCGCGTTCACGGTGCCGCGCTGTGGGTCTGCTTATTTGTCGAGCGTTTCGCCAGGGGTGACGATGCCCAGAAAACTGTCGGCCTTGAGCGCCGCGCCGCCGATTAGGCCACCGTCGATGTCTTTCTGTGCCAGGAGGCCGGCGGCATTTTCCGGCTTCATCGAGCCTCCATACTGGATTGAAATCGATTGCGCGACGCTATTGCCAAAGCGTGTGGCCAAGAGATTGCGTACGAAGGCGTGTGCCTGTTGCGCTTCGTCGTCGCTGGCGGTCACGCCGGTGCCAATCGCCCAGACCGGCTCGTAGGCGATCACCGTGCGCAGTGCGTCGTCGCCGGAAAGTCCCTCGTAAGCACCGGTGACTTGTCGCGTCAACACGCTTTCCAGTTGCCCGCCCTGGCGTTCGGCCAGCGTTTCGCCGATGCAGATGATCGGCGTCATGCCGAGCGACTGAACCTTCTTGACCTTCTTGTTCACGGTTTCGTCGGTTTCGCCAAAGTAGCTGCGCTGCTCGGAGTGGCCGATGATCACGAAATCGACGCCGATTTCCTTGAGCATGTCGGCGCTGATCTTGCCGGTGAAGGCGCCCTGGTTTTCCCAGTGCACATCCTGGGCGGCCAACTTGACATTACTGCCGTTTATCACTTCGGCCACCTTGGCTAACGCCAGGTAGGTTGGGGCAATGGCGACGACGACGTTCTTGATGTTCTTGGCGGCGGCAACGACATCGGCGGCTAGTTTGACGGATTCGGCAACAGTCTTGTTCATTTTCCAGTTGCCGGCGATTACGATTTTGCGCATGGTATTCCTCGTGTGGAGTGGCTTGGGATGGCTTGATAAGGCTGACGGGCGAGGAGCCCCGGCCGTGTGGCCGAGGCGGCTTGGCTTATTTCTCGGAGAGAGCGGCAACGCCCGGGAGAATTTTGCCTTCGAGATATTCGAGCGACGCGCCACCGCCGGTCGAGGTGTGCGTCACTTTTTTATCGGCGCCGTATTTCTTGGCGGCCGTGGCGGTATCGCCGCCGCCGATCACGGTGATCGCACCCGCTGCCGTGGCCGCGACGACCGCATCCGCCATCGCCTTGGTGCCGGCTTCAAATTTGGCGAATTCGAACACGCCGGCCGGACCGTTCCAGATGATGGTCTTGGCATTGATGATGGCATCGGTGAACAGGCGGTTCGACTCCGGGCCGCAGTCGAGGCCCAGCCAGCCGTCGGGAATGCCATCGACGTCGTTGCCGATACCGGTATTGGCGTTGGCGTCGAATTTGTCGGCGGTGACGAAGTCAACCGGCAGTAGAATTTGCTTGCCTTTTTCCTTGGCCTTGGCCATCAGGCCCTCGACCAGCTTGGCGCCTTCTTCATCGAACAGCGAACTGCCGATCGGCATGCCCGAGATGATTTTCTTGAAGGTGAAGGCCATGCCGCCGCCAATGATGATTTGATCGGCCTTGTCGAGCAGGTTGTTGATCAACTGAATCTTGTCGGCGACCTTGGCGCCGCCGAGAATGGCCAGCAGCGGACGTTTCGGCGATTCGAGCACGGCGGAAAAAGCGGCCAGTTCCTTGTTCATCAAATAGCCGGCGGCACGCTCGGGCAACTGGACGCCGGTCATCGACGAGTGGTCGCGATGGGCGGTGCCGAAAGCGTCGTTGATATATACGTCGGCCAGTCGGGTCAACGAGGCGCGGAATGCCTGGACATTTTCCGGGCTGGCCTTGACTTTGGTAACGCTGCCGTCGGCGTTGGTGACGCTGGCCTTGCCTTCTTCCTCGATATGGAAGCGGAGGTTTTCGAGCAGAATGACTTCGCCGGGCTTGATCCGTGCGCAGGCGGCTTCGACATCGGGGCCGACGCAGTCTTCAAGGAACTTTACCGGCCGGCCGAGCAGGCCCTCCAGGGCGGTGGCCACGGGTTTCAGGCTGTATTGGGCGACCGCCTTGCCGTCGGGACGACCGAGATGGGACATCAGAATAACGGCCGCGCCTTTATCGAGCGCGTATTGAATGGTCGGCAGGGCGGCTTCGATGCGTTTGGTATTGGTGATCGCGCCGGTGACCTTGTCTTGCGGGACGTTGAAATCGACGCGGATCAGGGCGCGCTTGCCTTGGAGGGCGAGATCTTCGATGAACAATTTGGACATGATTTCCTCGTGAGTGAGTGACTGTCGGTAAAGTGCGGAATCCGGGTGGAAAAGGGCATGGTGTCTCCGTGCTGGCTGCACAACGACTCCCCATCGCAAGGTGCCTGTTAGCCGATGCGGTGAGAAAATGGGCATGAGGGAAGGCGTTTCAACCACGCAGACGAAGTATCCTTGGCGCCGCTGCCGGAGTCAATTGGCTCTTAAAAACGGCTATCCTCGCCGCTGTGCCGGAGCGGCGAAACGCCTATTCCGACGCCTCGCCGTGGGGCGATCCCAACGCGAAATCGGTGTTGTCCTTGACTACCAGGATGTCTTCCATCACCAGATATTGCAGGTCGGAGCCGTGGAACATGTTCAAGGCATCGGTCGGTGAACAGATCATCGGCTCGCCACGCCGGTTGAGCGAGGTGTTCAGTACCACGCCGTTGCCAGTGATTTTTTCCAGCTCGATCATCAGGTCGTAATAGCGAGGGTTGTACTCGCGCTTGAGCACCTGCGCCCGCGAGGTTCCATCTTCGTGGACCACCTCCGGCACTCTTTCCTTCCAGCCAGGCGCCACTTCAAAAGTGAAGGTCATGAATGGCGCGGGATGTGGGCTGCCGAGCATCTGTGGGCCGACACTGTCGAGCATGCTTGGGCAAAAAGGACGCCAGCGTTCGCGGAACTTGATCTGGGCGTTGATCCGGTCGGCAACGCCCGCCACGCTGGGACAGCCGAGAATCGACCGTCCTCCTAGCGCGCGCGGACCAAATTCCATTCGCCCCTGAAACCACGCCACCGGGTGGCCGTCGGCCAGTAGACGGGCAATTCGGCGCGGCACTTCGTCGATGTGTCGCCATGCCGGTCGGGCGGGGTGGCCGGCGCAGGCGGCGATCACCTCCTCGTTGCTGTACGCCGGACCGAGATAAACATGTTCCATCTTTTCGACCGGCACGCCGCGCGCGACGGACACGTAGGCCGCCGCGCCGACCGCCGTGCCAGCGTCGCCGGAGGCCGGTTGGACGAATAGTTCGCGCACGTCCGGACGAGCGATGATTTTCTGATTCAGCTTGACGTTCAGCGCGCCGCCGCCGGAAAAAGCCAGGCGACCACTCTCGCGTAAAATGGCGCCGAGGTAATAATCGAGCATCTGCAGCGAGAGATCCTCGAAGAGCTTCTGCATGCTCGCTGCGTAGTGGATATAGGGATCGTCGGCACTGTCGCCAGAGCGTTTCGGACCCAGCCACTCGATCAGCTTCGGCGAAAAGTAGTAGCCCTTGCCGCGCTCCTTGTGGCGACGAAAGCCAATCACATTGGCGTAGTCGGTATTGATCGTCAATTCCCCGTTGACGAAGGTGGCCAGACGCGAGAAGTCGTGGCGGCTGGCGTCGCCGTATGGCGCCATGCCCATCACCTTATACTCGCCGTCGAGCATTTCGAAACCCAGATATTCGGTCAAGGCGCCGTAAAGGCCGCCAAGCGAATCCGGATCGTAAAATTCCTTGATTTTGTGGATCCGGCCATTTTCGCCGTAGCCAAAAAAAGTGGTGGCGTATTCGCCTTTGCCGTCAATACCGAGAATCGCGGTCTTTTCCGTGAAGCCGGAGCAGTGGTAGGCGCTCGCCGCATGCGCGAGATGGTGCTCGACCGGCACGATCTCGGTCTTTTTCAGGTCGAAGCCAAGTTGTAGCAGGCACCATTCGATACGTCGACGGTACCGGTGGAAACGCCGATTACCGGTGAGCAGGGCGTCGAGCGCGCGATCCGGCGCATACCAGTATCGTTTGGCGTAATGCCAGCGCGCCGGTTCGGAGAGGCTGATCGGTGCGAACGGAATGGCGACGGCGTCCACCTCGGCCGGCTTGACGCCGGCGAACTGCAAGCAGAACTTGGCGGCCTCGTAAGGCATGCGATTTTTGGCGTGCTTGTCGCGAACGAAACGTTCCTCCTCCGCCGCCGCGACCAGTTTGCCGTCAATATAAAGCGCTGCCGACGGGTCGTGGGTCAGCGCGCCAGACAGTCCAAGTACAGTCAATGCCAAGATTCAGACCTCACGGAAACGGATTTTCGGTAGCGTCGATCAACTCGTCGGCGGCGAACCGGGGAGATTCCAAGTATACCCGGCCCGGAGGCAGCGCAGTTGACGCCCATTTTTCACCCGCGATGGGGGTGACGCTTGCTTCCAGTGTTGTCGTTTTGCAACGTCAGCTTTTTCCCATCTCATGCGTGAAGATATTGACACCGATAGCTGTTTGATATCCACGGGTTCAGGTATTCCATCACAGCAAACAGGGCCAGAAGGTGCTAACCTGAAATTAGATCAAGGAAAAAAATATTGCGTCGCAGCATGGAGATGACTCTTTAGCGCGTTTGCCGTGGTGGTTGTTGAGCGTTCAAAAACGTAATCTGAAGAAACTTTTGGTCGCTGCTGTGTTCTCAGGACGCGACCCGGCATCGCTCCAGCGAATGGAACTAAACTTTTCGTAAGAAAAACCGATATAATGATTGTGCACTGCAACACGACTGGTCTTGCGTGGTAACGTCGGCATCCGTTGTGTTGAGTCCAGGCAGTAACAAAGGAGTAACAGCTATGAAAGCACCTAAAATTCTTCCGTGGATTGCCCACAAAACAGGCATCAGCGAAGAGCTCGCATTGAAGCTCTGGCGACGCGCGGCTGGAGAAGCCGAATTGCTGACCGGTTCTTGCGACAGCCCTGACTACTACCGTTTGGCCGTCGAGCGGTTCGTCGATTTCGCGGAGTCCGAAGGCAATCGCTCGGTTGTTCGCGAGGCCGTGGGCGGTCGGACCTGTGTGTCCTGGATGTGGCGCCACCAGAATCGGATTTCCAAGTTAAGCATGATCACTACCCAGAATCTGGTTAGGTTATGGCAGGCGAATTTGAACAGTTTGTTTAGTGGTCATCATCATGCGGTGTAACGCGATGTTCATTGAGATGTGTTGTCACTCACCCTCGTATTGCCAGATTCTCCTCTCGTCGGGCTGAATTCCCGCTGTCTTCGGCCAGACTGAGCGCCTTTCTGCTTGGGTCAGCCGTCTCCCACGATTTCCCGCTGATTCGATTCTTTCGCCGCTAGTGCCGTCGCCGCGAAATAGCGTGCCTCTGGCATGTACCATGGTGACTGTCTGCCGCCCTGGTCAGACCACTAGGCGCTGATTCTCGGCGAACGTTGATCGTCGGGTAGCCCTCGTTCGCGACCATGCGAAACTTCTCGTAGGCGTCGCGTAGCCCGCTTGGCGTGATTTTGCTACCGTTTTTTTTCAGATCAGGAGTTGCCGGCAGTGGCCGAAATGAGCGGGCGGTCACGAAGTAGATAGCGCAGGCGGTGTTGCAGCAATACCCAGCTGACCGGTTTGGGCGAATAGTCGGTGGCGCCGGCGTCGTAGGCACGTTCGACCGAGGCATAATCGTCGAGGCCGGTCATCATGACGATTGGAATCGTCGCGCCATCCGGGAAGGCACGTATTTGCGCACAGACGTCGTATCCGTTCAACCCAGGCATCATGACATCGAGCAGTACGGCGTCCGGCTTTTGCGAAGCGGCAATCATCAGGCCCGAGTAACCGTCCTCGGCCTCAAGGACTTCGAACCCGCCTGTCCCCAACCAGTGTCGGGCAATTGCCCTTAACGAGGCATCGTCGTCCACCACGAGGAGGCGGGCGCGTCGTATTTTCTGCGATGCTGTCGGCGTTGCCAACGATGCTTCTCCCAATTCGGTTTCGTTGGCAGGTGTTGGCGACACGTTGGCCGTTTCTCTTTCGGTCGCTTGTTTCAATCCCCTGATCGCCGCCGCGAACTCCCGATCCAAATTCTGTATTTCCTTTGCCGCCGCGTCGATGTCACCTGCTTTGCCGAGGCGCTCCAGTGTTTTTGTGAGTTCCGAAAACGATGTCAATCCCAGATTGGCGCTGCCCGACTTGAGGTAGTGGCTGGCGGCGGCCAGGCGGGAGCCGTCACCGGCGGCGATGGCCGCGCGCATCTCATTTATTTTGCCCGGCGTGCCGTCGGTGAAGACCTTGACTACCCGAGTGACCAGAGCGTCGCCTCCGGCCTCGCGTAAAGATTCGAGCACGGCCGGGTCGAAAGCGGGCGCCTTTAGGGGTTCCGCCGGCTGCGTCCGCTGTTCAATGGGCAGCGGCGGTATCTGCGGCATCAGCGGGCGAGTCCAGCGTTCGAGTACATCCTGCAGGGCGGGGCGGGCAAACGGCTTGGAGAGATAATCGTCCATGCCCGCTTCCAGACATTCCTCGCGGTCGCCGCGCATGGCGTTGGCGGTCAGCGCGATGATGGGGATCCGCCGGGCGGGGTGCCCGGGAATGGCCTGTTTGGATTCCCAGTCACGGATGAGTCGCGTGGCTTCGAAGCCGTCAACTTCGGGCATCTGGCAGTCCATGAGAATGATGTCGCACGAGTCCGTGGTGGCGGCTTCGACGCCCTCGCGACCGCCACTGGCGACGACAACCTGGCATCCCAGGCGACGCAGGCTGATGCACGCCACTTCCTGGTTGACCGGATTGTCCTCCACCAATAGCACCTTGAGCCCCAGAAGCGCGGCGTGGTCCTCCTCGGTTCCGGAATCGATTTCCGTTTGTTCGGATACCAGCCCCAGAGCGACCCGCATGCTGCCGAACAATTGCGCTTTGCGCACCGGCTTGGCCACGTAGCGATCAACCCCCGCGTTATGCGCGGCGTGTGTCGCACTTGCCCGGTTCATCGAAGTCAGCATGACCACGCGGGTTGCCGCGAGTCGAGCGTCTGCGCGTAGTTGCCTGGTGACTTCGACCCCATCGAGTCCCGGCATCAACATGTCGATAAGAACGACATCGTAAGGCCGGCCGAGCATGGCGGCTCGTCGCAGTTTTTCGAGTGCTTCGCCACCGTCGGCCGCCGATTCCGCCGACATTCCCCATCCGATGACGTGGTAGAGCAGAATGGTGCGGTTGGTGGCGTTGTCGTCGACCAACAACACTCTGCGTTCGCGCAAGCCGTCGCCGTCTTCTTCCCACTCGCCGGGCAGTTCGGCATCGACGACCTCGAAGCGCGCGGTGACCCAGAACGTGCTGCCAACGCCGGTCTGGCTGGTGACTCCCACTGATCCGCCCATCAGTTCGCTGAGTCGACGGACGATGGCCAGGCCAAGACCGGTACCGCCGTAGCGGCGCGCGGTACCCAATTCGCCTTGGTCGAATTCCTCGAAAACCGCCTCCAGCTTGTTTTCCGGGATGCCGCAACCGCTATCGCTGACCTCGAAGCGCAGCAGGACGCCGCCCGGTCCCGACTCGACCTGGGTGGCGCGAATGTTGATTTCGCCCAGGCTGGTGAACTTGACGGCGTTGCTCAGCAAATTTGACAAGATTTGCCGCAAACGCCCGGAATCGCCGCGTACCCACAGTGGCATGTCCGGCGGCAGGAGAGTGTTGATCTCCAGGCCCTTGCCTTGCGCTCGTTCGGCGAACAGGCCCGCTACATCCTCCACCAGATCGCGCAACTGGAAATCGACGGGGTCCAGTTCGAGCTTGCCGGCTTCGATTTTGGAAAAGTCGAGAATGTCGTTGATCACGGCCAGTAGAGCTTGTCCGGAGCGCAGGGCGGTGCGGGCGAATCCTCGCTGTTCGTCGTCCAGTGGCGAATCGAGCAACAGCTCGGTCATTCCCAGCACGCCATTCATTGGCGTACGGATCTCGTGGCTCATATTGGCCAGGAACATCGATTTCGCCCGATTGGCTTGTTCCGCGCTCGCCTTGGCCTCGTTCGCCTCCTGAACGGCCGTTTCCAGATCGCGGTTGGTCTTGGCCAGTTCCAGACCGCGCTCGGCGAGGTTGCTGTCCCGTTCTTCGAGTTGCGCCAGCATGTCGTTGAACCCCGCTGTCAATTGCCCGATTTCATCCTGCTCGTCGTTCGGCACCCGGAGGCTGAAATTCTGCTCTTCGGTTACCCGGCGCATCGAATCGGCCAGGCGGAAGATGGGTTCGATGATGCGCTGTTGCAGGCGGGCGGCCCAGAAAAACGCCAGCCAGCCGGACGCCAGGGTCACGCCAAGAATGAGCAGGACACTGCCGAGAAATTGGGTGTAGAAGCGCTCCGGGCTGGCGCGCAGGTAAACGTAACCAATGGTTTCCCGATGGAGGGTGATCGGCGCCAGGTACTCAATGGCGTCGACCCGGAAGCGATAGGCGGGCACGCGGCCTTCCATGCCGCGCAAAAGCCACGGGTCTCCGGGAGTGCCAGACACTTTGCCTTGACCCGCCTGCTCATAGCCGGCGAAAAATTCCCGTTCGATCGAATAAACGGTGACCGCCGCGATGTCTTTTTCAGCCTGCAACGAGCCGAGGAGCTTGGTGGCTTGTCGCGAATCGTCGAATTCAAGTGCGGCGGTGGTGTTGACGCCGATCATTTGCGCTACCACGGCCAAGCGTTCGATCATGGTGTTCCTGAAGGTCCACACTTGAAACATCAACATGGCCAGAGCGACGACGGCCAGGGCGGTGGCGACCGTCCGCCATACCAGTCGCTGCAATTTGTCGCGGATCGACAGTGGGGAAGAGGAGGTACTGAAATCCTTAGCCATGCGGAGTCACTCGATAATCGTTGCCAGTTCCAGTAGTGGGGCTCCCGGTTCCAGGCCACCTTCACGAGTGTTACGCAGATTGATCTCGAAAGACAGCTTGTTCTCGCCTTGACCCAGGCAGACCATGCCGCCGCGTCGTGCGAAATCGGGCGCGTCGCTGACCGTTAGGATGCTGCGCCCACGCAAGGCGAATGGTACTCCTACACCGAGCTCTCGTGCCGCGCTGGGAACATAGAGAACGTGACACCCTTTGAACTCGGTGGGAGAGAGGCTGGCGATCCGGCGGAACTGCGCCAGCCGGTCCCGCGTCGGTTTGCCATCGACCGCCGATAACGCCTCGCCAACTCTGGAGTCGCCAAGGGCGCAAATCTGGATCGGGTCCTTGCCGTTCATGGCGGTGGCGGGCCATTCGACGAATTTGACCAGCTTGAAAATCAGCGCCGCCTTGATCCGGTCCTCGCGCTGAATGACCGTTTCCGCAATCGTCGCCTTGGGCGACAACATCATGCCAATGAGCATGACGAGCACGGAAAGCCACAGGCGCGGCGGTGTGGAAAGTCCTGAATCTCCGGTCATGGCGGTCGACTCGTTCAGAATTTCCAGTTGACCTGCCCGAATATCGATCGCTGCACCAACATCGGCGGCATATCCAGAATCTCCGAGATGAACTCTTGGTGTTGTTTGTGCAGCAGATTGCGTCCGATGATCGCCAATTCCACGGTTTTCACCGGTCGCCACGCCAAGCGTAGATCAAGTTCCGTATAGCCTGGAACCGACAGGCGACTCGATTCAACGACATTCGGCAAATGCCCGACTCGCCGCAGCCACAAATCGACATCGGTGTCAGGCCGGGGGTTCCAGGCCATGCGCAGCGAACCCCGAAATTCCGGGACGCTGCCTTTCAGATCGGTCGCGAACGCCTCTCCCTTTTCGGACATGCGCATGGTGAATTGGGAGGCGGAGGCCTGGAAGCGCAGATCGGATCGTGGGCGCCAGTCGACCGACAATTCGACGCCATGACTGCTGGCCTTGGCATCGTTGCCGGCGAATGCGATTTGCTGGACGTAAGACTGGGGGACCGGGAAGAAGCACGCCAGCGACACCGGAATGCCGGCCGGCTGACAGAGCGTGGTATTTATTTTCGCGGTTCGCAGTTTGTCGTAGTTGTTGTAATAAACGGCCGCGTCGACGCTGAGGGTTGGCGTCAGGCGTTGTTTCCAGCCCATTTCATAAGCGACGACCGATTCCGAGTCGACATTCGCTTTGGCTTGAACCAGGATCGGCAGCGGCAGCGGATTGTTTTCCGAGGCGGGCGGGAAAACGGCTTGATTGGCTGCGCCGCCGCGATCGACGCGGCTTGGCGTGCGCACCGCGCGGGCAATCGAACCCCAGAGCGTGGTGTCGGCGACCGGGGTCCACAGCAAACGAGCGTTGGGTTGTATTTCCAGGCCGGTATAGTCGTTGTGTTCAAATTTGGTGCCCAGCGTCAGAGTCAATTTCTCGGGCAGCAGGGTCACGTCGTCCTGTACGAAAGCACTGAGCAGTTTTCGGCTCGCCGACCCCGGATGCAAGGTCGCGAATTGTAAGGCGTTCGCCGGAACGCCGGTGTAGGAGGCTTTCGTCATGTCATGGCTCGTGCGATAGCCGACGCCGAAAACCAGGTCGTGGTTCTGGAAACGGCGCGTCCGATACTGGAAATCCAGATCGAAAGTGGTGCGTTTTTCGTTCAGATGCGCCGGCCAGTCGCGCTCGGTATGATCGATGTAAGACTGCAAGGTAAAGGAATCGCTGGCCGAGACTTCCCGCTGCCAGCGTCCAAGCATGTTGCCGCCCGATACTTTTTGGGAGGTGCCGACAATCGCGTTAAAGGGCGGCGTCAAGAAATTCAGTTGACTGTTCTCCCCGGAGCGTCCGGCGTATACATCGCCCTGGAAAGTCACCGAATCGATTCCACTCGGCGCGAGGTCGGTACGAAACCCCGCGCGCTGTTGCCGCCAATTGTCGTTACCGGCGGCATGGTCGGTTGCAAGGAGCGATCCATCGCGGTCGAAGCCTTTGGCGTAGGCGCGCCAGTAACCGACGTCGCCAACTTTTCCGCCATAGCGAAGCGAGCCGAAACCGCGTTCTTCGTTACCCGCGCCCGCCGTCAGCATGCCAC
>Ga0255347_1005685_pt1 | contig 14013 bp, 9 predicted proteins | sample wastewater_treat_2_FD_192479 | JGI IMG/M metagenome (GOLD analysis project Ga0255347, IMG submission 192479) | Wastewater microbial communities from Lulu Island WWTP, Vancouver, Canada - plant24 | ecosystem: Engineered > WWTP > Wastewater > Unclassified | place: Canada: Vancouver, British...
GGCTGATGCAGACGGCCTCGAGCGAGAGCAGATGTCGGGGGGCGAGGCCCTGGAAATGCCCGCAGTCGAAGAGGACGGACTTGCGCTCATTGAGTATCCGGACATACACCACCGGATCGAACAGCGGGCCGTTGACCAGACGAGAGAGGAACGCGGGTCTCATGACAGTACATATGCACTATTTTCCTGCAGTCCGAAAGACTTCAGGAGATGGTTCGCATTATCCCGAGATGACGACGCATTCCGCTCATCACCAGGGATGACCTGTGCCATCTGCAATCTGATCATACAAGTGGAAAGGACAGACTCTAATACTTCCGACAGTAAGCCTGTTCTGTATTTACTGGAAGTGGTGGTATCGTATCAGGATCAATATTCAGAGTTAATCCATCAGGATTATAGATAAAACCGGAGGACCTTTACTTTTCAAGTAGATTTGGAAGCTTCCATTTGACAAATAATATTGTACAAATATAGTGTTAGTTGCGAGAGCTTGGATTTATTATTCTTGTCAGTCAAGTGGATAAAATGAATGTTCTGTTGACATTTACCGGGTTCCACGATCCCTACTCTAAGGGGCTGGTTGATCAGGAGGAGCAACCAGGTCCCATCTTGTCGCTTCTCTCCACCCGATCATTCGATCATATTTTCCTCTTCGATACTCCCAACACAAAGAAATTCACTCAGGATACAAAGGACGCTATCCTTGAGATTCACCAGCACAGTGAGGTTCACGTTCTTGAGACCAACATCGATGATCCCACTGATTATCGAGACATTTTCAAGAATCTCAGGTTTCATCTTCAGCACATTGTCGAGAGATTTCATTCCGCTGATTTATTTATAGCCGTTGCATCAGGTACTCCACAGATGCATGCATGTTGGGTCCTTATGGCCTCATCAGGAGAGATACCCGCACATATTCTACACATACGTCCTCCTCGTTTCGTGACCAAGGAACGCCCGCTTGTGAGCGAGATTGATCTTTCCTGCCGTGAGTTTCCTACGGTAAGGTTTCAGCCCCAGTCTTGTTTGAACGAAGAGGAAAGGGCTGATATCGATGCTGTCCGCCAGCAAATCGGAATCATTGGAGATCACTCAACAATTAGGCATGCTCTTGAAACTGGAGGAATGCTTGCACCCTCTCAATCTCCTATCCTCATCCTCGGAGAAACTGGCACCGGTAAGGAATTATTTGCCCGATTCATCCATAGATTGAGCGGAAGATCGCATGAAGCATTTATTCCTGTTAACTGTGCAGCACTTCCTGAAGCCCTCGTTGAGAGCATTCTTTTCGGCCATAAGAGGGGGGCGTTTACCGGGGCGGTAACAGATCAGATCGGTAAATTCGATGTTGCTCACAAAGGAACCCTTTTCCTCGATGAGCTGGGTGAGCTGCCGCTTCCCGCCCAGGCCAAGCTGCTCAGGGTCATTCAGGACGGTTTGTTGGAGCCTATCGGGCATACGAAGCCCCATAAAGTTGATGTCCGGATAGTGGCTGCAACGAATCGTGATTTACGAAAACTTGTCAGACAAGGTAAATTTAGGGAAGATCTCTACTACAGACTCAATGTTGGTGAGTTGAGACTCCCTCCTTTACGAGAGCGGCGCAGTGACATACCGAAGCTGGCCCTTCATATCATCGACAGGCTGAATGGGTCTTTGCGGCGCCCGAAGAGGCTGTCACCCGGTGCCTTATCAAGAATACAGTCACATAACTGGCCAGGCAACGTGCGTGACCTGGAAAATGTCATTGAGCGATCTTTGCTGCTCTGTCGCAGAGATGTCTTGGATGCAGACGATCTTCTGATTTACGAGCCGGTTACCTATGCAGATCCGCTGGATGCTTTGCCGGACCCTTACGAGGGCTTCTCTTTGGATGAGTTTCTTGGAAGCGCCAGGAAACAGATGATTCTCAAAGCGCTTGATGCTGCAAGCGGCAATCAGAGCCGGGCCGCCCGGCTGCTTGGAATCACGCCACAGGCTGTGCATAAGTTTTTACAGCTATCAAAAGTATAAAATTAAACCAGGGTTGAGTTTATTTCAACCTTGGTTGTAGAATAGTTTTACTGACAAATATTATATTGAGGAGATATCTTATTTATATCAGTATGTTACTACCTATAGCAGCCTATGGCATGGGCATTGCTCTCCCGGGTGTAAAGAAAACAACGGGTTGAACCCGGAAAGGAGGAGCAATGTCTGAATTTACGGTTGTTTCTGTTATTGATGGTGATACGTTCGAAGTATTACCCCAATGGAGATGGAATGGATCATCGGGCAGTCGAGTGCGGCCTACAGGGTATGATGCTCCGGAGATGGGCACTTTGGGTGGTCAGCAGGCAAAGGATAAACTTGCAAGGCTCATTCTTGACCAGAAGGTAGAGCTGGGCAGTGCATACAAGATCGACCATGGTCGTCTTGTCTGTGATGTATACTTTAAGGGGAAAAACCTCGCCTCGTATTTCCCCGAATATCAATAAAACTATTGGAGGTTTGATAGAGCGCCTGTGAAAGATCATACAACAGAAGCAGATGCCAGGATTGTCATAGACGACCTGCTCCGCCAGGCGGGGTGGGATCCCATGGACAAGTCACAGGTGCTTACCGAGTTTTCGGTGCGGGACACATTACAAGTTGCCGAAGTTACTGTGCCCTATGGCCCTGGTATGGGCAAGAATTCTGCCGGTGGTGGCATTCACACTGGAAAGGCAGACTATGTGCTCATGGACCGCCGCGGGCGCCCGCTGGCCGTTATCGAGGCTAAGCGCACAGCCATCGAGCCATATACCGCAAATCAGCAGGCGCTTCCCTATGCCAAGAAGATCGGATCGCCGTTTATCTTCCTGACAAACGGCGAGCTCATTTATTTCTGGGACTACGGCAATGATGACGCCCGGATTGTAAACTCTTTCTTCTCCCGAAGGGATCTCGAACGCCTTGTGGAGATGAGATCATCCCGCAAGCCGCTCGCAACCATTGAAATCCCTGAATATTACATCCGCCAGGGTGAGACCCGAAAATTGCGACCCTACCAGCGAGAGGCCATGCAGGCCCTGGACCATGCGGTCGAGCTCGGCAAGCGCCGTTTTCTGATCGAGCTGCCCACCGGTACCGGCAAGACCGACCTTATCTGCCTCTACCTGAAGAGATTGATACAATCCGGACGCGCCGAACGGGTCCTGTTCCTAGTAGACAGGGAACAGCTCGCCAAGCAGGCAATCGAGGCCGTTCAAGATATTCTGAATCAATACAGCAGCTACTGGCTGAGGCCGGGCATGCCCCGGCAGGAACAGCAGATCACCGTCTGTCTTCTCCAGACCATGATCAGCAGGTATATGGAATTCACGAGCGGCTATTTCGATGTGGTCATCGCAGACGAGTGCCACCGCTCCATTTATGGTGCATGGCAGACAGCGCTCACTCATTTCGATGCATTTCATATAGGACTCACGGCAACTCCATCAGCCTATATCGAGAGGAACACGTTCCAGTTCTACCAGTGTCGAGACGGACAGCCTGACTTCGCTTTTCCTATCCAGCAGGCTTTCAGGGATGGGTATCTTACTCCGTACAAATTCGCTACCGGGATAACCGTGATCCTTGCCGAAGGAGCGGAACTCGATGAAGAGACTTATGACCCGGCCGAGTTCGAGCGCAAATGGACCAATGAAGACACCAACCGTAAGATGATGCAGGAATTCGACCGGTTGGCCTGGGAAAACTACAAGGAGCTCGCACCCGGACAGAAGACAGGCCCGGGGAAAGCAATAGTTTTTGCCATCACCAAGCACCATGCCGCCAGGCTGGCCTACTATCTGAACGAACTCCATCCCGAGCTTAAGGGGCAATACGCCGCGGTCATCACCAGTGATGTTGCGAACTCCGATGATCTTATCCGCAAGTTCAAACGGGAGGAATATCCCCAAGTAGCCGTCAGCGTTGGCATGCTTGATACCGGGTTTGACTGTCGCGAGGTCCTTCATCTGGTGATGTGCCGCCGTGTTCGCAGCCCCATTCTCTACCAGCAGATGCGGGGACGTGGAACCCGGACGGCAGGCCATATCGGAAAGCAGAAGTTCGTCATCTACGATTTCTTCAGGAATCACGATTACTTCAACGACACGGATACTGACATCTTCACCGGGGCTGGGCACGACCACATATCGGGTGGCGAGAGGAAACCGCCCCGGCTGCCAGGTGATCTTATCGAGCTCGGCCTGGAAGACGAATGGCTCCATGCAGTCACGTACGTTGAAGTCGGGCCTGAAGGCGAACGCATAGATAAGCGCGATTACATCACGAACTGGGAGACGGCCATCAGATCAGCTGCCAAGGATCACCCCGCCATCCGGAAGGTGCGTCAAGGCGAACTGCTCACCGAAGACGAAGAAAAGGAACTGGCCGACCTCCTCAACAGGCCTGACATGTATTTCAATGAAGAGAATCTCCGTCGCGCATATCGGCAGCCGGGTGGAAACCTTATCGATTTCATCAGGGCAGCTCTCGGAAGCCTCAAGATCAAGCCTCGCGAAGAGGAGCTGATGGAGAATTTCCAGGCCTGGCTGGTGGCCAAGACAATGAGCCCACAGCAGGCGCAGTATCTCTCTCTGCTCAAGAACCGCGGGATTGCCCGCGGCCGCATCGAACTGGAAGATCTGTTCAAACCTCCGCTTTCAATCCTGAATGCGGCAGAGCTGGGTGTCGAGCTCTTCGGCGAGAAAGGGCTCAAGGAAGTAATCCAGGATATGAACGAATCAGTCTTCACACGGAAGGCTATTTAAGGAGCAGGAATGAATCAGGATTTGCGCAGAAAACTGGATCGGATCACCGACATCCTCTGGGCCGGCGGTGTGACCAATCCGGTTACCTATATCGAGCAGATTTCGTATCTGATTTATCTCAAACTGCTTGACGAAGAGGAATCCAGCCGCGAACTCAGAGCCCGGCTCATGGGAAAGCAGACAAACGGCAACGGCAAACTGCTTTATCCCCAGCAGGCCGAGCGCTTCCGTTGGTCCAAGTGGCGTTTCAAGAGTGGCACTGACCTGCGCGACTTCGTGAGGGACCACGTTTTCCCCTATATGGCTTCGCTGGTGAAGGAGGAGCCGCAGATTGCCGAGTACTTCCGCGACGCCGTGCTCGAGATCGTTGATCCCAACGTGCTCAAGCAAGTGGTGGACGAGATCGACGGCATCGATTTCGCCAAGCTTGGCACCGATGTGAAAGGCGATATCTTTGAATACTTGCTGACTCACCTGGGGCAGTCCGCTCTGAATGGTCAATTCCGAACACCCCGCCAGATCAGAACCATGATGGTCGAGATGGTGGACCCTAACCTGGGGGACACGATCTACGACCCGGCCTGTGGCACGGGTGGTTTCCTCATCGATGCCGTGGAGTATATCCTGGCCAGATACTCGACCGAGCCTCAAGAGGTCCCTATCTACGGCGAGGAGTGGCTGGAAAAGCATAACCAGTCCATCGAGGAGGCCAAGAAAGACATCCCCACATTGCAGACCTATAGAAAGGGTCCGGGCGAAAAGATCCCCGATTGGGACCTTTTGGAGCGATCTATCCACGGCATCGACGTATCGCGGCAGATGATGCGTATCGCCATGATGAACCTGGTGCTTCACGGCATCCGCCAGGCCAACGTCAAACGAGCCAATACGCTATCTGATATGGGCGGCCTTACAGAGGACGATCTGAACCGCCGCTACAGAGTGATCCTTTCCAACCCACCCTTTGCCGGTGTGCTCCCCAAGGAATCCATCCGCAAGGACCTACCCACCAATTCGAAGAAGAGCGAGCTGCTCTTTCTGGGTGTGATGATGGAGGCACTGGCTCCTGGCGGCCGATGCGCCGTGGTGGTGCCCGAGGGACTACTTTTCGGTTCGACCTCGGCCCATGTGGAGCTTCGGCGGAAACTGGTCGAGGATTTCAATTTACTGGCAGTGATTTCCCTGCCAGCAGGAGTGTTCAAGCCATACTCTGGAGTAAAAACCGGAGTCCTCGTTTTTCGCAGACCGGCTTCAGGTACTGAAAAGGACAAAAAGACCAAGCATAAGGAAAAGGTCTGGTTTTACGATGTACGTGCGGACGGATTCGATCCGGACAAGATTTCCGGCGGTGGCCGGCCTGAAACCCCGGAACGGAACGACATCCCTGATCTCCTCGTGACGTGGAAAGCCTACAAAGAATCAAAGTTTACCAATCCGCCGGGTGTCAAAGCTGGAACCTTCATGCAACCCGGAAACAACGAACCGCGCTGCTGGTGGGCAACAATAAAATTTATTGCAGAAAACGATTACAACCTTGCCACTGGTCACTACAAACCGCAGATCGCTGAAAAGGCGCCGGATGAAGACCCAGCCCAGCTCATCCGGGAAACGCTCGCCATCGAGCGAAAGATCGTGGAGGGGTTGGAGAAACTGCTTCAAGGAGTGGAGGCAGGTGAATGAAGTGGTCTGAGTATCCATTGTCAGAAATTGCTGAAATAAATCCACGACGTCCTAACTCTTTGTACTTGTCTGATGACAGCCCAGTGACTTTTGTACCAATGACTGCAATTTCGGAAGCCACAGCTTCAATTGAAAGGCCTGAAATTCGCATTTATGGGGAAGTAAAAAAAGGATTCACCTTTTTTTGCAATGATGACGTATTGTTCGCAAAAATAACACCCTGTATGGAGAACGGCAAGTCAGCTATTGCGACTGAGTTATGCAACAGTATTGGTTTCGGATCGACCGAATTTCATGTACTTCGAGCGAACAAAAAAAAACTATTACCGAAGTTTCTCCATTACTTTATCCGTCAAAAATCTTTTCGAGATCTTGCGAAAGCAAGGATGCGCGGTGCAGTTGGTCAACAGAGGGTACCAAAGGATTTTTTTAATGATGTAAAATTGCCCCTTCCCCCTCTCTCCGAGCAACACCGTATTGTCGAAATTCTCGATCAGGCTGATGCATTACGCAAGAAGCGCGCCGAGGCCGACGCTAAAGCCGCCCGTATTCTCCCCGCGCTTTTTTATAAAATGTTTGGCGATCCGGTATCTAATAGCGGTAAATGGCCGATTGAAAAATTAGGCAAGCTTGGGGAACTTAACCGAGGAAAATCGCGTCACCGACCACGGAATGCTCCCGAGTTGTTGGGAGGGCCATATCCATTCATCCAAACTGGCGACGTGGCCAACGCTAACGGATATATACGGAAGTACACGTCTACCTATTCCGAACTTGGCTTAAAGCAAAGCCGCATGTGGCCTGCAGGGACACTTTGCATTACTATTGCCGCAAATATTGCGGCTACAGCAATTTTAGGCTTTGATGCTTGTTTTCCAGATAGCGTTGTAGGTTTCACACCAAACAATCGGACAAATTCAGCGTATATAAGAATTTTATTTGAATTCATACGTCCTTTGTTAGAGCGGCAAGCACCACAACTAGCGCAGAAGAACATTAATCTTACAATCCTACGTGATTTGCAGATTCCGGTTCCGCCTGTGAAATTGCAGGATGTTTTCAAAAACAAACATGATATCGTTATGGATGTCATTCACAATTCTGAAAAATCAAGCAAAGGAATTGAAGAGCTTTGGGAAACTATTCTTCACCGCGCCTTTACCGGCGACCTTACTGCCAAATGGCATGAGGCGCACATGAAGGAACTACTGCAAGAAATGGAAGAGCAGATCAAAGCTTTTGAAGCTACTAAATACTCAAAAGGAAGTATGGTATGAAATAACCTTCCGTTTGTGTTCTGTAATGCACTACAGGAGATAAGACCATGGCAGCCATAAATTACCAGGGCATGCGCTGGTTTAAGTGTGATCTGCATGTTCATACGCCGGAAGATAGTCGCCATTGGAATGGTTCATCACTGCGAATACCTTCTCCACGAGATGAGAGGGACCTTCAGACAAAGGCTCGTTCTTTTCTCGAAAGATGTCACGACCTTGGATTGGAGTGTATCGCGGTTGTGGACCATAACTTCAGTGCAGAAACCGATCACCGGCTATGGTTTCTCACTCATCTCATAGAACAGAACAAGACGGTTGCCAGTTCCAAGGGCCGCTCACCGATTGTTATTTTTCCCGGGTTTGAGCTCGACATCCGGTATCATGTTCTTTGTCTGTTTAATCCGGTTCGCTGTGGCGCCCATCTTCAAAGTATCTGCGATATACTTACTACCATGGGGCTTCCAAGTAACGTCAGGTTTTTAAACAGCACGCCTCAACAACCCAAGCATCACGGTCAATGCTGGTCCTTGCGGGAGGTTCTGGACAAGGTGCAAAATGAGCTTGGTGGAATCGTCATCGCTGCCCATGCCTTCAGCGACGATGGCATCTGCAATGATACCGCTAACAGTCGCGATTTTGTCGAAAATTGGGATTTATATGCTGTTGAGGTAAATACTTGGCCACCTCACGGAAAGGCAAAATCAATCTTGGAAGGATCGAATGACGCTTGGAGGCGTACAAAACTGCACCGTCAACCGGCTGCCCTTTGCAGCTCGGATTGCAAATCTCTGGAAGACGCTTCCCGCACCAACAATCTGGGATGCCGTTTTTCCTGGATCAAAATGTCGGCCCCTTCCATCGAATCCCTACGCCAGGCCTTTCTCGACGCAGATTCGCGCATTTGCCTTGCGCCAGAACCGCCCCGTATCGAGCATACCCACATTCAGCGCATAGAAATCAACGGAACCAAATTCCTGCAAGATCAAACCGTTGTCCTGTCACCGCATCTTAACTGTGTGATCGGAGGCCGGGGAAGCGGCAAGTCTATGCTATTTGAATGCATTCGTCTAGGACTTCGCGGTGAAACAACGTTTAGGGAAACTGCTGAAAGGGAATATGCGGCTGCGCGCCAAGTCAAGCGACTACATGGCACCTTTACGAATCAAACCGCCATTCGACTGAACGTTTTTCACCATGATTCTGAAGATATATTTCTCGTGGACAGCCCCGACAAACCCAGTCAAGTTGTAAGCAGGGATGTGGCCGATGCCGCCACGGTGTTTCGTCGCCTTGACGCGCTTATTTTCAGTCAGGAGGAAATTACCCAATTGGCCGAACGCCAGAAATCCCTTCTTGATTTCATTGACAACCTAGCCAGGGAGCGACTGGAAATCCACAGGAGCAGGGCCAGGGAAATCATCGAACAACTCAAGGCCGGCAGCCAAGTGGAGGATAAAATCCAGCGGCTCGAGGCTGAACTGACAACTCTGAGGCAAGAAGCCGACGAGCTTGGCCGTCAGCTAGCCGCCAAGACAATGGTTCAGGAGGAACTGAGAAAGCATCGCGCGGCCCAAGAGGCCAAACGGTATATAGAAAAAACAGCATTAGAAGCCGAGAGCACCAAAAAGCGTTTGGAAACCCTTGCCGAAGAATTTGAAAAGGAACCGCCGTCTTTGGGAAGCCGTGTGGAAGATTTTCCTAGTCCGGTTTTTTTCAAAGAAGCTGAGGCAAAGATTACCACTGCCTATCAAAGTCTGGCTGAGACTCTCAGAAAATCCGCAGAAAAGCTGGTGGAGAATGTCAACGCTGCAACATCTCAACATGCCGATTGGCCAAGCGTTCAGCAAGCCATCGAAAAAGCGGAAAGTGACTTTCGTGAAGCCTGCTCCGCTAAAGAGCTTACGATTGAAGAAGCGGAAAGATTGCGAGAGACCGAACAGCATCATCGAATTAAAGATGCTGCTGTTCAGGCCAAACAGTTTGAGCTTGACCAAGCTGCCAAGTTACGCCCCGATAAAAAGAAGTTGCTGGAGGAACTCACCCAGTGTTGGCTTTCAGAGACACAAACCCGCCAAGATGTTCTTGATGGAATAACCACTAGCGACACCATGCCGCGAACGAATACCGGCCAAGCGATTGTAAAAACGACTCTCATATTTTCGGGTGACCGGGAGTATTTTCTGAAACGTTGGGGGGAGTTGTCTCCACCCAGAAACACCAGAACTGGCAGATTGTGGGATCGTTTCGCACGCGATGGGTCGGAGGGCAACATCGGTGACAGCATCTTCGATGCTTTTTTGGATCAGTTTCAAAAAGTATGTCTTGGACAAGAACACGGGAACAATCAAGAGGGTCCAGCGCTGGGGCTTATTGCTGGAAATCCCATACAGTATCTTGAAATGAATTGGAACAATGATCATGCATGGCCAAAAACTGCTCTTTATTTCCGGAATGATATCGCCCGCGTTCGTGACGAGAAACGTGAAAAATGGCTTGAATTGATGTTGACCCGTATCCCGGATTCAGCCGATCTGACCCTGCTACGAAGTGATGGTAGCGAAGCAGGCTCCTTCCAGAAGGGAGATCTTTCTATCGGGCAGAAAAACACGGCGGTTCTCTCTTTGCTACTAGCGCGCGGCTCAGGGCCCATTTTGATCGATCAGCCTGAGGACGAACTGGACAGTGAGTTCCTTTACAAAGAACTGGTTCCCTTGTTCCGATCGGCAAAGCAAAAGCGGCAATTAGTAATCGTAACCCATAACGCCAATATTCCGGTCAATGCCGATGCGGAGCTGGTTTATGCTCTTAAAGCAGAAGGCGGACGCGGAATCTGCCTCAGTCAGGGTGGTTTGGATCAGCCAGAGGTAACCCAAGCCGTCCTTGATATCATGGAAGGTACCGAAGAGGCTTTCAGAAGACGACAGGAAAAATATCACTTCTAAAGAAAAAGGCGATAATCATGTCTGATGCAAAACAAACATCAAATGAAACCACAGAGAGAAAAGACTAAATGAAATCATTTTCAGTCTATCACGTATGCGATGCTGTTAATACCATCAAGGGCGAGCCATGACCGTCCTCTCCGCCACCCCTCCCCATTCCGAACTCCTGATCTACCAGACCGAGGACGGCCGAACCCGTATTCAAGTTCGGCTGGAAGATGAAACGGTCTGGCTGACGCAGAAGCTCATGGCAGAGCTGTTCCAGAAGGATGTACGCACCATCAGCGAACATATCCGCAACATCTACGAGGAGGGTGAGCTTCCACCTGAGGCAACTATCCGGAAATTCCGGATAGTTCAAACCGAAGGTTCCCGGCAGGTATCGAGAGAGGTCGATTTCTATAATCTGGATGTCATAATTTCAGTCGGTTATCGGGTAAAATCCCATCGCGGCACCCAGTTCCGCATCTGGGCCACCCAACGGCTGCGGGAGTATATCGTCAAGGGCTTTACCCTGGACGATGAGCGGCTGAAACAGGCGGGCGGCGGCAATTATTTCGATGAACTGCTGGCCCGCATCCGGGATATCCGTGCCTCGGAAAAGGTGTTCTGGCGTAAGGTGCTCGATATCTATGCCACGAGCATCGACTACGACCCGAACACGGAAACATCACGGCGATTTTTTCAGGTTGTCCAGAACAAGATGCACTGGGCCGCCCACGGCCATACTGCAGCCGAGATCATCGCTGGGCGCGCCGACGCCCAGAAGCCGAACATGGGGCTCACTTCCTGGACCGGAGCCAGGCCAACCCAGGAGGATATCGAGGTCGCCAAGAACTATCTGAGCGCCGAGGAGCTGGACACGCTCAATCGGATTGTAACCATATACCTGGATTTCGCTGAGCTTCAGGCCTTGAGCCGCAGACCTATGTACATGAAGGATTGGATCGCCAAGCTCGACGATTTCCTGCGCGCCAGCGAAAGGGAAGTTCTTGCCCATGTGGGGCGAGTAAGCCACGAGGCAGCCATTGAGAAAGCCCATATCGAGTATGAGAAATACCGGCAGAAGATGCTTGCCGCACAGACAACCGTGGAACGGCACTTCATAGAGACAATAAGGGAGCTGGAAGCAATGGAGAAGCCAAAGCCGGTAAAGGCAAAAAGACCACGAAAAAGGAAGGATGAAAAATGACCTTTTCACATCTTTCCCCTTTCGTAACCATGAAGAGGTTCTTATGCTGAATTCCATACGGGTTGGTAATTTCAAGGCTTTCGCCGAATCTCAGAAGATTCCCATCCGCCCCCTGACATTGATATACGGCGCAAACAGCTCCGGAAAGTCGAGCATTCTCCACAGTCTTATCCTTGCCCGCCATGCGCAGGAAACGGGTGATCTGGACGCTCATCGCACCAGTCTCGGCGGTGAGTCGGTGGATCTGGGGGGGTTCAGGCAGTATGTACATCACCGGGATGCATCACGCCGTGTCGAGCTGGCATTTGACCTTGATACGAGCGATTTCAAGGATCGCCTCGCAGAACTCTTTGCCCCGGTTAGGCAGGTGACGATGATTCTCAACATAGGAATGAGCTTGGACGACCAGGATCACCCGCTGCCGGGGGCTGTTCCTGAAATTCATACCTGTGAACTCCTGGCAGATGGACAGAGTCTTCTCAGGATGAGCCGCCGCCCGGACGGCACACTCAGGCTTGACCGCCTGGACCACGAGCACGCTGTTTTCAGGGAAGTTATCAGAGCAATGGTTCTTTTTTCAACGACTACCGAGACACTCCATCCGGAGGACTTTGAAGGATTGGATGAGGAGATAACAGAGCTCGTACCCGAGATCGTGATCAAGGGAACGAAATTTCTGCCTGACGGGCTCGCTGAATCGAATGTATTCGTACCGGGAGGGCAAACCAAATTTTTCACGATCAGCAAGGCACGGCGGAGAGAAGATCTCGGTGCTGCAGTGCGGTCATTCCTTCCCCGTAAGATCGATGAGCTTCTGAAGGGTATCAGCCAGGTTATCGCTCATGAACTGACGCGACTGAGATATCTTGGGCCGTTGCGTTCATACCCGCCGCGTCACCTGGCCTTTTCCCAGTACCATGATTCCAACTGGTATGGCGGTGGAGGTTATGCCTGGGACGTGGTCCGCCGGGATGCCAAGGTGCGGGAATCTGTCAATGCCTGGCTCTCCGCGCCGGACCGGCTTCAGACGAAATATGAGCTGAGGATACGCCATCTGCTAACAATAGATGACTTAGATCAAGATTATTCTCAGATTATTGAGGAGATTGAAAAACGGTTTACTAGCGATGAACCTTATGACTGGGATCTATTTGGTGAGATCTATTCTGCACTGGATACAATAAAGGCAAACGAGACAAAGCTCACAGATATCCAGGAACTCAATCTGATTGATAGACAAAACGATACCATTGTAAGCCATAGGGATGTTGGTATCGGAATAAGTCAGGTTCTCCCCGTCCTGGTAAGCGCTTATGCATCACAAGATCAGATCATCGCAATCGAGCAGCCGGAAATACATCTGCATCCTGCGCTTCAATCCGATCTGGGTGATGTATTCATCGAATCCGCCCTTGGAGCCAGTCATAATGCATTCATAATCGAAACACACAGCGAGCATCTTATGTTGAGAATACTCCGGCGTATCCGTGAAACCTCCAATGGCGAGCTCCCCGAAGGAATGTCCCCGATCCATCCGGAGGATGTGTCAGTGATCTATGTCCAGCCCCAGAAGGCCGGCTCAATAGTAATCGAAATCCCCGTGACACCTGATGGAGATTTCGCTGTCTCATGGCCGAGAGGTTTCTTTGCCGAGCGTGCAAAGGAGTTGTTCGGATGATCCATGAATACGCGTTGGAGCCGTCTCTGCTGAACAAATGGGAAAGGTTCCGCTACCTCACTGAAAAGTTCGGCATATGCCACGGAAGGCTTATATCCCGTTACCCGAAACGGTGGAAAGCAATGGTATATGAAACTCTAGATAAATGCACAGACATCGAGCGTAAGAAAATCGAAGTAAAGCTTCAGTTCTTGGATAACTGTATGCTTGGTCGTGTTCATGAGTGGAACGCTCAATCCGACTGGCTTTCGAACGCTGAAAGCGAACACGGCAAGCGGCCTTTTCATGCCATAATTGCAGAGGGCAATCCCCGCACGCAAGGCTGTGTTCTTATTGGGGTATTGTCAAATGTTGTGGACGGAGGGTACCCTTCGGCCTGAGTCATAGTTAAGCAGCCTCCTTGAGTTCTCCGTTGATAAAGACCTTTCTTTGAAGGACCAAAGATATCAGGTTATGACCT
>Ga0255347_1005687_pt1 | contig 14010 bp, 12 predicted proteins | sample wastewater_treat_2_FD_192479 | JGI IMG/M metagenome (GOLD analysis project Ga0255347, IMG submission 192479) | Wastewater microbial communities from Lulu Island WWTP, Vancouver, Canada - plant24 | ecosystem: Engineered > WWTP > Wastewater > Unclassified | place: Canada: Vancouver, British...
TGCTTTCCCCCGAATTTCCTTGGGAACGGTAGCCCTGATCAGGAAAGGATATCCTGCATAGGTCAGGCTGAGATATAAATATGCGATGACAGTGATGGGTACGAACAGCTCCGGTGCAAGCATCATGGAAGAAAACAGCACCATGGGCCCGTCAGCAGTCCCCACCAGGGCAACGGCTGCCGCATCGCCGTAGCTCAAGCCTACGGCCCTTCCTATGGGGTAGGTTATGATAGTACCGAGCTCCGCAAAGAGAGCAATAAACATGCTGGTAAAGGGATACCTGAGAAGGCTTCCCACATCAGCCAAAACCCCGATGCCCATGAATACCAGGCAGGCGATCAGGCTGTTGCTGAATGTAAATGTATAGATCGGTTGCAGGAAGTTCACTTGCAGAACATCCATAAGTCCTTCCGTATCCGCTACCAGCGGGTCTATAAAAATGGTACCGGTAGTAGTTGAGGACATGAACAGAACTCCTGCATTTACAGCCGCCATTCCGAATCCCATGGGGATCATGATCAGCGGTTCCAGTGTGTTTCTCTTTCCCAGCCAGACCAGGACCACTCCGAACAGGATCAATACGATCCTTGCAATGGCTATTTTGGAGTCCTGGTAGAACAGTGTTCCGATTCCTTGAAATATTTGTGCTAAATCCATGCTTCTACCTCACTTTCATTCCCCGGATGCCTCTGATGCAGGTTGCGGCGTCTTCGGTGAAAAACGCCGGATGACCCAAAGCATCAGCTTGATTAATCCCGCCATCATTAAGGAAATGACGAAGGTGAAAAAATAAACCTGAATAGCGAAATAAATAGATTCGCTCATTTTCTTACTTCCTTTCTTAAGGGTATCAAGAGTTAATTATCTCAATTCCCTTCTTATACAAATCGCAAAGATAACGATGACCGCAATAAATACCACAGCCATCAATAGTATGCTTAGTGGTGTCATTGGGAACATTCCCAGTCCCTCCTCTTCTCAATAAAATCCCTCTGCAGCCTGCCTTCCCGGCAGTTATGCCGGTCATTATGCGAAGCGCAACCGCTTCGCATAATGACCTATTATTGCAGTAAACGGGCATCACCCGCTACCGTAGCTTTTTTAATTCCTCTGTCAGCAGAGGAACGATCTCGAACAGATCGCCTACGATGCCGTAATCCGCCAGATTGAAGATGTTGGCATCGGGGTCCTTGTTTATGGCCACTATGACCTTGGATGATCCCATTCCTGCCAGATGCTGGATGGCCCCGGAGATGCCGCAAGCGATGTACAGGGTCGGAGATACGGTCTTTCCCGTTTGCCCTACCTGGAATTTCTGCTCTCTCCAGCCGGCGTCCACCGCCGCCCTGGAAGCTCCCACGGCCGCTCCGATGCTGTCGGCGCATTCTTCCAAAAGTACAAAGTTTTCGGGGCCCTTCATTCCGCGGCCGCCCGAAATTATGATGTCCGCTTCGATCAATTCCGGTCTCAGGGAAGCCGCTAATGCGACTTCTTTCACAATGGCTCTCAAATCATCGGCATTGATCACCGCATCCGCTTTCACTATCTCCGCCTTCCACGCCGCATCGGGTGCGCCTGAGGGGAAGGTGTTGGGCCTTATGGTGGCCACTATCGGTTTTTCCGTGAGGGTCAGTTCGCAGAATGCCTTACCGCCGTAAATAGGTCTTTTGAATTTGAGAAAATCCTTTTCGTCAGCTTCCATACCGATGCAGTCTGAAGCCATTCCCACTCCCAGACGGTGGGCCAGCCTGGGGGCCAGATCCTTTCCGATGGCCGTATTCCCAAGAAGGATAGCCAGAGGCTCTTCATCCCGGGCCAGCTTGTTTAATACCGAGGTGTATGCTCCGGTGGTATAATCCCCAAGTTTTTCGTCGTCAACGATTATGACCTTGTCCGCTCCGTAGGTGCCGGCGGTCTCTGCAACAGAGGAGATATTCTTTCCCAATACCACTGCTGTCACCGGATCTCCGGATGCTTCGGCTATGATCTTTGCCTGTCTCAAAAGTTCCAAAGAGACCTTTCTGATCAGTCCGTCATGATGTTCTATAAAAATCCATATTCCTTTTGCCATGTTCTCTCCTCCTTCCTAAATAACTTTGGCTTCTTCGCTCAGAAGCCTTACCAGTTCGCGGACGGAATCCGCCGGTTCACCCTGAATCTTTATTCCTGCTTTCCGGGCTCCGGGCAGGCTGTACACGGCTTCGCCGGATTTACGCGCCGGTGCTTCCGCAAAGCCCAGATCGTTCAGTGATAACACCTTAAGTTCCTTGTTTTTAGCCTTCATGATACCCATCATGTTGGGATAGCGGGGCTCATTCAAGCCCTTTTGCGCTGTAAAAACAGCGGGAAGAGGAACTTCTATGACTTCGGTGCCGCCATCGATTTCCCTGGTAGCCACGGCTTTGTTTTCCTCAACCTCCAAGGCTAATACGGTGCTGACGGAGGGCAGCCCTAAGGCTTCCGCCACGCGGATCGCTACCTGGGCCGATTGATCGTCCACGGCGATCCTTCCGGAAAGGATGATGTCGTATGGGATCTGGCTGATAGCTTTAGCAAGAACTTCCGCCACCACCCATTCATCCGCCTGCTCCAGCACCGGATCCTTTATGAGGATGCCTTTATCGGCGCCCATGGCTAAAGCTGTCCGCATGGATTCCGGAGTTTTCTCCCCGCCCACGCTGACGATGGTGACTTCTCCTCCGAATTTCTCCTTGAGCTTCAGCCCTGCTTCTACGGCGTATTCGTCATAGGGGTTGATACAGCGGGTGACATTGGCGTCATCGATTTTTCCGCTGCTGTTGAGGCTGATCTTTGCCTCTGTATCAAAGGTTTGTTTCAGACAAACTGCGATATTCATAGTAAACCTCCTTACTTCTTAAACTTCTTTGAGGATGTTCGCCGCGATAACGATTCTTTGGATCTCGCTGGTGCCTTCATAGATCTCGGTGATCTTGGCGTCCCTCATCATCCGCTCTACCGGATACTCTCTTGTATAACCGTATCCGCCGAAGATCTGGACTGCCTGAGTTGTTACACGGTTTGCCACCTCGGAAGCATAAACCTTGGCCATCGCTGCATATTTGGAAACCGGGCGTTTATTAGTGGCCATGTGACAGGCCTGGTATACCAGCAGCCGGGCTGCTTCGATCTCCGTCGCCATATCTGCCAGCTTGAACTGGATCACTTCCATCTCAGCCAGGGTCTTATCAAACTGAACTCTTTCCTTGGAATACTTCAAGGCCTGTTCGTAAGCTCCCTGTGCGATTCCTAATGCCTGAGAAGCGATGCCGATACGGCCGTAATCCAGAGTGACCATGGCGATCTTGAATCCCTGTCCCTCTTGCCCCAGAAGATTTTCTGCGGGGATACGAAGGTTTTCAAATACCAGTTCGTAGGTCGAGGAGGAGCGAATACCCATTTTTTTCTCTTTCTTTCCGAAAGTGAATCCAGGCATCCCCTTCTCGATGATAAAGGCTGCGATCCCTCTTGTGCCCTTGCTCTTGTCCATCTGGGCGGTTATCACGTATGTATCCGCGTAATACCCGTTGGTGATAAAAAGCTTGGAGCCGTTGATCACATATTCGTCACCCTCCCGGACAGCAGTGGTCCTGGTGCCTTTGGAATCAGATCCTGCCATGGATTCAGTCAGTCCCAATGCACCGAGCTTCTCGCCGGTCGCCAGGGGGATCAGATATTTTTTCTTCTGCTCTTCCGTTCCGAAAAGATAAATAGGATTGGCACAAAGGCTGGAATGGGCAGAAACGGTGACTCCCAGAGAGGCGTCCACACGGGACAGCTCTTCTATGGTTATTCCATAGGACAGATAGTCTGCTCCCACCCCACCGTATTCTTCCGGAAAGGTGATCCCAGCCAAGCCTAATTGCCCGCATTTTTTCCAAAGCTCCGCAGGAAACTCTTCATGCTCGTCTCTTTCTTCCGCACCGGGCTGAACCTCTGCCTCGGCAAAGTCGCGGACCATTTTTCTCATCATTACATGGTCTTCCGTTAAATCAAAGTTCATTTGTTTTCTCCTCTCTATTAAACCGATATTCCGACATTTTTCCGCCGGTCTTTATTCGATTATTGCCAGCACCTGATCTTCTTCCACTTCCTGACCTTCTTTGACCAGGATCTCCTTGACGATGCCCGGATCGCCGTATACTACATTTTCCATCTTCAATGCTTCCACGATGAACAGTTCATCATCCTCGGTGATCATCTGACCCACCTTTACATTGATTCCCTGAACTCTTCCTGCCATAGGGCTCGTTACCTCTGTCATTACCTTTTCCTCCTGTTTCAATATTTTTTATTTTTTAATTTTTATTCTATACTGATGTCCTATTTGTCCGCCCAATCTGTCCGTCTGTCCGGCATAAGTGTTCGGTTTTCCGGACAGGTGTACGGGGAGCCGAACAAGCTGTTTCAGTCTTTTTTCCTCCATATTCTCAGTTCTTTAGCTTCCCGGATCAGCTCATCCCTGAAATCCGGGTGGGCGATTCCGATGAGAGCTTCCGCCCTCTGCCAGGAGGACATGCCCTTCATGTTTGCCTTCCCGTATTCTGTCACTACATAATGCACCGTCGCCCGGGTATCTGTGATTACAGCGCCCGGAGTCATCATCCCTTTGATGCGGGAATGTATCCTGCCGTCCTTATCCTTATAGGTGGAAGGAAGACAGACAAAGCTCTTCCCTCCCTTGGAGTTGTAGGCTGCTTCCACAAAGTCCAATTGTCCTCCGGAACCGCTGATGATGTAGGGGCCGGCTGATTCGGAGCAAACCTGCCCGGCAAGATCCACTTCCACGGCGCTGTTAATGGAAATAAGCTTGTCGATCTTGGAAGCGATGCAGGGATGGTTGGTGTAGTCCACCGGATAAGCCGCCAGAGATGGATTCTCGTGCATGAAATCGTAGAGCTTTTGGGATCCTGCAGCAAAGGAGAAGGCCATCCTTCCCCGGTCTAAGTTCTTGCATTTTCCCGTTACAATGCCTGCTTCCGACATTTCTACAAATCCGTCCACCAGCATCTCCGTATGGACGCCCAGATCCCTCAGATCCGATTCAGCGATCATTTTCCCCAAGGCATTAGGCATTCCGCCGATCCCCAGCTGGATGCAGGCCCCGTCTTCGATTTCAGTAATAACGTACTCTGCTATCTTTTTATCTATATCCGAAGGAGGAGCCGAGGGCAAAAGCGGCATGCCGCAGTGCCCTGCTTCCACTATATAATCAACTTCCGAGATATGCACCCCGTGTCCGTATCCGCCATGGACCCTGGGCATATCCTCATTGACCTCTACAATAACGTTTCTTGCCCGTTCTACTGCAGCCTCATAGTGGGAGATAGTGACACCGAAGTTGAAATATCCATGCTGATCCATGGGAGCCACCTGAATGGCCGCCACATCTGTGCGGCAGTTTTCCCGTATGTATCTAGGAACTTCCGAGTATTTGATAGATAAATAGTAGGCCATATTCTGCCGGGCCAGCTTCCGTTCATATCCGCTCATGTGCATGCTGTTCCAGGTAAAGTGGCGGCCTTCCGGATCCTGTTCGATGAAGGGCAGGGGCTTTAAAATTACACCGCCTCGTATATTCACATCTGTCAATTCTTCTTTTCTGCGGGCGATGGCGTCGGCCAGTAAACTGGAATGACTGGCTCCCCAAGCGAATTCTATCCAGTCTCCGCTTTGAATGACCTTGACCGCCTTATCTGCAGATACACATTTCTGTCTGTATTCGTCCATTAGTGTCATGTTAATTACCTCAGTATCTTTGCTTTGCGATAACCTACATACATATTATTGATTATTGTGCAAAAGCCGTGCCAAATATTTAACGCGCTTTCGGCAAGGATTCAACGAAATAAAAAACCCGGCAGATCGCCGGGCTTTAAGCTTTACTTTATTCCCCCCATATTTCTTCAGGAGTAGGAATCTTCTTTGTGGGATCTGTGTAAGCGATGCGGCTAATATTAATCAGATGTATGTAATCCAGGTTTTCACTGATACTGTTGTTGCCCCAGGAACCGCAGCCCAGGGTGGCTGTGGGAACAAAACCGTTGGTATAGGCTCCGCCTACACCGGAAGATCCGATGCCGTTGACCAGCACCCTTGAAACCGGCAGCTTCACTCCTGCATACTCGATGTTTTCTTTTGTAAACGAGTGAAGGGTGCAGCTATGTCCCTTGCCTTCGTATTCCAAATTGGCTATGGCAATATCCACCGCATCCTTCCATGTCTTGTAGGGGTATACCGCAAGGACGGGGAAGAGTTTTTCCTTAGAGAATGGATCTTTGGTCCCGGGTCCATCGGCCTTGACTAAAAGCAGCTTGGTGTCCTTAGGTACCTCAAATCCCGCCAGCTTAGCAATTTCATAACCGGTCAGCCCTACCACTTTTTTATTCAATTCTCCGTTAGGGAATACCAAGTCTCTGAGTTTTTTTACTTTCTCCTGCTCCTTGATATAATAGCCCCCCTGTTTGCCAAACTCTTCCATGATGGCATTCAGCTTTCCTTCGGGGCATATCACATTCTGCTCGCAGGTACAAAGCACCCCGTTGTCGTAGCAGCGTCCCCGTATGATTTTGGGCACAGCGTCTATGATATCCGCATCCTCGTCCAAAATGCACTGCATATTGCCGGCGCCTACACCGTAAGCCGGTTTTCCCGCGCTGTAAGCTGCCTTTACCATCCCCGGTCCCCCGGTGGCAATGCAAACATCCGCCATACCCATCAGCAAGCCGGAGCTTTCAACACTGACCATGTCAGGTTCGATGCACTGGATCAAATCTACGGGAGCCCCCACATCTTTCAGGGCCGCTCTCATGATATCACAGGTTTTTTTGCCTACATTTTTACCTGCGGGATGGGGTGCAATGATTATGGCATTGGCTCCTTTAAGTACGATCATGGCATTGTGCATGAGCGTCATGACTGGGTTTGTGACCGGTGCAATAGCCCCGATGACTCCCTTGGGATGAGCCACCTCCACTATCCCCTGGTCCTCCAGGTACCTTATTATACCAATGCTTTTTTTGTTCTTCAGGTGATTCCAAACCGCCATGGCTTTCCCCTTATTCTTTAGGATCTTATCCTCATAGGAGCCCATTTTGGTTTCCTCTATAGCCATTTTGGCCAGGGGATCGCCTTCGTCGTAAATTGCCTTGCCAACGGCACGGACTACCCGGTCTACCTCTTTCTGAGTATAAGTTTCAAACTCTTTTTGGGCTGCCCTTGCCTTTTCGATCATGTCGGCAATGTAGTTTTGTACATCCATACTTGTTTTCCTTCCTTTCGCAAAATATTTCCGCGTGAGAACCTGCCGGTTGTAGTTTACAGAATTCGGCACGCAGTTAGCTTATATTAAATAAAGCAAGATCTGTGCCAACATAAGTTTTTTCAATAAAACAGGCTTCCGGAGGGAAGTCGTCAGAAGCCTGTTTTAATCTATCGAAGGTAATATGTATTATTTGCCCCAATGTTTTTTGTATACGATGCCCATGCTCGTATCCAAAATGTCAATTGCTTCTTTGATGTGCTCTTCGGTGATGTTGAGAGGAGGCTCGATCCTTATGGTTCTGGCATTTATCAGGCTTCCGGACAAAAGAAGTCTGCGGTTGAATGCCTCGTACACCACTTCATACCCGATATCTCCGTCACAGAATTCCATGGCAAGGAACAGACCCCGTCCGCGGAAGTCGGTCAGAAGCTTCGGATATTTCTTCATGAGAACAGCCATTCCGTCCTTGAACATCTTTTCTCCCTTGCGGGCCTTTCCGCAGAGATCCTCCTTCAGGATCACATTGAACGCTGCAATGCCTGCGGCGGTAGCCAAGGGGTTGCCTCCGGTGGTAGTAGAGTGGAGGAGCGGATCAGGGAACATCCCCCGGAAAGCTCTTTCGGTGCAGACGCAGGCCGAAAGGGGTACGACAGAACCTGAAATGGATTTGCCCAGGCAAAGGATATCAGGTGCGAGGTCATAGTAATCCGTCGCAAACAGGTATCCGGTCCTGGCCATGCCGGCTTGCACCTCGTCGGCCACCATCATGATATCATATTTGTCGCACAACCTTCTGATAGCAGGGATGAAATCGTCCGGCGGAACAATGACGCCGCCTTCGCCCTGAATGGGTTCATAAACGATGGCTGCCGGCAATTCACCCACGAAATCAAGAACATCCAGCATTTTTTCCAGGTACTCCACATCTCCGTAAGGTGCAAACCGGGCGCCTTGCAGCAATGGGAGGAAAGGTCCACGAAAGTGTTCTTTGGAGGTCAGGGACAGGGAACCCATGGTCTTTCCGTGGAAGTCATTTTTAAAAGCCACATAATAGTGCCGGCCGGTAGCCAGCGTGGCCATTTTCAGACCGCACTCTATAGATTCGGTCCCGGAGGAGGTGAAAAAGGTATACTGCAGATCTCCCGGTGTGACATCCGCCAGAATCCGTGCCAGCAGGCTGCGGTTTGCGTCGACCAGTTCTGCACTGGACAGAGGCTGCTTGGCCAGCTGATTCATGACAGCCGTTACTACGGTATCGTTACGGTGACCGCAGTTGAAGGCTCCGAATCCGCCAAGGCAGTCGATGTACTCTTTACCGTTCAGATCGGTAAAGGTGTCGCCCTTCGACATCCACTCCATTGCCATATCATCGGCACCGGCAGCTTTACGGTATTCCAGGAATCCCGGATTAATGTGGTTGTCGAAATTGTGCCTCGTCTCTTTGATGAATTGTTCCTTCTCGCCATCTTCCAGGCTTTTTTTGGATATGATATCCAATGCGTACTCGGTGTATTTCAACACCTCATCAAAACTCTTTCTTGGCATGGTTTTCTCCTTTTCTACAAAATAATTCCTCTTACCTATAACCTTCGCATGGAGGGTAGATTCCGGGAAGGAATCACACTGCGGCTTCTACGCTCTCCTTTAATATATCAAAACACTTATCGCAATCCTCCCTGCTTGCAATAAGTGGCGGTATCATACGAATAATCTTGGTGCCGATGGCAGTTACCAAAAGTTTTCGATCAAGGCATTCGTGCTTGATATCTACGGCTTTGTCCACATCAAATACTACACCTGTCAAAAGTCCCGCATAACGGACTTCAGTCACATGGGGCAGCGTCCGAAGCTTTTGAGCAAAGTATTCGCCCACATCTCTGGCATTTCCCGCCAGATTACGGTCTAAAAGCTCCCTGATCTGTGCAAAAGCAGCAGCACAGCAAACGGGATTTCCCGCATATGTAGATCCGTGAGCGCCTCCTCCAAAAGTAGCCGCTACTTTTTTTGTACAGGCCATTGCGCCGATCGGGAACCCGCCGCCCATGGCCTTTGCCATAGATACGCAGTCCGGTTTGATGCCGTAGCCCATATAGGCCATTACATCTCCCGTCCTGCACCATCCTGTCTGGACTTCATCCAATAAGAGCAGCAACCCCTTTTCGTCGCATAGCTTCCGAAGGCCGGTCATAAATTCCTTTGTGGCCGGTACCACGCCGCCTTCACCCTGAACAGGTTCTATCATGATGGCTATGGTATTTTCTGTCACCGCATCCTCGAAGGCTTTCAAGTTGTTGAATTCCGCGTATGTAAAGCCTTCCAGCATAGGCTTGAATCCCATTTGCAGGGCATTATTTGTCTGCCCCGTTGCCGACAGGGCTCCGTATGTCCTGCCGTGGAAACCGTTTAGTGCGGTTATAATATGGAATTTCTCCGGACCGTAATTGTCAGTCCCGTACTTTCGCGCAATTTTAATCATAGCCTCGTTGGCTTCCGCTCCGGACTGCTGGTATAAAACCTTATCCATCCCTATAGTCTCGCAGATGAGCTTTGACAAAACGGCCTGGGGGATTGTGTAGGGGTAGTTGAAGGTGTGAATGATATCACCCACCTGGTTCTTTACCGCTTCCACTACCTTAGGGTTGCAGTTCCCAGCGCTGTTTACGGCAATGCCTCCGTAGAAATCCAAGTAGGCATTATCATTTTCATCATATAGGTACATTCCCTCTGCGCGGCACGCCACGAAAGGAAATCGCTCATAGGTCTCGATCATGTATTTTGTACACAGTTCCTTGACCTGATCGGCTGTTAAATTTACATCTTTTAGTTGCATTGCTCTAGTCCCTCCTCAAAATTTGCTGAATTAATAGTTTTAAAGAAATTTTATGCTGTACCTTTAGGTACACCTTTACTCTAAACCTTACACCAAGGATAAAGTCAACATATAATTGCAAATTTTCTGTCCATTCCTTTTTTTATCGCTTTATCATGACCTGAAGTTTGAAAAAAGCCTTTCTGTCATAGTTGCTGGACGTAGGCAGTTCTACCAAAATCTCACTTATACAATCCCCCACCACCTTGTATTTATGAGTGAATATGTAATCCATCAGTTTTTTCAATCCCTCTTCCTCTCGATTGAAACCATCACAATATAGGCAAACATACATGCCTTCGGGTATGATCTCTACTGAATCGGAAGTTTTAAACTCGTCATCGATGAACACAAAGACTTCGGTAGCCATCAAGTCCCTTCTCATGAAATAATCATGGCGAATTATGCTTCCTACATTGCAGAAGTAACTCATTGGGAAATGATGAAGGACATAGTTCTTTTTGAGGGCTCGGAGCACCTGTTCATAGTACTCCATCCCGTAGCTGTAAGCGTTGATTTTCGTATCGTAGCAGAATATCCTTCTGGCTTTCTGGTACTCAAATACCGGCGTCTCCTCCCGGGGCGCCACCTCGTAGCGCTTGTATCCTTCGATGGCGCGATCAATGGTTTTTGCCGCATGCTTCAAGTCTTCCATTTGCTGATCGATGTTATGCTTCTGCATGTGAAGCACTTCTTTGAACTGCTCTATATTCTGGTTTTCAAAGCATTCTCTGATTTGGGTCAGGTTCATTCCCAGGGCTTTCATGTACTGGATCATATCCAGCTGTGCGCATTGCTTGATGTGGTAATACCTATATCCGGTATCAGGGTTGACCTCACAGGGTTGAATAAGGTTTATCTTGTCATAAAGGCGAAGAGTTTGTTCAGTTATCCCATTAATCCTAGCCATTTTCCCTATGGTTAATTTTTCCATTATTGTCTCCTCTCTGGTATTTTTTGCTTTGTATGCATGATTATATTAACATAAAACTCTATATTATGTATAACGTTTTTTTACAATTCTGATAACTTTATGCCATTTGAAACTTTACAACCAATTTTTTCTTGTTATAATTAACAAGAAGATTGGGAAAATTCTAAAACCTTTCCCTGGGGCTACCCTTACTAAAAGGTAAAAAATCCCAATACCTTTTAGGCGCGCTTATTTAATATGTTTATTTCTGTAGTTTTGTAGAAGGAGGACTCATTATGGATGTAGGTTTCTTATCTGTCGTACCCCCTTTGCTTACTATCGCTTTAGCCATAATAACAAAGGAAGTTCTTATGTCTCTGTTCATCGGTGTATTCACCGGATGTATGATCATTGCAGAATGGAACCCGCTGGGAGCCTTGGAGGCTCTGATGAATATTCTGGTAGGCGGTTATGACGAAACAGGAGAATTTGTTATTTCCGGATGCTTGACCGATCCATGGAATATGGAGGTTATAATAATCTGCATCATGCTTGGCGGACTTATAGGACTATTGATCCGCTCAGGAGCATCTCAGGCCTTTGGAAATCTCATAAGCTCGAAAGTCAAAACCCAAAAGGGTGCACAGGTGACTACTTGGCTCATTGGAATACTGATCTTCTTTGATGACTATTTCAATGCCTTAACCAACGGGTCCATCATGAGGCCCGTTACCGACCGGTACGGTATTTCTCGCGAAAAGCTTTCCTATATCGTCGACTCGACGTCGGTAGGCATTTGCCTGGTGGTGCCCCTGTCCTCCTGGGTCGCTTACATAGCTTCCCTTATAGCCGGGGCATATTCCGAGGCAGGAATTACCGAAGATGCTTTCATGGCATTTATCAAGGTCATCCCCTATAACTACTACGCCTGGCTGTCGATTATCATGGTGCTTATTGTAGCCCTTCTGAAGCTGGACTTCGGCCCCATGGCCAAGGCCGAAAAGCGTACCCGCGAGACCGGCCGCCTCTGCGACAAGACCTTTGCCGGCGGCGAAGGGGATGATGATGATTTTTCTTCCATACCCGTATCCGACAAAGGTAAATCCATCGATCTTCTGGCCCCCATCATCCTACTCATCGTGTTAGCAATGACTTTCATGCTTTATACAGGCGGATTCTTTTCGACTTTTGATTTGCTCGATACCTTAAATAATCTTGACGGTATGCTTGCCCTGACCTATTCCATCGGCATATCTTTAGTATTTGCGATTATTTTCTATAGGATCCGAGGCCTTTCAAAGATCACCGAATCCATTTCAGCCTTTGTAACGGGGACTAAATCCATGCTTTTCGTTATCATCATCCTAGCCTTCGCCTGGAGCATCGGTTCCGTCGGCGATGAACTGGGAACCGCTGAATATGTAGCTCATCTCTTCGTAGGCAACGTGCCCGGATGGATCGTCCCGATGATTCTGTTTATTTTTGCCTGCGCCATGACCTTCTCTACAGGTGCTTCCTGGGGGACCTATGCCATAATGATCCCCATCGCTGTTCCTTTGGCTGTTGCCATGGATGTCAGCGTCTACGCCTGTATCGCTACGGTCATCGGCGGCGGCGGTTTCGGCAACCACTGCTCTCCGTTGGCAGACACAGCCATACTTTCATCTGCGTCCTCCAACATCCGGCATACAGACCACATAAAGACACAGATTCCGTACTCCATGACCTGCGCCGGCGCAGCTTCTGTGGGCTATATAGTATCCGGGTTTGTGGACAGTTGGGTTTTGCCGATGCTTGTCACCTTGGGAGTTTTCATCGCAGCTGTCGTTGTCCTGGCTAAGATCTTTGGCGAGAGTAAATACTCCCTGGCGGAAATTGAAAGCGAAATAAGCGAGGATTATTCCTGCGAATCCCAAACCCACGAATAGGCTTAATATAAAAAGCTTATCCCCCCTAACAAAATCGGAGGATTGCCGTTCGTCCTCCGATTTTACATTGAGGTGGCAATGGGTGGCAAGGGGACGCTTTGTTTGCCACCAAAGACAGGAGGGTGGCAAGGTGGCAAGGGGACGCTTTGTTTGCCACCAAAGACAGATCTGGTTTACATTCGGCTGTGATCCTAACCCCCGGCGGGCGCAACTCTTAAATCAGCTAAAACCGTCGAAAATTGCATTCTGTGTATAACAAACAGCAAAAATAGAGGCTCAAACCCTTAAAAAAGGCGGTGTTATCAGCTAAATTTTGAAAAAAAGCAATCTGTGTATAACAAAATGCCATTTTGTTATACACAAACACGTCTTTCTTTGGTTTTTAGCTGATTTTGTGAGTTGTACTCCTTAAATTTGGGCAGATATTCAGCATTATTTATACACAGAATCGATTTAAGTGCAAAAAAAGATAACGGGTACCCACCTGTGATTTTTGATGTGGGCTTGGAAAAATGCCTCCAGTGTTTAGCTGAAGCACCGGGTTGAATTCATCTTTAGAGGTAAAGCCTTTATTCTTTATCTTACATACCTTCAATAGCAGCAGCAGAGGCTGTGGAGAGTGTGGGCAATATACATAATGTTTTATGTTGTCCAAGCCATGTGAACAACCGCCCAGTCACTGAGCTCAGATAAGATTCTATATGCTGTAAGATCGCTGTATATCAAGTAAGCGGTTGTTCACATGGCGGCACTATCCATCAGCCCAGCTTGTCAAAATCCCAAAAGCAACTAAAACCCCGGCCGAGATATAGAAATAGTTGCCTCGTCTTTTGGAAAGGCAACTATTTACGACTTTGAAGGCCTGTTCTGGTTGCCTCCGGCGGGGAAGCAGCCGGCCGGGGATGATTGGCTTCGGATCCAAATTTCTATGAGCTGTGCGAACTTTTGGTATTCTCCACCCTTGAAATTCGTTCCTTGGGATGTCAAACAAACTAACAAGGTGACAGTGTTTGACATA
>Ga0255347_1005690_pt1 | contig 14003 bp, 9 predicted proteins | sample wastewater_treat_2_FD_192479 | JGI IMG/M metagenome (GOLD analysis project Ga0255347, IMG submission 192479) | Wastewater microbial communities from Lulu Island WWTP, Vancouver, Canada - plant24 | ecosystem: Engineered > WWTP > Wastewater > Unclassified | place: Canada: Vancouver, British...
GGATGGTTTCGGGGACACTCATGTTTTGGGCCGTGCAGGCAATGTGGGCCAAGCGCCGCGAAAAGGCAAGGCAATCACCGCAAATCCAGGAAAACTACGAAAGTCGCGAATGGCGCGAAAGGGGGTTGGCGCTGCGCGCCAGAAGTATGGAAGTTCAGAAGTACAGAATGGAAAGCCAACGACCCACGACCAACCAGAATAAATCTTTGCGGGCTTGGCAAGAGGCAGCCGGTCCGGTCGGGACCAAGCAGGAAGATGCAATTGTTTTGCCAGGATTGCGCAGACGCGACGCCCTCGTCGCGTGGGGCTGTTCAGCCCGACCGACAAATAAACCTTCGCGTCCTTGGCGCCCTTGGCGAGAGACCGGCTGCCCTTTCGCGCCATTCGCGCATTTCGTAGTTTGGCTGCCTGCCTGCCCGGGGCGGAAAATTCATTCGACTTACGGAATGCGGGAGGGTAGGTTTAGAGCGTAGAGGCGCAGGCCTCCACCAAACAGCCCCAACGGACGGACGAACATGAAGGCACGAACCAGCTCGGCCCGCAGACTTGCCCCGCTGCAGGCGGGATTCACCCTGATCGAACTGCTGGTGGTCATCACCGTCATCGGCATCCTGGCGTCGATCCTGATTCCCTCGATCCGGGGGGCGTTGAAGAGCGCGAAGCGGGCGCGGGCCATGTCGCAGATTCGCGACCTGGACGGGGCGGTCAAGCGCTACTTCGCGGAGTACAACCGGATGCCGGTGCCGGCCGGCATGATGGGCCAGGCCGACAAACTTTTCACCGGCTCGGACCAGGCCAAGGTCGTGGAAATCCTGATCAACTCGCCCAAGCGGGTGGACACGAATCAAAACCCCCGGCAGATTGTCTTCCTGGACCTCGATCCGGCGTCCTTCTCGGATGGGAACGGCAAGCCCTTGAAATCGGTGGAGGACATGCAGAACCAGCTTGCCTCCGGCACGCCCTACAAGGATCCGTGGGGCAAGGACTACGGCATCCTGATGGATTTGAACTTCGACGAGAAGATTGCCGGCACCTCCGGCGGTTTTCCGGATATCCGGGCCAAAGTGGCGGTCTATTCCGGCGGCGAGGAAGGCAAGGTGGATGATCCGCCGTACAAGACGTGGTGAGCAAGAAGGAGTCAGAATTGAAAGACCAGAGGCCAGAAGGCAGAAGAAGAATATTCAATATCCAATTTCCAAGTGAGCAGCCGGAGAAAGGCAACTACGAATTGAGCGAATGGCGCGAATGAGAGACAGAGGACTGAGGTCAGATTTCAGACCATCAACCATGAACCATCAACCATCAACCAAGCGTAGCGCCTTCACGCTGATCGAGGTGCTGGTGGTCATTGCGATCATCGGGATCCTGGCGGCGATCATCATCCCGGCGGCGGGCAGCGCAAAAGAGACGGCGCTGAAGCGCCGGGCGGCCACGGAGATGAACAGCATCAAGGTCGCGGCGATGCAGTTCCAGGCCGACCACAAGTACATGCCCTGGCCGGACAAGATCAAGGTGGGGGTTGACAAGTGGGCGGCGGACGCCGGCACCCAGGCTCCGGTGATGGATCTGCTGACGGGCAACAATGCCCTGAAGAAAGGCTACCTCCAGATTCCGGAAAAATCGCGCCCGGAAGACAAAAGCATGGTGTTCCTTGATCCCTGGCGCCAGCCCTATGTGATCGGCATGGACCGCAATCTCGACGGGGCGGTGCTGGTGGCCAATGCCCCGCCCTGGAACGGCGCGACCGTCACGGAAAAGGTCCTGGTCTACAGCAAGGGGCCGACAGGCAAGAACGAACCGATGAAGACGTTCGATGTGCCTTAATTAAGGAGAAGTCAGGAGTCAGAATTCAGAAGTCAGAATAGGAGCAGCCATTTCAACTACGAAACACGCGAATGGCGCGAATGAATTGGAACAACCACGGATTTCACAGATGGAAAGGGCAGGGCGGGGCTGCCGGACCTGCCGAACCTCCCAAAAACCACATTCACCACAGAGAACGCAGAGAACACGGAGAAACAGCCGGAGAATTGATTAGGGGTTAACAGCCAAAACCCAAACACGGATGAAACCACCAACCATGAACCATCAACCATCAACCAGGAACCATAAACCCGCCCTTATCCCGCCTGCGGCGGGATTCACCCTCATCGAAATGCTGGTGGTCATTGCCATTTTGGGCATTCTGATGGCGATGATGGTGCCGGCGGCGGGGCTGATTCTGAAGCGGGCGGCCAAGGCGCGGGCGCAGGCGGATGCCGGCGTGGTGACGACCGTCCTGCTGAAGTACCAGGCCGAATACAACCGGTGGCCGACGAACTATGTGCCGGACAAGGTGGATACAACGGACGCGGACTGGGTGAAAATGATGGCGCCCCGGCCAGGTTCGGGGGCGATCCCGACCAATCCCAAGCGCATCGTGTTCTTCGAGCCAGGCGGCGGAGCCTTGAGCACCAACGAGCCCTACATCGGCGCCTTCGTGGACCCCTGGGGCACGCCCTTCAAGTACCGGGTGGACCAGGACGGCGACGAGGAAATGGCCAACCCCAATGAGGACGTCGGCGGGATTTTGCGCGCCCGCGCTTTGGTTTGGTCCGCCGGAACCGACGGTGACTACCAGACGTGGATCGACAATGTGACGAGCTGGGAGTGAGCCGCAACAAGAAGTATTCAGGAGTCAGGATTCAGAAGTCAGGAATGAGAGATTCTGAACCATCAACCACAAACCATCAACCAGCAACTATTTGCAACTGCGAATTGAGCGAATGGTACGAATGAGAGACAGAGGACAGAGGTCAGATTTCAGGCCAACAACCATGAACCATCAACCATCAACCAAGTCTCAACCATCAACCAAGCGCAGCGCCTTTACCCTGATCGAGCTGCTGGTGGTGGTGGCCATCATCGGGGTGCTGTTCGCCGTGGCCATGCCGATCTTCGAGAACGCGGGGCGCAAGGACACGCAGCGGGCGGCCTACCAGCTGGTGTCCACAATGCGCCTGGCGCGGCAGCATGCCATCAGCAAGCGCCAGTGGACCATCGTGGTGTTTCCGGACAATAACGGCGGCAGCTATTCGGGCGCGAATGGCGACACCATCGACAAGTGCCTGCGCAGCTACACCGTGCTGGCCGTGACCAACAACATGGATGGCCTGGAGCGGGCCGCGCAGATTCCCGCCAATATGGATTTTGTGTTTGTCTCGGACTGGAAATATCTGCCGGAGGGCATATATTTCGATGACGATCAGAACCTTGGCGAGAACAACATATTCTTTCTGCCGGCCCTGCCGGCCTCGTTCAAATATCCCGTCGATCCGGCCAATCCAAACATCAAGGTGCGTACGATGGGGGCGGTGATGTTCCGGCCCAACGGCCGGGCGTATGCGCAGGTGTCCAGTTCAACGGGCAAATACTGGCAGGACACGGATACGAAGAAAATGCGGATCTATGTCACCTCGGCAAAATACTATGAGACGGTCGGAAACGCGTTGTCGCCCCCGCAGATCATTCCGGGCACGAGCACGGTGGTACAGGTCCGGAACAAGACCGGGCAGGTTCACATCCGGGACTGAGTTGAAGGCAAGGAGCACACGGGCCATGACGAAACGCAATCCAGGGCGGCGGGAACTCCGGGCGGGCTATTCGCTGGTGGAGGTGACGTTGGCCCTGCTGGTGGTGGCGATCGGCCTGACGGCGACCTTCGCGCTGTTCCCGGAGGGGCTGCGGGCGGCGCGCGCGGCGGTGGACGACACGGAAATCGGCATGTTCGCCGAGTACGTATTCACCACGATGGATCTGGCCGCCGGGAAGGTGGGGGCGGATTGGGATGTCATCGACACCGACGAATTCCGCTCTCTGATGCTATCCCGCCATGTCAGTGCCAGCAATTTCGAATTGCGGGACGGGGGCGGCGTGGAGGTGTTCTACTGGTATCCGGACTACTATGGATTGCAGACGGGGGATTACGCAGCCAGCGGGCTGCAGGGGTTCTGGACCTCGGCATTCACCTATACGCTGGATATCCGGCTCAGCGAATGGAAGAACTATGGCAAGGGGGTGACCACCTATGCCCTGCTGAAGGTGTGGCCGGGAAAATACGAGGGAACCGGCACTCCCAAGGGCGATCCGCGGATCTTCTACCGGGAAATCCTGCCGCTGAGATGAGGCGGGGAACAGCCAGTGCAACTACGAATGACGCGAATGGCGCGAATGAGATACAGAGGTCAGACAGGTAGGGCGGGCTGGCCGAGTCCGCCGGAACTCGAACAGCCAAATTCACCACAGAGAACGCAGAGAACACAGAGAAGCAGCCGGAGAATTTATTAGGGGTTAACAGCCAAAACCCAACCCCGGATGAAATCATCTACCATGAACCATCAACCATTCATCACCTTCCGACCATCCACCATCCACCATCCACCAAGCGTAGCGCCTTCACGCTGGTCGAAGTGTTGGCGGCGATGGCGGTGCTGGTGCTGCTGGTGCTGGCGCTGACGCGGATGTTCGTGGAGGCCTCCAGCATCAGCAAGCGCGGCACGACGATGCTGATGCGCAACAGCACCATGGAAACGGCCATGGAAACCTTGCTGCAGGACGCGGAGAGCATGGTAGTCAACGACCGCCTGGCCTGCTATGTCGAGGCCGATACCGCGGATGCGGGGACGGACGGCTTTGGCTTTGACGACGTCTGGTTCATCGGCACCTCCGGCGACCAGGATGACGACATGCCCTATGAGTATTTTCATTTCTTCGTTACCAACGAAATCGCGACAAGCGCAACAGGGGCGGAATATGTCCGGTTCAACCTGATGAAAGAACGCATGATCATGGCCGTGGCGGACGACAAGAAGCGCCCCAACCGGTTCTATGCCCTGGATCCGGCCTACACGCAGTGGTGGCAATGGGCCCGCAAGATCGATCAAGGCAGCGGGTCGCCATTCACATTATGGGACCGGCAGGTGCTGGCGGAGAACCTGGTGCGGTTCGACATCTATTGCACGGGCTGGGAGGGCGACGAATGGATGGGGGGGTATGCGGGGATCCACGAGTTCGACAGCACCCGGGGACCGCAGGGCAATCCGGCCATGGCAGGGGTGCCCCCGGCGGCGTTCGACATCTACCTGCAGATTACCAGTCCGGAGACGGCCGTGGAAAGCGGCATGGCGCTGATGCCGGGAGTGGATGCGGCTACGCAGAAAAAGGCTCGGGAAGCGATGATTCGGGACTCGGCCTCGCTGTTCGGCCGGGCCGTGCCCATCAACGGTTCCGCCCGGTACAATACCGTGACCGTCTACGGCACAAACAACACGTCGTATTATTATGAAGAGGAGTAGCGATTTGGGTTTTGTTGTAGCCGCGCCCGCCGGGCGCGGGGGTGGGGCGGCCAACAGCCACCGGCCCCACCGGGGCCGGCTACAGGGAGCCAATGATGAAAGACCGACGGGAGCGGGACATGGAGCATGAGATGATCCGAGGCAAGGCCATCCGCAGCCCGGGAAATGACCCGGCAAGACTGGGAAATCAATATCCAATATCCAATATCCAATATCCAATGATCAAGGGAAGTGATAGGCGCCAAGGCGTGGCGCTGATCGTGGTGCTGGGCTTCTTGAGCCTGATGGTGCTGATGGCCGTGGCGTTCGTGATGCACGCGCGGATGGAGCGCATGGTGGCGGGCGCGACACTCGAGGCCATGCGCGGACGGCAGCTTCTGCGCACGGCGGTCAATGCCGCCATGAATGACTACAGCACCTATCTGTGGGAAGAAAAGCTGGTCGTTCCCTCCCGGATGGAAGACGAGATGTTCGTGTCGGAAGCGCCCGTGCCCTCTGTCGACATCAACCGCACAATCGATCAGGATGGCGTGCAACTGCTCGTGGGCGAAGTGCTCGACTGGATTCCGCGAAAATACACGAACGCCCCCTACAATGCGATTACCCAGGTGCCCAAGCAGGCGGAATGGATCCTGGTGCGGGAAAACCCCGCCAGCAGCCAAAGCCGGATCCTGGGGCGCTATGCCTATGTCTGCTTCGACATGAGCGGAGGCATGGACGCCAACCTGATCGCGCGGTCGGAAGGCGTCGCCGCCCAGGATGTGCGGGCCAGCACCAACCGCACCCGGTACAGCGTGCGCGACGTGCCCATGGGTTCGCTGCCGGAAACCGCCGATGCCAACGAATTCAAGCGCCTGCGCAAGGGCTGGAAGGGCTTCGACAGTTTCCAATCCGTGATCAAGCTGACCGACGGAGAAATTGTTGACGGGAATGAATCGGTCACACTTAACTCCCTCCGCTGGCAGGAGGAGCGCAAGGAGATCTACGGGGCGGGATTGTCCTCCAACCTGGTGAGCGACCTGATGCCCTTCAGCCTGTCGGCCTATCGCGGCGGGCGGTACGATCCGATCCGCGCCGAATGGACGGAGCCGGTGGCGATGAATGAAGCCACGGAATGGGAGGCGCTGCTGGCGCCGTTTGATTCACAATTCTATCATGGCTGGGGCAGTTGGATCAACAAGGCGATCTATGACTACACCCATGAAAGCCAAGTGCCCATGGGGACCGACTATCCTTCGCCCAAGAACGTACCGATGTTCAACGAAGTGGCGATCAACTACGAATTTCTCGCGCCCGGTCCGGGCAATCCGGATTACCAATTAAAACTGAATCTGGCACTTGAATTCTGGTATCCCTTTCCTTCGCTGGACAACGACAGTGCGGGCAGCTTCACCGTGGCGGCTCCCGCGGTGGGTTGCGGGACTGCCCCCGACGGCCCCGGCGACATCTGGGTGGAACTGTTTTTGCAGGCGGGGGGGGCAACGATCTCCATTCTGCCGTCCCGATCCACCCCCCCGACCCCGGCGGTGCTGAGCGTGGACGGGGCATGGCAGCCGGAAGGCAAGCCGCATAAGCCTACCCCCGAAAAGTTTGAAATTGTCGTGCCGCTGCGGATTCCGCCTTCCATGACGAATATTGTGGCGACCATGCCGAATATCACTCTGACAGTGGTTGCCGGGACCCTGCAGCAGCCCCTGTATCTGATCGGGCCGGGCGGGAATGCCGACATGCTGCCCGGGGGGCCACCCAATCCCTTCAGTTTTGCCGGCGCGCAGGGACTGGCCGCGGGATCGGCGAGTCCTACCAATTCCTATGCCGTCACGGATCCGCGTATGAACCATCTGCAAGGCGCCTGGGTGATGGAAACGCCCCCGAGCTTGGGCAGCATGAACAACTGGTACACTTCCCCCGTGAAGCTGCAGACGGCGGGGATGAGCGATACCGCGGTGCAGAACGAAGGGCTGTGCATGTACTGCCGCAACGGTCCCATGGAAAGCCCGGCCGAACTGGGTTTCATCAGCAACGGCAAAGAGTGGGGCACGATTGACCTGTGCACCCCGCAGGGGGCCGATCTGATGGCCAAGCTGGTGACCACCAACCGTTATTCGGAATGGCAGACCAAACGGGTGATTTACACCAACGGCACGATCAATCCGAATACGCGCAGTGAACATGTTCTGCTTTCGGCTTTCTACGATCTGCCGGCCAACGAGGTGCCCAATCAACCGTCCGAACGGTTTATCAGCGCCACCTACGGGGCCGCCACCATCAGTGAGGAGATTGCCCGCGACCTGGCGGAGCGGATTCTGGCGGAAACGGATGTCGCCCGTGTTTCGGTTTATGAACGCCTGGGAAAGATTTTCCAGTTCGGGAGCGACTGGGCGCGGATTCAGCCGATGCAGCAGAACAAGGAATTTGCGCAGAAGGGCTTGAACAACAACCAGCGGGAATCGCTGATCCGGAACACCTGGGGGCTGTTCAGCCCCGAGGACAGCCTGTTTACCGTGGTGGCGGTTGCCCAGGCAATCAAGGAAGGACCCGGTGGCGTGGGGGTATGGGATCCGAACGACGACCAGATCACAGGCGAGCGGCGGGCCGTGGCGCTGGTCTGGCGCGATCCGTTCAAAATCGGCACCACCACCCTGCATCACGAGATGTTCATCCGGATGTTCCGGTATTTGAATGATTGAGGCGAACAGCCGGGGAGATTCACCACAGAGGCACAGAGGGCACAGAGGAACAGCCGGAGAATATTTTTTTGGGGGGCAAACAACCGGGAAGGTTTACCACAGAGGGCACAGGGACGGCCGGAGAGACTCAAGAGGGGAGAGATGCAGAAGGATCCTCTGACCGAAAAAGTGATTGGGTGCGCGATCGAAGTTCATCGGGCATTGGGGCCGGGGCTGTTGGAATCCGCCTATCAGCAGTGCCTGGCCTATGAACTGAAATTGAACGGGATTCCATTTCGGACGGAAGTGCCCGTGCCGATTGCATACAAGGGCATCCAACTGGAATGTGGCTATCGGCTCGACTTCGTGGTGGATGATCGTCTGATCCTGGAGCTGAAATCCGTTGATGAAATCACCGGCATCCATCGGGCGCAGTTGCTCACCTACCTGAAATTGACCGGCATTCCGACGGGGTTGCTGATCAATTTCAATGTGGCCCGCCTCATCGACGGCCTCGAGCGTTTCAAGCTCTGATCTCTGGCTGTTCCGGGGCGCAGCCCCCCATAAACGTGTTTATTTCTCTGTGAACTCTGTGCCTCTGTGGTGAATCGGCTGCCCGGCTGTTCTTCTGCGCCTCTGTGGTGAGTGTCCCCGGCTGTTACGGCCAGAGGGGCACGACGCGGTAGAAGCGGGCGGGCTTGTCGTTGGTGTTGCGGCGGATGTTGAAGATCCATTCGCGGTAGATGTTGGTGTAGCCCGAGTGGTTGGTGACGGTCCACACGCCCCAGACGGTGTTGGTGGTCGTGCCGATGATGTTGGTGTTCTCGTCGTAGAGATACCGGTACTGGGTCAGGACATTGCTGGCGGCCTGGATCTGGAAGTTGACGAGGGGGGCAATGGGATCGTTGCCGCCCGTCCAGAGGGTGACGTTGGTGGCGGACACCGCCAGGTTGGTGATGGTGATGACATCGGCGATGGGGATGCGGTAGGTGAAGGGACTGGACTTGGCCTCGGTCAGGTTGGTGTAGATGGTGCTGATGTTCTCGCCGCCGCTGTCAGAGCCGAGATAGACGTTCAGGACTCCGGCCTTGTTGGGGATGACCTCAATGACGTATTCAAGGGTTACAAGGCGCTCATAGGTATGGGCGGAGATGATCGCCCGGGCATAGCCGTTGCCGATGTTGTCGCCGGCGCCGTCGGGGATGTTCATGCCCAGGGTGCTCCAGGCGCCGCCGGCCGGGCGGTGGTGGAGCAGGCCGCCGGCGCTGGGATAGGCGGCGGCGGTGAAACCGAAGAACACGCCGATGTTGTGGAAGTGGCCGGGGGGCCACGGGTCGAGCATGGTAAACGGCGCAAACAGATTGGTATTGACCGGGGTGATCAGCAGGGGCTGGTGGTGCCAGGCGTTCGCATACTCGTTGGTTGGCGGCTCGCGCTCGAGAAGGATCTGGCCCTCGTTGGGAACCCCGATGGACGGCTCGCCCTTTTCCCAGTCGAAGTCGTTGTAGGTGTCGCCGTCATAGGACAGGCCGATGCTGTTGGTTTCATGGCTGAACAACTGGTTCTGGGGAATGCGGTCGGAGCCGGACGCGAAGCCCCGGTACGATAGCGAATAGAATAGATTGCCGAACTGGTCCAGCAGCCGGATCACGCCGACGCCGTCGTAGATGTGGTCCTTGGGCCAGACCGGCACCATGAAGCTGGGCGGCGGTTCGGGGATGGCGTTGGTAAGTGCCTGGTCAATGGGCGCGTTGGTGGCGAGTTCCGCATCGCCCAGGACGTAGAAGCCGTAGCCGTTGGCCCGGTTGGTCAAGATCGTGTTGGTCGGGATCTTGTAGGAGGCATACACCGGATTGTTGGAGTTGACCGCGATGTCGGCATCCGAGCCAAAAGCGAATTGGATGGTCCATCCGCTGAGATCGGTGCCTTCCACGCCGCACAATTCAATGTATTCGTGGTTGCAGCCGTTGGTGAGAAGCAGGACATCGACAATATTCGACCAGCAGGGGCTTTCGAAATTGCAGGGGTCGCAGGGCGGGTCGCATATATTGATGTATTCATAAGGCTCGTCAGGGCCATAGGGCGCATAGAAGATTTCATTGACCCAGATGTCCCCCGGATCGATGGTGGCGACGTAGTTGGTGTACCAGGGAGAGGTGTAGGTGTTGGTGGCGTAGCCGGGCGAGGCCGGGTTGGCGCCGACGCCGGCATAGCGGATGGTGACCATGTAGCGGATTCGGGTGCCGCCCAGCGGCTGGCCGGGGATGGCGTTGGTGGTCCGGTAGGAGCCGAACTCAATGGGGGCCATGCCGGAATGGTTGGGGCTGCTGCTGGCCACCTGATAGGTGCCGGTGACGGAGAGGATGGCGGAGCCGTAGCGGGTGATGATGTCGGCCATGACCCAGGTCGGCTGGTTGGTCAGGGGGGTGGGGGGGCTCAGGCTGGGCGTGGCCAGGATCTCGGGCCGGGGCTGATAGACGCCGCAGACGATGTCATCGACCAGGACGCGGAAGGCGCCGGCGGAATGGTAGAGGCGCACGAAGAAGTGGTTGGTGGTGCCGAGGTACCAGTTGATTTGCTCGTACGTGGTGGAGGCGGGGGAGATGGAGGCCACGGTGGTCCAGGTCTTGGCGTCGGGGGAAGTCTGCACCTGGACGGTGACGTTGTCGGTGGCGGCCCATTTGCGAATCCGGAAACTGAGCGCCCCGATGCCGCCCGGCAGATAGGGGCTTTGGATGTAGTTGCCGACGGTGGTATTGAGGCGGGCCGCCTGTCCTTCAAAGGCGTTCTGGGAATCCACGATGCTGTTAGAGACGATCCAGCCCTGGTAGGAGTCGTCGGTGTAGCTGGTCCGGGTGGGCCAGCCGTTGAAGTTCTGGGTGCGGTAGAGCGCCGGCACGCGCACCTCAAAGTTGTCGATCAGGACATCGTCGGAATTCCTGCCGGGATCGAAGACGAGGCGCACCTGGGCCCCGGACTCGGGCAGATAGAGCCAGGTGTTGTAGAGGGCGCCGGCGGTGACGGTGAAGGAGGCCTGCGTGATCCAGTTGGTACCGCCGTCGACCGTGGACTGCAGGAGCAGATAGGCGGGGTTATTCGTGTCCGCGGCCTGCGCCCAGAAGAGCGTCTCGCCCACGCCGCCGTCGTAGGCCGGGGAAATAACGGCGCCATCGGGCGGGCTGAGGAGGGCGGCCTGGGTGGCGGAGACCCCCGAGGAGGGAGCGATGCTGGCGTTCTGGATGGTCCAGCCATAGCGGGAATAAGTGCCGGCCCGGTTGTAGGCCGGGTCGGTCCAGAGGTTGAAGTCCTCCAGCCGCTTGACGGTGAAGTATTCGCCCACCACGATGTCGTCGATGCGGAAGCGGTTGGGGGCGCCGGCGGTCTGGCGCCAGCGGACATAAAGATGGTCCGGCCGGTTGATGGCAAAGGCCATGTTGGTGAAATACCCCCGGGCGAAGTTGGAAATCGTATTCTGGAGGACCCAGGGCCCGGTATCCGAAGGGGCGGATTCAATCAGGACCGTGATCGGGACATTGGTGGTTTCGGTGCGGTACCAGAAACTGAGGTCGCCGATGCCGCCGGACATTTCGCCGCTCATGAGGATGGCATTGGTATTCATCAGCAGGCTGAAGCCCCCGGGGGTGTAGGGCTCGTTGGGATCGACATAGGAGAGGTCGTGGCTGCCCAGGCCGGTGAAGTCGTCCTGGGCCGAGATCTCCCACTCGTCGATGGGGAAGGCCGCCGTGACGGCTCCGACGGTGCCGGTAAAGATGGTCTGCTTGCGGGTGAGGGTGCGGTCCTTGGTGTTGCGGCTCCAGATGGAGCCGGTGGCGTTGGTGCCGACCTGCCCGACACGGTCGAGCACGGTGCTGCCCTGGAGCAGGACAACCACGTCGTCGCCGTTGAAGGTCAGGTACTTGTTGGTGAACAGATTGGGCTGGTTGCCGATCGCCGGGTCGGGCTTGTAGGCGAGGGGCGTGTTGGGCCGGCCGACCACCAGGGTGCCGCCAGCCGGCACGGTGCCGGACAGCGGGATGGTCACGGAGGGGCTGGTCGCGCCGTTGTTGTATTGCTGGAGCACATAGCCGCCGGCGCCCAGGTTCAGGTCGGCGAGGGTGCCGTTGAAGATTTCCACGGCCTTGTTGTTGCCGGTGCCCTCGATGTATTGGGAAATCAAAACGCCGGCGGGGGGGCGGCCGGGGGGGATGTTGTACATGACCTTGCCGCTGGTGACCGACCAGTCGGGCGCGTAGGGGGCATAGGACAACAGCGTGCTCCAGCCTTCGAAATCCTGCATGCGGCCGGCCAGAACCCGCATTTCGGCGTCGTCGATATGCATTTTACCGGCGGTCTCGGCATTGGCGCAGAGGAAGACCACGTGGGCCTTGGTGGCGTTGCTCGGGGCGGTGCCATCCACATAATACTTTACCCAGTTGGTCGTCAGCGCCGGAATGTTGGCAATGGCCTCACCGGCGGATGTATTGGATATCGTCAGCCATTCCAGCTTGATCTGCATGGAGTTGGCCGACCAGTCGGGCGTGGCCTTGAACCAGGCAGAGGCGCGGTAGGTCCGGCCGGTTTCCACCGCCACATCCTGGGCGAACGAGCCGAAGTCAGACCAGTCCGGATAGAGCTGGCCGTGAATGGCCCCGCACCAGTTGCCGGCATGGGGGGCCACCTGGTTGATGGCGACGCTATGCGGCCAGGACTGGTACGATCCCCAGTCCACGGCAACGCCGCCATTGGGATCGCTCGTCTTTTCGAATCCCGGGTTCTTCAGGAGATTGGCGCCCGTGCCCATCGAATTGTCCAGATATTGCCGGCGGAACGAGAAGTCCCCGGTGAGATGGTCGAGCGTGATGCGGTAGCGGCCAGGCTGCAGGCCGGTGACCGTGGCGTAATTCGTTTGGCCGATGCTCATGGCCCCGGAAGCCGGCTGGGTAAAGCTGCCGGCGCCGTTGGTGACGCCCCAGACGAAATTCGAACCGGACACGAAGCGCAAGGTGATGGGCGCGGTGTTGGTGATGTGGTGGTCGGATTCCCACAGGGAACCGCCCCCGCCGCGCATCATGTTGGGGGGGGGCTGGTTGGTGCCGATGAAACTGCCCTGGACCACGAGATTGTCCACGGCCATGGAGGCGGTCTGGATGACCGAAAAGGTGTTGTTGCTCACATACAGTTCGAACCGGTACAGGCCCGGGTTGACGCCCGCGAGCATGAAATAGGATTGTCCGCACGTGTTTCCGTTGGTGGGGGCGATAATGGTGATGGGCTTGGGGGAGCCCCACTGCTGGTCGGGATTGTTGTTGGACAGGAATTGGAAGGGGGTCGCCTTCTCCAGGAGGATCGACCCGCTCCAGACGTGGATGTTCGGTGCGGGATGGTTGGTCAGCAGGCTGTTGGCGTTGGGGGTCCAGCCGTTGAAATCGCCGATCACCGCCAGATTGGTGACGGCCGGGACCGGCAGGGGCGAAACGCCGGCCCATTCGATCCGGCATTCCAGCGTGATTTCGTTGAAAATGAAACGGTAAGCTCCGGGAGTGAATCCGGCATAGGAGAGCGGATCGCCTCCGAAAACGGGGGCGGACGCGACGGCCGGCACGCGTACGATCGAGGAGGCTCCGCCCCACGAGTCATCCCAATTGCCGTTGGCCGTGAATTGAAAGGAACCGTCGGCGGATGACAGGGTCTGGGTGCACACCCAGGTGCCGTTGGCCATCAGCACCATGCTGGGCGCCGTGCTCCAGTCATTGTGGTCGCCCGGAACTGCCATGGAAGAATAGCCGGAGGTATAGGCGTGGGCAATGGCGGCCATTCCGCCCAGGACGGCTCCGAGAATTCCGGCTTTGCTGATCATGGCCACCTCGAGTTGTCGGGAGGAATGCCTCCCCAACCGAACCATACCGCTTTGGAAGATGGCTGGCAAGGTGCAAGGAACGTTTCTGTGGAACGTTTCTGCCGCACGGGGCTCCCGTCCCGCGCAATATCGAACTGCCCGCAC
>Ga0255347_1005691_pt1 | contig 14002 bp, 9 predicted proteins | sample wastewater_treat_2_FD_192479 | JGI IMG/M metagenome (GOLD analysis project Ga0255347, IMG submission 192479) | Wastewater microbial communities from Lulu Island WWTP, Vancouver, Canada - plant24 | ecosystem: Engineered > WWTP > Wastewater > Unclassified | place: Canada: Vancouver, British...
TTATAAAATTAATTGAAGCCGGTTTAGACTCCTTGCGGGTCTCATTGAATTCGGCTCGACCGCAATTTTACACTCGCTACTTTCGTCCCAGGAATTATACATTTGATGCCGTACTGGAATCAATCCGCCTAATGAAAAACGCTAATCGTTTTGTCTCTATCAATTATTTTACTTTTCCTGGTTTTAGTGACCAGCCCTCGGAAATCAAAGCCTTTGAAAAAATACTGGCTGATTATAATATAGATCTGATTCAGTGGCGCAATTTGAATATTGATCCGGAATGGTACTGGGAGGAACTTAATCCGCCGGAAGAAGACGGTCTCGGTATTCGGCAATTAATCGAATACTATCAAGCTGAATTTCCCCGCTTAAGACATGGTTATTTCAATCCTTCTTTGAAATAAGCAAGGCTATACCACCACCAAGGCGCGAAAAATAAGACTGAGAATTGTCATTGGGCATTGGTCATTAGTCATTGGTCATTAGTCATTAGTTGGCAATTTGCATAACATCGTAGACACTTTTTAGTATCACTAAGATTCGCATAACATCGTGGACACATTCTAATATAAAATGAACTCAAAATCATCGATAAAATTTTTATCATTGAAAATTAAGATTCTATGTTCTTCTGTGAGTATAATACCTCTGACATATTCATGTATCACGTTTTCAGGCAAAAGGAAGGTTAAACCAAAAATATTAAACTTTCTATCTTTTCTTATGAAACGTATGACATGAATTTCACCTGGTTCAAGAGAAAGTTTACTATTTGGAATTTCATATGATTGATCAAGCAGTCTAATGGGATATCCATACTGTTTAAACGCTTCTTTAGATGTCATACCCTTCTGGGAACTGTAATGGTGGGTTTCGTTATGTATTTTATCAAAGAAAGCAGCGTTTTTTTGTAAATGTTCTATGCTATTGTATTCCTGGCTTAATAAATGTTTTTGCATGGTGTTATTGAAACTTTCCATAATTCCATTTCTCCAGGGTTCACCTTGAGGGATAAACACAGGTGTAACACCATTTAACAAACATAGTCGAATTACTCTGCCCAAAGCCCCAGGCTTTTTAAGACTTCCCCAGAATGATAGATCATTGTCCATTTGCAAAAAGTCAGGTACACCAACTACTTTCCAAAACTTGATAAGACAATCACAAATGGACAGAGCTCTTTGGTTCTCTAATACAGATGTTTGACACCAATGAGAATCACAATCAATAAGGTTAAGAAAGTAGTAACGCGCTTTACAAGATAGATAGCGTGGACCTACAAAGTCCATCTGATGACAAAATGCATATTCGTAAGGATATTTCTTGCCCTTTGAAATGTAAGATGAGGAACGGCTTGAACGGACAAGTTCTCTCCGCTTTAATATCCTAGCAATTGTCCAAACTGGTGGAGGAGTGTATCCCTTTTGAGAAATAGCATAAAAAATAGCTTGAGGACCATATTGTGAAAATGGTGCAGCAATTAAATCTTTGCGCGTATCAACAACAAGCTGTTCCATCTCAGAATCAATCTTTGATGGAATGGATTTAGGATTACGTGATTTTTCTCTGAACCATGTTTCATCGTTATCATTATACCGATTTATCCATTTATAAAACCAACTCCTTGAACAACCTAGCATTGAGCAGATCTCAGATACTTTCCAATTCTGATTGTAAAGATCAATGGCTTTCTGACGCAGATCTTCTTGCGATAATGTTTGTCCCTTCATCTCTTCTTTCCTCTCTGTTTTTAAAAGAATGTTTAATGAAAGAACTTACAAATAATACAAATTTGTCTACAATGTTATGCAAATTCTGAGTCACTAAATTGTCCACGATGTTATGCTAATTTTGTGTCCACGATGTTGTGCAAATTGCCAACCAATGACAAATGACCAATGACCTTTCTCAATCTTAGCCCTTTTTTTGCCCGGGTGTTTCTGTGGTCAAAAAGCAAAGCACGCCAGAATTTTTGATTTTGGCTATTGTAATCTATTCTGAAGAAAGGTTGAGATTATTTTTTACAGGTTTTGCTTGGATCGTCAAGTTTCAGGCAAGTTAGAAGATTACGAATGACTTTTTCTGGTAATTCCTCGCATTGGTCGGCAAGGCGGTAAATTTCAATCGTCCTTTTAATTTTGTCAATGTAAACTTCACAATTCGGGCAGGCTTCCATATGATCACGGATAATTTTACAGGGAGCGGAATTTAGATCACTACCCATATACTCGCAGATTTCCTTGAGAAGTTCTTCGTCTAGCTTCATAACTGCATTTCGGTTTTCAGCATTTTTTCCAAATTTTCTTTCAGGAAATTACGAGCCCGCATCAGCCGAATTTTGGTGTTGGATGGTGTGATCTGCAAAATGCGGCTGGTGTCTTCAGTTGATAATCCATGTAAATCACGCAGAATGAAAACTGTGCGATACTTTTCGGGTAATTGTTCAATCAAACGATCCAACCTTTGGCGAAAGTGAGGATCATTGACGATATCATAATCGAAATCAGGCCATTCGCTGGCGGCTTCGGAACTTAATCGTTCAAAATCGGGATCGTCAAGCGAAATGTGTTCATATTTGCGTGGTTTGGACTTTAACTTTCGCAAGCCAACATTCATCGCGATGCGATATAGCCAAGTATAGAAAGATGATTTGCCCTGAAATTGGTTGATCTTTTTCACCATAATTAGAAACGTATCCTGTAAAATGTCCTCAGCATCCTGATGACTACCAGTTAAACGCAACCCGAGATGATAAATGCGACTGCTGTAATTGAGAACCAGCTGAGACAGAGCCGCCTGGTCGCCCTTTTTGGCGCGAGCAACTAATTCTTCTTCCGGTAGATTGTTTTCCAACGATGATAAATTTAATGAATAACCTCGTTAATTCCATTGGTATTTTAATTGCGCTAATCAAGTTGTCGGCTGGCTGGATAAAATTTTTTCCAGAAATTGTTTTTCTGAGACGGCACCGTCAATGATTATATTTTCATTTATAATGGAGCGCGGTACACCGCGAACGTTATACTTTTGGGCAAGATGGGGAAATTCGATGGCTTCGATCATATCAGCCCGAATGTTTTCATTCAAAAGCGCGAACCGATGAGCAGTGCGCACCGCCGCCGGACAATATGGGCAAGTCGGGGTGCTAAAAACCTGAATATGCACTGGCCAGGTAACTTTTTTTAGGCCTGCTAAGATTTCCGGAGATAGGTCGGTTTTATTATTAGAAATATCGACAATATCTTCCAGTAGGGCGGCAAACTCGTATCCGGCTGGAATTCCATAAAATTTAATCCGAGAATGGGGCTCGTTTTCAGAAAACAAAATAGTAGCCGGAATCTTGTCCACGCCATATTGTTCCGCCAGAGAATGGTCAATTTGGAAATTGTAAACTTCCAGACTCAATTTATCAGAAAGTGCGGTGATTTCTTCCAGCAATTCGCGAGTCTCGCGGCAGTATTGACATTCGAGAGTTTGGGTAAAATTTAAGATCTTGACCGGATTATTCAGGCGACTGAAAACTTCGCGAACGAATTTCTGATCATTTTCTTTTAAAAACATTTTCACTCCATTTTTTCATTTGTATTATTTGTTGGTGATTTTTTAGATAGAGTTACAAAGGCGAGGTTACATTATGATTTTTAGACCTGGCGTAAAATAGCTCAAGCTTTGGCAAATTTGAGCTATTGGTAAATTGGTGTTTGTGAATTACACCGGGATTTTATCAGATCGTTATTAGTGAAAATGCAGTAAAAATTACTGACTTCTCTACGGAATCAAAATGATTTATTGTGAAAATTTTCGACTGAAATTTTAAGTGAGTGCCTGGCGGATAGCACGAATATATTCGGGAGTTGTACCGCAACAACCGCCGACGATTTCGACGCCGGCTTGTTTGATAGTCATAATATTGCGGGTATAAACAGCAACATCTTCTGGATAGTGTAAGATGCCATTTCGCAGAATTGGAATACCGGCATTCGGCTGAATAACCACCGGAACCGATACAGCCGCGCGGATTATTTGGGCTAAGCTGACCATTTTTTCACTGCCGATCGAGCAATTGGCACCGACTGCCGTAGCGCCGGCTTCGACTAGCTGGCGCATACTTTCTTCCACCGGATTGCCCATAATAGTTACGAAACCGGTCGGGCTTTCGCTAAAAGTCATAGTTGCAAAAATCGGTTTGGCAGACACTTGCAGAATGCCTTTAATTGCCGCCAGAGCTTCATTTAAATCGAACATTGTTTCAATTATGAATAAATCAACCCCGGCTTTATCGAGAAAACCAGCCTGCTCGGCATAATTAATGGTGGCTTCTTCAATACTGATTTTTCCAAAAGGGGCTAACATTTCACCGGTTGGCCCAATGTTACCGGCGATTAAAGTATTCGGCTTTGCGGCGGCGCGCGCCATTTCTACCATGCGATGGTTAATCTCGGCGACGCGTTTCTCGACACCTGCCTTTTGTAATTTTAACGATGACGCCCCAAAAGTATTGGTTGTGAGAACGTCTGCCCCAGCCGCGACGTATTCGGCGTGAATTTTGGTTACCACTTCCGGATGTTCCAGACACCAGACCTCAGCATTCGCGTTCGTAGGCAGACCATGCTGAATCAGCATGGAGCCGAAAGCTCCATCAAACAATAATCCCTTTTTTCTAGCCAATGCTACTATATCCATTTATCTTTCTCCAATTGTGAAGTAATGTAAAAAGCCGCGCAATAGAAAGCAAAAGGTACAGAAGCAAAATCATAGCATTCCCAACCTTAACAGGATTGCTCCTAATTTTTTGGGAATGATAAAAGTTGCTCGTTATTCTAAACTCCTTACTGGACTTATTCAGCGGTAAATAAGAGTTCAAAAATAATCTTTTGCTAATCCGATTTATCTCTAAAAAATAAGTGCAATACCGCAACTTTTTTATTCCAAGATGTTGGATTTATTGGTGATTTTCATATCATAGCGAATTTGGTATAAATATCTATGTAATTTTATAAATTCGGATCTAACAATATAGTAAACTGGAGATTTCAATTTGACTAAGATTATACGTTGCCCCTGGCCAGCTAATGATGAGCTGATGATTCATTATCACGATACCGAATGGGGCGTACCACTTCATAATGACCAAAAATTATTTGAATTCATAGTATTGGATGGTTTTCAGGCTGGGCTAAGCTGGCGTACGATTCTGCACAAGCGCGAAAATTTCCGCCGAGCTCTGGCAGGCTTCGAGGTAAATCAGGTTGCTAATTTTGGTGAAATCGAAATCAATTCGCTTCTGGCAAATGCGGGAATTATTCGTAATCGGGCTAAAATCCAGGCGACAATAAATAATGCCGCGCGCTTTTTAGAAGTTCAACAGAAGTTCGGGTCATTCGATCGTTATATCTGGCAGTTTACTGCTGGGAAAACGATTGTAAACCGCTGGCAAAAATTACCGGAACTACCGGACAAAAGTTTAGAAGCCGAAGCTATGAGCGCTGATTTGGTTCGGCGTGGCTTTCGGTTCGTTGGTCCGAAAATTTGTTATGCATTTATGCAAGCGGCGGGGATGGTCAACGATCATCTCGAGAGTTGTTTTCGTTGGCAGGAGTTACAGAACTAATAGAATCCAATGGTGAAATAACTAGAGCCGCTATAACTATTTGTTAATTTAGTAATTGTAAAATTATATGCTTTAATGATAAAATTTCGTCCAATTTAGAAGTTTTCTACTCCGAAACAAGCATCTGAGTAATTTTTCAATTGGAAAACAAGTTGATTATCTTGAAAGTGAATTTATTATTTAGATTTTTGTTTGTCAAAGCTTGACATTAACTTAATTTATGCATAACATTTTCCGCTTAATTAAAAGTGCTTAGAGAACGTAAATGGACATTTTGATTGCTACTCATAATCGGGATAAAGTGCGCGAAATCAAGCGAATTTTTTCTCTACCGGAGCTGGTATGGCACACTCTGGATGAATATCCCGACTGTCCAAAAGTTGTTGAAGACGGGAACACGCTTTTCGAGAATGCATTTAAGAAAGCACGTATGATCGCTGAATTTACCGGATTACCGACGATTGCCGATGACACCGGCTTGGAAGTGGATGCGTTGCATGGGCAACCCGGGGTTTTTTCGGCGCGTTTTGCGGGAGAGAATGCTACGTATGCTCAAAATGTAGCCAAATTGCTGGAAGTTATGCGGGATGTACCTGACTCCGAGCGACAAGCGCATTTCCGCTGTGTAGCGGTTTACTATAGTCCGGATTTGATTTTAGCGGAAGAAGGGAAAATTGACGGGATCATATTACGTCAACCGCGCGGAAATGGCGGGTTCGGTTACGATCCGGTATTTTATCTACCACAACTCGGTCGAACCTTTGCGGAAATGGACTTAAGCGAAAAGAACTCCCTTAGTCATCGCGGTCAGGCATTCACTCGATTAGCCAATAAATTAAAATCCGTTGATAAATTTGTAACCGACAATATTTGAGGTACTTTTTTTAGAATTGCTACCCTGCGCGCAATAAGCTTTGCGTCGGTTTAACCACCATAACCACCATATTAAAAGGTTAGTAAATTAATATCAATCTGATAAAAAGATATACTTTACCCATATTTATTTTAATGGGGTTCTTTGTCCAAAGTTTTGCCGCGGACAGAGAGCCGGACGTATTTCCTTTAAAAATTGATTGGCTGTCTAATCGCTATACGCCAGCTAATATCGAAAGCAAACGCGGTTTGTCGTTGATTTCACCCGATTATGCGACTTTGAACCAAAATATCCTCAAAGTCCAATTTCCCGGGATGAAAATGATTAACACCCTCGATAAATCCGGCCAGCACTTTATTTTTTACAATGATCTCAACGGTGCTCCAGTCCTTACTCCCATTGGAATTCCAGTTGCTAGCTATTTTGATCTCAGACAGCGCCTGAATTGGCATAATAAATTAGTCGAAGTTGTTACCGCCAAACCGGCTGACACTAAAGCCGCCAGTGATAAACTGGAGCTAATCGGTGCCGATATTGCCGGTCAGCACGTGGCTTTGCGCGTTTCCGGTAATATTAATATTAACGGACGTCTGCAAACCCAGAAACGTTCACAGGTGAGCAGTAGCTATGCGGAAGGAACTTCGACGAGTTTTATCGTTGATCAGAAACAGCAATTGAACATTGAGGGTAAGATTGGCGACCGAATTAGCATATTGGTTGACCAGGATAGTGAGCGCGACTTTGATTTTGAAAATGCTATGAAGATTATTTATACCGGCAAAGAGGATGAAATTGTTCAAAAAGTGGAAGCCGGTAACGTCGCTCTGTCCTTGCCCGGCACTCAATTCGTAACTTTTTCGGGCAAAAACAATGGCTTGTTTGGCCTTAAAGCTTTGATGAAATTTGGCGGCGTTGATGTTACCGCAATCGCCAGCGTCGAGAAAGGCAAAAAAGAAAAACTGAGTATAGATGGCGGGGCGCAGACCTCGAACATTAGCATCAAAGAATACGAATATCGCCGAAATCTTTATTTTTTCCTCGACACTCTCTTTCGCGATAATATGTATAGGGGTTATCAGTTCGATCAATTATTTCACGCTGATCCAAGAGGGAAAGTAACGGATTTGCAGGTCTATAAATCTCAGACGATCGAAACTGCCGGTTGTGCCTATGGTACCGCCTATGTTGATCCCCGCGATACTACTCTTTATAAAGATTATAGCGAAAACCGCATTTTTAAATTACTGGAATTGAATAAGGATTATTATGTCGATGTGACTTTGGGATATATTCGCATGACAACTCAAGTACAGGATGGTGAAATACTGGCGGTTGCCTACCGCTTGACTGACGATAATAACGTAACTGTCACCGGCGAAGAATATGGAGATTATAAACGCTCTGATACTTCTACCGCTCATATAATTTTGAAATTGATTAAACCTCAGGAAATGCTTCCCACTCATCCCTGCTGGAATCTGGAATTCAAAAATATCTATTATTTGGGTACAACCGGCATAAATAGTGACGGATTTGAACTGGATATCGTTTATACTTTGGGTGAGGGTGAGCAAAATTACGATTTAGTGACCGGTAAGAAATTCCTGGAGATGTTCGGACTAGATCGGGTTGACAATAACGGTAATCCTACTCCCGATGGTGTTATTGATATGAATAATGGAGCGATCCTAAACTTGTATTCCGGTGAATTATGGTTTCCCTATTTACGCCCATTTCAGTACGACTCGACAGATAACACCGGCAAACGCAATCCTAATATTAGCAAAATATATAACTGTTCGGCAATGTACGATAGCAACCGAACCGATAATGACATTTTAAGCGAAACTAAATTCAAGATTATGGTAAGCTATAAAAATCGCAGTTCGATTCTCAATCTTGGGGCTATGGTTATCGAAAATAGTGAAACGGTAACGTTGAATAATAGAGATTTGGTTCGAGGTGTAGATTACATAATAGATTATTTTTCAGGGACTTTGACTCTTCTAACATCGGAGGCGACTAATCCAGATGCGAAATTAGAAGTAAAATATGAAAAGAATCAGTTTTTCCAATTGGACAAAAAAACGATCCTTGGTGCCAGAGCACAATACGATTTTGGCGAAAACAGCTACATTGGTGCCACTGCTCTTTATTTCGGACAATCGGTGAGTGATGAAAAAGTCGAAGTCGGTTACGAACCGATGCACAATTTTGTATGGGATATCAATGGACGCTATAATCGTAATCTGGATTTTCTAACGCGGGCGGTTAACTGGTTGCCATTAGTCAGCACCAATGCGGCTTCATCCTTTGATATCGAGGGCGAGGTTGCACAGGTCTTGCCTAACCCAAATACTCTCAATAACGAAGAAACTGGTGATCGCCACGGCGTCGGTTTTATAGATGACTTTGAAAGTTCCAAAAGAGTGACGTCTCCGCCGATTATGCGCCGTTATTGGTCAAACGCGGCTTGTCCCCTTGGCAAAGATGAGAATGAACGCGGTTTCACTTTTTGGTTTAATCCTTATGGAGGCGTCCCAACCAAAAGTATCTGGCCTGATAAAGAAGTAAGTACAACCGCCCAAAATAATATCACTGAAATTATGGTAATGAGTGTTGACCCGAATTGGTCAATAGCGGTAGTGGATGGAGTATCTCCCGTTCAATCTGCCTGGGGCGGCATTACCTACGCTTTTCCCCAGAGCTACTATGATCAATCCACCACCAAATATGTTGACATTTGGGTAAAAGGCAATTCCGGCACACTTCATATTGATTTAGGTCAAATCAGTGAAGATCAAATCCCCAATAAAAAACTTGATACCGAAGATATCCCGGATGCCGGATTGACAATGGGCAACGGATTACTAGACCCAGGGGAAGATACTGGTATTGACGGGCTGGCTGATAAAGACGAAAAAATTGTGACCACGAAGTACGGTGAACTCTCCTATGGCGATACCAGGCTAACCGAATACAAACGTGATATATATGATCCTCATTCTGATAACTGGAAATATACGGAAGGTTCCAAAGAATATCGCTATATCAACGGCACCGAAAACAATGAAAAAGATGCCAATGGCCTTTTTCCCAATTCGGAAGATCTGAACAACAATTATGCCATAGACCTGACGAATGATTATTTTACCGCCGCTTTTGATCTGTCCGACCCTAATAATGAGTATATTGCCGGAAAGACTTATATAGATTCCAGACCCACCGGCTGGAAACTCTATCAGATTCCGCTGACCGCCTTTTCCAAAAGCGCTACGGGAAAAGATATTAGCTGGGAAAGCATCCGAGCCTGTCGTATCTGGTTTGATGGCTTAACCGGCGAAGATTCTGTATTCATAGCTAAAGTAGAATTGGTGGGTAATGAATGGGAAGACCTCGGAATTGCTAAAGACGATACGTCCATCTTCGTTGTCAATGAAAATTCCTTTTCGATTTCAGTCATTAACACTGAAGATAATCCTGACATTTATGAGCCACCAGCCGGTGTTCAGGGTGAATATGATGAAATCAACCAGATTCGTACCAAAGAACAAGCTCTGGTTTTGAATTTACCTGAAGAGGGTTCTGGTTTATTCCCCGGCGAATTTTGCGCCGCCAAAAAAGTGCTTGCCGAAGAAACTAGCTACATCACTTATAAAGTAATGAAATTGTTCGTAAACGGGCATGAACTAAAAGCCGATGGTTATCAATTCTCAGAAGGCGAAGAAACTCCACTTCAATTCTTTATCCGGTTTGGTAAAATATTCGAAAATTCGCCGACGACAACGAACTATTATGAATATCGTCAACCGATCTATCCCGGCTGGGCAGAGGAAAACGAGATGGAACTGGATCTCGATTTTCTAACCTCACTGAAAAATTACGAGTCGGCAGATGATTATATCGGTGATGGTGAATATCGGATATATACTAACACTTCGGGCGTTACAATTCGCCATTATAAAGAAAAATTTAACGATGACTATACTGGTCGAGAAATAATAATTTATGGCAAACCCTCGCTGGCAAACGTTAAACACCTTAATATCGGTTTGCGCAACCGGGCTGATAATAGCGGATATGTCAATAAATTTAAAACCGGAACTATCAAAGGTCAGGTCTGGCTGGATGAGTTGCGCCTATCGGAGGTTCGCAAGGACAAGGGCATAGCCTACCGCGCCAAAGCCAGCCTGCGCGTAGCTGATTTAGCCAGCTTTGACGTTTCGGTTAACTATAGAGACGCGGATTTTCATACGGTTGAACAGCGTCCCAGCCTCCAGACGGAAAATTTGAAAACCACCGAAGCCTTGACAGCCACCGGACGTATTTCTCTGGACAAATTCACGCCGGCCAGCTGGGGCTTACGACTCCCGGTTAGCGGCTCATATACCCAAACCACCGGAACGCGCAAATATATCTATGGCAGTGATATTCTGATGAAAGAAAATGCTCCCGATAGCCTGCTGGACATCTCGCATAGTTACGGAGTAAACACCTCGATTGAAAAGCGGGCTTCGGACTTCTGGCTAACTAAATATACCATAGACCAGATAAAAATCAGTGCTAACGCTACCTGGACCGATGCCAGCTCGGTAACCGTCCGCGAATCGCAAAGTGAGTCGTACAAAGCCAGCATTTCCTATAATTTTCCCTTTCCAAAGGATAAATATATAAATATTTTCAAGTGGACAGCTCCGGTGCCGCTTATCGGAAATAAACTCAGCGAAATCCGCTTTTATTATTTCCCGAACGCCTTGACAGTCGCGGCGGATGCCGGTCGCAGTGAATCATATAGCATTCCACGCTATGGCACAACTATAACTTCCAGCAATAGCTTTGGACTCAACCGCAATTTATCGTTAGGTTATAAAATATTTGATAACCTTAGCGCCAACTATACATTAAATCTTGAAAATGACCTGATCGAATTATGGCAGAATCAATGGGAAATTCTAAAATCTGCCAATCCGGGACAGATTACTAATATGAGAGAGTCTTATTCGGTCAATTTCAATCCCAAAATCGCCAAATGGTTCAATCCTACCTTTAACTATACGTCTAATTTTAACTGGAATGAGCCTATTGTCAGTAATTCCGCAAGTGTTGATGCCATCTCTAATCAGAACCGTTTGACTAGTACCTTTAGCCTCGATCCATCGGCAATATTTTCATCATTGTTTAAACCTAGTAGTACTGCCCCGGCTCCATCTCCAACTCCTACTCCGCCCGGTCAAACTACTGGTGGACGTCGAACGTCGCGAATTAGTGCCCAAAATCAGTCTAAAACTTCCGAACCCACGCCGATTCAAGACGATTCAACTCAGACCAATCAACAACCTGATAAAAAACGACCGCGAAAACCAGGATCGACCATTGATAAAGGAGAAGATTTAAAACCTACTTCAGGACAGACACTGGAACAAATGCCTAAGCCAGTTGACGATGTCAAGAAACCAGAAGTAAATATAACCCAGATCGTCGCCAAGTATCTGAAAAAGATCCAGCCTTTTAATTTCAATCTTTCGTTAAATAATTCAGTTACGAATCGGTATCGAACGGGTACACCCGATTGGCAATACCGAGTGGGTTTAACGCGCGATCCTGGGATACCATTTGTGATGGAAGAGTATATTCCTACCAGTGCGGAAAATACCAGCAACAGCTTCGATTTCTCGGTTCGCTCTGGTATAAATTTGTTCTCAAACGTAGTTATTCCGCTAAGTTTTGCGCAAAATGTCTCGAATACCCAATCTCAAGGTACGGTAAGTCGCACGTTGACCCGTGACTATATTCCGTCCGGCATCAATGGAAAGGATGGCTTCCCATTTCCCAGCTGGTCGTTGACCTGGAGTCAACTGGAAAAATACAAAATTTTTTCCAAGTACTTTAAGAAACTTTCTCTCGACCACGGCTTTTCTGGCAAGGAGTCTATCATTACTCAAAATGGCAAAGAGATGAGCTCGTCTTATAAAAGGTACTTTCAGCCGCTGATTGGGCTTTCTATGCAATTTGTGAATGACATCAGTGCCAGCGCCCGGGTCACCAGCGGTCAATCTATCAATAATGCGTCCGGTGGTACTACTATCATAGATGATGCCGGCGCTTCCATCAGCCTGAGCTGGCAAAAAAAAGGCGGCTTATCCATTCCCTTACCCTTTATGAAGGATAAACAGCTTAAAAACAACATCACTTTTACAGCCAATTTCGATTATACCAACTCGACAACTCGTGCCAAACAGGGCTCCGCCACTAAATTTGCCATCACCGCCAAAAGTAATAGTTGGAAAACTACTCCACGGATCAATTATACTTTTACCGACAAAGTTACTGGCGGTCTATTTTTCGAGTATGGCGAAAGTTATAACAGGTTAACCGGCAAGCGCGTCACCCGCAATTACGGTTTCGACGTCAATATAGCAATTCGAGGTTAATAGTGAAAAAAAGTTTTTATTTAATATTAATTTTGATTTCAGCGTGCACATCTGGCAGTGGCAAATTTGATGGTAGAAGAGCCTTTCAGTTTTTAAATCAGCAGTGTGATTTGGGTCCGCGAAATCCCGGATCGCCCGGACATTCTGCTCAGCGTACAATGTTAATTGAATTTTTGAAACCGCTGGCTGATACTTTGATCATTCAGGATTTCGAGTACTTGATTCCCGAGGAAAATGAGGTTTTAAATCTGACAAATATCATCGCGGGATTTAATATTCGAAGCACTAATGGCTTGTTAATCGGTGCCCATTGGGATACCCGACCTCGCGCCGAGTATGACCCCGATCCAGCTAAACGCGAAACACCGATTATCGGCGCTAATGATGGCGCCAGTGGGGTAGCGGTTTTGATGCATCTGGCGGAGATTCTATCTCGACAGCAACCGCCCCGCACTATTTATCTGGTGTTTTTTGACGGTGAAGATTACGGATTTCCCGGTACGCTCGATTATTACTGCCTCGGCTCAGAATATTTTGCCAAAAACTTGCCGATTCCCAGACCTGAAGAAGCTATTATCATTGATATGATTGGCGACGCCGATTTGCGGATCCCGGTCGAACGAAATTCGGTCAAGAGCCATCCCCAATTAATCAAAAAACTCTGGGCTATTGCCGATCGGCATAATTTCGGCGCCTTTGTTCATCAGATTGATGAGGAAATTTACGATGACCACCTAATGTTGATTCAACACTCCGGAATTCCGTCGGTTGATTTAATTGATTTTCAGTATCCTAACCGGTTTATCAATTATTGGCATACGACGCTCGACACACCCGATAAGTGTAGTGCGGAAAGTTTGGAAATCGTCGGCACAGTCCTTTACGATTACATTTTTTACGGTTCTGAAGAAAGGTAGCGAAGATGATTGCGACTTATCAACGCTGGCTTAAAGTGCTTATCCCCAAAAGCGCCGGAAATGAAGAACTCATAATTGCCCGGCTGATCCAATGGGGTATGCTCGGACTTCAGGAAACCGATACGGACTATGAAATCTATTTTCCCCTAAATATGAAATTGTCGTTGCC
>Ga0255347_1005693_pt1 | contig 13987 bp, 11 predicted proteins | sample wastewater_treat_2_FD_192479 | JGI IMG/M metagenome (GOLD analysis project Ga0255347, IMG submission 192479) | Wastewater microbial communities from Lulu Island WWTP, Vancouver, Canada - plant24 | ecosystem: Engineered > WWTP > Wastewater > Unclassified | place: Canada: Vancouver, British...
CAAGACGGACCCCCACGCGGTCCTGGCGGAATTGATTGCCGGCACCGCCGCCCTGCTCCCCCTGGGCGGCGCAGGCGAAGACTATTCCGGCTACAAAGGCTACGGCTACGCCACCGTGGTTGAAATTCTATCAGCGGCCCTGCAGCAAGGCGCGTTCCTCAAAATGCTTTCCGGGCGCGGACCCGACGGAAAAGCCGCCCCCATTCCGCTGGGCCATTTCTTCATCGCGATAGACGTCGCCCACTTCACCCCGCTGGCCTCCTTCAAAAAAATGGCCGGCAACATCTTGCGCGCGCTGCGCGCCGCCCGCAAAGCGCCCGGCCAAAAACGCATCTACACCGCCGGCGAAAAGGAATATCTCACCAGTTGCGCGCGCCGCAAAAAAGGCGTGCCCCTCAATCGCGAAACGCAGCGGGAAATGATGGCCATGCGCGACGAGCTGGGACTGAAAAAATATCGCTTCCCCTTTGAGCGCCAGCGAACATCCGCCCGCCGTTAAGCGCCCCCAAAATCAAGCGCCCCCCCAACGGCGCTTACTTGTCTTCTTCCTGCGGCGGAAAATCAAAGTGCGTTTCGAGCAGCTCCACCAGCCGGTCCGCCGCCGCCACTTCGTTCTCGCCCATGACCTCGACCTGAACTTTGGTCTTCGGCTGCATTTCCAAAGACAGCAGTTGCATCACCGAACTGACGTCGCACGATCCATTGTCATTCGACAGCCGGATTTGGCCGGGATACCCCTGAAATTCTTTGACGATGACCGCAGAGGGTCGGCAATGAATTCCCTGAGAGTTGGCTATGATGGCTTCTCGAACTTGCATATTCTTTCGTAAAAAGGGGCGCATTGAGCCACACACCGAACCGCCTGTCCAGCCCTAAAAACGAAAAAATTAAAAATAATTTCAACCGCCCCTCCCCCCTTCGGCTTGCCTCCCGCACACGCGGCAGGTACGATGCGCGCCCATGAAGACTCAACCCTCCTGGCTGACAAGTGCCATCATTTACCAGGTCAATCTGCGCTCGCTGGCCGCGCGCGAGCCGCGCAACGCCGTTGAAGCGCTGGTCGAAAAGCCCCTGCGCGATTCTCCGCTGGCCTATCTGACCAAATACCTCCCGCGCCTGCGGCGGCTCGGCTTCAACGTGGTCTATCTGCTCCCGCCCTATCCCATCGGACACCTCGGCCGCAAGGGAATCGGCTCGCCCTACGCCTCGCGCGATTTCATGGACGTGGAGCCGGAATACGGCACCCCGGAAGAACTCCGCGCGTTCGTGCGCCGCGCCCACGAATTGAAGTTGAAAGTCATTTTCGACATCACGCCCAACCACACCGCGCGCGACCACGTCTGGATGAGCGCCCACCCCGAATACTATGTCCGCGGCGAAGATGGCCGCGCCATGTTCGATGCCGACTGGTCCGACACCGCCAAGCTCGATTACACCCGCCCCGAATTGCGCGCCGCGATGATGGAGGTCTACGACCACTGGCTCAGTTGCCTCGGCCCCGATGCCAACGGACAACCCGACGGCATTGACGGCTTCCGCCTCGACATGGCGCACTTCATCAACGACCGCTCCTTCTGGGACCAGGCCCTCCCCATCCTCCGCGCGCGCCACCCGCGCCGCGAACTGCTCTTCATGGCCGAATGCTACGGCTTCGAAAACAACTGCGACCTCTTCGCGCGCGGCATGGACGCCGCCTACGACGACGACTTCTACAAGCTGAGCCAATACGCCTACGCCGTGGACGAAGCCGGCCAATCCCGCGTGCGCCTCTCCGGCGAAGCCCATCACAACCACGGCTTTCACGCGATTCTCCAGGCATGGAGCGATGGCGGCCTCGCCGCCGCCGCCGCGCGCACCCTCATGCAGTACGAAGAAGCCGCCCCCGCCTTCGCCGGCCCGCGCTACACCGCGCGCTACACCGACAACCACGACGAAGGCCGCGGCCTGGACCGCTTCGGCCCCGGCGCTTTCCGCGTCATGAACATCCTCGCCTTCCTATCCCCGCGCACTCTCCCCTTCCTCCTCACCGGCCAGGAATTCGGCGCGCTGAATCGCCCCTCCATTCACGCGCGCTGCCAGCCCTGCGACAAAGGCCGCCGCATCATCAGCGCCGACGGCCGCGAATATCGCCGCGAAGGCGTCGAGCTGGAAGGCAACATATTTGCTCGCGGCACGGAAGCCCGCCAAACGTGGTTCCAATTCTTCCGAGCGCTCATCGCACTGCGAAAAAAACACCGCCCGTTGCGCGAAGGCTCCTGCGCCATTTTGGATGTGGGCGAAGACGCGCCCGCCCATCAACGCACGGTGCTCGCCATGGATAGAAAACTGGGCCGCCAGCTGCTCCGTTGCGCCATCAACCTCGGCGACCAGCCCCGCAAGCTGACACGCGCGGCGGACTTGTTCGTCGGCAAAACCCTGTACGGCCATTTGCCGGACGATTCCATCCTGCCGCCGTTCTCCGCCGTGGTCATGCAGATAACATAGCTTCCCGCAAAACGCGCGGAAACTCACACACCGCGCACCGCCTTCATCACCGCACAAAAAAAGCCGCGGCATTGCTGCCGCGGCCTGCGTTCCAAACTTGGAATGAATCACTTGACGCCGAGGATGGCATCCTTCGCGGCCTTCGCCACGCGGAACTTGACCACCTTCTTGGCCTTAATCTGGATGACTTCACCAGTCGCCGGATTACGGCCCTTGCGCGCCTTGCGCTGCACCAAGACCAGCTTGCCCAACCCCGGAATGGTGAAACCGTTCTTCGCGTTCTTATACGCAAGAGCGGCCAACGCTTCCAATGCCGCGCCAGCTTGCTTCTTGCTGATTCCAGCGCTCTCTGCAATCGCAGCCACGATTTGGCTCTTTGTCATCGCCTTTGCCATGTTCATTTCTCCTTAGTTTTGATTCTTTGTTTTATTTTTTTTGAGATGGGTTGTTTCCGTTCTGTCCCAATCTGACCGCCCTATATTCCTCTTATTCCCGCGGAATGCAACACAAATTCAACGCTTTTTTAAGTTTTCTTCACGCCCGCTCGCCAGACCACCGCCCCCCCTCCCGCCCCCCGCCTCACTTCATCAGCGCGAGAACCGGCTGCAAATCGTCGGAACTGCGAATGCGCAACGACGGCGTATTCACCGTCACCAAACGCGGCTCCAGCTTCTGCGCCTGCATCGCCGCCAAATCATCCGAATAATTCTTGCGCTTGGCCTGCGCCTGCGGATACGCCTGCGCCAGCGCCGCGCGCGGATACGTCTGCGGAGAAATCACCGACCACATCCGCTCGTCGCCGCCCACACGCGAGGTGAACACATTCTTTTTAGCCGTCACCACCGGATCAAACAACTCCACCGCCGCAACCGCCGCGCCGTGACGACTCGCCGTCACAACCGTTTGCGAAATAATTTCCGGCGTCACCATCGGCCAGGACGCATCATGCAGACACACCAAATCCACATCCTCCGGAATGTGTCCCATGCACGCCGCCATCGCCGCCGTGCGCTGAACGCCCACGCCCACGATTTTTTTCACCTTGGAAATACCAAGCATCTGCACCATGGCCAGCACGCTTTCCGCGCGCGCGCGGTTGACGCCAATCACGATGCCCTCAATCTCCGGGCACTGCATAAACGCCGCCAGCGAATAAGCCAGCACCGGACGGTCATCCAAATATAAAAAGGCCGTTTCAATATCCGTGGAAATCCGCTCGGACTTCCCCACGGCCATGACTAATCCCCAGGCTGTTTGCTTCACATGTACTCTCTTCTTCTTGCGTTAATGGATTCCACGGTTTCAATGTCTTCAGAAACCGTCCCTACACCTTATTAGTTTGGAATATTTCCGCGCGCAGGTCAAAGCAAATCCACCCCAAAACACACATTTTTTCAGTGGAAATGCGTCAAAAAAAGCCGTTCCCGCCCCCCTTTTATCGGCCCCCATCAGTGCCAGACTGGCTTATATCCGCCGCCGGAACCAATTGTGCGAGAAGGAGTTATCGCGGAAGGCGTCGGACGCCCCGGCGGATTGGGCGCGGCAGCCGGCGCCCCTCCCCACCCGCCACGGGACACCCCCGAATCCACGCTCATCCCCGGCTGGCTCCAGTCCGCCTTCCAGCCCGTCGAAGCCCCCCCAACGACGCTCCGCCCGCCCCAATCCGGCACACTCGTCGGCCCTCGAATCGCACCCAGGCCCGTCCCGCCAGCGCCAGCCAGCGGCTCAACCGACAACACCGACCGCGCCCCAAGCTCCCGCCCTCCGACCGCGGAAAAATCCGGCCGTGCGCCAGCCCCGCCCTCAGGCGCGGACTTCCCCGCAACCAGCGACTCACGCAACGCCGCAAAATCCGTTTTCATCCCCCCCGTCATCTCGGCAATAGCCTTCCGGGTTTGACTCAGCTCCGGTCGCGCCGTCGCCTCCGGGCGTAAAATAGGCGCGGCAGGCCCCGGCGCTCCGCCCACGCCCGCGGGCGGAACGCTCACTTTGGCGGCATCACCCTCGGCAGGCCGGGCCGCGGCGGTGACACGCTGAACCGTCGTCCCCTCCTCCGCCCCCTTCGCTGCGCCATCGCTCCCCAAACCCGCAAAAGGATTGGGCATGTTTTCCAACGCAACATTCTGCGCGCCGCCCACATTCAACACCTCCGCCTCGGCGCGCATCATCTCTTCCCGAGTCATGTCGCTCTCCTCCCGCCACGACACTTCATCCGCCAGCCATCCCCACGCGCTCTCCTTGTTCCCGCCGATGACCGACATCGCCGCGTTGGAATGCGTCTGCCCCAGCGCCGGCAGAGAAAGACTTTTCGCCAGCCAGTTGTCATCCGCGCCCCCCTTGCGACGACGCCCCTCGCCGCCACCCGCCGCCGGCGCCGCCGCCGCCATCGGCGGCGGCGAAGCTTTGCCGAAAACGGATTCGCTCGACGAAAACGTCATGTCCCACAACGTTTCCTGCCCCAGCAGAGCCTCCTGCGCCTTGGCGTCGCGCATCATTTTACGCGCCCTCACATCCACCGCCACCTCTCCCCCGGACGCCAAATGACCGCTCTCATCATAAATGGCAATAGGCTGGGAATATTCGCGGTACACGGGAATCCCCTGACTGCCGGCGGCGAACGCGCAACCCACCAGCCATCCCCAAAACAATCCGCTGACCAACTCTCTATTCATTATTTAAATATAGTACAACACGCCCCCACCCGTTTCAATCCGTGGTTTTCGCCCCCGCGAAAGCCCGCCCCATCCCCCGCCAACCAAGCCCCCTCCCTCGCCGCCGAAAAAAGACCGTGCCACAGACGCCCCCCATTTGTTATATGTGTACGCATGGCCCCGCCAACCATTCGAGAAATACTGGCAACCCGGCGACAGCCCACGCTCTCGCTCGAGTTCTTTCCGCCGAAGGACAACGACGGCTTCGAGCGCCTGGAGCTGGCGCTCCAGCGCATGCTGCCCGTCCATCCGGACTTCGTCACCTGCACCTATGGCGCCGGCGGCTCCTCGCGCGAATGTTCATTCGCCGCGTGGGAACTCCTCCGCCGGATGGGCTTCCGCCCCGTCGTGGCGCACCTGACCTGCGTGGGCGCCTCGCGCGCCGACCTCATCGAGCAAATTGACCGCATCTACGCCATGGGCATCCGCAACATCATGGCCCTGCGCGGCGACCCCCCGCGCGGCGAAACCACCTTCACCCCCGCCCCCGACGGCCTCGCCTACGCCAGCGAACTCGTCCACCTCATCAAATCCCGCCATCCCGACATCTGCTGCGGCGTCGCCGGCTACCCCGAAACCCACCCCGAAGCCCCCTCCCTCGCCGCCGACCTCCAATACCTGAAGCAAAAAGTGGACGCCGGCGCGGACTACGTCACCACGCAACTCTTTTTCGACAACTCCGTTTACCACCGCTTCTGCGATGCCGCCGCCGCTGCCGGCATCCTCGTCCCCATTCTACCCGGCCTCCTCCCCGTCGCCTCCCTCGCCCAACTCGACCGCTTCCTCGCCTTCAGCCGCGCCACCGCCCCCGATACCTTGCGCGCCGGACTCAGCGCCGCCGACCCCGAAGACGCCCGCCGCTTCGGCATCGAATGGCTCGCCCGCCAAATGGACGACCTCATCACCCGCGACGCCCCCGGCATCCACCTGTACATCCTGAACCAGGCCCGCACCATCCTGGACCCGCGAATCAGCGAAAGCCTCGCCCGGTGGCGCACCACACCCCTCAACCCCACCCCGCCCGCCGCCACCCCGCCACCCCTTTAACCCCAGAAAGCACAAAGGAAACCACACATGAAAATTCTAGTCACCGGAGGTTGGGGCCAGCTCGGATGGGACTGCCGCGAAGTATTTTCCAACCACCAGGTCCTCGCCCTTGACCTGCCCAATCTGGACATCACCGAAGCCGCCAGCGTGGACGGCATCCTCAACCTCTGGAAGCCCGACGCCATCATCAACTGCGCCGCCTACACCGCCGTGGACCGCGCCGAAACCGACGTCGCCAAAGCCTGGCGCGTCAACCGCGAAGGCCCCGCCCTCCTCGCCTCCCGCGCCCAAGCCCACGGCATATTCCTCGTCCACATCTCCACCGACTACGTCTTCGACGGCGCCCGCCCCCGTCCCCCAGCCCTACACCGAAACCGACACCCCCGCCCCCACCAGCGTCTACGGCAAAAGCAAACTCGCCGGCGAACGCGAAATCCAGGAACGCGACCCCCGCCACGCCATCCTCCGCACCGCCTGGCTCTACGGCGTCCACGGCTACAACTTCCTCAAAACCATCCTCCGCCGCGCCATCAACGAACCCCAAAAAGGACTCCGCGTCGTCAACGACCAATACGGCACCCCCACCTGGTCCTGGCGACTCGCCCGCCAGATTCAAGCCGTCGTCGAAGCCGACGCCGCCGGCCTCTTCCACGCCTCCGGCGAAGGCCACTGCTCCTGGTACGACTTCGCCAAAGAATTCATCTCCCTCATGCGCCTCGACTGCGAAGTCCGCCCCTGCACCACCGCCGACTACCCCACCCCCACCGTCCGCCCCGCCAACTCCATCCTCGAAAACGTCAACCTCAAAAAAGCCGGCATCCACGTCATGCAAGACTGGCGCGAAGACCTCGCCGAATACGTCCAGCGCTACCGTGACGCCCTGCTCGCCGAAATCAGGAGCTAACCATGACCCGCACCTTTCAAAACCTCCTCGTCACCGGCGGCGCCGGCTTCATCGGCGTCAACTTCATCCGCTGGCTCTTCAGCCAACCCGACTGCCCCGCCCGCATCATCAACGTAGACAAACTCACCTACGCCGGAAACCCCCTCTCCCTCGCCGACCTCGCCGAAAAAGCCGGCAACCGCTACATCTTCATCCGCGCCGACATCTGCGACGCCCCCAAGATGAAAGAAACCATCGAAACATACAACATTGACGCCATCGCCCACTTCGCCGCCGAAAGCCACGTAGACCGCTCCATCGTCGCCCCCGACGACTTCATCCGCACCAACATCCACGGCACCTACACCCTCCTCCAAGCCGCCCGCGAACACACCCCCCAAATCCGCCTCTTCCACCACATCTCCACCGACGAAGTCTACGGCACCCTCGGCGACACCGGCTACTTCACCGAAACCACCCCCTACGCCCCCAACTCCCCCTACTCCGCCTCCAAAGCCGCCTCCGACCACCTCGTCCGCGCCTACCACGAAACCTACCAACTCCCCGCCACCCTCTCCAACTGCTCCAACAACTACGGCCCCTACCAATTCCCCGAAAAACTCATCCCCCTCATGATCCTCAACGCCCTCGAAGGCAAACCCCTCCCCGTCTACGGCGACGGCCTCCACGTCCGCGACTGGCTCTACGTCACCGACCACTGCTCCGCCATCTGGCGCATCATGACCCGCGCCCAACCCGGCGCCGTCTACAACGTCGGCGGCCACAACGAACTCCCCAACATCCGCGTCGTCGAAAAAATCTGCGACCTCGTGGACCAAATCGCCCCCCCCCCCCCCACCCGCCAACCCCGCCGCACCCTCATCACATACGTCAAAGACCGCCCCGGCCACGACCGCCGCTACGCCATAGACTGCGCCAAAATCGAGCGCGACCTCCAATGGCGCCCCGCCGAAACCTGGGAAACCGGCTTCGCCCAAACCGTCCAATGGTATCTGGACAACCCCACCTGGTGCGCCCAAGTCCGCTCCGGCGAATACCAAAAATGGATTGCCACCCACTACACCTAAAAAACCCCCGGTAACCACAAACCACCCCCCCTGTAGCTGCACTCGCCCTGTAGCTACACTCGCCCAGCGCAGAGGCTGTTCCGGCTGTTCGGTTTTGTAGGGTTCAGAAAAGACCACTCCCCTCCGCCGTCCATGTCCGTCCGTGCCCGTCCGTGTGACTGTTCATGTCGGTTCCAGGTTCCAGGTTTCAGGAAAAACCATCGCCCATCCTTTGGGGCCTTCCCCTCTGCCCCTTTCCCGCCCCATCCACCGGCCTTGCGCCGGTGTGCTTAAGGCTGTTCTCTCCCTGCTCCCCCCGCCCCTCCTCACCCGCTTGCGCACCTTCAACCTTCAACCTTAAACCTTTAACCTTAAACCTCCCTCTCTCTTGCATTCCTTTTGCGTCCCTCGCGCCCCTTGCGTTAAATGGCTGTTCCGGCTGTCCGGTTCCCCCTGACCTCTGACCTCTGCTCTCTGCTCTCTCCAAACGGCTGTTCGGTTTTCCCTGACCTCCGACCTCTGCATTCTGACCTCTTTCCCTGAACCCCGAACCCTGAACCCTTTCCCCCTGTCTTACCGCCGCATCAGCATCCCCCCCACCGCGCACCCAACGGGCTTCAAGAAACTGCCCTGCCGTGCCCGCCGTCCGCAGGACGTGGTGCAGAGGCTTTCGTTTGGATTTTGCCGGGGTTCCTCGCAAAAATAACCGCCGGATTTTTCGATGATGCCGCTTTGCGGCCGGTCCGGACTGGACTCGTGTCCGTCCGTGACCGGCCTCGAAGCGGCAGCGCGGCGATGGGCTCCCTCAACTTGGCCTCGGGCAACTTCAGCGCGGCGATGGGCTACGAGAACACGGCCTCGGGTAACTCCAGCTCGGCGGTGGGCCTCATGAACCATGCCTTGGGTGAGGAGAGTTCGGCGATGGGTTCCCGCAACACGGCCTCGGACACCAACAGCGTGGCGGTGGGCCACGGCAACTGGGCCTCGGCCGTCAACAGCTCGGCGGTGGGCTACAACAACCAGGCCTGGGGTAACTTCAGCTCGGCGGTGGGCGCAAACAACCAGGCCTCGGGTAACTTCAGCTCGGCGGTGGGCTACAATAACACGGCCTCGGGTGACAGGAGCTTTGCTGCAGGCGCGGGCTCCCGGGCAAACGGCGCCAGCTCCGTGGCCATTGGCGACGGGGCGGTCGCGCAAGGCGCCAGCAGCGTGGCGCTCGGCAGCGGCAGCGTGGCCGCCGAGGACAACACCGTCAGCGTCGGCTCCGCGGATGTCCAGCGCCGCATCACCAACTTGGCGCCGGGCGTCAACGGAACCGATGCGGTCAATCTGAATCAACTCAACGCCGTTCAGGGCCAGATTCAGGACAACACGTTCCAATTCGCCGAGCACCGCCGGTTAATCAACGAGAACCGCAAGATGATTGCTGAAAACCGGGAGATGATTTATGAAAACCGCGCGATGATTCTGGAAAACCGCGCGGCCATCAGCGACCTCAATGACCGCGTGCATGACTATCGCGACAAGGCCTATGCCGGCATCGCGGCGGCGGCGACGCTCGCCACGCTGGCGACGCCCTCCGACCCCGGGCGCACTCTGGTGAACGCCGGCGTCGGCTTCTACGAAAACGAAGGCGCGATGGGCGTGAACGCCACCCACCGCCTCGGCATCGGCACGCTCGCCGAAAAGCGGGTCTTCATTAACGCGGGGGTCGCGGTCTCGACCGAGGAGACGGTGCTTGGACGCGCCATCATGGCGTTCGAGTTCTAGAAAGATGCCGGGCGGCAACGCCAGCTCAAAAGGGTTGTCCCTGCCGGGGGCAACCCTTTTCCTTTGGCTCGCGGCCACGGGGGCGCTTGCGGGGAAACCGCTCGCCGGCATCCGTTTCGAAGGCGCGCTGCCCTTCTCACGCGCCAAGGCCATCGCGTTGGCGGAGGCGCCGGAGGGAACGCCGCTGGACGACGCAACGGCAAATGCCGCCGCCATGCGCATCCAGAACGCCTGCCGCCGACGCCACTATCCGCAGGCGCGCGTGGAGTGGCGGCGCGAGCCCTTGCGCGACGGCCGGCAGAATCTGCTGCTGCGCTGCAGCCTGGGGCGGCAGGGGCGACTGAAAGAGGTGCGCTTCAGCGGACGGCGGGCCATGGAGGCGGACGAGCTGCGGCGCGTCCTGCGCGTGCGTCCGCAGGCCGGGCTTCTGGCCCGCTGGCTGGGGAGCGACGCGGTGATGGATGCCGACCTTGCCGGCGACCGGAGCGCGCTGGCCGCCGCCTGCCATCAGCGGGGGCATGCCGCCGTGGAAATCGGCGAGCCGTTGCTGGAATGGGCCGGAGAACTGGACGGGTTCCGTTTGACTTGGCCCATCCTTCACGAGGGGCCCATCTACCGGGTGGGGTATATCCGCCTGGAAGCCGATAACCTGCCGTCCGATGAGGAACTCCGCCGAATCATCGGGATGAATGCCGGCGAGATCTTCGAGCGCCGCCGGGCGCAGGAGGCCGCGCGGCGGTTCGAGGCCTGGTACCAGGCCCAGGGCCACGCCTTTGCCTCGGTGGTCGCGGTGGAGGAGTGGGACGACGCGCAGGCGCGCGTGGACCTCCTCTTCCGGGTGGCGCCCGGCTCCCGGCCGCTGCTGCGCCAGATTCTAATCTCCGGCAACACCACCACGGCGGAGCGCATCATACGGCGCGAAATTGCCCTGCAGCCGGGGCAGCGCTTCGAGCTGGAGGCCATGCAGGAAACGATGGCGCGCCTTTCCGCGCTGCCGATGTTTTCGCAGGTCGAGGTCAGCTCTCAAGGCGCGCCCGACCTGCCCTTCTTCGACTTGGGCGTTGAGGTGGTCGAGCGCCGCACCGGACGCGTCGAAACGGGAGTCGTGTACGGAGAAGCCGAAGGGTTCGCGTTTCAGGTGAATCTCATCGAGCAGAATCTCTCGCTGGCGCCGCCGTTTCGCGGCGAAGCCCTGCAAGCCAATCTGGGCCTGACGCTCGGCACGGAGGCCATCCGGGGCGATGCCGCCATCCGAAATCCGCGCCTGTTGGACAGCCGCTGGAGCCTGGACATTCAAGCCTCCTACGAGGACAGCAAGACCATCAGCGACTATTACGACCAGCAAACCTATCATGCCAGTCTGTTCGTCACCCATCCGCTGGGACGCCGCCAAATGCTCTCCACCGGCTATGGCGTGAGCGGGTATGATGTGTACAACCTGGAAGAAACCGGCGAGCCGCTCATGGAGCCCTCGCTGCTGAACAATCAGGAGTTGCTCCTGACCTCCTGGCTCTTTGCCTGGAACATGGACTACACCGACCGCACCATCCGCCCCACGCGAGGCGCGCGCCTGCGCGCCAGTCTCGGCCTCGGCGCTCAGGCGCTGGGCGGCGATACGGACGTCATCCAAACCGAGGTCGGCGCCTCCCTCTTCTTGAGCCCCATCTTCCGCCATGTGCTGAGCCTCCGCGGCGGCATAACGAGCGTGGACCCGTACGGCGGCACGGACGAAGTCGCGCTGCCGCTGCGAACCTATCTGGGCGGAAGCCGCAACCTGCGCGGATTTGAGTATCACTCCGTCTCCCCGCTGGACGAAGCCGGACGCCCCATCGGCGGCGAAAGCGCCTGGTGGGCAACCGCTGAATACCGGATTCCGCTGCTCCGCTGGCTCGATATCGCCATCTACGCCGATGTCGGCGATGTCAGCATGGACGCCTATTCCTTTTCGGGCGACGGGCCCGTCAGCAATTGGGGCATTGGCGCGCTGATTCAGGCCGAGGAATTCCCCGTGCGCTTCGACCTCGCCACACCCATCCAGACCATCGAAGGAGACCGGCAGAACGAGAAGGGAAAGCCCCACCTGTCCTTCTCGGCGGCATATCGTTTTTAGGAAAGGCGGAGAAAGAGAACGATGGACAAGCTGCGCGTCACATGGGCCCTGCTCGCGCTTCTGGGCCTTGCCGGCTGCCAAACCCGCCATCAGGATTTCGGCGCCCTCCCGCACCCCCCGCAACTCGCAAGCCAAAAGGGCGGAACCATTTTCACCTTCGTCATCCACTCCGATCCCTCGGGCGCCGGGATATTCCTCCCGCAGCAGACGGGCGCCGACATGCGGCTCGGCACAACACCGCTGACCCTCACGGCCCGCCTGGAGCGCGTCCCCAAGAGCGATGCCGGCGGCCGGTCTGGCATGGGTGACTGGCGGTGCTATGTCAACAAGGGCGCCCCCCTGATGTTCGGCCACAACCGTGATCTAATCTCCTTCAGAACCCCGGCGCTCATCCTGCGAAAAGAAGGCTATGAACAGGAGCGCTTTAGCGGCTCCTGGGTGCTCCCCGCCAGTCTGGGAAAGCGCCCCTTCCCCCGAAAGTCGGCGCCGCCCGCCCGGCGCCACCAAAAGACCGTCGTCTTCAAGCGGCCGACATCCGCGCAAGCCGGAACAACCATCACGATTGATTGCGCCACCGGCCCGGCCCGGATTCACGCGCTCGACGCACAGGGAAAAGCCGGCCCGCCCATCAGCACAACGCCGCTGGTCTGCCGCATCGGCTTCGCCCCCGAGCGCGACGCGGAAGGCAAAATCGTGAACTGGCGCCTCTGGGCCGACAAGCATCCGAACCTCTGGAAAATCGCGCCAAACGGAGACCTCTTTTTCAATGCCATTCTGGAGCGCGCGGGCTATGCCCCTGAAAAAGTCCGGCGTCATATCTGCAACTGCGGAGATGCGCCACCCGCGCAACAGACAGCCCTCTTCCAGATGATCCGCCCCACCCGGCCGGAAGCCCAGTTCATCTTGAGCCTAGATTCACTGCCATCGGAAGCCTCCATCTACACCTTGAATGCCGACGGCTCCGTGGGCGGAGAATTCGGAAAGACGCCGCTGACGCTCACCATCGGCATGGCCCAAGAGAGCATGGAAGATGCCCCCGGAACGTATCTCCACAAGGACTGGCGGCTCTGGGCGCCCGTCGGCCTCGTGTGGTGGAGCCTTCTGGAAAACGGGGGACTCGTCGTCAACCTCACGTGCGCCATCTACAAGGACGGTTTTGCGGTGGAGAAAATCATTCGCCCCATCTTCGAGCTGATACCCGGCCAAACCTTCCCCGAAGGCCTGACCCTGACCGTGCCGCTGCTCAGCGCGGAGCAAGCCGCCATCCGCGAAGCCCGCCGCCTGCAGCAGGCGGAGGACCATCAGCCCCGCCCCCCTGTGCGGGTCTGGCAGGAGCCCCCACAAGCCGATGCCCCGGAAATCGGGCTGGATGAAGCGGCTGAAAAAACGCCGCAAAAAGACCGGCTCGGCCCCCTCTGGCGCCGCATCAAACCCGCCCGCCCGAAATAGGGCGCGGAAATAAAGAGGCAGGAAAGAGGCCAGAGGTCAGGAAAAACCATCGCCCCCGCTTGCGTGCCTTCAACCTTCAACCGTCAACCGTCCATGTCTGTCCGTGTTCGTCCGTGTGGCTGTTCCCCGCACCACCTCCGCCCCTTCCCCGCCCCATCCACCGGCCTTGCGCCGGTGTGCTTAAGGCTGTGCTTCCCCGCCCCCTCGCCCCCGCAACGCCCCCTTGCCACCCCTTCGGTGCCTTCCCTGACCTCTGCTCTCTGACCTCTTTCCACCGGACCTTGCTCCGCCCCCGCCTCCCCTCAAAGCCCCTCCCTCAAACGCCCTCCCCGTGCCCGCCGTCCGCAGGACGTGGTGCAGAGGATTTCTTTTGTCATTGGGGCGGGGTTTTCACGCGAAAATAAGGCGGCTATTTTTCGAAGATGGCGCGTTGAAGCCGACCCTCGCTGGACTCATGTCCGCGAGT